>FLSH01004168.1_pt1 | contig 51856 bp, 82 predicted proteins | sample 1550441 | NCBI WGS metagenome assembly FLSH01 (sample SAMEA4031756, study PRJEB14383) | metagenome | biome: human; feature: oral; material: saliva | place: Philippines | collected 2014 | reverse complement strand
CACCGCAGCCCCAACCTGAGCCGCCAGTTGTAGTGCCTCCAACACCGCAGCCCCAACCTGAGCCGCCAGTTGTAGTGCCTCCAACACCTGCACCTGCACCCGCACCTAGGCCGAATGACTGGGTGCGCGAAGAAGTGGCCCTAGTATTCATCATGCTGTGAGTAGAGTCACGCTGTTATACCTTGTAAGTTGTTCAGTCTGTCAGATACACTAAATGTTGTCAGCCCGGATAACTACGAAAGGACCATTAACACAATGAAGAAGTTTCTTGCGACAGCCGGTGTCGCACTACTGATGACTGCCCCGGCAGCGGCCTACGCTGCCGACACCACCCCTGAGATCAAGGCCGAGGTCACCAAGGCAACGTCCGCGTCTCGACAGACCTCTAGTGAGGTCAACGTGGGAGGTACCTGGGCCGTGGATAAGCTGGCTGTCGGACAGTCTTTCACTGTCTCGACCGTGCCGAACGATGGCAAGGCCCCATTTACCTGGAATGCTAGTTTCCCCTTCACTCTCGATGACGGGTCTGTCGTTGGTGAGTGCAACGCCGATCAGGCGACGCTGACCTGTAAGGTGACTGAGGTCCCCGCAGCCTACGCCGACAAGGAGAACGTCAGCGGTACGTGGTGGGCGCGAGCCAGGCTTCAAGACGCCGCTGTCGGCACTAACGAGGGCACGATTACCCTCAATGGTGAGGTGACGAGGAAGCTCATCTGGGGCGACGCTGAAGGCACCGGCGTCTGCACTAAGGACTGTGATGGTCCGGCCCACTTTGAGCATGCAGAGCCTTCCAACATTAAGTTTGGTTGGGCCAATTCCAATGGTACCGTTGGATGGGGCATCAAGTTTATTGCTGAGGGCGGTGTCGAGTACACTGTCAAGGACTTCGATACCCGACTGAGCACGTACGTGAAGTGCGCTAAGGGTCCAACCTGGGACCCGGCCACGACCGAGATCGTCACGGCCACTCAAGTGGATGCGAACACGATTAAGTTCACCGCGCCTGAAGGGTCTAAGACTTGCGCCACGTACCCACCCGAGCAGATGAAGGTGCCCGAAGGCCAGAACTCAGTCACCAACCATGCTGAGGTGAACGGCCTCAAGCTGGAAGCTACGGCGACCATCCGCTCTAATGGTGGCACTGATGGTGATGGCTCTGTGAAGCCGACCCCGACCCCGGCCCCTGAGCCTTCTAAGCCGTCCGAGCCGACACAGACACCTTGCACGATCCACCCCGACCGAGATAAGGACCGCGTGCCCTGCAAGATCGAGCCTATCCCTGCACCGACTAAGGCTACGCCTGCACCGGCTAAGCCTGCGCCAACGATTGAGGCCCCAAAGGCCAAGCTGGCCAAGACTGGTGCTGCCTCTGAGGCCGCTGTGATTAGTATCCTGTCACTGCTGTTCGGTGCAGCTACTGTGGCCGTGGCCTGGTTCGTTGGCCGATACGGTACGACTCGCTGACACATAAGTAGAGGGCCAGTGCTGGTTAGTGCTGGCCCTCTATCTTGTCCTGATAAATAATACAAAGGAGAACCAATGCGACCACAACGACAGCACTATAATGATGCTGGTTTCGACCTCTCTACGAAGACATCCGTCGTCATCTACCCGGGTGAGACAGTCTTCGTACCGACAGGGTACTGTCCAGACAAGCATGACATCCCTGACGGCTCTGTCGGCCTTGTCTTTGCCCGCTCGTCACTGAGCAAGAAGGGACTGCTCCTCGCCAACGGTGTCGGTGTTATCGATGCCGGATACGAAGGTGAAGTTATGGTTGCTCTGCGGAACACAAGCAAGGACACCCCTGTCGTGCTGGAAGAACATGAGCGTATCGCTCAGATTGTTATTGTCAGGCTAGAGGGCACCTCGGCTCTCTACTCACAACCACCCATCAAAGCAGATAAGAAGCGCGGAAAGGGTGGTTTCGGATCAACCGGAAAGGTTAACTAATGATTGACATTTACTCCAAGCCCCGCTGCCCTCAATGCACGGCTACGTACCGCAAGCTGAAGGCGCTTGGGCTGCCCTTCAATAGCATCGACGTAACGGAAGATGCGGATGCGCTGGCGTTTATCCGCGCACTGGGTTATCAGCAAGCACCTGTCGTCGTTGTGTATGAAGGTAAAGGCATTAAGAAACACTGGTCTGGCTTCCGACCGGACCTCTTGAAGAAGGAGACACAGAATGACTAAGGTTGCAGACCCTATTAAGCTCGAAGAAGCGCGCGCCCGTATGGCTAAGGCTCGTGCCGCTCGTGCCTCAATGAAGCATCCAGATAGCGTTAAGCAGCGTGTAGGCACTGTTCGACAGCTTGTGGTACATCAGTTCACTGACGCGGGCCTGTCAGCAGCAGATGACGGAAAACTGCTTGGCGCTGATTCTTCACGCTATTACTACAATAAGCTGGTTAATGGATCGTTGACCATAAAGGACATGATCTTGTTGGGGGATTACATGCCTATTGACTGGACGCTGATCTTCAAGTCTGTTCGGCAGCCGAAAGATGTTCTGCGGCCTGTCGATGTTGAGGCAGTGCCTATCGACATGGGGTTCTCAGAGCCGGGTGATAACCCATTTGCCGATTACTTCACTGAAGTGGACGGTGCGTGATGGAACCAAGTCTGTTGGAGTTCGCGCGAACTTTTGATATCGGCCCGATCAAGGTCATCCGGTGCTTGTGTCGTGCTGGGTACCTAAAGCGCGGTTATGGGTCTAAAATGCCTACTGAGAAGGCTAAAGGTCTTCTCGGAGTGCGTACCGCTGTTACCAACGGCGGGAAGCGGAAGAGTTATCATAGGCAAGTGTTTGTGACAGACGAGGGTATTCAAGCCCTTACTGAAGTCATCAATGCTGAGCAGTCGTACATGGGTCCTTGGGAGATTAAGCGATGATTAGTTGGACTGATCTGATTGCCGATCACAATATCTGGATCGACAACTTCGATGAAGGGCGTGGTGGTTTCGCCCTTGATCGTGTTGTCATCCACCACAACGCAGGTAAGGCTATGACACATGCTGGTGTGTATGGGGCCTTCACTAATAATGGGACTTCCGCCCATTACAACGTTGACATCGACGGCAACATCTGCCAATTCGTACATGATTCCGACACAGCATGGCACTGCCCCGGTGTGAACAAGAAGAGTATCGGCATCGAGCACGCAAACTGCTCTGGTGCTGAGGGTGGATGGGATGTCGGGGATGAGACCATCGACGCAGGCGCGCACCTGACCGCGGCTATCTGTCGTGCGTATGGTCTTGGTCGCCCTGAGTGGCACTCCAACGTGTTCCCCCACTCGGACTTCTACTCGACTGCCTGCCCGGCTTCCTTGCGTGATAAGTATGCGGGCGAGTACATCGAGAAGGCTCAGGAGTACTACGACAATCTTGATGCTGAACTGCTCAACAAGGAAGGCTGGGTGTCGCAGGACGGCGGTTGGTGGTACCGCCTTGAGGATGGCTCGTGGGAGACCGGCTGGTTCCCTGTTAATGACAAGTGGTACTACGCCAACGAGAAGGGTTGGTTGCAGGTCGGCTGGCAGCACATTGATGGTTACTGGTACTTCCTGCATAATGTCCACGACACTCGTTACGGCGAGATGGAGACCGGCTGGATCAAGGACGGTGAGCATTGGTTCCTGTTGAACGACAAGGGACAGATGCAAACCGGCTGGCAGTTGGTGAAGGGCAAGTGGTACTACCTTGAGGAAAACGGCGCTATGCGTACCGGCTGGCTGTCGTACAAGGGTGATGACTACTTCTTCACCGACACTGGTGCTATGGCAGTCGGACTGTCCCAGACTCGCCTCGATGGTGCTTGCTCGATCTTCGGTGAGGACGGAAAGTTGCTCCATGGCCGCATCGTCGTTGAACAAGACAGTAATGGAATCGTGAAGCTGGTAGAATCTAAGTAACACTTACTTAGGAGGTACTGGACATGGTTCCTGAAGTCTTGACTACAGATCGAACGAAGTGGGCAGTGTTGACGCCGGAACGTCGTAAGGCGATTTACGGCATCGTTGCAGCATTGCTGGCCATTGGCGTCGCTTATGGGTTTGTGGCCCCTGAGCAGTCGGCACAGTGGCTCGACGTGGCTGATAAGCTGCTGGGCCTTGTGGCGCTGCTCTTGGCAGCGTCTCATACTGGAGGCATGTATCTTGCCCCGTCCTATGGCACTCCTGACGCTGAGTGACATTTAGTGTGGACACCCCCTACTTGTTGGTAGGGGGTGTTCGCTATAATAAGGGCTATGAAGAATCTACTTAGTACTATGTCAGAGCCAAGGTCGGTGACGGCGGTGATGGTGGTTATCTACACTGCTATCTCGATTACTGGTCTTGGCTTTATTACGAGCTGCAGTTCGCTTCCGTGGGTTATCACCCTCGCGGGAGTACTAATGGTCGCATCTGGGATTATGGGCGCACCTTCGGCGTGGTTGGGTTCCTGGTGGTTGGAAGGCCCCGCTGCGCTTGTCGCTGTAGTTGGCATTATGTTGGTGTCGATTAACGAGTTTGTGCTAACCACGGCACATGTTCGCTGGCCACTCCATGTTATTATTTTGTCAGTAATTATTGCTTTGTTCTTCCTGGGGCGTGCTCTGCGTGTGTGGCCGTATTTGTATCGGCCTGGGGTTCTGCCGAAGAGTGAGCTAGAGAAGGCTGAGGAACAGTACAATAAGACAAGACAGGAATACCTTTCAACCGTTAGTGAGTAACAAGGAGTTAGCATATGAACACGGCACTAGCGGGCTTGGTGTGCTCTGCCGTAACCCTTGTTATCAAGGCTATTATCGACATGTGTGTAGATCGTTATAAGAAGGCCAGAGAAGTCCAAGAGGCCCGTGACGATCTGGAAGCTGAGCTGCGCACGCAAGCGTTCCTGTGGAAGGAACATGCCTATGCTGTGCGTGTCGCTGCTGTTCAAGCCGGTGTGAAGGTAGAGGACTTGCCTTCAGTGCCGAAGGAGGATTGATGCTATTTATTTGGTTCCTGGTGGGCCTTGCAGTTGGCTTGGCTGCTGGCATTGCAGGTACGTATATGTACCTAGACAACAAGTTTGAGAAGACTGTGAAGGATGTGCTCAATGATGTCGCAGAACAGCTCGCGCAATTTGCTGACGAGTGACGACCCAGAGCTGCGTGGCAAGCGCGACATGGCCCTGTCGCTGCTGAAGCGCGGCACTGAGCGAAACAAGATCATTAAGGCGACAGGCTTCACGTCTGAGGAACTGTTCATCATCGAGCAGTCGTACTACGACAGCCGACAGGAGCTGTCGCCTCGCAATCAGCGCATCAAGCAGCTTGATCGCCTCGATGCGCTTGTCGATATGGCTTATAGCCAGATTGAGATGTTCGGTCTTGCTGATGAGAAGGGCAATTGGGGTGCGAACCTTCAGGGCCTTCTTGCGGTTTTGCGTGAAATCTCCGAGGTTGCGAACTTGAAGCGTCAGACGGTGACTCATGAGATTCGCGTGATCGAAGAGAAGCAGGTGGACATCATGCTGTCGTTCACTAATCAGGTGCTCGAAGAGTACACGGCTCTCATGTACCCGCACCTGTCTGCTAAGGCAAAGCGTGCCTTGGAGACCAACAAGGCTGACTGGTTCTCTCAGGCTGTAAACAAGCCTGCCGCTTTGCTTGAAGCGACTGTGGAAGTTGAAGGTGAGTGATGCTGCCCTTTGGTGCTGTCGCCAAGAAATTCTCAGATGCTCAGCGCCTTGAAGTGTGGCGTAACAACCCTGCCAAGTGGGCTGAAGATCATGGCTTGTTCATGTGGTCTAAGCAGCGTGAAGTCGCGCGCAGTGTTGTAGAGCACCAAAAGACGTTGGTTGTCACTTCTAATGGCGTAGGGAAAGCCAACCGAGTGGTAGAAGTTGTACCTACTCCTACTGGCTGGACGACTATCGGTGAACTTCGCGTTGGTGACTATGTTCTTGACGAGCATGGTAAGCCTGCGATGGTTGTTGCTAAATCGCCTGTGTGGAACATTCCACTGGTTAAGGTGGTGTTCAATGATGGTGCTGAGGTTATTTGCCCAGAAGCCCATGAGTGGGTGACGCTTAACTTCAACGAGGCTAAGAGGGCACGTAAGCGTATTGAAGGTGACTGGCGTAATGGCTGGTCTTATGGTCATACTCGTGAGACACGCGAGATCATGTCGTCTCTGCGACATGGTAATCAGAACCAGGCTAACCACTACGTTCCTATCAATGCACCCATTGTCGGACAAGAAGCTGATCTACTGATTGACCCTTACGTGCTTGGTGTGTGGCTTGGTGATGGTAGCTTCAATGGTCCTGAAATCACTCTTGGTGAGCGAAAGCAGCATATCAAGCAAGTCTTCGCTGATAAGGGTGTTGAGCTTTGTCAGTACCCCACACATTCGAAGGCTTCTGAGCGCCTTGCTTTCACATACCAAGGTTACAAGGCTAAGCTGCGTGAGCTTGGTGTGCTGAACAACAAGCACATTCCACAGGCGTACTTGCGTGCGTCTATCAAGCAGCGCCTTGATCTGCTGCGCGGCCTTATGGACACTGACGGCTTCAATGCTGGCACAAAGACAAGTACCTGTGTCGGCATCGACCTTATGAACGAGCAGCTTGCGACAGGTGTCGTTGAGCTGATTCGTTCTCTTGGTGTACGCTGTTCTGTCTCCAAGGAGCGGACGTATCTGAATGGTGAAGATGCCGGGCCGCGCTGGAGGATGATGTTTAATCCTACGTTCGACCCGTTCACACCTGGTTCTGTCAAGAGCGTCGAGCGCCCTGAGTCTGATGCTCAGGCTTCACGTAAGACTGTTCGCACTATTGTCGATGTCGTACCTGTTCCGACTGAGCCAACTCAGTGTATTGAGGTCGATTCGCCTTCACACATGTATCTCGTGGGTGAGCACATGGTGCCGACCCATAACAGCCGTTTGTCAGCAATGCTCGTCAACTGGTGGGTAGACACTCATCCTGTCGATGACACGACAGTCGTCACCACGGCAACAAACTGGAAACAGGTCCGCAACGTCCTGTGGAAAGAGATTCCCCGTGTCAAGGCTGACGCTGGCATCGGTGGCAAGGTCAACGCCGACGCAACATGGAAGATGGGAGATCGACAAGACCCTATCGCCTTTGGTATGAAGCCAGACGATAAGGACGAGTCCGGCTTCCAGGGTGTCCACGACCAGTACGTCCTCGTGATCATGGACGAGGCCGGGGGTATCTCCAAGGAAATCTTCACCGCAGCCGACGCAATCACGACGAACAAGTTTGCACGCATCCTGGCCATTGCTAACCCGAATGACCCCTCATGCTACATGGCAGAGGTGTACAAGCGGGAGATGCGCCTGAAGCCAGAGGAACGCTCCTGGAACATCATCCAGTTCGGAGCATACGACACGCCTAACTTCACGGGCGAAGTCGTGCCTGTCGAGGTTGCGACTCGTCTCGTGCAGGTTGACTGGGTTGAGGCGCGTAAGAAGGAATGGGGTGAGGATGACCCCCGCTTTGTCGCACGTGTCCTTGGTGAGTTCCCTGACGTGTCTGACGACGGCCTGTTCAACATGGGCCGTGTCATGCAGTCCATGGAAGCCTACGACACCTCGGAGCCGGACGAGGGTATGCCGATCACCATTGGTGTTGACGTTGCCCGCTATGGTTCCGACAGCTCCGTGATTGTGTCGAATCAAGGTGGGTACATCAAGATTCATGGGCGTTACCAAGGCTTGAATGGTCCTGAGCTTGCTCGTAAGGTTGGTGAGCTGGCAGTCGAACTCGGGGCTGTCGAGATTCGTATTGACGCGATTGGTGTCGGTGCATCTGTTCTCGATAGTATCTACAATTACGTACCGCCTAGCATGTCTGTCGTTGGTATCCATGGCAACGCAAAGTCTGGGGATAGCGCGAAGTGGTACAACTATCGCGCTGCTATGTACGATCAGTTCGCTAAAGCTGTCGCTGATGGTCGAGTCTTCCTGCCGGATGACGATGAACTCCACAACGAAATCGCTTCGATTAAGTATGAGTATCGCGGGTCGGCAATGCTTATCGAATCGAAGGAAAACATGCGTAAGCGTGGCATTAAGTCGCCTGATGTTCTTGATGCTGTCATTTATGCATACCAGAATATTGGGGCAATTATGGCTGGTGATTCAGAAGGCCAGTATTACTCACCGGATGACCTGCTCGAAGAGGATGACCTCTTGGACTTCATGTTCGAGGAAGAGTTGTCTGTATTTCTAGCATGATAGGATAATTAGCATGAAGTATGAGCAGACGTTTAGAGAGGCTATGGGGGCCTTTTCCGACACTCTAGCGCGTCTCAAGCGAGAAGATGTGGGCTGGTTGCCTTTGTCTGCTGTCGAGGGTCCTGATTCCCTCATTACCCTTGATGTGATCCGGGATCACTCTGCGCGTGCGCGTCGTTTGGCTACTCTCAACCCTATTGTGAAGCGTGGCTTGGTTGTCCGTAATGCTTATATGTGGGCTGATCCGGTTGTCTATAAGGGTGAGACGCGACCGGCCCGCAAGGTGATTGACGAGAACGCAAAGGCGTGCTTTAGTGTCCAGGCCCGTGTTCGTGATGAGCAGTCGTTCAACACGGATGGTTGCGTCATTTACTTGATCGACAAGGCGACGAAGACTGTTACGCCTGTTCCGCTCATGCGCCTTGGTGGTGTGGCGACTGATGATGCAACCGGGGATGTCGTCGCACTTCTGATTAATCCTGTCGTGAGCGGTGAGCCTCAGTGGTACATGCTGTGGGACCGAGTGGGTGTGAAGATCACCAAGTCTAACTACAAGGTGAACAAACGTTTGACGGCTGTGTACGCGACTGTGAACCGGCTGATGTCAGAGCAATACGGTAAGCCTGATCTCATGAGTGCTATGTCGTATGCGCAGAAGTACAAGGAACATCTTGAGGTTGCACACCTTATGGAGAAGTCCCTGGCAAAGCTGGCCTTTAAGGCGACGAGCGTCAACTCCAGGCAGCAACAGGCCGTTCAGCAGCGTATGGCTGGTCCTGGTGTCGGTGGCACTGCGAACATTGGCGCGGGGCAGGACATCCAGGCGATTAACAAGGCCGGTGCTGGCATTGACTTCTCGGCTGGTACGCCTCTTGCGGCTATGGTGTCGGCTGCTCTCGATATCCCCTTGTCGGTGTTGCTGACTGATGGTTCTGCTGGTGGACGACAGGGCGCTGAGACTGCGCTTGAAGACCCGACGTTTAAGGCGTTGGAATTGCGCCGTCAACTGCACATCGACATGCTGAATGAGATTGCTGCGGCTCTCGGCATCAAGGTGTCGATTGAATACGGGTCAATTAACAATGACCAGACACACCGTCGTATTCAGTCTTTGACGCTTGCGTATCAGAATGGGGCCTTGCATCAGATTGAAATGCGTTCAGGTGTTTTGCAGTTGTTGAAGATTGCTGGCTCCTTGCCGTTGGAGGATTTGCCTGAGTTGCCTTCTGAAGATGAGGGCAAGGAAGACTCGACATCGACAAAGAGTGACGACGAGACCAAGGACGGGCGTGCGACAGGTGTCGGCCCCCTGTCTGATGGGACAAATGATAATAGGAGTAAGGGGACAGATGCTTAAGCTGCATGAGTCAACGGCGGCTGTCGGTACTGAGTCTCTTGGTGAGGGAAAGTACCGCATCCGCATTATCGTTCCTGGCCAGGGTTCGAGTGGTATTTACACTGCTGAGAACCTGGCTGAGTCTGCGCCTTTGTTTAAGGCGGGAACTGAAATGTTCATCGACCACCCAACTGAGTCTGAGGAATGGGAGCGCCCTGAGCGTTCTATTCGTGACTATGCTGGCGTGTTTCTTGAAGACGCGACAGTAGGGGAAGATGGCGCACTCTACACCATCTGTAAAGTATTCTCGGGTGTGAATGAAATTATCCGTGATAAGTGGGAGCACATTGGTGTTTCCATTAACGCCTGGTGCAACGAGCCAATTGCAGAAACAGGTGTTGTTCCTGTTTTTGCTGGTGTTCGCTCAGTTGACTTCGTTACCACGCCCGGTGCGGGTGGCGCAGTTATTGATCTGCTAGAATCAAATCGAAACAACTCTATTACTAAGGAGGCGGGCGTGGACAAGGAGATCGCGTCCAAGTTCAGCGACCTTGAAACTAAGTTTGCTACTCTTATTGAGGCACTTGGTTCTAAGCTCGATTCCGTTGTGACTTCTATTCAGGAGTCCAAGGAGGAAGAGAAGGTCGAAGAGGCATCTGTCGATGTCGATGCCGCTATTGATGCGGGAAAGAAGATTGCTGAGTCTGGTCTGCCAGAGGCGGCTGTCGTACGTGTTCGTGAAGCTGTGAAGAAGGGTGTGGATGTTGAGTCCGCTCTTGAGGCTGAGCGAGCTTATCTCAAGGAGGCTGTCGCTGCGACTGCCACCCCCGTTGTTGATGAGTCTGCCGGGGTTTCCTTGAAGGAGTCCTACGCTAAGATTGGTTGGAAGTGATCTTAATGGCGGGTATCAAGAAGTTCCCTCTGACGGGTAACAAGGATAACCAGATTTTTGAGTACAGCGACACTTTGTCGCTTGAGATTGACGACGCGCAGAAGCACCTGAAGGCCGGTGACGCGGTTGTCGTCAACAAGGAGGCTGGTATTGCTGGCATCCTGGTGTCGGATGTCGCCCCAGCTGAAGAGCAGACGGATTACGCGACTGCTGCTGAGGCTTTGACTAAGCCGACGTATGGTCTGAACCGCGCCAAGCACGCCTCGGTTCGCGTGAAGGGTGGCGTGTTTGCTCTTAAGGTTGACGGCACTGCTCCGACACCGTTCAAGCCTGGCACGCTCGTGTACCTGAAGGCTGCGACGGCTGGTGCCAAGCCCACCATTACCTTCACTAAGGCTGGCGCGGACGTTGTGCTCGGTTGGGTGAAGGAACCGTACAATGCTGCTGTTAAGGATGGCATTTACCAGGTTGTTCTCGACACTCGTCCACTGGGCTGAAAGGTTTAACTAATGACTACTTTTGAGGAAAAGCAGCTTGAGTTCAACAAGTTGCTGGAAGCTTCGTTTGCTGGTGATAAGATCGCTCAGGCTAAGCTGAAGGAGGCTGTCACCACTGACAGCCTTGCTCCTACGATGTTCGTTAACGCTGCTAATGTGCAGTTTGTTAACACTTACGAGTCTTACGACTCGATTTGGCCGAAGATCGCTGAGAAGGTTCTTCTCAACGACTTCCGTCCTGCTGCTTACCTGTCGCTGAACTCGGACATTGCGTCGATGCCTATCGACAACGGGGGCTTCTCGCCTATCCAGGACACGCTGCCCGCGATTCCTGAGCTGACCCCTTACCCGACCCTGACGTACACCGGCAATGGCCGCTTCGTTGAGGTTGGCAAGCATGGTGCGCGCCTTCAATTCTCGTTCGAAGCAATCGTCAATGACGATTGGAACACGATTGAGAAGCTGCCGACTGACGCGGGCCGTCTCGCGGCTCGCACTGAAGACCTCCTGGTCCTTATGACCTTGTTCGACCCTCGTACCAAGAACATCAAGACCAATCTGGGTCGTCAGCTTGACCTGTCGAAGGTTCCTGCAGAGTTCAAGGGCGAGGCCATTCCCGGTGCGAACGGCAAGGATGCGCGTATTTCCTACGGCGCTATCACTGCCGCCCGTTGGCAGGCTCTTAACACCAAGTCTGAGTCTGGTCGCACTGTTACCGTTCCGGGTGGTTTCGCTCTGGTTTGCTCGCCTGCTCAGGCTCAGCTTGCGCGTGAGATTCTTGCTATCCGTGAGATTCGCACGACCAATGGCAAGACGACCACGATCAGCACTAATACGCTGACTAACATTGAGGTTGTCGAATCTGATCTCATTGGCACCATTGTTGGTGACGACGCTTGGGCGCTTGTCCCCAAGGGAGGTAAGGCTGGCGATAAGACCACTATCGCTAAGACCTCCATGCGTGGCCGCGAGAACCCAGAGCTGCGTGCTCACAATGCGACTGGTACGATGCTTGGTGGTGGCTCTGTTGATTACCGTGAAGGTAGCTTCGACAATGATGATGTCGAGATTCGTGTGCGTCAGATTGCTGGCGCGGGCCTGTTGAATCTTGACGGCGTTGTCCTCTCTGCCGGTGGTCAAAACTGATCACCTCTGATCAGTTAGCTGATTAAGCAAGACCCCTGTGGCCCTTTGTCACGGGGGTCTTGCTATACTTGGTTTTATGAGCGAGATTGATTTTTCTTCACCTGTTGGACAGGTGCGTGTACTTATTCCTGATTTGCGTAAGTTGGAAGACTTGCGCGATTTGAGGAACGAGCCACGTTATCTTTTCACGGATGAAGAGATCGAGGCTTTGCTCGCTGTTAATGGTGGTAACGTAAAGCTGGCTGCTGCTGATGCGTGTGACGCTATCGGCATGGATAAGGCTTTGCAATTGCTTGTCTTGAAGACTGACGACAAGCAGACGGACGGCGCTAAGCTGCTGTCGGCTATTGTCGCCCGTGCTAGGCAGTTGCGTGCTCAGGCGAAGGAAGATGAAGAGAACAATCTCTGTTTCGATGTTGTGCATCCAACGTTTGAGCCTGTGGATTGGGCGGTGAACTTCTAGTGGCACTGTCGATCAATCCTAATATCCACCCCTTGTTCATCCACGCCTCTTATTACCCACTTCAACTGTTGGCTAATACGAAGGTGAGCATCTACGAAACACCCGACACGGTGTCGTATGATTGGACGGCTGACAACGGTCTGTCGGCTAAGGACAATCCCCCGGTGTGGAAGGGATGGGCGAATATTACACCTAATGTGGACTGGCGTGCTCGTAACCGTGAGTGGGCTGGCGAAGTCACAGGTGTTCACGCTTATCGTGTGCAGTTGTTGCATCTCGACAAGAATGAACTTGTGTCGGAAGATTTGTGGGGTGAGCCTTCTGTGCGTGTGTCGTTTGCTGAGGGTATGCGTCTCCAAGTAGACGAAATGCCGACTGACACAAGGGTTGAGGGCTTGAAGCTCGTTGTGCGTAATGCCCAAATTGATACGCTAAATTGGCAAGTGACACTGCTTTGTGATGTGGAGACGGGAGACACTGCTCATGGCTAGGACTAAAAAGACTGTACGCTTCGATGGTCGCGTTGCTGCCATTAAGGTAACTGTCGATTCCGACCGTTATGGTGTTGCAGCTAAGGCGAAGAAGAAGATCGTTGACGCTGCTTGGAAGAAGGTTGATGCTGCAGCTAAGGCTGCTGCTGCTGCCTCTACTGAGTATGGGCGTCAATTGATTGGCACTGACCCCCGGCGTGTCGATACCGGATACATGCGCGACACGTTCAGTGTTGATGCTTCTAAGGGCGGCAAGGTTGTTGAGATCGGCTGGCATAAGTGGGAGCGTGAAAAACCATACTATTCCTGGCAGGAGAACGGCACGTACGGTAATCGAACTTCTGGCTATCTGCGCTCTGGCTTGCGCGGGAAGGCACGAGGCAGCAAGGATACGAAGGGCATTATCCCTGCAAAGTACCTGCCTCGCATTACGGCTGTGTTCCGTGAAGAGTTTTATGGGAGGCTTAAGTGAAAGACCGGACCCTAGAGTTTGACGAGGCCTGTCTGTCTCTGTTGCGTACCATCAAGGGTATTGAGGTTTTTGATTCTTTTGCTCGTAAGGTGGATGCGCCCCTGTATATTGTGTACCACGGTGGCGCTGAGATCAATCGACAGCTACGAGGTTACAAGTCGGTTGCCGGGCACACCCTGGATGTCTATGAGCACCCATTCCACATTGATGTGTATGGCGAGGATAAGAGGCTTCTTAATCGGCTGGTGTCGGTTGTGAAGGAAAAGCTTATTGGTACTGTGTTGATTGATGGGTCGAATGGTATCAATATTGCTGCGTCTGTCGGTACGTCTAAGGATTTCGATTCGACGCTGCGTCCGGCTGTTTATCAGCACAGTATGGCTTTCTACGTCAACTTAGATAGAGGAGACTAATATGCGTGTGCGTAATGTGTACACCAATATCGTGTGCGAGAAGTCTGAGGCGGAGCTTTCTGTTCTGCCCGACATGTATGAGCATGTCGATGACGAGACACCACTAACCCAGCCGTCTTGCTGTGGTGCAGATGATATCATTGAAGACGACAATACAACTCAGGAGGACTGATTATGGCAAAGATGTTGTCTCCGAACACCACCATTTGGTGGGTTACGGCTGATGGTATCACGAGTACTGATGACTTGTTTAAGGCTGCTACCTACACGGGTGCCACGTCGAAGGCTGTCGATATTTCCTGCGCTATCGCGGCGGGTATGACGCTCGGCGCGACTGACAGTGATACTGACGATTCTCGCTCTATTTGCGATTCGGGGAACGCCAAGACCCCAACTATCGCAAACTACGAGGCGTCGCTCACCTTCTTCCGTGAGGAGATCGCCAAGGGTCAAAAGGCCGCTGGTAACACCAGCGTCTATGACAAGGCGTTCCAGTTGTTCAAGCGTGGAACGCTGGACGGCCTGAAGGAGGGCTACCTCGTTCAGCGCATCGGCTTCCGACAGGGTACCCCTGTCGAGGCCGGTCAAGAGCTGTCGGCCTTCAAGGTCGTCCCCGACAACCCAAAGGATGTCCTCGGAGACGGGGACAAGCCGATCCAGTTTGAAGTGCCCTTCCTGCCCCAGGGCTTTATGCAGTTGAATAAGGCTGTCACTGCCTGATCTTCTCTGCTAGAATACCCCTGTACCTCCGAGGTGCGGGGGTATTCTCAGATCTGATTGGAGTAGACATGGCTTTCGAACTGTCTAAGATTATCTCGTCCATCAAGCCTACGGTCAAGTCTATCGACGTTCCGCTGAATACTGAAAACGCGGAGCGTTTCGCCCAACTGGTCGAGATTGCTAAGACCGCGCAACTGGTCGAGGCCCCGGCGTCTCGTTCGATTACGGACACGGCACCTGGTGTCGAGCTTCAGGAGGAGCTTGAGGCTCTTCGCAAGGAGACGGTCACTCTTCGTCTGCGTGCGCTTTCCAATAAGGAACTCAATGTTCTGAAGCGCCGCGTGTGGGAGGACAAGTTCTTCAGTACGAAGAACAAGAACGAGGATGAGCGGGCGGTTATTGCCGTTGAGCGTGAAGATCGTTTGATGGAGTATGTCGTTGCTCGCTCCTGTGTCGAAATTATCGACAACTCCACAGGTGAATCGAAGAATGGCCTGACAGAAGACGAGGCAGCAGAGCTGCGTGGGCACCTGCCCGAGTTCCTGTGGCAGGAAATCTGCGGTACGTGGAACGATGCACAGCAGCTCGGTGCTGTCGTATCGGAAGCAATTAGTGACCCCACGTTTCGTGGGGACGGAACTGAGCCGACCGGAGAACCAGTGGATGATTCTCTTGTTGAAAACGGCGAGGGCTGAGGGTAAGCCACCGACGTTGTTCATTGGTGCTCCTGGCATGTTTGCCCGGTCAGTGCCTGCATGGATTGGCGACGAGATGGACTCGGAGCCAATAGATCAAACTGAATACACGCCGCTTGATCTGGCCTTGTGTGCGGGGTATCAGTACTATCTCGATAGTCTGTGTAAAAGGTGTGGCACGCCGCTCTGGTATGGGCGTAGTGACCATAGCGCGATTGAGTTCCATGTTGAAACATCGACATGCTATTCATGTGCTGAGCTTGATAGGTATCGTGAGCATAAGCATCCGAAACCAGGTGAAAGCTCATTTACTATTCTGGATACTGTCGAGTATTCGGATGGTACGAAAGAGCCATTGCCGACACCCATTGAAGCGCTTGAACAAGTTAGGTAGGAAGAGTCCCTGGTATCATTGAGGTGGTATCAGGGACTTTTCTTAGGAGTAAGAATGGCAGACGAGTCGATCAAGATTGACATTGACGTTAATGCCTCGGGTGCAGATAAGGCGGCGCAGAGCATTGGTGCTTTGGAAAAGCAGATTGGCTCGCTACAGAGTGCTGTCGCCACACTGAAGTCCCCGTCTGGCCGTGGTGGTACGGTTCTTGATTCTTTGCAGCTTGATAGCTCGAAGGTCAAGAACCTGAAGGAATCTGCGACAGCACTACGGTCTGTGGCCGATGCGCTTGGTGCGCTGAATAAGGCTGCGGGTGATGTTAGCAAGGCTGATCTTTCGGCTGGTGTCGATAAGGCTGTGTCGGCATATCGACAGTTCATCCGCGAGACTCGCACGATGAACAACCTGAGCAAGGATCACATCGCTAAGCTGAAGGATACTGCTTCGGCTATGCGTGAGGTGGCTTCTGCGTCGAATGCCATGGCCGAGGCCGAGAATAAGGCGAAGAAGGCCCAGGCGGCGTTGAACCAGTCGCAGGCCCGTAAGACCGAGGCGCAGGCTGAGAAGCTTCGTGCTCAGGCGAGTGTGAAGCATGAGGATAACGCTATCCCTTTGCAGCGACAGAAGGGCCGGGACGAGCGTAACTTGGTGAAGGCGAAAGGCGATGAGGCTGCTCGTCTTGCCGAGATTCAGGCTACGACAGCGTTGCAGCAGGCTGAGCTGAAGCTTGCTGGTACGACAGCAACCGCTGAGGCGAAGCGCGAGGCTGCTGCTGTCGCTGCGTCCGCTCGTATTGCGGCTGCTCGTGAGGCTGAGGCTGGTCGTACGCAGCGTGCCATGATTAAGGAGCAGGGCGCGGGCGAGCGCCAGATGATGCGTATCAATGCGTCTCAGGCGAAGGCGCAGTTGCGTGCGAATGAGCAGGCAATTGAGAATGTTCGTTATGCTGCTCGCGACACGGCGGTGTATTACGGGACAATTACGGCTGGCCTTGGCACGCTGGTGTCGGCTGCTACGCAGGCTGGCATTGCACAGGAGCGTGCGTTCGCCGACGTGAAGCGTACCGCACAGGGCACGACACAGGATTTGGCCGAGCTTCGTAAGGCGTACACGGATTTGTCTACGCAGAAGGTTGTGACCCCATTTGCCGATCTAGCGAAGATCGGCACGCTCGGCGCGCAGATGAACATTCCAACAAAGGACCTGAAGGACTTCACGACGGCTGTCGCTGAGTTTTCGACGGTGACGGAGATGGATGTCGAGGCTGCAACGACAGCATTTGGTCGTTTCGGCCAGATGATGGGTGGCTTGCAGGAGTCCTCCAAGGGCGCGGGGGATGGCTACAAGATTCTTGCGAATCAGGTTGCTGATCTGGGTGCGAAGTCTGTTGCGACGGAGCCTGAGATTGCAAACATGATGGTGAGTATTGCCGCGCAAGGTAAGAGCGCGGGCTTTACTCAGAACCAGATTCTGGCCCTGTCGTCCACGTTGTCGTCGCTTGCTATTCCAAAGGAGTGGGCACGAGGCTCACTTCAGCGTATCTTCAACTCGATCAATGCAGCTGCTGCTGAGGGCGGCGACGCTATGCACACGTACGCCCGCGCTGTCGGCGTGACGGACGCCGAGTTCCAAAAGCTCTGGCGCGATGATCCGAATAAGGTGTTCCAGGGTATCTTGCAGAACCTTGCGGGCATTGGCGACAAGGTTCAGAAGGCTCAGACTATTAAGGACTTGGGCTTTAAGAATGTGCGTGACGTGGAGCTGCTGTCGCGTATGTCGAACAGTGTCGGCTTGTATGTGGAGCAGTTGGAGGAAGCTGAGCGGGCGTCGAAGAATACATCATTCATTGATGATTCGATGTCAATTATCACCGACACCATGTCGGCGAAGTTGCAGCAGTTCCAGAATGCTTTGCAGAATGCTGGCGCAGCTATGAACTCTAGCTTCATGGTGCCGATGAAGGCTATTGTTACTGTGGCGACACTGGCTGTGAATGCTTTCGCGAAGCTGCCCGCGCCTATTCAAGCGTTCATTGGTGCTTTGACGGCTGTGGGTGTTGCTCGCGCTGCTATGGTGGCGACGAAGGCTGCGTTGGTGTCGATGTCTGCGACGTACATTCAGATGCAGACTCGTGTTATGCAGGCGACGGGCCAGCAAACGTTGTCGTGGGGCGTGGTGTGGCAGGCCGTGAAGCAGGCTCAGGCTGGTGTCGTTGCGTATGATGGGTCGCTTGCTTCTAATGTGGGTACTGCTAATGCCGCTGCTGCTGCGAATCAGCGTCTTGCGGCGTCGGATTCGGCTGTGGCTGTGGCTGCTGGTAAGGCGGCTGCTGCGAAGGAGGCTCAGGCGGCGGCGTCTGCTGTTTCGACGGGTGCTCAGGTGGCTGCAGGTGCTGGCCAGGCTGTCGGCGCGTTGTCGAAGCTGTCTGCTGTTGGCTCTGGCCTGATGGCTATGTTTGGTGGGCCGTGGGGTCTGATTATTACGGGCGCTATTACGGCGGCGTCTGTCGCTGCGACGTACCTTGGTGACTCTTTCATGGGCGCGTCGGAGAAGGCTGAGAACTTGAAGGCTGCTGTCGGTGGTTCGTCGGCTATTCTGAAGGCTTTGGCTGAAGACACGAAGGAGGTCGGCTCGGGTGCTCAGACTTCTTTCGCTGAGTTGAACGCGACGATCCAGCAGAATGGCCAGACTCTCACCTCGAATGGTGAGGCACTTGGTTACTACGTGGATAAGTCCGGCCAGGTTGTTCAGACGACACATGCTCAGGCTGAGGCGTTCGGATATTCGACGCTGAAGATCGGCGAGCATACGCAGGCGCTAATTTCTGACGCTATTCAGGGTTCTGATTCTTTCAAGAACATGTCGAAGGATGTGAAGCAGGCGCTTGTTGACATGGGCTTCAGCTATGCGCAGTACATTAAGTTGGCAACGACGTCAGAGGCTGAGGGTGGCGGTAAGGCCGCCGCTGACGCTTATGTGGATGGGTACATTGCCCAGCTTGAGGCACGCAAGAATGAGATGATTGCTAAGCTTGATCCTGAGTCACCCTCTTATGCAACTAAGCGTGCGGACATTGCTTCGCAGTTTGAGGGGCAGATCAGTGCCTTGAACGAGGTAAAGAGCCAGACTGAGGGTGTCGGTGGCGCTATGCGTGACGCTTTGAATGATGCCCAGCTTTTTGGCCAGGAGATGACTGAGGCTGGCGACAGCTCTGAAGAGGCGTCGTTCAAGATCGGTGATGCGAAGAACGAGTTCAAGGACCTTGGTGAGGTTCTTCGTTCTGTTCTTGATGAAATGTTTTCATCAACGGATGCCGCGGCTGCGCTTGATAGTGCTTTGCAGCAGGTGTATGAGTCCATGCAGCAGAATGGTACGTCGATGGACCCGAACTCCGCTGAGGGCCAGGCGAACATTGCTGCTATTGAGAATTACTTCCAGGCGATGGGAAACGCTGCTGCTGCTGGTATCGAGGAGATGGGTCTGACTGGTGAGGAGGCGTACCAGTACGCTCAGCAGTCGATCCAGGACACGATTGACTATCTGTCGGCTCAGGGCTTCGACATGAGCGCGTTCGAGGCTCAGCGCGACACCATGGCCGCTATCATCGCTCAGCCTTACCAGTCGGGTGAGGTGGATCATTCGGCGACAGATGCGTCGTTGAATGAGATGGTGGGTAATGCTGCTAACGCGGTGAGTCAGGCTCAGGGGTTCTTGGGTAAGGTTCAGGCTATTTGGCAGTCGATCCAGGGCTACATGTCGCAGATTGGTGGTGCGAAGTCACTGTCTGGCAAGGGGTCGTTTACTCTTGGCCAGAAGTCGAAGATACGTACGCCTACGTTTGCTTTGCGTAACAATGGGAAGTCGGCGTTTAGTGCCAGCAACTTCCGTGCCAAGCCTCAGCGCTCGTCCGGCGGTGGCGGTGGCGGTGGTGGTCATTCGCCTCGTTCTGGCGGTGGCGGTCATTCGCCGTCATCTCATGCCCGCAAGGAAACAAAGACTGCTGCTGAAATCTTCGAGGACTTCCTGTCGAGGCTGAAGTCTGCGCTCGACAAGGCGCTGACCTCCTGGTGGCGTTCGACAACGGCACAGGACAATTACCGGAAGGGTCTCAACAGCCTGAAGAAGGACGTGGAGAACACGACCAAGAAGGTGAAGGACCTCCGTAAGGAGAACGACAAGCTCGCTTCTGACATGAGTAAGGCTCAGCAGGATTTGCATGATGCTGAGTTCTTCCGTGCTGTCGCGCTGAAGTACGGCGACGAGGAGCGCGCTCAGTCCTTGCAGGTGGACATTGATGATGCCAAGGAGAAGATCAACGAGGGCCAGAGCAAGATCAGTGAGAACAACAATGAGATTGCGACGCTCCAAGCTGGTCAGTACGCGCTGAAGGGCTACACTGAGGCGGCTATTGCTAACCGTGAGGCGCTGCGTTCGTTGCAGTCTCAGATGATTGGGTTGATCGAGGCTTACGCTGCTGCTGGTCACTCGACGCAAGAGATCGAGGCGTACACTCAGAGCCTTAAGCAGCAGTTTATTGAACAAGTGACTCAGCTTGGTTTTAACCAGGGTGAGGTGACTGAGTTGGCTGGTGCCTTTGATAGCTTGACTGGGACGATTGGTCAGGTTCCTCGTGACGTGAAGGAGAACGTCACTGACCAGGGCACCATTGGTACGACACAGACCGGCATTGATGGCATCCATGGCAATCAGGTCACTGTTCCTGTTAATGCTGATACGTCTCAGGCTTATAACCAGCTGAACCAACTATTGACGTATTCGCAGTACATCCAAAACGCTATGTCGAAGGGTTTGACCCGTGGCCAGGCGGCGGATGCTGCGCGTTACGCTGGCCAGGCTGGCCAGATTCGTCGCCGGTTTATGGGTGGCCCTATCCCCGGCTATGCAGGTGGTGGTTTGCTGCCTGGACGCCCACCTGCTAACCCGACCACCGACAATCTGGTGGCTACGAATGGGCAGGGCCTGTTCAAGTTGCGCAGTGGTGAGTACGTCATTTCCCAGCCTGCTGTCGATTTCTACGGCAAGGGCTTCATGAACGCGCTTAACACGATGCAGGTGCCTGTGGCGTCTGGTGGTGGTTACTCTGCTGGTGTCGGTGATGGGCTTGTTACAATTAATCCAGCGCAGTTCAATGAGCTTGTCCGGGCTGTTTCGACGACAGTCATGTTGAATGGTCGGGCTATTAGCAAGAACATCGACAGCAATAATGTGAGGAGTGGTAACCGTGGCGTCTACTAGGAGTTGTGAAACGCGAGAGGTGTACTTCGCTGTGGGGAACTTTATGTCTTGGTTCCCCGCGCCTGATGAGTCGCCCGTGTCGGACAATATTCACGCGGGTGACGGTTCGACAACACTGCTCAATGGATTCGCGTACACGAACGGCTCGGTCTATGGTCATAAGCACTACGAGCTTACGTGGTCATTCCTTAACCGTGAACAGGCTGACTTGTTCCGTCGTCTGTTTATGAACAGGAACGACGAGTGGGTGAGCTATGCTGATCCTTTTGCGTTTAACAACATGCTGTCGCCTTTGATGGGTTTGCCTTATTTGCATTATCACGCGGGGACCCCTTTCGCGTTTAACGATTGGGGCAAACAAGCACTGTTCCCTACTAAGGACATTGATGCTACTACTGGGCACCCTGGTGTCATTCTTAAGCCGAATATACTGAACATGAATAACCAGTTTATATCTGAGCGTGACAAGCTGAATGGGCGTGAGCAGTCGCTCGCGCTCAGTAAGCCTGGTAGTTACACGGAACGTGTTGTTATTCCACAAGGGTGGTATGGTACGTTCTTTGCTTACGGTTTTGAGGATAATAAGCGCCCGTTCGAGTGGAGCTTTGCGCGTGTTGATGGTGGTGATTTGCCGCTGCATGTGATTACTAAGCTGAAGAATCAGGTTTTCAGTTTTGGTGAAGGTGTGTGGGAAATTACTATGAAGCCTTTTCAAGATGGACATATTAGCTGGGCTAGTCTTCGCCTGAGTAAGTATCCTGATACTTCACCAACTGAGTACACTTACTCGTACCCTTCTGGTGGTGGCAATTTGAAGGTCGTTCCTGGTACTGCTAAGGTTTTGACTGTTAACAACTATCGTGGTCATTTTTCTGCTTCTGTGACGCTAGAGGAGGTTTACTCGTGGTAATGCGGGCGCTAGGCATTCCGGCTGAAAAACTTACTTCTTGGTCTGTTGCTGAAGATTCTGTGTCCATGGACATGGACATGACGACAGGTGGTTTTTCTGAGTACCATCTTGAAGGCGCTGGTGGCATTGAGCCAGCTCTCGTAATCAACAAGAAGGTCATTCTTGATGATGTTCGCTTTGGTCGCACCCATGCTGTCGCGCGTGCGTTGACGACAGGGCCTTGGTCCTGGTCTGCAACGCTTAATGATCCTTTCTATCTTCTTGATGTTGAGGGTTACGTTGAACCTAAGTACTATATTACGGTTTCTAAGGTTATTCAAGAGTTCTTTAAGGTGGCAGGTGTAAATGAGCCGCCGAAGATGTGGGTGCAACCGTTCGTCATGAATGACCTTAATCCCTTTTTGGACACGTCTGTTGCTTGGGAGCCAGACTGGCTCTCCTTCCCTGGCGGCAAGGGCAATCTGTGGTCTGTTCTGAAGAACTGGCTGGCGAGTGTCGGATTTCAGGTTACTTGGGTTTATGACACTATTGTGGTGTTTAAGAACCATTCTGTTCTCACGCGGCTTCAAGGTTACACAGCAGACTACAAGGTGAATTACGCTCAGTCTGAGCCTGCATCCTCTATCGAGTGTACTTATTATGAAGATCGGACGTATAATTACCTGGGGACATACAAAGCAGGGTTCATCGAGAGTAATGGGGCTATTTCTCACAGTGCTGACACGCATAAGGCTGAGTGTCCGACCATGCTCATTTGGCCACCAGTCGCATCTAGTGAAACTCTGCTCGATGCCGATAAGAAGAGCGAGGTGCTATCTGTCGAGGCGGGAGAGATTAAGGAGTTCATTCTCGAAACACCTAACTTGATTAAAGGCGTCATGGGGCAGCCTACCTGTATTGATCCCACATATATTCCACAGTTCCATCAGCAGATTATCCAGGCTCCTAGGGATCCAGGTGCCACTAAATACACACCGCCTTATAGTGTATACTCTGTTGTCGGCAAAGATAATAAGCCAATTACACCCGCTCAGTGGGTGGCAGAGGGTGGTCGTCTTACTGTTGAACTTGGTGATGAGCCAAACCAGCTTAAGGTTACAGTTACCGGGATGCTGAACAAGCGTCTTGGACCGTACCGTATTGCTGAATCGGATGGGCAGAACGACTATTCGACACTGCGCATCTACGGCCAGGCAATGCCTTGTGAAGAAAAGGTGCTGACCTTCTACACTGGCTATCCTTACAAGACTGAGCCATTGAAGATTGGCTCTCGATTCATCAACAGCCTGGATAAGGCGTACGCCGCGTGCATGTATGCTGCTCAGGATGCGTTGGGTACGAAGACTACACTTGAATGGTCTGGGATGCCGCCTGTGAATGATTCGTACACGTCTGTTGTCTACGACTTCGAGCGCCCTCCTGTCGTGGTGTCGGATGCTGATGACTTCACTGGGCGACCGCTGCCAGCTAAGGCAGAAGAGCGTTGGCCTAAGAACACGACGATGGACAAGATTTATAACGACTTGGTGTCGTTCACGTCCAATCGTAAGCTAGCCGACAGGGTGCAGGTCTTCGGTCGTTTGGCTGGGACCACTGCTGTTTTCGACAGGTATAGCTGGCAGATCACATCCGCGAACTATAGCGAGACAGGTGTCGATCTGACCTGTGAAGGTTGGACAACCCTGTGGGACGTGATGAACATCTTTGATACGCCACGTGTCGAACAACTGGAAGACCCGACGGGTCTTACACTAGAGGAACTAACGCTTAGGGGGTTTAAGCATAATGAAGCATAATCTTCCACAGCCTTCTCAGGCTTGGGGCACTGATGTTGATCGTCGAATCGCCTCACTGGAAGCTGAACTCAGGCTGCTAAAGAGCAACTTCAGCAACTCAGTTGATAGCATTAACGCTCTCACCAATAACCGCTCAACCTCTGGTGTGGCGGTTCCCTTTAATGACTCGATGATTATTCTCCATCCGGGCCGTAGCCGTGGTGTCGGCACGTATGAAGACCTGTGGTACCAGTCTCTACCTTGGGGCGATTCCGGTTCGTTCATGCAACTTACCTTGACTGGGACGCTTGAACTAGTTGTTGGCGCTGAACTCTTCCGAGACAACAGCCGTGGTCCAGCCGTCTATGTCGGTGTAATGGATGGGTCTATGGGCCACGCCATGCGCAACCATTGCTATACTTCGTATAGGGCGTTTGGTCAAGAAGGAAAGTTTATTCTTGACGCTATTATTAACTACACCACTGTCATCCCATTCGACAAATACTACAATGGTTACATGTATCTAGGTGTGGAAGGCTCGGCTTCTAAACCGCAGTTGATTTACAATTGGGATGACTATTCCTATCTGCGCATGGAGATTACAGGAGTGAGGTACTGACCATGGCTACCAATCCACAAGGGATCTGGGTTTACAGTCCGAATGACGTTATTCAAAGTTGGCCCGCGTTTATGAACTTGGGCTTTAACTCTGTATCTGAAGTCATCAAGCAGCTTCAGCAGAATCGCGTTCTTATTGCTAAGAACGCTGCTGATGAGACGTCTAAGCTGTCGGCTATTAAAAACGCCGCTGTAAGTAATGTAGACATCTTGATCTATCGTGCAGATACGAATGAGATGTACCTGTACACCAACAACCGATCTGAGAAGGTCTGGGGCGGCGCACCAGAAGTTCGTTATGTGAACAACAACGAATCATTCTCTCAGTGGCGTCGCTATACTCAGCACGGCGCGAACGCTGTGATTAGCCAGATGATCGACTTGCCTTCGAAGGGGCTGTGGTTGTTCTCCAACTGCATTACGTTGGATAATAATGACTCTTCCAAGGACACAAACATCGACGTGTTCCAGTCGATTGCTGGTAGTTCGTACAGCAATGTTGGCACTACCAACACGTACAATCATGCTGAGGGTGTCACGTCGTTCCGGTTGGCGACGATGCCTTACTACGCCTCTAGCCCTGGTAAGGTTAACGTTGCTATCAAAATTCAATGTAGCCCAGTCAATAATATCGGCTGGGGTGGCCTCTGCATTGGGGCCTCGAAGATCGGCTGAGTGTGCTATACTAAGTAGCGACAGTTATCAACACATTCTGTGTGGTTGCTGTGGGCGATTGGGTGAGAAAACCCCCTGGCTAGGAAAAGAGAACTAGCCAGGGGGTTTTCTATTACCTTGGCCACCCGTTGTCGAGTGTCCATTTGTGGTGTAGCTCGTGTACGAGGTAGTACACCAAATGCCGGAACGCATCTCTCACGTCGTTGGCGTCCTTGTAGTTCACGTCCTTGCCGGTGAGCCACCAGCCGAGGTTCTTCAGTGTCGCATCCTTGACTAGGCCCTTGGCTTGCGCTGGGGTCTGGTAGTGGATGTCATCGACAAGCCAGTCAAGCACAGCGTTGACCTTCACAGGTGTGATGTCTGCTGTGAACTTGTTACTAGGGCGCAAGTCGAACTGCTCGGCAACGACAGTGGCACCAGGATATCGGTCAAGGTATCGCTTGATGAGCGATACCGTCTCGGTGTGTGTCGAGCAGATGAACTGATCGAAGTGAAGAATCTCCACCTCTTCTTCGACACGGGCAACAACAAGTCCTGTGTTAACACCGGGATCAATTGCTATTACTATCTGCATATTTTTCCTCCCAATCATCACTTAGTACATCATATGCTGTGCCAGCATAAATGTTCCTGGCGCTGGGTGAAAGTCCACCGAAGACACCGGAACGGAACTTTTTACCATCCACCGGATACTGTTCGGCTTCTAGGCAGTCTTGAAGGCATTGTTCTTTGATAGGGCAGTTCTCGCAGAACACTCTTGCAACATCTGCGTAGAGCTTCACATCGTAGAACAGCCCGACAGGAGCGTTAAGGCAAGCTGCTTCTTCATAATTGGATGCGTTCATCACACCTCTTCCCAGTTGTTACCGACCTCTGCTTCAGCAGCAAAAGGCACACGGTTGAACACAATTGTCGCTGCCTTAGCCATCTCGTATTCCATCATCTTGGAGCACTCTTCGATGGTTTCTTCTGGACACTCGACATAGGTAGCATCATGGACAAGTCCAATCAGCTTAGCTCCGTACTGGCCTACTTGTTCATTGATCTTGATTGCTGCGTTGAGGCAGATGTCATTGGCTGTCGATTGTGGAACAAAAGCGAGTGCTTCATTCTGTGTCGAATTGTAGATGCTGTCCGGCACGAAAAGGGGGTTGAACGTGAGGTCGAACTTGGTTTTACGTTCGCAGTCCTCTTCCTTACGTCCTACACTGTGCTTAACCCGTGCCTGCCAGTCTCGAAGTCCCGGGTAGGAGCCGAGGTATTGATCGACCACATGCTGTGCGGCCTCAAGAGGCTGTTCAAGCGCTGTCGCAATAGCTGGTACACCTCTATTGTAGTTGAGACCGTACACCACGCTCTTGACCAGTGCGCGTCGGTTCTTCGCGGTCTTTGGCTGTTCGTTCTTGAAAGCCTCATACGCTTCGATTGTCGGGAACTCTTCTGGCCAGATCTTTGTCATCAGATCGTCAAAAAAGTCCGGTGCACCCGGCTGGAAGGCAGCAATCATAGCCTCGTCGTCCGCGAGCTCAGCGACAGTACGCAGCTCTGCCTGGGAGTAGTCACACGAAATGATCTTGCAACCAGGTGCAGCGACAAGGGCACGCTTGATGCCACTGTCGCGTCCCATCGTCTGAATTGCTGGACCCTTAGCCGACAGGCGCCCAGTTTTTGCCCCGTGAGGCAGGTAGTACGGGTGGATACGTCCGTCTTCACCGACCTTACGGCGCACGTTAGCAATGAATGAGCCAATCACCTTAGCGGCGTAGCGGTAGGCAAGCAGAGCGTCGATGAACTCAGTCTCCTTGCCTTCGCGGCGTAGCTTCTTCAGGTGGTCTGAGTCGAAAGACGGGGACGACACACCCTTGGACTTGAAGTAGTCCTTGATCTGCTTAGGTGACTGTGGGTTGAAGTCTTCGCCCGCGTGCTGTCGCAAGACAACAAGGTTCTCGTCACACTGGCGCTTATACTTCTCTTCCAGTTCATCAAGGGCATCAAGCGACACAGCCACACCATTCATCTGCACGTCGTTCAGAACCTTCGTGACCTGCATACGGTAGCGGTAGTAGTCGTACTTTCCATTGTTCTTGAGCATCGGAAGGAAGTATTCGTACAGCTTGAAGGTCCATACCGCGTCTGCCAAGTTGTACTCATAGAGCTTTTCACGAGGGATATTCTCGAAGTACGCACCATGCTTTAGGTATGACTTCGCATCACTGTCCCAATCAGCAGCGCGCAACCAGCGACGAGCGAGAGGCTTCAAGCCATGCTCACCGGCCAGGTTGTCGAGCACAAAGTGCATCAGCAGCGTGTCCTCTTGATGGTACACGCGGATACCCAGGCGCTTCGACAGGTAGGCCATATCGAACGTACCATTGTGGCAGACAACCGTGCAGGTGTCGCACAGCCTCTTAATGGTCTCTGCTGCCTTGTCGGTCTCAGTGAGTTCTTCCGGGATAACCACACCAAACTTGCCATTCCACAGGGCAATCGACAGGATGCGACCAGCCGCAAAGGTGTCTTCGTCGATGTCACCAGCAGACTCGATGTCGAGTGCAATCACCGTGCCTGGCTTGAAGGTGATGTCCTGGCCCTCCCAGACAACCCAGTCCTTGCCGAGTTCCAGGTTAGGATCGACAGGACCGAGGTAGCCATACTGAAGCGCCTGAGCAAGGAACAGAACAGACTGTGGATTGCTGACAATCTGCTTAGGTGAAAGCGTCTTGTACGCATCACCCTTGTAACCCTTCACAGTACCGAGAGTGATCTTAATGTCCTTGTCGTTCACGTCATCGGTGATTTCGACGTGAGCGTCTTCTGGGAGGCCAGACACCACGCGAGCGCGCTTCAGTAGAATCTGCGCAAGAACAGGCAGCTTGTCGCAGTCAGTAGTTAGAATCTTCATACTTGCCCTCCTACGTATTCAATGAATCGTTCATTGTTTGTCTTGCCCTTGATGACTTCACGGATTGTTCCGCGTGCCTGGGCATATGTGATGATTTCCTTCAGCTCACGCATACCGCTGATATCACTCTGGAACTTCAGCATGAGCTTAGGAATCGGAACAAGGCCATTGTCAGTGCGCGCAACGAAGTTAATGAGCTTATCGACCTTGTTACTGAAGTTAGAGTTCTTCACGTGGTGGATGAACACTTCATTGCTCGACAGCCAGATGGACGCAAGGGAGATAGCCTTCAGCATTTCTCGCATTGTGACAACGACAGTGCCCTTTGTCGTCGGCCCGTTGTACATGGCAAGCAGAGCAGCGATACGCAACACCGAGAACGTCATACGCTCGGTGCCAGGGAACAGCTCACGGCTATTCAGCATGTGCCGCTCAGCCATGACCTTGGCTTCCTCAGAGAAGTCGATCCACCTCTCAAACACACCCGGCTCAAACTCAATAGGGATGCGGATTTCCTCGTTAGGAAGGCGCGACGCTTGACGCGCACTGAATTGCGCATCGAACTTAGCGACCGACTTGATAAGGTTCGACAGCATGAAGTCACGCTGCTTGTCTTCGATCCTGCCTGTCGATGCGCTTACGGTCACCAGCTTCACATCCTGTGAGGACGTGATGTACTTGTCCCGGTCGTCAATAACAACAAGGCAGCGGGGTGTGAAGCCGGACTCCACCTTCTCGGTCGTTAGGTGCTTCGCGGCCTGGTCCAAGATTCCTGTCCCGTAGAAGGTCATATAGTACGGGGTGGCAGTCTGGTAGGCAACCTTGCCGCCCTTGTCCTTACGTGCAACAGCCGGAATGTAGCCGTCATAGCTCTTAGTAAGGAATGGCATCATTGATGCCATGTAGCTGCCCTTCTGGGCTGCGTGTGCGAAGAAGTCCTGCACCTCGTCAATAGCGAAGAGGCCAGACTCTTTTGGCTTGGTGCGCAGATACGCGGACAGAGCCTCGCCTGTCGAATCTTCAGGGGCAATGAAAGCGTCAGGCCCCTTGCCAATGCCTATAGCCACATCACGCATCATGCCCTCTGCGAGGCGCAATGACGTTGACTTACGGGATTGGGTCGTACGTCCCAGCACAAGGAAGTACAGGTTGAGTGGCATTTTTTGGACATTGATGGGCAGAAAGCCATACTTAGCGAACATGGACGACAGGATAGCGAGGGCACCGGCGTAGTGGAATTGCTTAGGGGCCATTGCCGACTTAGTCGATGACCATGCTGCGAACTGATCGACAAAGAGGCCCATAGGTTCTTTTTCGCCCTCATGCAGGAAGTTCACATCCTGGAGCACGAGTTCGCGCGCTTCGCTCAGAAGATACGAGGACCCGATACGAGTCGATGCTTCGAGATCATTCTCGGTTGGTCCAGTGTGTTCGGCCTTCCAGCGTGCATAGTCACGGTTGACCTGCTTCCACAGGTACCCGTCGCCTCGCCCGTCCTGTTCGAACTTGTTGAACTCGGTTCCGCGCACGACGGCAAAGGCTTCGACAATGGAGCAGCCTTCTTCCCACAGCGCGCACTGAAGATGGTACATCCTCGCGCTGCGGTCTTCCTCTGTGGCAAAAGAATCATCCGTAGCCAGATCGGTAATGTAGCTACGGTTCACCATGCCAAGAACTTCAAACATCGACGGGATGTCTGTCGGGAAGTCTTCTTCCTCAATGCCCATGCGTTCGATTGGAGGGTATTCGGCGGCGAACTCAGCGGCGGTGATAGCCTCGTCGTTAACGGTGAGCGTGATTTCCCAGGGCTTCGCCTTCTTGAGGTTGTGTGTGAACGGGACACGGAGCTTCTTGGACAGGGGCCAGCCCCGGTCCATGCCGTCGTTGGCGTGTACCTCGTAGAGTCCCCGCGAGAGGGCTTCAAGCATGTCATTCGACAGGTCGTCTGCGTCGGTGAGAAGCCAGTATCCCTGCCAGTGCTTTTCGCTGGTCTGGACAGCGATAGATGGTTGAATCTTCAGCTTGTCGAGTGGGCAGTCGTCGCCGTCTGCCCACACGCACGCTGCCTTGATCACGTTATCTTTGGCCGCGTGCCTGGTGTTCGACAGGGCCGGAGGCTTGGTGTAAAGAAAGGGGCTGTAGTAGACATCCAAGTCCGCGTGGGACTGCGCGTACGCTACCATCTTGTCAAGCTGCGCGGGCAATTCGAACCAGCGGAAGTTAGTGAGGCCGCCCATAGGCCCCTTCAAAATGATAGGGGTCCAGCCTTCGCCCGTTGGGAGGACTGCTTGGAAGAACTCTTTGAGGCCCATTGTTCTCCTTTCTGCTTGTGTATAGTACAGCGGGCCGTACCTCACTGTCAAGATACGGCCCGCTGTGTGTAGATCAGAGTTCGATCCGAGAAGCCTTCTTCTTAGACTTCTTCTTGGCCTCGTCCCACTCGACCTTCTTGATGTTGTTACGCTTGGTGACCTGCCCATTGTATTCGCTGTCTTCGACATCGACAGTGATTGTCGCAGTCTTACCAACGATGTCTCGTTCGACCTGGTAGTAGTACTCACCAGTGCGAGCGGTTGGCTCGGTGGGCCATTCGTTACCGGAGGCATTGCAGAAGGTGGGGAGGTCCCAGTGGAGACCCTTCTTTGTCTGAAGCACCAGCCAGTAGCGAATCTGGCGTGCCGCCTGGTCGCCCTCGGTAACGACAAAGTCCACGGTGTACATGGGCTTGTCAGCCTTGGACTCTCCCAGCTCACAGGCATCGACAGCCACCTTGTACTGTCCCTTGGGCAGGGGGTCAAAGCTCATGGACTCCGCAACGTCAAGGGTCATAAGCTCGTCAAAGTTAATCATGATCAGTTCTCCTTTTTGTTGAGTTTGTTGTAGTGGTCGATTGACTTAGGCAGCCAACCATAGGTGTTGATCCGCCCGTGTCGAATAACAGCGTCGGGCGCGGGGAAGGTCTTGTTGTCTGCTCGGAGACGGTACAGGATAGTAGTCCGATTAACCCCGGTCATCTCAGAGACATCCTTGATCGACAGGTACTCAATCATTCGCCCTTCTCCTTGATGTCATAGTGTTCATGCACCCAGCCCATGATCTTGTCGAACGATGGATTGCCGATCAACGCGGGCATGTTGTCGAACCTGGTCTTGGTTAGGACACTTGAAGCGGACTTAACGGTAAGAACTGTGATGAGCTGTTCTTCCCCGTCCTCTCCCACATCCTCCCAGGTCATTCGACCGATCAGGTCGAAGATTGCAGGGAGCTTCTTAAAGCTCTTCTTGCCCTCGAAATCCGGGGCAATCTGAGACAAGCGCTCCGTCTCTACAATCTCGCGGGATTCGTGCGTGATCGTGATGATGTTCAAGCCCATGTCAAAGGCAATCGTATTAACAAGGTCGAGAACCTTGTCGTACGCCGCCGCCCACATGGCGAAGGAATCCTTTGGATTGACTGCCATGAAGTGCAGCTTGATAAGTTCCTGCAAGCGGTCAACCGTGTCGATGACGACAGTCTTGAAGGGATTATCCTTTTCGTCGCTGATCTTAACGAGGAGGTCCGCGAACTCCTTATAGGTGGCAGGCTGGACAATGAGCATGTTATCCAGATCACCGAACTTGGCAGCGGGCGCTGTTCCTCGTTCCAAGTCAACATAGAGGACTGGTCCCAGTTCCTCAACCTTAGAGGCCGAGGATGCGAGCGAGGTCTTGCCGGTACCGGAGGGTCCGTAGAGCAGGACCTTTAGCTTAGGTGTGGTAGTTCGAGGATCAGACACTTCGATATCAATTCCCTTCAGGAATGAATCAAACTTTCCCATGTTTCTCCTTTCTTAGCGCTTAAAAGTGCAGTAGTAGCAGCCGGGGTGGCTGTCGAGTTCTCCAAGGTTGTCCCGATTTTCGTTGGCCCACTTGAAGATTTGATTAGCACGTTCAAGAACGGCCAGGGCAGCCTTACGGTTGTACTTAAAGCACAGCTCATGACTTGCAACCATGACAGATTCTACAGTACAGTCTCGTGGGAACAAAACCAGTGAGGTGTGATTCACCTCATAGCCAGCGTTTTCAAGACCCAAACCGTACAACATCATTTGATAGTAGTACTTTTTGAGCTGGCCTTCGGTCATCGAGTCCGAATAGAACTCAGGGTTACGGTCCTCGTCAAAGAACGTTGCAGACGAAAACGCCTTGATCTTCTTCTTCGACAGAACTTTATAATCTACGACATGGCCTGTCGAAACATCAAACCCATCAGCAGTGCCACGGATATCTCCATACCCTTCGATTGTGCCGACAGTGACTTTGGTTTCCTTCAAGTAATCCTTGAGGCCAATAATGTTCTCAAGATACAGGTGGAAAGCAGTCCCTATCATTGGCGCAAGAGGGTAGTTCTTTTCATCCTGGTGGACACCCAGTAGCTTCTCTGCCAAGCAGCGCTCACACAAGTCTCCCAATTCGCTAGGACCAACCTTACGCTGTTTATCGCGCTCAGAGGGCTTGGTGAGTTCTTTGATAATCCGGTCGTAGATTTCACTCATTGGCTTCCCACTTCTTGTAGAACGCCTCACTCATCACATGGAGGTTCCATGCGTATGTGTGCAGGTCATCAACCGATGACTCGACAAAAACCAGAATGTCTCCCGGCTTGACTGTCTTCCACATTTCCCGTGTACCAAAGATAGGTACCGTCGGAATCTTACGTGTGACCTTATCCGAGCCAGACTTAACCTCCCATCCTGTTCTCTTCAGTTTGTTGATATCAATGGTGTCCCACAAATACTCAGGCGGGACTTGAAGAACAATCTTCTTCTGCATGGTGAACACCCTTCGACAGGCCCATCAATAGGGCGGTGGCTTCATTGGAGTTTCGATAGTCGCCAAGGTACACGACCTCAACGATCTCAGGGCATGATGCAATGAGATGAGCGCAGCCCTGGCACGGGTAGTGAGTCACGTAAAGTGTGTACTCACTATCATGTGACTGCATCTTACGAATAGCACCACGTTCTGCGTGAACAGTGTTAACACAGTGCCCATCAATCATTCGGTGACCGCCCGTGTCGCATGGCTCCAAGCCGTGTGGTGTCTCATTGAAAGCACGGGACACCACACGACCGGTCGCGCGGTCAACGATCACACACCCGACATGGGCACGATCACATCTTGACTTAGCAGCCTCGTCACGAGCGGCCTTGATGAACTCTCTCATCGAGACAGAATCTCCCGCTGCTCAGGCGTGAGACTCTGTGCCCACGCAAGAATCTTCCGTGCGTAGTCCGTCAGTGAACCACTGTCGGTGAGCAGACTAGGCCCCGACTTCTTCCGGTAGTCAGTGAACGCGAACCTATCCCCATCGACGTACCGCAGCAGACGGCACAAGATGGAGTTACGTCCCACGACGTAGTTACCGTCCTCGTCCTCGGTGAGTGCAAGCAGCATACTGCCATTCAGCCGGTCAGTGTAGTGGTTTTCACCGACACTGATGTCTTCAGCGTAGAAGCCACACTCGCTCGTAATGTGGTCCACCCACATGATCGACAGGTCGATAGGTTGGGCCTTCTTGATGTCGATGTGTGCTGAGACCATCTCGCGTGCATTGCACTTCAGATCCTCGGTGTATGGCACAGTGAAGACCTTGTTGTCGAATGGATCGACAACAGCCATTTCGTCTGTGCCACTCCACCACTGAGCACACACTGACCCCTTGTCGTTGAGTAGAACCAGCCGCCCGTTAGGCAGTATGCCAGTGCCCATGACCACGCCACTAGGCATGGTGACAAGGCCGTCTTCGATATCAAGGTACTGTCGCTTGTTGTAACGGATGGGAAGATTCTCCCAACCATAGCCCAAAATAGGCGCGTAGATGTCACGAATTGTAATTGCCAACTGATTCTCCTGGTTCGTAATAGTGAAACTCAATGATCGGGATGTATGTCCGTACAACCTTGTTCACACTATAGTGAATGTAATAGCGGATGGTGTCGAACTCAATAGATACTATACGTGATGTGTATGGGCTGTCATCATCCTTACGACCAAACACATATGCAGTCTGACCATCGTCTACTGACTTGTCCTTATCCAGGTTGTCACGTTCAGTCAGGTCCACATACACCTCCCGGCTATCGAAAAGCGGGTGGATACCCACGGTCGAGCCATCCGTGAACTTGATATAAGCAACCTTATCTTCGAGCCAATAGTTCTCCACAGGCTTCTTCATAAGGGTTGCTGCTGTTGTATGATTGAACTCTACAATTTCCATCATTCACCCCAGGCCCCTAATCTTACGTACGATAATCACTCCCACGATAAGGGCAATAACAACCAGCACAACCTTCATTGCAATGTAGCCAACGAAAGCCCAGACAATCCACATGAACCACGACGGGAACCAAACTCCCGTCACGATAAACAGGATGCAGAAGATGAAGTAGGTCCAGGAAGTACTGTATTCAGTGGTGTTGCTAGACAAGATGTCTCCTTTCAGTTTGTTGTTATCTGTTGTGGGCGCCATTGTGAATAAGCCAAGGACAGTGCCCTACTTCGGCAGCATCATCAATCTCTGCGAGAAACTCCAACGGTGTGAATGTTTCACCAAACCCATCCACCCAGCACCCGCTACCATGTAATGCGCCTTCTTTAATGCAAAAGATGTAAGACCTGTGTGCAAGTCTCACGACAGTACCCCGCACCATTAGGTCTAGGTATTTTGTATCGGTGGCGAACCCGGCATTAGCACCGACATAGACGGGCAAGATCATGTTGCCAATCTTCTTATATAGCCCCCAGCTATCATCGTACAGGTCGTCCCAGTCCATTGCTTTCTCCTTTCAATCATTGTTAAAGTAGCATTGTGGTAAACCAGTAGTAAATAACATTGACAAGCGCCGTAAAGCTAATCATACCAGCAATGAAACAAGGTATAGCATAAATAATAATAACGGCTAGACGATCTTGTGGGCATTTAAAAAGTACCAGCCCGCAGAGAGCATACCCACTGTGATAGCGCCCAGAATCACGATCAAATCACGAGTGTTAAGATAGCGTTAAACATTCCCATTGCTTTCTCCTTTCAGTTGTTTCAGATTAGGCCGGATGCCTTGAGCTTGTCGAATCGTTCCTGCAAGCGTCCCAGAACACGGTCGTCTACCGTGTTGGTAGCCTGAATTAGGAAGCGGTTAACGGCTGTTGTTTGGCCCTGTCGGTTGAGCCTACCAGTTGCTTGCTCATTGATTACGAGGGAGTTTGACTGGCTCAGCCATATCTCAGTATGACACACTCGCTGGAGTCCGTCAACCCCTTCTGACATGGCCTCGTGCTGCGCAACAATGACGCGCATGTCACCATTAATCATGTCTTGGAAGTCACCACGAGACTTGCCAGAAACTTCCAGGGCTTTGATCCCAGCTTTCTTCAGACGGTACAGGACCGCCTTAATGAATTTCTGAGAGTGAACCCACACAACGACGGGTTCATTCTCTGGCAGGTCAGCAATAATGTCCATCATGGCGTCGAGCTTAGACGACTTGCAGTCCTCACGGTAATCGACAGTCATGTCTTCATTAAACGAGGGTACTCCCAGTGTCATCTGTCGCAATCGGGTGTCGAGTTCCATCGGGATCGACAGTGCCAGTGGGTAGTCTCCCAGGAATGTTAGCGCCTTCTGCTCCAACTCGTTGTAGAGTTTGCGTTGCTGCCGTGTCAGCTCCACTTCAACGCGGTGAACGATGACACCGGGAAGCTCAGGGTTGGCCTCAGCCTGACTCACCTCGTGATACGAGGGCGCACCACGACGGACCATGCCTGGGTACTTTTCCCCCGAAAAGTCTTTTCCGTATGCGGACCAGGGATTAAGTTCCACCTTAAAGAACTTATCACAAAAGTCCCAGTACCCACCATAATGGTTAGGCCACAAGAACTTCAGTGCAGCCCAGATATTGCAGGGCTTATTCCCAGCGGGTGTCGCACTCAGCGCAAGGCGGTACTGCGCCTTAATGTGTCGAGCAACGTCAAAGTTGAGCGAGGCATGGTTGCACGCACGATGCCATTCATCGGCGATTACCATCCCAAACTCAACACCGTAGAATGGCTTAGACATACTCTTGAAGGCGTACTTTTTCGCACGTCCGTCCCAGCGCTTTTCCTTGTTACGTGAGCGCATAAGCTCCCAGGTAATGAAGTACACGCCGGGCGTACGGTTTTTCAGATCGTTCCACACTGCAAGCGCGGCCTTGGTTTTCTTACCACTAAGCGTACGCATGTCGATACCCGCGAGGGTCTTCCAGTGGTTACGCCAGCCAGACTCGGTACGGACAGGGGCGACAACCAGGATAATCTGGTCCCCGATAGTGCTACCGAAAGCATTAAGCGTGTTCCACACGCTAATTGCCGTCTTGCCCACACCAAGGCCCGCGCCTACCAGGCCTGTGTATGGCGTTTTACTGTTCGCCAACCCTTCCAGTACACGTTCCTGGTAGTGGCGCGGTGAGAAAGCCATTAGTAACCCCCTAAGTTCAGTCTGCATTGTAGTAGCTCCCATTAATTAGTGCGGATACTACGTAAAAGACACCATCATTAACAATGCCCTCGGCATATGGCAGTGCCTTAATTTCTTCCTCGGTCAGTTTGTATTCAGTCTGGAAGTTAACGACAGTCAGCCTAGGATCACACATAATGATCCCATTCTCTGCCTCCCAGATGAACCCAGAGTCCTGTCCCTGGTAAGGAACGTTGCCATCTTTCGTCAACGCTTCAACTGTTGTCCAGGGCATCTGCATTAGTTAAGCTCCCTTGCAACGACAGTGCAGTAGAACACACCATCCCGGACAACTCCCTGTGCATACTGGCACTCATACAGAGAGTCACGGTCGAATGTCGCAGTGACATTCGTAGGCAGCTCACTGTCGCCAGGCTTGACAACCAGCATCTCGTAATCCTGAATCCAGATGAAACGCCCGTCGCTCGGCTTATCGTCCCATTCGACAAAGCCGATAGTCTCAAATAAGTTTTCGAGAAAGTCATATAGCAGACTGTTGTCATCCCAATACTCCCAAGCGTTCTCTGCGTCTGTCTCGCTATCCTTGGAACGCTGGTAGCCTTCGATGTTGTTTGAATTAAATTGCTCATTGAAAATGTCATCGCTCAACTCATGCAAGTTGAATGTGTCGCCGTCTACCCAATCAGAAAACATTAGAACCCCCTAGTGCGTTGTTAATAATGGTGATGAGAGACGCATTGTCCCCCTTGTCGAGATACTGTTGAACTGCGTCCCGACCGCTTTCAGCGTAGATGGCCCCGACAGTAACGCCCTTGGCTTGGTCAATGACGGACCACACGTCTTTCACGTCCCACATGTCACAGTAGTTCAACCACTGCTTAGCGCTCCCTAGAGACTTATGCACCATGAACAGCACGCCGCGCTCGTTATGGTAGTCATAGTCTTGCCAACCAGGGAACTTGAAAGCCTTGCAGTAGCCCTCAAAGATATCCGTCACATCCACGTTATACAGGGCCACGTCGTGTACCTCGTAGAACCGCATGATGCGCTTAAAAAGTGTGCACTCACTATCCTCTTCGACACACCCATAGGTGAACATATCGGGATTCCCGACTAGTTCGACAGGTTCGGGTGTATCAGTGTCCCGCATGGCAACGTAGATGTTGCCATTGTCGGACTGGAAGACACACACATCCTCGTAATCCCGGCCCGCAATAGTTTTCAGACTCATTTGCGCTCACTTTCAATATAGATCGACAGGCCGTTAGGCAATTCTATTTCGGCCCCTACGCCTAGGTTTTGGTGGATAATTTCAGCGGCCCGCATTTGGCGTACCGCCTCGTGCCACATGGTGGAGTATTCCCCCAACTCGTTATCTTCCAGGGAACTGGCAACAGCTTCAACCTGTTGGACAGTGTATTCACTGTTGCCCGTCCCGTACTGGTTCCACTTCATCGGAACGTCGCGTACACGTCGCTAACCGTAGTTGCAGGTGACAGGTCGATAAGCTGCAACGCCGCAAGCTTACGAGTGTTGAGCTTAGGCTTGTCGTAGACACTCTCCCTCACTGCCTTAGGCAGTTTCTTAAACGCTGCAAGCTTTTCAACCGCCGCCGCGTTAATCGTCCGTCGCACTGCAAACGTGACCTTAGTGTCCCCTACTGTGAGCTTGTCGCCGGGGTTGAACTGTGCACACAGTTCCGCCTTGAGCGCGTCCCGCGCCTCGGTCAGTGCGCTAATCTCGGCGTTAAGCTTGTTGATTTTGTTAACCAGAGTTTCGATGTTAGTCATTGTTGTTTCTCGTTTTCGATTGGTTGGTTTGTTGTCTCTAGTCTATCAGGTTGTTGGTCATTCTGCCATGTTGACTACTTCACATGTCTTTGTGTCGTTGTCCCAAATGAACATGTGCGCGTAGCCGTGCAGGAAACGCAATTCGTCAAGGGTATCGCCCTCGTTGTCAGACTCCCAGTACCAATAGATACGGTTGTCATGGGCGTTAGTGCGACAGTGCCAGACGTACCCGCCTACGTTAACGTACACGCCGCTAGCCTCATTTTCAGAGAACAGGTCAAGCAGTCCCACAAACTCATAGCCACGTTCGACAAACCAGGGGTTAACACGTGTTAGGTCCCAGCCCTTATCAGGATCAACATAACCAGTTACGTTTTCCTGCATAGATTCAAGCGGGTAAGTCTTGTCAGTAATGACACTCACCAATTCTTCCCACATGTCAATCACCAACCCATCAGCATACCGAGGAAGACGAACCCCCACACGGCTCCGAGGATTATAGAATCTATGCCAAGGATAGTAGCGGCCATATCCTTTTTGCCTGTTATTAGTAGTGCAATACCCAAAATAACCATGACAAAGCAACTAGTAAAGCCGCTAATAAAACCTGGTGTACTCATGTCAGTAGTCTCCCTCCGAATTAATAAGGTCTTCCAAATAGCCGATGGCATTGGCAATGACGAACTCTTCCCACTCAAGACCGTTTTCTATATCTTCCTGATAAAACTCCCACAAACTATCCTGTATGTCATTAGCATTGAAAATATGCTTTTTATAATACAGAAATCCATCTTGTTGACCACGCCGCTCAAACTTGATACCCTCAATTCCATACCAATTAGGCAACATGTTAACTCTCACTTTCCGTTAGGCTTAAACAGGTAGCTTTCGACATGACAGTCAAGGGCGTCACAGCCTTTCTCAAGCCACCCAATGCCATGCATGTCCGTTTCAATTTCGGTAGCGGGGATACACTTCCAGCCCTCGTTCACGACAGTTTCGTTAACTACTGTGTAGAGTGCATCTGCCACTGTTTCGGCCATAGCAGAGATGCGAGCGTTAGCGACCATTGCGCGGCGACAGGCAGGGTCCCGCTCCAGATCGTAGTCGGGGTCCAGGTATTCCCATTCGTCGGGACGGCCCATCTTGTCCCACGCAAGGAACACTACTGCGTCATTGCACCAACCGCCGGTTAGAGTGCAAACATCGTCCCAGATAGTGCTACCAAAGACTTCCCCGTTAATTACCTCAGTGGCAAACTCTACCGTAAGCTCAGGACAAACGAGGGCCTTAGCGACCTTGTAGGCGTATTCGTTAGGCAACATCGTTGTTCTCGCTTTCGTACTCGTACTTGGTAATCTCACGCGGGCCGGTGTAGTAGCCGAACGTGTAGACGCGCCGCACGTCCCTATCCGGCATAGGAACCGTGACCCTGCGTGGCAGGTAGCCCTCCCTAAAATACGCGTATTGTCGACGCTCACCAGGAAATTTATCCTGGAAGAACAACGATAGGTTATGTGGCTTGAAAGCTTCCTGCGTTTCGTTGTACCGCACCCGTGACCAACGGCCACTAGGCGTACGGTACTCGGTCCAACGGGTGACCGTGGCGTATGTTGTGTCTTGCATTTCGCGTTCGCTTTCTGTGTTTGACTAACCGCCTTGGTTAGTGCAGTTCCCGGCGTGGGAGTCGAACCCACATTTACCTACCGACAGGGCCGGGATGCCTAGTTGACTAGGCTTCCACCAATTCTAGGGCGTACTCACCACAACTCATAGCCGCTAGAATTGGAGTAATATCCTCAATACGTTGGTTAATTGTGTTTGTAACCAACGGCTCATTCAGAAGCTCGCACTCTTCCTTAAGAGACTTAATGTGAGCTTCAAGGGCGGCGACAATAAACGCTTGGTTCTCAAACGAGACTTCCATATCCATTGCTCAGTCCCCAATCTCAGACGCAATAGCCGCGTCTGCCAGGCCATCCAGGGCGGTGACAACCGCGTCGATAGCGGCGAACATCTCGGCGTTGTCCCGGTATTCGACAGCCATTTTCTTGAATGTGATCTTGGCAGCGGTGGTAGCCTTAATGACCTGCATGGTGTCCTTGTTGATTCGCATTTCAGTTCTCACTTTCTGTTGTGCGTTTGGTTAGGCGTTTGCCTATGACTTAATAGTATCCGGTTGTCGGGTTGTTGTCAAGCTGTTAGTACGTGAACTGACTCACATTGATAAACTGTCCCCCATTACTTCACGGCTTCAACAAGCGCATCTAGTGCGACGTAAGCGGCTTCCTGTTGGTCTGGTGTGAGAGCGCTCGTTTCCATAACAAGCGTCTGCAAGTCGAAAGCAGCGATGAATACGCTAGCCTGTACGTACTGTTTTTCGGTAATCTGGTTGTCCATTGTCATTCTTTCTGTTAGTTGAATGTTAGGCTGAATCCGGCCTTAGTAAGCACGTGCATCTGCTTTGCGTCGCCAAGGATAACGAGATTAACGGCAATAGCCATTTTCGCGGCCTTAAACACGTCATAGCCGGGGATGCTCCCAAACCAACGGCAAAGCGACTTATGATCAACTACACCATTGTAAACGGGAAACGCCTCGAAATTGTACAAAACATGGTCGGTTATCGTACACGTGCGGTATGCCATCGTTTCATTCTTTCTGTGTGGGGACGGGCCGTTAGGCCCGTCCCGTTGGTTGTTGGCCTAGTACCCGAACCACGCGTGAGCGTTGGTAGCGGTGTCGAACTCGCGAATCACGCTGTTACCCGTGGGGACGTAGTCCTCCCAGGCTTCAAGATCACGCATGATGCGGTCCATCTCGCGGCGCTCACGGGCGCGAATGCGCTTCGACAGGTCCCGGCGGTGGGACGTGTACGCAGACCCGTAGCGGGCAAACTGGGAGGGGTGCCAAGCTTCCCCGCGCGCTTCCTTAACCCAGTCGGGGTCGGTCTTGTAGGTGTGTGCCATGTTTCTAACCTTTCGGTGTGTTGGTGTGTGCGCTGTTTGCGCATCGTTCCCCGTCCCAGGATCGAACTGGGCTTTGTCGCCATTGATACGGGGATGTTGAAGTCAGGAGTGCTTAATCATTGCTTCGACAGTGGCCAGGTCGGACTCCCACTCTGCACGAGAACCATAGGCCCGGTCAAGCTCACCCCAGGTTGAGGGCCTGTCGGTGTCGGCAACCACCTTGGAACCAGAGTCCCACATGTTGTACCCACCGTCCGGGACGGTGGCAAGGGTGAGACTCACGTGGCCGTCACTATTCTCCCATGCTCCCACGTAAATGGGTCCCAGCGCGGGTGAATGGAACCAGCGCTCATAAAGCAGGGTACCATCTTCGGTAGGCTCGCACGTATCTTGCCAGGTGCTCACGTCGCACGCCTGAATATCCGCATCTGTGTATTCGCACTCGACATAGGTGTCAGTATCGAGGTCATATGTGAACAGAGTGCTAGTGAGTAGCTCGATATCGAAGTCACCGGCGTGATCACCTGCAAAGTCGCGCGCGGCCTGAAGGCAGTCTGCCCAGTATTGGAGTGCCATAGTGTTTCACTTTCTGTGTGGTTTGGTTTGTGCTTTCAGCCTAGCACCACTGCTAGGCTGTTGTCAACTTGTTAGGGCGTGATGTGGATCACACGGTGGGTAACCGGATTATTATAGTCTGACTAGCAAAGCCGCTTAAGCCGGTGGCCACCGACAGTCAGGGGCATCTGAGCAATGTCAGACTCGTTCACGTAGTACAAATGCCCGTCGGGTGCTTGCCAGACGTGTGAAGCCCGGCGCGGCGCGTAGATCACGTCTACGCCTACGTGTAGGGCCGTCTTGTTAGGCCACGTGGACATAGCACGGGATTCATCGTCAACAGTAAGGCGAATCATGGTAGTTCCTTGGGTGTGTTGGGAGGGTGCCCGGCCCCGGGTGAGGGTGCCCGGCCCCGGGTGAGGGGGCCGGGCGTGGTGGTCAGAGCCGCGTAGTGACCATGAGGGAGAACCCAGCCGCGTCTAGGCGGGCGAGGGCCTGTCGGTCGCCGTGGCACGCCCGCTCAGTGATCTGTGCCCACCTCGCGGCGTCGTAGGCGTTGAAGCCAGGCACGTGGGCGAAGAAGTACTTAAGGCACTCGTAGTCGGGGAACGGCAGGGGCAGCACGGGCAGGTGGTTGGTGGTGGGGTCGGACAGCATGAGCATGGGGGTTGACCTTTCGGTGTAGTGTTTGACCTTGTGACTACAGTCTATCGCCCCCCTGGGGGCCGTGTCAAGCTGACAGCGTGTGAACCGCGTCACATTCGGTTGTTCAAGAATTTGGTGAGCCGAGCTAGAATTGAACTAGCAACTTTGTCAGGACAAAGTATCCTACGGCCCTAGGCATGCGCTCACACTTATTTTACTGACCGAACGTAAAGTTTCGGCGTGTTCGCATCCTAGCCGACACAGGCGATGGAAAAGGTTGCCAACTTTTTCGGCAGGTGCAAGCACTGCCCCCGTGTGTAATTCAGTTCACAAAGATCGTTCGGACTCAGGTACTCGCCCGGGCCGTTAGGGCCTTGCCGGGTTTCCCTTGCCGATGACTTAAGCCTAGCACCCTGTCTGTCAGTGTGTCAACATGAAAAAACGTGTTCTGCGTCACATCACGGGGGTCTGTTTTATGTTCGACAGGGCCGGGCCGGGAGTAGGAAGCGCGCGTGTATAACACCGACAGGCCGTGCCGTCAATTCTTATTTGTGTGGCCTTGGTCTCAGAGCCAAAACGCCGGCGGGTAATTATCCCCGTGGTTGGTTTATGCCCGCCAGACGCCGACGTCTGTGTCTGTGTCTTGGTTGGTTGACATACCTAGGGCGGTGACCCTGGTAGCTTATCAGTAGAACTGAAAAAAGTCAAGGTTTTTAGTGTGTGAAAGGGGTAACCCTTTGGAGGGTGTGGCTTATGTTCGACAGGGTGTGTCTAGTTGTCTTGACATCTCACGATGTGGTTAGTTGTTTGGGTTGAGTTGACTTTGGAGGGAGGGTGTGCTATACGCGCGTGTGTGTGCGAGTGTGAGGGGGATCTGGGAGGGTGGGTTGAGGTGTAGGGGGGTCGTTAAGGGGTCTAGGAGCGTCTCTGAGCGAGTTTTAGGGTGCTAGTGGTATGTGGGTAGTGGTAAGGGGGTTTGAGGGCCTTAGAGAGCGTTCTAGGGGTTCGAGAGAGAGGGGGGTTATCGTCAGAGTGACGTTAATTGCGTGAGGCGAGCCAGCCTCGCGCGCGTAGCGCAGCTGATGCGGGATTTAATTTTATTAATATATAAATAATAATGATAATATATAAATAAAATTATTAATAGTAGATATCTTTATCTGTAATAACATCTTATTTACGTAGTTATTTACGTAGATGATTGTGTGTTAATAAATTCATGATTGTGTGTAAATAAAATTATTTGTGTGTAATAAAAAATGGGGGTATTTCGCGAGAGCATTTTTCTGGGAGCCTCGTGTTGTTGGTTGTTGCTAGTTCGTGTTGGTTTGTTGAAGTTGGTGAGGTGAGGTAAGGGCAAGGTAAGTTAGGTGATGGGTAGGTAAGTTAGGTGAACCTAAGTTAAGTTAGGTGGCGTGAGCCACGATAGTAAGGTTAGGCTTACCTAAGTTATGGTGAGTGTTGGGATGGGAACTGTGTGGCCCGGGTCACGAAATTGGTGTGGGGATGCGTTTGGGTTTGGTCTGGGGACTGGGAGGGGGAATCACTTGACACATCGGGTTTTGGGGCCTCGATTTGACAAATAGAAAATCATATGCTATAGGGGCGGGAGGAGGGGCGGGGGTGTCATACCCGTTTGTACGTTCCCCAGCCATAGGGCCTTTGTCCTTCAATAGGGTGGGTCAAGTCACACTGCATCCTCTTGACCTACGACCCTTCCCCTTCTATACTTATGTCATCAACAACGAAAGGAGAAATCATGAAGTTCTGCATCTCAACAGGCCATTGGATCGCATACGAGTGCCTGCTTGATCTGGGCACCGCCATCCTCTTGCGAAAGCCCACTAGCACCGTATGGACGTTTAACAGCAAAGAGCAGTGGGTGAACGCCAAGGGTGAGAGCATCACAATCGAAAAGATGGAGGAATACATCTTGCAGCCGGACCAGGTTGTCGATGTCCTCTTCGCGCCTAACGTCTAACACAAAGGAGAAACAATAATGACTTGCAACGACACACCCGCCGAGCTGCAGGGGGCTGTCGATGCTCACCTTTGGGGTCTTGCTGTTTATTCAGGGTGTCCTATGGGTTGCGTGATTGCCCTGAATAAGCTCAGCAGCGGCGCGTGCGTGCGTGTCGAAAAGCTGAACAAGAGCTTCTTCTTGATCCTTGGTGAGCTGACCTACTACTGGTTGGATAACAAGGGCAACTACTACAGTGAAGACACTTTCAGTGAGCTGTGTCGTACATACTCGTTTGAGATTGTCGATCCTGGCCACCGGGTTTATAGCTGCTAACCAACCAACCAACCAACCAACCAACCAACCAACCAACCAACCAACCAACCAACCAACCAACCAACGAAAGAAGAAAAACATGAACATTGAAGAGCTTTTGACCAAGTACACTGATCTCACTCACAAGCGTGATGAAGCCTATGAAATGTACAGGTCTTTTGAAATTCAGATCAATTACCTTGCTCATGACAACAAGGTACCTGTCGAGCTGAAGGACATTGAAGGTAACGCTACAGGGTTTACTATCACCACGCCTGATGATTTGTGGAAGGCCCGTTCGGGGATGGTCATTGCTGTTTGTGGTGCTGAATGGATGCACTGCGGAGATGAGTGGATGAGCTGCTACGGGGCCGTGAGGAATGATGCTGAGATGTTCATTCATATCCTACGCAATCTTGACCACACCCATCTAGTTCACAAGGGTTACTGACATGGCTATTAAACCAAAAATGCCAGAGCTTAAGTTTTCACCAGAGGGTATTGTTGACCTTTGTCCTGATTTGCCAGAATACCACCGTAATATGCTTATTGATTCTTTGGAGTGGGCTTGGGATGATTGCAATACTTTTGAGGCTGAAATTGAGGTTCCTATGTGGGAAGAACCGTATGCTTACTTTTTGAGGGTTGCGGTTGACCCCTTTGATGAACAAGTTACTATTGAAAGGAGCTTTTCGTGATTGTTTTCAACCTTATTGTGTGGTCGATTGTTAGCGCTGTATGGGCTGCCTTGGCCTGGTGGAAGTCATCAATCACAGGCACAAAAATCTGGCCGGATGTTCTGGCTAGTGTTGGTGCGGCTGGTGTCGCTATTGTGTATCTGGTGGAGTGGTGGGCATCGTGAAGCATCCAGTTGAATTGGCGGCGCAGTTCATTCGTAGGGCTGATTATGTTCTTGCTAATGACGTGCTGAGGGATGAATATGGTGCCAAGCTGGGCCACCCAGCTCAGATAAGGTACTGCTCTTCTGATCCAGAAGACATCATTGGCAAGGCTTTAGAGCGTACTGCACATGTTTTCGGTTGCCTGACGTGCACTGAGGATGACATCTTCCTCACCGTTGTCGGTGAAAAGGAAGCTATCGACAAGCTTGAAGAAGTGCGGCTTGTTGCGCTGTCGGATGAGTACGGCTACAAGAACACTCTGAACAGGGCCTTGTCGGAAGCTGACATTGCCGGTATTGGCAAGGAGCAGTTCGACAAGTGGCAGGAAGACTACATTCAGGGCTTCTTCGAAGGGCTTATTGGTAACTTCGATCTGGGTTGGTTTGGATCATTTAGTAAGAATCCGCATGTTCTTGGCATCCTCGATGGTGCTGACAGCGCGTGGCGTTACGTGAAGGATAAGGAGAATAATTAATGCTGGTTACTGTCGATACAGATTACATTGATCTGGTTCACAACACGGAAGTCCTTGAGGCTGCTCTGGATGAGCTTCCTGCTGGTTGGATTGCCGATCTTGAGTTCTTCAAGGCAGGCACTTTCAGCTTCGTGAAGACATATGACAGTTGGTTTATCCCGGCTGATGACGCTTTCGCCTGTGAGGACATGTCTGGCTTCATTGAAACCATCCAGGGCAATAACCTCTTGGAGGAGGAGGCGATGTCAGTCAGCTTCCATGAGCCGGTGTCGAGTGATGTTGCTAAGCAGCAGAACCAGGCGCTGCAAGAGGCGCTGAACACTAAGAACGGTGACATGTTGCTGGACAGTCGTTTCGTTAAGTATGGTGACTTCTTCCTTGATACGGAGAATGATCTTAAGCCTATGAGCCTGCTGGCTGCAGCTAACAATCTGTTCTTGAAGAAATATCAAGACGACCACAGTTTTATGAGCCTGTTTACGAAGAAGGAGGAGAACAAGGAATGAAGAAGATTTTTGGCTGTGTCGTATTCGTTAACGGCATCACGGATAAGTACCTTCCGAGCATCGAAGGCTTGTGCTCGATCACGAAGGATAATGAAGACCAGCAGCTCGAAGTCACCTGCAAGACGGGTGAGGGCGAGTACAAGAAACATTATCTGGGTATCTCAGATAATGTCACCTACTTCGTGGAGCAGATGGACGCCTCGTCTGTTGATACGTTCCACTACAAGGTTGCCTTCAGACCTGAGACGATCCTTCCTGATATCAACATGCAAACGAGTGGAGATGAGAACTGATGACTAATCCTGCTGAGGAAATCTACGTGATTTTCAACAAGAAGACTGGCAGCATCAAGACTGGCAGTCGTAAGAAGTACCCGATTGTTCACGCTTACCTGTCTGAGAAGATGGGTTGGGGCGGAATTGGTCGTATTGGTCAGTTCGTCCGTGAAGAGAAGGACGACTACGCGGTTGCTAAGTACCGCCTTGTCGAGGCAAAGGAGAACCGAGAATGATTATCAATTTCAATGATCTTCAGATTCCGTTCCACAGGCTTGCGGTTGGGGCTGTCCTGATCAACCCTGATGACATTCGATACTTGAAGTCGATTGGTGAGGACATGGAGGACTACTGGGTTCATGGTAGGGACCTGTGGTCGAACCAGGCCCACTCTGACGCTGAGATGTTGAAAGACATCAAAGACGGTGAAGGATGGAAGGTGCTGCCATGATTCGAGCTGGGGGCCTAATTGATGGGATAGAGTACATTGGCGATGACGAGTTTGTTGTCACCAAGGAGAGACTTCAAGAGCTTATGACGAATGAGCTTTTCGTGGAGTTCTATGACCAGGGGTATCACTATTTGTGGTGTGAGCGAATCCCAGAGGTTTACCCTGGTTATGGTAATACCCCACGTGAAGTTGCTGCCGCTGTCGTGTCTAAGCTTATTGAGGATGACAACAAAGATTGGAGTGTGCTTGTATGATGGAAGGCATCAAGTACATTGGTGATGGTCAGTTCATCGTCACTGAAGAGTGGCTGCGCGGGGTCTATGGTTTGGCAGTGGAGATGAAGATCGCCAACTGGTTGGGTGTCGATAACTGGGAAGGCTGGTGGGATATACAAGAGGCTGTCGATGAGCTGTATCCTGACTACTCGAATGACTATGACTGTCCACAGGATGTAGCGGATGCTATCATCTACGACTGGATGAACAAGTCCTAGTGGTTGCACAATCTCTTGTTGGCGTGGTACACTAGGTATCGACACTTGAGGATTGATCATCTGATAAGACCCCCGCATGTGGCATCATGCGGGGGTCTTATTTTGCCCTCACGATGATGTGGTACACGTCACGTGGGTAGTTGTTGACAGGCGACGGTAGAGAGCATTAGTATAAATGTATCAGCCCCGAAGAAAGGAGAAAATCATGGATAAGGGTGAGCTTGCAATTATTAATGAGCTTAGCGCTCTTGCACATATGCGGTGGAGGAAGAGCTGTGAGCAGCAACATCCAGATGAGCCGCCTAGACCTGATTTGGGTTGGCATAAGATGGTGACTCTTATTGATACTCTGGTCGCCTTAAAGGAAAGTGAAGGGAGTATGTGATGCTAAGCGTGAGCGAAATCTATGATCTTCTTTATACAGCTTGTGACAATGCACAGCCGGATGACCTACCTGTCGTTGACGACGTGGACCTTGATACAGTTCGCAAGCTGAAGTGGAATGGCATTACATTTAAGAAGGGCAACAAGCTTTGGCGCGTGTTCGACAGTGTTGTGCTGATCGGCCTGTACAGTTACGAGCTTGCGTATCTTATCAACAACAGCAATAAGCAAGCAATCATTCTTGAAATGGGAGGAGAGAAAGAATGAGCGACAACAAGGAGTTCATCGAGTTTTATAACCAGACGCGAGAGAACCACGTCAAGATGCACACTTGGGATATCTGTGGTCTTAGTGTGTGGTACGTTACAGGTTTCGGTAAACGGGAAGCGGCTACAGTCTTGGACTGCCAAGATTTTGCTGCTATCACCACGAAGGGCTGTATGATCATCACTAAGGATCATGGGGTCTGGCTGAAGATCAACGATCAGAACTGGACTGAACCCACTACAGGCGAGGATAGTGTGGTCCACGATCTTGACATTCTGAAGTTCATCACTACTGAGAGTGATGAGTACGGGCATGTCGCTGTGATTATTGATCCTGGGGAGCAGTCATGAGCGACAACAGGTTTTGTGAACTCTGGGCAGAGACACAAGGAAAGCTCAGAAAGCTGCGTGACATTCCGATTGATGATCTCAACATCTGGTGTGTCGATCATAATGGGCTTGGTTCCCCTATTTCTGTAGGTTCATGCCGGGACTTTTGCTTTGTTGCAAGGCGTGGAAGCATCATTGTTATGCATGAGCGCGGTGCATACCTAAAGGTCCATAGGGAGTACTGGGTTCGTGCTACACCAGGTGCTACTGGCTTGGCACTATTTCATGACGCGGATATCATCCATATGCTTTTGCGTGATCGGGATCAGGTAGCAACACTTCTCAACTATGAAGAGTGACACACATCACGTGGTATAGGGTTGATGGCTCAGAAAGAGCGGACATATACTAAGCACATCACAACTGAATAGCCTCTCAAAACCCTGCAAGCAAGGGACGGTGAACATTGGGAGGCACTACCCCTTGTGGCGGAACAGGCAGACGCACTCGGCTCAAACCCGGGTTCCAGTAAGGAGTGTGAGTTCAACTCTCACCAAGGGGACCACCAAGCGGCTGGACAATGCTGGATGATTAGGCCCTGTCGCCTGCCTCTTTGGCCAAGAGGATGGACCAGCCGTCGTGATCGGGGATCACGTACGTGGTAGCACCATAGGGACGACTCTTTTTAGTGTGTGTTTCTGTCGTCCGAATAGCATCCCCGGGGCGGAATGTAGCGCAGTAGGTAGCGCACCTGGTTTGGGACCAGGGGGTCGTGAGTTCGAGTCTCACCATTCCGACGGGCAGTATTGCCTCTAGTCACATGCTTGGTTTGTGGCATCTAGTTCCCAGGCGTCCTCCGGGACTGCCTGGGTTTATCCCAGATAGTGTAATGGCAGCACGGCAGGTTTTGGCCCTGTCGGACTAGGTTCGAGTCCTAGTCTGGGAGCAAGATATTAGGTCAATATGAAAGGAGAAACAAAATGAAGCTACGTCTTACTGACTTTGATTCAAATACCTACATGGACACGGATGGTTCATGTGAGTTGTGGATGTACACGGGTATGCTTGACCATCCTCTGTACACCTTCACTTCCAGTTACGGCGAAAGCTACACTATTGAGGGCTGGTGGTCTGACTGGGGCCACCTCACGACTATTGACATCAACCTTCCTGTATTCACAACTTGGTTGCATGACGCTGAGTTCAAGGAGCCGACAGAGATTATTGAAGAATACGAGGATTTCGCTCGTCTCCCAGGTGACCGCTTTTGGGAGGAGTTCCTGCTGGCCGTTCTTAAGGACGCTCAGTGGTGCAGCACCTTTGAACGACTCAATAAAGACCTCGACTGGGCACTTAAGGGAGAAAACAATGCTGAATGACGAACAGTTTGACGAACTTGCGAATAAGCTGCTGAAGGTGCTTGCCCCGAAGCTCGGTGTCGAACTTGAGGAAAAGCAGCCTAAGTCTGCCACTGTCGTTCAGGACAAGTACGGCGAAGAGTATGATCTCGAACAGTGCGCTATCGGACCTTGTGTGATCACAGCCGAGGGTAGCTACTTCTTACATGTTGAAGAGGTTATCCCGGGTAATGATGATTACAAGGACTACTGGATAACTACTTGGGGTGATAGGTTCAGTACGCAGCAACTCGCAAGTATCCTTACGGAACGCAGTGGAGACTTCGAGGTCATCCAGGACTGATATACTGATCGGCCTGAGACAGCGCGCCTCTGATCTCAGGAATAGGTAACTGAAGGGTTCGTCCTTTCGGGTACCGGCCTTGCACGTGGGTTCAAAATACGTGAGGACTCATCCCCCTATCGACTAATCCTCGGTAGGGGGATGATACTATACACCTATGGCTAAGCAGATTTTCTTCGATGATTTCACTGGTGACTCACTTAATACATCTATGTGGTCACCCACCTGGGGTAAGTTCGATCCCAACAAGGGCACTCAGATGCGTTTTTCGGACAAAAATATCTCTGTTGCGAGAGGGAACCTTAAACTGACAGGGACTGTTGCCGAGGGCACTGATGCTGAGAAGGCACCATTCTTGTCGGGTATGGTGAGTACGCGCAAGCCAGATAAGGGCGAGGTTCTTTTCCAGGCTAAGGGACAGTTTATTCTGTCTGTGCGTGCGCAGATGCCCTATGCTTTCTCATCCTGGCCTGGTATCTGGATGACTGGCACTAAAGGTGACTGGCCTGCTTGTGGCGAGATTGATGTCATTGAAGCTAAAGGCTGGCAGTCCGACGATTACCAGATGAACACTCACACTCCACGCGCCGGTGACGCTACTGGCACTAAGAGCCAGCAGTTTGCAAAAACTTTTAAGAAGTCTGGTTCCGCAGGGAAAATCAATATTAAGGATTTCTTTCATACTTATAGTGTTGTTAAGCTCAATGAGTTTATTCACTTCTATTGTGATGGTCGGATCATCCACACAGTTAGGTACTCTGATATGGACGATCCGACACCTTTTACTAATCCTGAGAATGGTTGGGTCATTCGTTTGTCTTATATTATTGGAGGCCAATTCCTGGATTCTGGTGGCACAGAAGAAGGGCACGACAAGTACGTTGATGCGACGAAGTTTAAGGAACAATATCCCTCCTCTATGCTTGTTGACTATGTGCGTGTTATTAGCCTTGATGAGCCGGGGACAGTAGATGTTCTCTCTGATGGTATTGACCTTGCTAGTAAGTACGCATACATTGCACCGCAGCCCCAACCTGAGCCGCCAGTTGTAGTGCCTCCAACACCGCAGCCCCAACCTGAGCCGCCAGTTGTAGTGCCTCCAACACCGCAGCCCCAACCTGAGCCGCCAGTTGTAGTGCCTCCAACACCTGCACCTGCACCCGCACCTAGGCCGAATGACTGGGTGCGCGAAGAAGTGGCCCTAGTATTCATCATGCTGTGAGTAGAGTCACGCTGTTATACCTTGTAAGTTGTTCAGTCTGTCAGATACACTAAATGTTGTCAGCCCGGATAACTACGAAAGGACCATTAACACAATGAAGAAGTTTCTTGCGACAGCCGGTGTCGCACTACTGATGACTGCCCCGGCAGCGGCCTACGCTGCCGACACCACCCCTGAGATCAAGGCCGAGGTCACCAAGGCAACGTCCGCGTCTCGACAGACCTCTAGTGAGGTCA
>FLSH01000512.1_pt2 | contig 52079 bp, 46 predicted proteins | sample 1550441 | NCBI WGS metagenome assembly FLSH01 (sample SAMEA4031756, study PRJEB14383) | metagenome | biome: human; feature: oral; material: saliva | place: Philippines | collected 2014 | reverse complement strand
CACTCGCACGCCTGGGCGCAGGTGCGCGGCTGGGCGCAGGAGAACGTGCCCACCGCCGCCTACCTGCCCGGCTCCTCCACCGCCGCTGCGGCTGTCGGCCTGCTCGAAGAGGGCTGCACCTACGATGCGGCAATCTGCTCCCCGGCGCTGCTGAACTACCACCCGGAACTGCACGTCATCCAGGACAACATCGGCGACAACAAGAACGCCGTAACCCGCTTCGTGCTGCTCTCCCGCACCGCCGACATCCCCGAACCGACCGGCTCCGACAAGACCACCCTGACCGTGCCGCTGCCCACCAACCGCGCCGGCGCCCTGCTCGAACTACTCGAACAGTTCTCCGTGCGCGGCGTGAACCTCTCCCGCATCGAATCGCGCCCCACCGGCGAAGGCATGGGCTCCTACTCGTTCAGCATCGACGCCGACGGCCACATCTACGAGGCACGCATGCGCGATGCACTGCGCGGCCTGCACCGCGTCTCCCCGACGCTGAAATTCCTCGGCTCCTACCCGCGCGCCGACCACGAAAACACCGAAGTCGACAGTATTCACTCCGACGGCTCCTTCGACGCCGCACACGAATGGGTCGAGTCGCTCTTCCCCAACGGCCGCCCCGCACACCTGCAGCGCCACTAGCGGCACCACTAGCAATACCACTAGCCGCCCGCCGCTAGACACCCCCGCACCTACCCGCGCCCCACCAGCGCAAACCCCGCCCACAACCCACCGCAAGATTAGGTAGGATAAAACAGTGATTGATATTAACCTCCTCCGCGAAAACCCCGACGTCTTCCGCGCCTCCCAGCGAGCACGCGGCAAGGACGAAACCCACGTCGACCGCATCCTCGAAGCCGACACCGCACGCCGCGCACTCATCGGCGAATACGAGACCCTGCGTGCCGAACAGAACGCCTTCGGCAAGACCGTCGCAAAGGCACCCAAGGAAGAAAAGCCCGCCCTCGTCGCACAGGCGAAGGAACTGGCAGCCCGCGTCAACGAAGCAAAGGCAGCCTCCGAAGCAAAAACCGCCGAATACGAGGAACTGATCAGCAGCATCGAAAACCTCATCATCGACGGCGTACCCGTCGGCGGCGAAGACGACTACGTAGTCGTCAAGGAAGTCGGCACCCCCCGCGACTTCACCACCGAAGGCTTCGAACCGCGCGACCACCTCGAAATCGGCGAACTCGTCGACGGCATCGACATGGCACGCGGCGCAAAGGTCTCCGGCGCACGCTTCTACTTCCTCAAGGGTCAGGTAGCACGCCTGGAGCAGGCACTCATGTGGATGGCGCTCGACCTCGCAACCGAGCACGGCTTCACCATGATGACCACCCCCACCCTGGTACGCCCCGAAATCATGAACGGCACCGGCTTCAACGTCAAGCACGACGACGAAATCTACCGCCTCGAACGCGACGACCTGTACCTGGTCGGCACCTCCGAGGTGGCGCTCGCCGGCTACCACACCGACGAAATTCTCGACTTCGAGAAGGGCGCAAAGAAGTACCTCGGCTGGTCCTCCTGCTACCGCCGCGAGGCTGGCTCCGCAGGTAAGGACACCCGCGGCATCATTCGCGTGCACCAGTTCAACAAGGCTGAAATGTTCGTCTACTGCCCCATCGAGCAGGCAGAAGAGATGCACGAGAAGCTGCTGTCCCTCGAAGAGGAAATGCTGCAGCGCTGCGGCCTCGCATACCGCGTGATTGACACCGCCGCAGGCGACCTGGGCACCTCCGCAGCCCGCAAGTTCGACTGCGAGGCGTGGGTCCCCACCCAGGGCACCTACCGTGAGCTGACCTCCACCTCGAACTGCACCACCTACCAGGCGCGCCGCCTGAACATTCGCGAGCGCACCCCGGACACCGTGGACGAGGCAGGCAACGTGCGTAAGGGCCGCACCCGCTCCGTGGCAACCCTGAACGGCACCCTGGCAACCACTCGCTGGTTGGTGGCTATCCTGGAGACTCACCAGCAGGCTGACGGTTCTGTTGTGATTCCGGAAGCACTGCGCCCGTACATGGGCGGCGCCGAGGTTATCCCGGTCGTAGCCGCTGAGTAATCTCAAACTCGGTCGAAAACCCGCTCACCGCGTAAACGGTGGGCGGGTTTTTGCGTGGGCAGGTAGTCTAAGAACTATGCCTCTTTACCGTAAACTCCTTGGTGTTTCGGCGGCGGCGGCGCTGACCGCCTCCGCCACTGGTGCCCGCAAGAAGGCGCGCCGACGCGCTATCGAACTGGGCGCGCCCTTCGGCGTTCTGCCGGCCCTGCCCACCGGTGAGGCGCAGCGTGTGGGCGTGGTGTACAACCCGAGCAAGCCCGGCGCTGCGGCGGCTATCGAGATTCTGGAACGTATCCTCGCGGCGAACGGCCACCCGAAGGCGCTGGTGCGCACCACCCGCGTGGACGAGCCCGGCTCAGAGGCCGCCCGCGAGCTGATTGCCGAGGGCGTTGACCTGCTGATTGCCGCAGGTGGTGACGGCACGGTGCGTGCCGTGGCGGCGGCGCTGGCGCATCACGAGGGGCGCAAGCCGCGGCTGGGTATTCTGCCGATGGGCACCGGCAACCTGCTGGCGCGCAACCTGTACATCCCGGTGAGTGACGTGGCGGCGTGCGTGAATATTGCGCTCAACGGCGCGGGTCAGGACGTTGACGCGATTGAGATGTCGACTACGGGCACCACCGGCGAAGAAACCGAACACACGTTCTTTGTGATGAGTGGTGCCGGCTTTGACGCGCTCGTCATGAACGATACGAACGAGGAGATTAAGGCGAAGTTCGGCTGGGTCGCGTACGTGCAGTCCGGCATGAAGCACATGCTGGGCAGGTCGCATCCGGTGCGCATCAGCGTGGACGGTGGGGAGCCCCGCATCCTGCCCATGCGTTCGGTGCTGGTTGCGAATTGCGGTCGCCTGCAGGGCGGTATTCGTCTGGCGGATATGACGGATGTGCACGACGGCAAGCTTGAGGTGATTGTGGCGTCCCCGCGTGACCTGGTGGAGTGGGGCCTGCTGATGGCGAAGGTGATGCGCCGTACGATTCTGGGTTCGCCGCGCATTGATCTACCGGTGATTCGCCACCTGGTGGGGTCCGAGGTGGTGCTGGAGTTCCCGGATGGTGCGCAGCCGGTTGAGGTGGATGGCGACCCGGCGCCGTCGGCGCACCGCATTAGCGCGCGGGTGCTGCCCGCCGCCGTGGAGGTGGCGGTTCACCCGGACGTGCTCTAGGGTCGCGACGTTTTAGGAGCGTATTTTAGGGTTGCGGGCCGTTTGCGGCGCCTGTTTTTGAGGAATCGCCCAGGTGGGTGGCGTATTCTCGGGATTGTTGATGTATACACCGAGTACGTCAGGAGACAACCACGATGAGCAACCAGCCCGCCCTTCAGCACACGTATCTTCCGCATCCCGCGGATGGCCTGCGGGAGAAACCGCGGCGTGGCTTCTGGAAGACTGTTCTACGTATCATCGCCTGGGGCATGTACGTTCTGAGTGTGCCCGTGTGTTTGATCGTGACGGGGGTTGTTATTGTCGGCCTGGTGTTGCTTGGCGGTTCGATTGATAACGTGATTCTTCACTTTGTGGTCATGCTGGTGATGCCTTTTGTGGCTCTGGTCCTTGGCTGTGTTGGGCTGTATTTCTTTGGTGTGAAGATCATTGGTGGTCTTTTCACGTATTCGCGGGCTGATAGCGAGGTGGAGGACCGCAGCGAGCGTTTTGTGATAGGTACGTACGAGCTCTTTGCTGAGATATTTTCGGGCCTCCCTGACATTGACTTCTTCTGACGGAGGTGGCGTCTAGGGGCTGGCTCCTAGAGCTGGCTTAAACGTATAAACGCGGTGGGGCACGACCTAATGAAAGGTCGTGCCCCACCGCGTTTTATTGCCCGTGCAGGCTGTTAGCTTTTAGGAGCCCCAGGTGATGAACTCGTCGGGGTCAGCCTTGCCAACTTCAGTAGGAGTAGCAGGAGCCCAATAGTGCCAGTCACCGTCGTGCCACTCCATCACCATATCGGCAGACCAGTACGTAGCCGATGGGGTCTTGATCAGCAGTCGCACCGTTGCACGCTCCGGGGTGTAGGAGATGTAGCGGTAACCGGAAATGTGGAGAACCGGAGCGGTCGTGGTGGTGTCCTTCATGCGGAGTTCGCGGAGCGCATCGGCGCCGGGGCCAACAATAGTCGGCATATACTCCTTCGGGGCCTCAATTATCTGGATATAAGCCCAGGTTGCGGCATACAATCCGCCTTCAGCCGAGTGTTCAAAGCAGTTACGCATCGGGGAATTTGCCATCGGGCCAGCGGTCTTCGATACCGGACCCATCCAACCCCCATCGGTGGTTACCCACGTGGTGTCCTTGGGGGCTGCATCCAGTACTGCCTGGTCGTCTGAGGCGCCAGCACCGCAGGTGCCTGCCGCTACCGTTGAGGTGGCCTTCGACTGAGCTGTACCGTTCGAACCGCCCGCGGCGGAGGTGTTGGAATTATCGCCGCCGCGCGGAATGAGCACGATGACCAGTACGACGAGGAGGGCGATGACGGCTGCTGCCAGTCCGAAAGCCCAGCGGGGGATAGTGACTCCACCCTTGTTCTCCATAACAATCTCCAAAATACGTAGACCCCACAATTCGGGGCGCGACAAACCCACCCCCAGCAGGAGGGCAGAGATTGAATGAGTGATGAGAATATGCGGTACCGCAGAACGCCTCTGAGTCAGAACGCAACGTCGAGGACTGCAAGATAACGCTACGGCACATGGTTATCGGTGTCAGAAGCAACCCTACCACGCATGCAAATATCCTGCAGGCGCTCGCCCTGCGCTACCATGATATGAGCTGGACTGCACGAAAAAACACCGAATTCCTACCGATAATCCGGTACCGAACCGTGCACCCACTATGCGTCAACGCCCGACGCAGACACCAGCCGCAGGCGGTCGCAACGCTACACAGCCCAGCACATGCCCCGCCTAGACGCATCACACCGATACATAGATACCGTTCATCAGAGAAAGCCCCTCTCCATGACCCGCAAAATCACCGCAACCGCCGCTGCCCTCGCACTGCTCGCTACCGGCTGCTCCGCTAGCACCGATAGCTCCGCACCGGGCGGAACCCTCATCACCGGCGGCACCTCGACCGCCACCAGCACCCCCATCCCCAGTCCTACTACTACTCCTGCACCTGCAACCACCACCGCAGGCCGCACCCCCACCGTTGCCGAGGTGACCGCCTCCCCGAGTGCAGAGGCAAGCACCACCGCAGCATCCACCATTGCGGCAGCGACCCCGACCCCGACCGTGAGCCTCGACCCCTCACCCCTGGCGGGAACCGGTGGCGGACCCCAGCAGCCCTCCAGCGTTCCTGCCCTCAACAGCATCACTGACGAAGACCGCGGTCGTGCCCTTGAAGCCGCGAAAGCAATTGTTGCCGCCTACACCAGCGGCAAGCCGTACAAGGAATGGTCAGAAGAGCTTTACCCCATGATTGATCCCAAACTGCAAAACCAGTATGGACCTAACTCTCGTATTGATATTTTCAAGGGAACCGTCACCAATGCTGAACTGGTTGATGACCCGACCCTGAAGGTTCCTGGTGGCGACAATCCCTACTGGCTCACGGTTTGTGTGAAGGTCGAAGGAAGTATCAGCCCCGCCTACTATGTGCGGTTGCACCGTACCGCGGAGCGCCCTGATAAGTGGAAGGCGTCTCATATCCTTGAGCCGCAGGGCTTCAACAGCTTTGTGAAGGAACGACTGAAGGAACAGAATAAGTAGAGCGATGGGCGCGGCTTCCTGCTAGGATGCCCCCTGCAGGGGGCCTGGGTCGGGGAGCTCACCCGGTACCCTAAACGCCCACATGTGACCTGGATTATGAAAAAAACCGCGGATTTTTTCACTATTTCCTGAAAATCAGGAGGGATAGTGAAAAAATTGACGATTTTTTACACTATTTTTCTCGCCGTCCAGTCCGGTGCAGTTCTCGCTTCTAGACGCTGTGAGTCGGCAAGAATCCCGATAGCTAGAGGATCAACCCGTAAACGTAGAAACAGAGGAGGGGCCGCACCGGAGTGCGTCCCCTCCCCGTGTAGAGCTTGCTGCTTTCCGTAGCGCCTAGTAGTGGTAGTGATAGTGATGGCGGGGGGCTGAGGCGGCCACCGCCGTAGCCGTAGTCGCCACCAAAATGCCGGATAGCAGAACGTTGGCCCTGCGCTGCTCGTACAGCTGCTTGTCCATCATGTCCTCCACGATAGCGTTGTGAATTCGCGTCTCGCGGGCCTGCTCCTCCATGCTCAGGCGCACCCACAGCTGGTGCCTCTCCTGCTCGTACAGGTTCAGCGCCTCCTGCAGGGTGTAGGTGCGGCCCTGGCGAACGTACTTGTACAGGGTGTCCGCCGCGTTCGGGTACAGGTAGTCTTCCGGGAACCAGTGGGAGAAACGCTCCATGTACTCGTTGTGCACCTTAGACAGCTCGGCGATGGCCGGCTCCTCATAGTCGCTCCACACAGAGTCGTTATGCGCGCGACGCTTGTTGTTCTCCCGCTCGACCTTCGCCGCCGCCAGCGGGTAAGCGACAAAGTACATCAGCGACCACCAGAGAGCCGCAATCACAATCGCCGAGACAATCGCCGGCACGTGAATGGTGTGCCACGGAATATCGCTCGAGTGAATCTGCGGGTTGGCGTACAGGTAGCGTAGGTAGGCGATCAGCATGATGATGGAGCTGGCAAGGTACGTCCACGGAATCAGCTTAAAACAGGCCACGAAGAGCCGCTTGAGCTTAATCCGAGGGGGCTCAGGTACGGCGGCAACGTACGCCTTCTGCGCGCTCTTCATCGAATCGGCCCAGGGCGCGGCGCGATCCACCAGCTGCATGACCTGGCGGAGGTGCTCCAGCAGGTCCTGACGCTGATGCATCTGCTCCTGCGGAATCGGCGAGTTGGTGGAGGGGGCTGGGATGGGAGCCGGACTACTGGCCGACATGGGGGTCTGCGACATCGGGGTGCCCTTTTCGTAGTGTAAAAGTGTGTATCTGCGTGCTACTCGTGCGGTACGGCGAACGTGAGGAACCTACGCGGCCGTCCAGGTGACGTACTTGTCCTTGGCGAATTCGTCTGTCACCTGCGGCTGCTCGGCGGGTACCCACAGGGCCCAGTCGCCGTTGTGCCACTCCATGGTTGTCTCAAAGTAACGGTAGGTGCCTGACGGGGTCTGGAAAAGAATACGGATGACGGCGCGTTCCGGGGTGTACGACATGTAACGGTACCCCATGATGCGTACGACGGTGCGGGTCGTCGTGTCCTGCAGGCGGTCCTTGGTGATTTGCTCCGCGCCGGGGCCGATGACGGTCGGCAGGTACGCCTCCGGGCTGTCATTGACGTGGATGAGTGCCCACGCGGATGCGTACAGGGCACCCTGCGCCGAGTGCTCAAAACAGCTACGAATCGGGGATTCCACGACGGGGCCCGCGGTCTGCGAGACGGGGCCTATCCATCCCGATTCGGTGGTCACCCACTGGGTGTCCGTCGGTGCGGTCTTCAGAACGGTCTTGTCTGCGGATGCGCCGGCCCCGCAGGTTCCGGGTTCGGCCGCAGCCTGATTGGGGGAGCCTAGATGCTCGACCGGGGAGGCCCCGCCTCGCGGCACCATGAAGAGCAAGATGGCGAGGACGATGAGGCCGAGGATGTAGAGGAAGACGTAAACTCCGCGTGGGATGCTCGAATGGGGGGGTTGCTGCAACGTGTCTCCAATCTTTGCGCTCCCAGCGGTGGGAACGTGGCGTGGCCCGGCCCCTTGGTGCGGGGGCTGCGTTCGTAGAGTGTGGAGTGAGTGAAGACGGCGCGAGGCTCCGCGTGCCAATCCACGGTAGGAATTGATGATTCCGAATGGACTGTCGGTGCCCCGGTACAGGTGTCAGATTTACCCTATCACGCCTGCCGCTAGGGCGCTGAGTGAACGGTCGTTCTCTCATGAAGAGAGCGTAGAACACGGCAAAAGGCGCACCCCTTGGGCGCGCCTTTCTGATGCAAAATCCCTGTCTGACAGCGTGGTGGCTTCTATATATTTCACCACCTGCAACCCAGGAGGGCCCATCCATCCAACCTAGCAACTCGGGGTCACTAGTGCCGCCTTCAGGTTTTTGATGCACCATCAGACTACCATCCGTCGGAAACCAGTATCCAGAGGTTTGTCACGCCGGGCGGCACCCTCCCCAGAATGACCGTGGGCGGTGCCTGTTTTCGGCAGTTGGGTTAGGCTGGAATATACGAGGTGCCTCCCAAGAAAACGGGGGAGGGGGGCCGCCGCCGGCGCCAGAAGAAGCAGGCCGCGGAAAACCCCGCCGAATAGGCAAAACCCCTCTTCAAAATAATCCTCGTATCTTGAAGGCGGGGCACCTCCAACCCTAAATGTAAGGAGCAGTCATGACTTATCTGAAGAGTAACGCCTGGTACCTTGGCATCTTCGCCGCTGTTGCGGTGTGCTCACCTCTTGCACCCGTCGTGTGCCTGCCAATTTGCGCGGTCTTCATCCTGGCTTTCGGAATCGAAACGGCGGCGCACCGCGCTCGAAAACGTAACGGTCGCGACTAAAATCCCACAAGAATAACGTAGAGGGAACCCGCCCACGGGGTAGTGGGCGGCTCCCACCACCAACCACCTGCAAGGAGAACACTCATGGGAGAGTATTTTGACCTTCCTGACCGTTACCCAGATTTGTTTGAACAGCTCAACGATAAGCAGAAGCGAGGTATTACTCAGACTCTCGCGTCAGCGTGGCTTGATGGCTACGAACATAGTCGCGAAGAGATTGCTCGTCTTATTGATTTAGAGCTAGGTCGCATCAGTTGGGAAGAGTACCGAAAGCAGATTTTGGAACATGCTCTCGCCCTCAATAAGCAGAGGTCGCAAGAAGCAAAATCTTCCGCCGAGCCCAACGAAATTGAGCAGTACCAGCCCGTCGACTACCTTCCGGAAAGGGGATAACCGTGGAAGACAGCACCCCCGATTTTGAGGCGCTCCACAAGTACCTCGTAGACAACAGCTCAGAGGTCTTCACCCCGCTCATCGAGGCCGAAGAAGACGATGAAAAACGCCGCTTCTACCTTGCCCTGCAGACCTACTCCCTGCAGCAGAAGCAGCGCATCGTTCTCGCCGATGAGAACTTCGTCGTCTAAGCCGTTTAGGCAGTCTAAGGAGCCGCACATGAAGCCCCAGTACATCATCATCGGCGGGGTCAACGGAGCCGGGAAGAGCACCCTCTACCGCACCAACCCGCAGATTTTCGGCGCCACCCGCCGCCTCAATGCCGACGAGAAACTCCGCGCTGCAGGAGGCGACTGGCGCAACCCCGCCGACGCTGCCCGCGCCATGCGAGACACTGTGCAGGACCTGCGCCAAGCGCTCGCGGCCGGTGAGTCCATCCACCAGGAAACCACTCTTGCGGGTAACGCCAAATCCTTCCAGAACCTCATCGACCGCGCCCACGCCCAAGGGTACGAGGTGACCCTACTGTACGTGACGCTCAACAGCGCCGACATCGCCGTGGACCGGGTCGCCGCCCGCGTTGCCAAGGGCGGGCACGGTGTTGACGAGGCAGATATCCGCCGCCGCTACGACAGCTCCCACGCGAACCTGCAGGCGCTCGCCTCCTCTGTGGACACCCTGCGGGTCTTCGACAACACCCGCTGGTACGAGCCGGTGTACTGGCGTGCCGGTTCAAAGGTGTTGCTCGACGAGCCGAGATACGGTCTGCACCTCAGCTAACCGTCACCTCCCACCCTCACGACCCGACCGTGAGGTCGACCTGTGAAGGTCAAGAAAGGAACATACAGTGTCAGATCATTTTGACCTGCCCGTCCGCTACCCCGAACTCTTCGAGCCGCTCACCGAAGAGCAGCGCCGCAACGTGGTTCAGCCCCTCGCCTCATCCTGGCTTGAGGGCGACAACCCCACCCGCGAAGACGTCACGCTACTCATCGACTACGAGCTGGGGCGCATCACTGCGGAAGAATACGACCGGCAAGCACTAGCGAAGGCGCTCGCCTACCAGACGCTGACAAGCCAAAACGCGGGCAGCCAAAACGCGGGTCAGCAGAGTGCAGAGGAGGGCGAATAGCCATGAGCCAGCAGCAGAACTGGGCGGCGTACTTCTACCCCGGGTCCTACCAGCACGTCATGCGGAACAAGCCGGGCATCAAGGACCCCGCGGCGCTTTCGCTCTTTGAGCACCGCATCGTCACCCGACGAGGCTACGAGCTCACCAAGAACCCCGAGCTCATCGCCCGCACCTTCGACGCCGAGCACATCAAGGCCATTCACCGCTACCTCTTCCAGGACGTGTACGACTGGGCGGGAGAGTACCGCACCGTGGACATGTCCAAGGGTGTGAGCGCTTTCGCGAGCGTTCAGGATGGGCCGCTGAGCATTGACCGGTACCTCGACTACGTTTTCACCACTAGCCGTGCGACTGACTGGGCGAGCCTGAACCATCAGGATTTTGTGGAGGTTGCCGCCGCGATTTTTGCGCGCCTGAACCATGCGCACCCCTTCCGTGAGGGTAATGGTCGTGCGACCCGCATTTTCATGGATCATGTGGCGGCGCGTAGTAATTTCCGGTTTGATTATGCGCGTGCTGGCCGCCGCGGCTGGAATCAGAGTTCGATGTTTAGCGGCCCGGATCGCGGGTATTTTGAGGTGCATCCGGAGGAGCTGCATCAGCTGTTCGGCATCATCACTGTGCCGCGTGATGCCTAGCCAGGGCGCTAAAATACCTCGGGCAGATGCCCGGTTATTGTGGAAAAAGAAAAGGCACCCCGTGGGGGTGCCTTATGTGCAAAAGCCCAGTCGGATAGCGTGGTGGCTTCTGTATATTTCACCACCTGCAGATCCTCAGGGCCCATCCGGCCAGGTCCAAAGCGTACGCTATGGAGCTAGTTTCAAGTTTTTGATGCACTAAAATTACACCACAGATACCTAACTTCCGGCCCGTTTTCCGAACGACGAACTTATTAACGAAGCCGTACATCTGAACTCGAATACCGAATGACTGGAAACATAATGGTGATTAATCACAAGCGACGGGGCGAAACACAGAGCGCTGCTCCTTGCCTGCATCTGAGAGACATGCCCATCGAGCACTTGTATGCGCGCTATCAAAGGATAGCGCGGAACCTGCCGAGACGGATTCGCTGGCTTGCTTTGATATTCGCGCCAACGAGCACGAGTTTCACCGTCTTCACCGCTGGCCTACTGAATGTTGCAGGGGCTCTGATGATTACGGCAGGTATCGGCCAGGTAACGTCAGGTGAGAGGACCCCAGGCAGTGCTATTTGGTTACTCATCTTCGCTTTCCTGGCTGAAAGCCTAGGGTACTGGGTGAAGGAACGCCAAGAGCTTATTCTCACGATCGCGGTTCGACAGCTCACATACCGCCGTTTCCGGGACATCTTTAGTAGGTCATCCCATCCGCCGGAAGCTCACGGGCATGTTCTCACATACCCAGGACAGATCAGCCAGTTTGCCTTCGTTGTTGATTTCGCCGTTTCAACCGTTCAGATTATTGCCTTTCTCGCGGCTTCGCTCGCGCTATATGGTGCAAGCGGCGCCATCGCTGCGTTGCTCATCACTGGATTGGTATTCGTCAGCGTCCGTCTCATCAACTTGGTGGGCCGACTATGGGAACAGTACGTCGCTCTAGAGGGAGAGCGTAGGCAGTGGATCCAGCGTGTAGCAAACGCGCTGCCTCGAGGGCAAAGCATCCCCAGCTGGGGTACCGCCCTGGACAAGGTCGCTAGCATCCGAAACACCGAAGAGCATCTTCTGCGCAGACGGGTCCCGTTGCAGATCCTGAATGGATTCCTTGAACGGGGAGCACTAACTGCGGTGCTCGCTGTGGTTGCGGTTCTCGGCGCGTGGCTCTGGCCATCCGCTCGTTTCGGTATTGGAATTATTTTGGCAGCCCGCTACCTGTACGCAGCGGTGCAGAACAACATCGTAAACTATCGGGTTATTCGGCTCGCTGTGCCAATGATGCGTGAGCTCGACAAGCTCGAGTCGTCTCCAAATTGCACGGTTAAACAGCAGGACTGGGTGGGGCAGCCTTCAAACTCTAGAGAGGTGCTTGCAGCTACGTCTGAGCGCGCTGAAGCATTGCGCACATCCGTGACCACCCCCGATTCTGCTTTCGTACCACGCAACCCGGAAGTGTCCCATTCGGTGTTGTCAGCGTGGCGAGCTTCTGCTTCGCCACATCAGGTATCCCGGTTCACTAGCCTCGCTTTAGGTATGGGGCTCACTGAGGATGTGATCGGGCGGTTCTGGCAAGACGCAGCAACCTTGTCGTCAGGAGAGAGACACCGTGCTGCTGTCGCTATCGTTTTGGCAGACAAACCGGACTGGCTAATTTTGGACGATACGTTCGCAGCGCTTGATCCTGTAACACGAGAAGTGGTTGCCGAGAGGATCTTAGAGTGCGTGCCAACGTGCACACTTCTGGCAAGCTCGGAGGAGTACGTACCAAGTGCCTTCACCCCCGGCAATGATGCGAGGGTAGACCCTCTTGAGTTGCAGGCTCATAGCCCCGGGGCAGCTAAGGGGGTAGATGCTGGTTCGACGGATGTGAGCGAGGGACAGGACCTTCCTGACCCTGAGCCGAAGCGTGCCACATTCCGACGATCGGCCCTGTTGTTGTTTGGACCGCATTTGGTGTGGATTACGTGTGGCGCCCTACTCTTGAGCGGATCCGAAGTTGCTTTTGCATTGACGATTGCTCACAGCGATGGGCTGTCTGCTCAGGTTGCTGGAGTGTCAGCTGCTTGCGCACTGGCAGCAATTGTTGGGTCCGTCATGTTCTTTGGCCCGCTCTACTGGGCTCCCATCGCTAGGCTGAGCGATTTGCACGACCGGGTTATACGGAGGCTCGATCGATTCGCTAGTCCTAGAACAAGCGGTGCGGTCATGGGGCGGATGGGTGAAGACTTCTCCGACCTTCAGATGTCGGTGCCTAGCGCCCTGGGTTCGGTATTTATGGTCATTCTACAGACCTTTATGCTCGTCGGAGGCGCAGTGGCCGGCGCCCCGCTGTTCATGATCGCTGTGTTGGCGGTAGCACCCCTAGCGATGCTTGCTATGCGTCAGGGTTCAAAGTGGATTCTCCCTGCCTCGACGACGGCAGCCAATCGCCGAGGTGACTTCATCGGGGTGGCTGGTGCCCAGGCTGGCTTACACGCTGCGCCCGTCAGTGCAGGGCTGCGTCGGGCTGGAGAAGAAGCCTACGCTCATTCGGAGACTGCATACGTCAGCAGCTCGATTCAGTTGGCGAACGCCTACGCACTGCGTACGGGACTGATTCAGTTGCTTGTGTCGTCACTGAATGTTTCTGCAGTGGTATTGGCACTGATGGTCGAAGGGTCGAACTCAGTGGTTGCTCCCGCGGTCGTAATATATTTTGCAGTAACTCTGTCATCTGGCATCCAATCTACGGTGGAGACGCTGCAACAGGTTGGTGTAGTCAGCTTGACTGCGGAGCGTGTTCGGATGCTTGAAGAGTACCGGGCCGACCGTTCTTATCCGCCCGTGCGGTCTGCTGACCTGGCTCTGCTTGAGAGTGTTCTTGACTCTGGGTGTTCTACGGTTGCCTTGATTGGGCCAACTGGCGCGGGGAAGTCCGTCATGCTTGATGCTCTATACCGCCGGTATCCCCAAGGCGAAGTGGTAATCGTACCAGATATCGATCCGTTCGCATCTGAAGCATCGAATTCGAGCGGGCTCATGCTTGCGCGTTCCGTGTTACGTGAAGGCGCTGCCCGGCTTGTGTTGCTTGATGAGACTTTGAAGGGTCTCACTCCGTCAGAGGAGCGCGCTGAGCTCGAATCGATGGCGTGTGCTATCGAAGGCAGTGACAAGCAGGTTGTGATTGTCCTTCACTCGCGCTCTAACCTTGATTGTTTCAAAGAAGTGGTGAATTTAGATGCGTGAGCTGACCCAAGTACTACGTTTTTCTCCAAGAACTATCGAGGACGAAATGCGAATCTATAGGGCCAAACCTATAGCCTGGACCGATTCGTCGGTGGCACTTCTGAACGAGTACGGCGCCACACTGTGCACACCTGACCGCTAGGCGACACCGCTGGACTTACCCGAGGCGGATGAGATTGTATTGAGCCCCGACGGTGTGATGTACGCATGCTGGTTTGAGAACGAAAGCTTTCGGGTCCAGGCGTATCGATTTGAAGCTGAGGCATTCAAGCCTGCTGGGCAACCGTGCGTGGTAAATGTTCACAGCCTACACGGTGAGGACCTTGTAGTTCTCGGTATCCCTGGCGGTGTAGAGCTGTGGCTGGAACCAGAGTTCTATGTTTAGCGGCCCGGATCGCGGGTATTTTGAGGCGCATCCGGAGGAGCTACATCAGCTGTTCGGCATCATCACTGTGCCGCGTGACGCCTAGTCAGGGCGCTAAAATACCTCGGGCAGATGCCCGGTTAGGTCATTAAAAACGGATGTCCGCCACCCCGCGAGGTGGCGGACATCCGCACGTTTAACCGCTGTGCTTTCCGTACCGGAACCCGGTGCTAGTTGGTGCGCTTTGCTAGTTCACGACGGACGGACTCACGCACACCCGCATCCTCAACCGACGCCAATACAGACGCCAGAGCACGCGAGAGAATATCCTCACGCATGAACGGCTCCACACGAGTTGCCTTATACACCGGCACCATAGCGCGTGAGAGCATCGGGATGAAGTTCGGTTCAGCCCAGGACGGCTCTAGGGCGATGACGTGTGCCAGGGCGGGGGAGTACTCTTCCATCCAGCGCTGGAAGTCTTCTTCGTTGGAGAAGTAGGAGCTGTCTTCCTTGAGTTCGAAGGCCTGGGGGACAGCGGTGTTGGCGGCCTTTGCTTCGTCGAGTTCTTGGGCGAAGTCGGAGACGCGTTCACGTAGGGCTGCCATCTGCTTGAATTGTGCGGGAATGTCCTCATCCTGCAGGGCTGCTAGGTAGTTTTCGACTTCGCGGTTATCGGGTTCGCGTAGGGTGGTGCCGGGTGTGGGGAGGGTGGGGAATTGGTAGCCGGTTTCGGTGAGGTGGTTTGCCTTCTCTTCGCCCTTGACGGCTAGTTCGATGGCGGTGTTGAGTAGGTCCTGCTTTGTGTCGGCGTCGATGGGGTAGCGGCCGTATTGGCCGGGGGTGTACTTCTTGTAGAGGTTGTACAGGGCGATGCAGCGTAGGCGTAGGTTGTAGAGGAAGCTTTGCCAGTTGCCGATGGTGGCGAATCCTTCGTTGATGAGGGTGATCATTTCGTCGATGGGTTCTTCGTCGGCTAGTTCGGTGGTGAGGCTGTCGAGGAGGTGGTTGATGCTTTGGGCGGTGGCGATGTCGGTGCGGATTGCTTGGGTGAGGGCGAGGTCGTCGGGGTAGGTGATGTAGTGGCCGCCGTCGATTTGGATGAGGTCGTTGGGGGTGATCCATGCGGGGGCGGTGGGGTTGGTGTTGATCATTGGTGTTCTTTCGGTTGTGGTTGGTGGTGTGGTTGTTTTGTTCCCGGTTGCTGCGGTGCGGGGGGGGGTATGGGAAAAGGCACCCTGTGGGGGTGCCTTTTGTGCAAAAGCCCAGTCGGACAGCGTAAGGGCTTCTATATATTTCACCGCGCTGCTATCTCAGTAGGGCCTATCCCTCCAGATTCAAAGCGTATGCTATGGAGCCAGTTTCAAGTTTTTGATGCACTACTACCACTCTAACATTCGTTGGGTTCTGCGGCCCGAGGTTCGGTCACGGCGACCGAAAAGAAAACCCCACCAAACCCGCCGCGCGCGGCGCCCGCAGAAGTGCGGCGTAAGACACTGCACCCGCTGTCTCGCACGTACGCCCGAAAAGTGCGAGAATGGAGCGAAAAAGAAAACTACGAAAGAGACACTTTCATGCTTATTCTCGTTGTGAACGCTGGTTCTTCCTCCCTGAAGTACCAGGTGCGTGACACCTCCCTCCCCGAAGCAGAGCAGATGCTGGCCTCCGGCCTGGTTGAAAACATCGGTACCGACGTGCCCAACCACGAGGTCGCATTCGACATCATGTCCGAGAAGCTTGAGCCCGTCCTGGCAGGCCGCGAGCTGCAGGCAGTCGGTCACCGCGTGGTGCAGGGTGCGGAGAAGTTTACCCACCCCACCCTGCTCACTGAGGAAGTTGTCCAGCAGATCGACGACCTCTCCCCGCTGGCACCGCTGCACAACCCCGCACACGCTCAGGGTATGCGCGCCGCAATGCACAAGTGGCCCTCCCTGCCGCAGGTTGCCATCTTCGACACCGCGTTCCACTCCACCATGCCCGAAGAAGCATGGCGCTACGCAATCCCCTACGACCTGGCTGACAAGTACAGCATCCGCCGCTACGGCTTCCACGGCACCAGCCACGAGTACGTCTCCCACGTTGCAGCCGACATGCTCGGCATCGCCCGCGACAAGTTCAACGGCATCGTGGCACACCTCGGTAACGGCGCATCCGTGACCGCGGTGAAGGACGGCAAGTCCGTCGACACCTCCATGGGCTACACCCCGCTGGCCGGCCTGATCATGGGTACCCGCTCCGGCGACATCGACCCCTCCGCACTGACCACCATCCTGGTTCGTGAGGGCATTGACGGCGCACGCCTGGACACCATCCTGAACAAGGAGTCCGGCCTGCTCGCACTGGCTGGCTCCAACGACATGCGTAAGGTCGTTGAGGCTGCACAGTCCGGCGATGAGCGCGCACAGCTCGCACTGGACATGACCTCCTACCGCCTGATGAAGTACATCGGCGGCTACAACCTGGTTGTTGGTGGCGCACAGGCTCTGATCTTCACCGCAGGTATCGGTGAGAACTCCGGCGACTTCCGCAAGCTGGTCCTGGACCGCCTCGGCCCTCTGGGCATCAAGTACAACGAGGAGGAGAACGCTAAGCGCTCCCCCGAGCCTCGCGTGATTTCCACCGAGGATTCCGCCATCAAGGTTCTGGTCATCCCCACCAACGAGGAGAAGGCCATCGCCGAGGCAACCGAGGAGCTCGTCAAGAGCCTCTAAACCTCACGCACCCCGCCGTGTAGGCGGCTGAGCGTAAAGTTATCCGCCGTGGCGCCCATTCCGTATGGGTGCCACGGCGGACTTGTTTTGTGGGCATCCATTAGCATGAATGTATGTGATTCAACTTACTTTACAATGCAATATTGCGGCAATGTGGTATGTATTGCATGTATGTCATCTGTCACTTAGAAAACAAGAATGAAAGTTAGTTAAAAGTGTGGGTTTAGATGCTACATAAAGTGTAAATTTATTGCTTGCTTGGGAAAGTTGTGCAAGGGGGGGGGTCGAGTGTGTCGATTCGCAATATCCCAACATTGATGGCAGTTGAGGTTGAAGGTGAAAAAAGGTTGATGATTCTAGATTAATGCTGCTAGAAAAATTTTTGTCAATCCAAGTTATTGCATGCCGTGAAGCAATGAATGTAAATTTTTATGCTTTCATATCTATCAGCACTCATCGAAAAGAGCTGAAGCGGATTTATGGCCGCAAAAAGATTCTGAGAGCGCACTCTGAATTACACGTTAAACACATACTGCGATAACCTTTATATCTGTATATTTTATGCAGAAATGAAGTGAATCAATGTACAAAACTCATTCCAATTGAGAGAGATTTGGTAATGGATATTCACTCGACTAAGAGCCACTCCGAGCAGAGTGGAAAGCCGATGGGTCGTCGTTCCCTGGTTAAGGGTGTAGCGTGGGCAGCTCCTGTTGTGGCAGCAACCGCAGTGGTGCCCGCCTACGCAGCATCCAAGAACCCTTGCGAATACGGCACCATCGTATCCGTGCCCTGGGGCGAACGTGCGGAACGTCGTCGCTACAAGGGCACCGTCAACGAGGAGTACGAGTGGGCAGTTATGCCTACTTCCAACTGCAGCCCCCAGCCGCAGACCTACTTCATCGACAACACCACCTCCGAGCATAAGCTTGCCTATCCCTGGGGCCGCTTTGAAGGCGTAACCGACTTCCCGCCGGTTTACCCCCCGAACGGCAGGGACACCCCCGACTACGATTCCAAGGACGGCGTTGGCGGTGTTGGTGGCGGCGTTATCATCAACGTTCGTGTTGAGAACGTTGCAGGTGACGTCTCCTACGCACCGACCCCCACCGGCGCTGACCGTTTCGCATTCGGTGAGGCTGAAGCCAACCGTAAGAACAACATGTACTACGCTGAGGGCTACAAGGGCAAGGGTGCAAACCCCCCGGTTGTTCGCCTCAACGACAACTACAAGGGCAGCCGCTCTACTTACATCGCTCACGGTAAGTACAACTACCTGCACTTCCCGGATGGTCCCCGTCCTCCCAAGGAAAACAGCCCCCTGTGGACTTACGCATACGGTAAGCACTACACGACTGCTGAAGGCCGCGACGGCTGGTCCTGGGACATTCAGGTGATGGCTAACATTACCCACCCCAATGCTGGTCAAGACGTTGTGTCGTACATGACCTACCTGCGTAAGCACACCTACGGTGACCCCGCGCATCAGTCGGCAAAGGTCATTCCGGTGCAGTACCGCGTTATTGTGACTTCCCCCTGGGGTACTGTCACTTATCTTTCGGCAGCTGTTTAATATCAGCTTGCATTAGGTCTGAATGGAGTAGTGACCCATTCAACCTATTTCAATCTTGGATTGAGATTTATATATTTGTGATGTTTATTTGAGTATGAAGTTGATGGATTTTTAGTGTATTAGGGAGTGATGTCTCTAATAAGTAGACGCTATTCTTCTGTCAGCTTTTTGGAGGGGCCGGGCCGCGCCACGTGTGCGGAACCGGCCCCTCTGCATGCATCCATAGGGAGAAAAACCAAGCATTGCATCTCTTGGTGGGCTATTGCGGGAAAGGCGAGAGGTGGTGGGCATTCTATGAGAAAAAGCGTATTCACATTCACTAGTACGTGCCCAAACCCGATAGAGTGGAGTCAGACAACACTCGATACGAAGTGGACGAGATATGACTCAACCTCCTGAAAACCACCAGCCCGGCGGGCAGTTTAACGCCCAGCCCGGCCCCCAGGGGCGCCCCGCCCCGCAGGGCACGCCCCTTCCGCAGGACCTCTCCGCGGGTTGGCTGCCCGAAGATAAGCGTCAGAAGCCGGTGAGCCCCCTTCCGGAACCCAGGTTCTTTGCCTACCAGTCCATACTGCCGACGAAGGTGTTGCACGCGCTGCGTCACCCCGCCGAAATCCCGTGGCTGGTCGCCGCCTACGCGGTCACCGCGGCCGGCTACGTCGTGCTGTTCATGTCGATCATTACGCTGTTTGGCCGCATGGGCCAGTGGCTCTTCTCGTCCGGTTCGGGCGACTACACCGGCGGCACAAGCAGCCGCGTGGCAAGCAGCGTGCAGGACATCGTCATGCAGGCCGTGTCCATGCTGGTTCTGGGCCCTCTCGTGCTCTTCATCGTTCGTGCCCTCTTCTACGCCCAGCAGCGTGTGACCGGCGTGCGCATCACCCCGACCCAGTTCCCCGAGGCGTACCAGATGCTCGCCGAGGCAGCCGAGGCAGCCGGCCTGCGCCGCGTACCCGACGCGTACGTTATCAGCGGTAACGGCACCATCAACGCCTTCGCATCGGGTCACGGCTTCCGCCGCTTTATCTGCATCTACTCCGACCTGTTCGAAATCGGCGGTAAGTCCCGTGACCCGCAGGCCCTGCGCTTCATCATCGGCCACGAGGTGGGCCACATCGCGGCCGGTCACGTCAGCTACTTCCGTCTGATTTTCACCACGCTTTTCAGCCGCATCCCTATACTGTCTAGCGCGCTGTCTCGCGCTCAGGAGTACACCGCCGATAACTTCGGTTACCGCTTCTGCCCCGAGGGCGCCAAGGGCGCTATCAAGGTCATGGCCGCCGGTAAGTACCTGAACAAGCAGGTCAACTTCGACGAGCTGGCCGACCGCGCCGTCACCGACCGCGGCCTGGCCGTCTGGTACGTGAACCTGCTGATGAGCCACCCCGTGATCACCTGGCGTGCCCACGCCCTGCGTGACCGCACCCAGCCGGGCCGCCTCTTCTGGCGCCCGACCGAGAACCCCACGGACAACGGCACCCCGCGCGTGCCCGTGCTGGTTCCCGCTTCGGAGCCCGTTGGCATGTGGCCCGACCCGATTCAGTCCACCGAGTTCATGCAGGAAAACCAGAAGACCTGGGAGCCCTACAACCTCGAGACCGTGGACGTGGCCCAGAAGCCCGAGGAGAACCTCGCATACCCCGAGAACGCGGCCCTGTTCAGTGGCTGGCAGACCGAGCAGGCTCGCGCGTTCCACGCTCAGCGTTGGGATGCGTACGCGGCCGCCGGCGGTGCACCCGCCGCGGGTGCGTCCGGCTTCGGCCAGCAGGCGGCCTCCGGCTTCGGTCAGCCCGGCCAGCATCCTGGCCAGCAGTCCGGAACCCCGGATCAGTCCGGCTCCCAGCCCGCTTCTCAGCCCGGCCCGTTCGGGTCGGCCCCTGAGCAGCCCGGCTCCCAGCCCGGCTCCAACCGACCCGACGTCGGCCCCTCCGGCGAGGGCGGTTACGGCTTCGACCCCGGCAACAAGTAGCCCGCTAAGCCGTGAACGCGCCCGCGGGCGCTAAAGGCTCAAGAACCCGCCGAGGGCATCTCATCGTGAGAGGTGCCCCCGGCGGGTTCAGCTCTTTAACCGCAGGTCATAGAATAGGGGCTATGCTCTCATCACTTCGCTCCATCAAGCTTGACCCGCTGCTGACCATGCTCATCACCGCCGTTATTCTGGCCATTATCGTGCCGGCGCGCGGCGACTTCGCCGACTGGTTCAGCACCGGAACGAAGTTCGCGGTCGCCCTGCTGTTCTACCTGTACGGCGCTCGCCTCTCCACCGCGGAGGCCATTCGCGGCCTGACCCACTGGCGTCTGCACCTGATGATTTTGAGCTGCACGTTCGTGCTGTTCCCGCTGCTTGGCCTGGCCCTCTCGCCACTGCGTTTTGTGCTCGGTGATGGGCTGTACATGGGTATTCTGTTCTTGACCTTTGTGCCCTCGACCGTGCAGGCGTCGATTGCGTTCACCTCGATTGCGGGCGGTAACGTGGCGGCGGCGATTGTGAGCGCCTCCCTCTCTTCGATTGTGGGTGTGGTGGCGACCCCGCTGCTCGCCATGCTGCTGATGAACACGGGCCATATTGAGTTCTCCGGAACGGTCTTCCTGGACATCGCGATTCAGCTGTTCCTGCCGTTCGTGCTCGGTCAGCTCATGCGCCGCTGGGTGGGGGAGTTCGCCAAGAAGCCGACGACCAAGTGGCTGGATAAGTTCTCGGTCATGATGATCGTGTATTCGGCGTTCTCCGCCTCGGTGGTGCAGGGCGTGTGGACGCGCGTGGCCTGGTGGCAGATCGTGGTGCTCATCGTGCTGATGGCGCTCATCGTGATTTTCATGCTGTGGCTGACCGACCAGTTGGCTAAGCGCCTGGGGTTCAACCGTGCCGACCGCATCACGATTCAGTTCTGCGGTTCGAAGAAGTCGCTGGCGGCCGGCCTGCCCATGGCCATCATTATTTTCGGTGCCGGGTCGCTGGGCCTGATGATGCTGCCGATCATGATTTTCCATCAGGTTCAGCTGATGATTTGCACCTGGCTTGCGGGGCGTTACGCGCGCCTGGATGTGGTGGGCGCGGCGGCCGCGCTGGAGGCTTCGAAGAAGTAGCCGGCGTCCCCTGCACGCGGTCGTCCGCTACCCTCTCGGATAGCGTGCGGGGCGTTCACGAGGAGGGAACATGACGAAATTTTTTAAAAATAACCGAATAGTGCATTTATGTGCAATATGTGGTGTTTGTGCTGGTCAGTTGATTTTCTGTGGGGTTTGCAGGGTATTTGGCCCAAAATTCCCCTCGGAGACCCTGAACACTATCCGGCGTTGGGGGTTCGCATTAGCCAAATGGTGCTTTAGAATATTTCACTGTAGCTTCAGCGAAACCGGGTTCCACCTGCGAGTATTTACTGACGCTACGTCACATGGGCACGGTAGAAATTCACTCCCTCAACCGGCCCGGAGCACTCGCCACGGCGGATTCACTCCCCGACCGCGCGATGACCGGAAGAGATTCACTCCCTCGTACCGGCAGTCGCTCCCAAACATTCACTCAGACACAACTGGATAACTCAGCTTCACCACGCGCAGCTATAGCTCCGGCTATCCTGCGTGCTCGTCGCTGTAGTGCATCCACCCCAGAAACGAGGACACATTATCATGGCTACCATCATGAGCGTGAACGTATGCGATTCCAAGTACAACGCTGACCCCACAGGTGTACGAGACTCCACCAGCGCTATCCAGAAGGCCGTTGATGACGTCGCCGCACAGGGCGGCGGTTCCGTCGAGATTCCCGGCGGTATCTACCGAGTCTCCTACCCCTTCATCGAGATGAAGCACCGCGTCGAAATCTTCGGCCACGGTCAGGCAACCCGCATCGTCGCTTTCACCGACAAGAGCATCCCCTCCACAAAGAACGGTAGCTACGAATGTACCGGCGTGTTCCACACCGGTAGTTACACCACCCCCATGAGCGGTGGCACCAACCAGAACAAGCCCATGCGCATGGGTGTGCGCGACTTGTTCATCCGCACCAACAAGTACAACCTGCCGCTGGACTCCAAGAGCAACCAGATTTTCCTGGAGAAGCACACCCAGCCCGTCGACAACGTTGCGGGCGTCATCTTCCACACCCGCATCGCGGACGCCAACCCCGGTGAGCCGGACGCGGTCCCCACCCTCTCCAACATCGAGATTTGGGACACCGCCATTGGCGTGGCCATCCTGGGCCTGGACGACCAGGGCATGAAGATTGACAAGATCCGCATCCGCCAGACCCTGCGCCAGGGCCTGCTGGTCGGCAAGCCCGTGGGTCACCCGCTGCGCGCTCGCGAGGGCGACACCCCCGGCGCGGCAGATAACAAGTTCTCCATGATTGATGTCTCCGATGCCAACATGAGCTACGGTACCTTCGCCGGCATCGAGATTTACACCTCCCAGTCGAAGTTCGAGCTGTCGACCAGCTGGTTCAACAAGCGCAACCAGGGTAAGAACGCCCTGTACGAGGTGAAGACCCGCCACGTGGGCGCCGGCTGGTTCATCCAGGGCACCCGCAACATGTTCATTGGCTGCACCGCCCAGGAGAACGCCGGCCACGGCTGGCTCGTGGAGTGGGGCAACAACCAGTTCATCGGCTGCTTGGGTGAGTCTTCCAGCTTCCAGGATGCCGTGACCGGTGCTGCTCGAGGTGATGAGGCCGCCAACTGGTACATCGGCCGTAACGCCCGCGGTAGCCGCTTCGTGGCACCCCGCGCGCACAACCCCTACAGTTGGGCGAAGGCTTCGCTGTATGGCTTCTACATTGAGAACAACATTCGCGATATGCACATCACGAACGGTTCCGCTAAGGATGACCGCCTGGGCGAGAACAATATGATGGGCCGTCGCGTGCACGTGACCGGCGCGATGGGCGATAACGTGCTCATCGAGGTGGACCACATCCGTCACTCGACCTTCGCACCCAAGCAGCTGGAGAAGCGCGGCAACGGCGTGTTCATGGGCTAGTGATGGCCTCGACGTGCGAGACCGCCCCGAGGGGGCACGGGCTCGCTCTGGTGTTTCCGGACCACTAGTTCCGGGCTGATGCAGCGGCCCGGAACCGACACCAGTCGCCGCGGGGGCGAGGAGAAATCCTCGCCCCCGCGGCGTTTAAATGCCCCGTCTCATGCGCGGCCCGCCACACTTTGCGGGGGAGACGGCAGGGGAGCGGGCATCACAGTGCCGGTCATCGCCTCCGCCGGCACAATGCGGTACCCTTGAGCAGGAGCCACTCTCGCCCCGCGCGAAAGGGCCCGCACTGGGCGGCTTACGATGAGCCGCACCGCTCAACTCACTCAGCACAGCGCACCGCCCGCGCACCCTATTCACTCAATTCAACCGCCCCACCGCAGCCCGTATACCGGCCGCGGCACACCCTTCCCGGAAAGAATTGAGCCTCACGTGCCTGATACTCCCATGAGCATTAACGCCGTCAACTACGGCGCAGATCCCACCGGCGCCAAGGATTCCACCGCGGCCATTCAGCGAGCCGTCGACGACGTCGCCTCGCACGGCGGCGGATCCGTCGAGCTACCCCGCGGCATCTACCGCGTTTCCTACCCCTTCATCGAAATCAAGCACCGTGTCGAGGTCATCGGGCAGGGCCCCGCGACCGTCGTCATCGCCCACTCCGACCGGGCCATTCCCACCACCAGCGACGGGTACATCGAGTACACCGGCGTGTTCCACGTGGGTAGCTACACGACCCCCGTCTACGGTGCCTACAACGCGAACAAGCCCATGCGCATGGGCGTGCGCAATCTGCACATCCGCACCAACGCGGCTAACACGCCCATCGCCAGCTACCCGCTGGATGCTCACACCACCCCGCTTGACCACGTTGCCGGGGTCATCATGCACACGCACTTCACGGGCGATCAGCTCAACGAGCCGGACGTCGTGCCCGTCATCGCCGGCGTGGAAGTCTGGGACACCGCCATCGGCGTGGCCGTGCTCGGCCTGGACGACCAGGGCATGAAAATTGACGACGTGACCGTGCGCCGCACCCTCAACCAGGGCCTGCTGCTCGGCAAGCCCGTCGGCCACCGCCGCCGCGGTACCGAAGGCCAGAACTCCGGCGCGGCCGACAACAAGCTGCGCGGCGTAGACGTGGCCGAAGCCAACCTCAGCGGCGGCTCCTACGCCGGTATCGAGGTGTACGCGGCCCAGTCCAAGTTCGAGAACTGCTCCAGCAATAGCAACCACCGCACCCTCGGCAAGAGCGCCCTCTACGAACCCGGCACCCGCAACGCCGGTGCGGGCTGGATTGTGCAGGGTGAGCGCAACATGTTCATTGGCTGCACCGCCCGCTCCAACGCGGGCCACGGCTGGCTCGTCGAGTGGGCCAATAACGTTTTCATCGGCTGCGCGGGTGAGGCGTCCAGCTGGGCCGGAACCGTCAGCGGTGCCGCCCGCGCCGACGAGGCGGCCAACTGGTACATCAGCCGCAACGCCCGCGGCACCCGCATGGTCGCTCCCGTCTCGTACAACCCGCCCGAGCAGGCCGCCTCGCTGTACGGCTACTACATCGAAAACAAGATTTACGACCTGCGCATCACCGAAGGCACCGCCAAGGACGACCGCATCGGCGAGGGTAATATGCTGGGTCGCCGCGTGTACATTACCGGCGCAATCGGCGCGAACGTGGTGATTGAGGTGGAGGACCTGCGCCACACCACATCTACGCCCGCGCAGCTTCGCGTGGAGGCGTATAACGTCATGCGCGGCTAGGGCCCGGGCGGGGGAGCCGCGCGCTAAGAGGTTGTGCGTCGGGGCGACCACTCACTAAGAATTCAATTTCATCTTGAATAAATTTTCGAGATGTACTTTAACTTTATTAAAAGGGAAGGTTTAATGCTGTCGCCTGCCCGGAACCGCTCGCGCGCCGCGGGCGGCCCGGTGCCTTCCTTCGGTGTCGCACCGACCCAACCGGTTCCTTCCGGCCGGTTTCCAACCACAATGTACGAGGACCGCACCATGCTTTCGGCTTTCTCACGCTCCCTTGCACCCGCACGACCCCTGCGTCGCGTGCTCACCCTGACCGTCGCCCTCGCCCTGGGTGCCTTGCCGGTGGGCGCATCCGCAGTGGTGCCCCACCCCCAGACCGCGGTGGCCGCCGTTCAGCCGCCCCGAAACAACGCTGACACCGAGTACAACACCTGCGTTGAACGCCTCGTGGGCGATGCGTCCCCCACGCCCGGCGTGTGGGCCGTCTGCCGCGGCTACCTCGACGAGGATGAGTACGTTGTGCGTCGTCGCCACGATGCGACCGTCACCCGCGCCGAGCTGGTGCGCCTGCTCTACCGCATGGCCGGCTCGCCCGCTGTGAAGGACCTTCCGGCCGTCTCTCCCTACGCTGACGTGCCCGCCAGCGACCCGGACTACGCCGCCATCATCTGGGCCGCGGATGCGGGCATCACCGCTGGCTGGGACGACGGCCTCTTCCACCCCGACGACCGCGCCAGCCGCTACACCCTCTCCGCGTTCCTGTACCGTGCGGCGGGTAGCCCCGAGGGGGCTGCGACCATTCGCCGCCCGAAGCTGGTTGAGCGCGATGCGCAGCGCAAGGAAGACGCGGCCGCACGGAAGAGCCGTTTCGCCACCGAGAGCCGCTGGCTCACCCGCACTCTGGGCGAGTACCCGGCGGCCGATCGTGACGGTGACGGCGTGACGGATAAGGTAAAGCCCGGCGATCCGCTGTACTTCTCGGATGCGCTCTACATGCTTCGGGCCTACGTGAAGGCCGGCCTGAAGGTCGTCGGAACGCCCGCCGGTAACTAGGGCTGACGTTGGCTAAAATCAGTGCTGACTAGTGCATATATTCACCGCCCGCCGGTGCGACCCACCGGGTTGCGCAGGCGGGCGGTGGTGTACCGGCATGCCTCCGATACGCCCGCCCGTGAGGTGAGCTCCCCGCACCCGCTAAGCTAGAAGGCATGAAGATTGCCACCTGGAACATCAACTCAATCCGCGCCCGCGAAAACCGCGTCGAAGACTGGCTCGACGAGCACGAGGTCGACGTGCTCGCCCTGCAGGAGACCAAGACCAAGGACGAGACCTTCCCCTTCGACCTCTTCGAGTTCATGGGTTACGAGGTGGCGCACTTCGGGTTGAACCAGTGGAACGGCGTGGCGATCGCCTCCCGCGTGGGACTTGAGGATGTGCAACGCGGCTTCGACAACCAGCCGCACTTTGGCAAGCCCGGCGAGCCCGAGGTTCTGGAGGCGCGCGCCATCGGCGCGACCTGCGGCGGCGTGCGCGTCTGGAGCCTGTACGTGCCCAACGGCCGCGGCCTGACCGATCCGCACATGGACTATAAGCTCCGCTGGATGGAGGCGCTGCGCCAGAACGTGCACAACGAGCTGGCCGCCAACCCGCAGTCGCAGCTCGCCCTGGTTGGCGACTGGAACGTCGCCCCCGAGGACGCCGACGTGTGGGACATCGACTACTTCCGTGATAACGAGCTGACCCACGTCTCCGAGCCCGAGCGCCGAGCCTTCGTCGCCCTGCTGAAGGAGGGCATGGTGGATGTGGTGCGTCCGCACACCCCGGGCGAGTACACCTACTGGGACTACCAGGCGGGCCGCTTCACCAAGGATGAGGGCATGCGTATCGACTTCCAGCTGTTCTCGCCCGCGCTTGCGGCCCGGGTGCAGAACGCCTGGATCGATAGGGTGGAACGCGCCGGTGAGGGCGCGAGCGACCACACGCCGGTGGTCGTGGAGATTGCCGACTAGGCCGAGTATATAGCTTTGACGGGTGCTCAACCCGGGATATTTACCGCGGGAGGCGGGGGATGCGTTCCTCCGCCTCCCGCGGTTTTGCGTCTCGGGGGCGCAGTCCTCCCCAAAGTTTCCGTGTGGCTTAGTTGAAAAGTTCGTCTAGCCGAACTATTGTTAAATTCCGCCCGGGACGACAGGCAAAAGCGCATCATGATGCCTGCGCAGACACACCGTGTCCCTATCGTCCCGGCGCGGCAAATCCCAACGCATCAACCACATACTCAAACCCGTGACTTCCAACGAAGGATGCCTCATGAACGCTCTCACCCCCGCAGGCAGCAACGCACGCCGCCTCATCCAGGCGCTCTGCGCCGCCCTCGCACTCACCCTGCTACTCGTACTCACCGGTTGCGGTAGCACCGCCAGCACCACCGACGGCGCTAAGAGCAGCAGCGGCAAGAAGACCGTGCTCACCACCTTCACCGTGCTCGCCGACATCGCCCGCAACGTGGCAGGCGACGACCTGAACGTCGAATCCCTCACCAAGCCCGGCGCAGAGATTCACGAGTACGAGCCCACCCCCTCCGACCTGAAGAAGGCGCACGCCGCCGACCTGGTGCTCGACAACGGCCTGAACCTCGAATCCTGGTTCGCCAAGTTCGTTGAAGAATCCCACGCTAAGCACGTGACCGTCTCCGAGGGGGTCACACCCATCTCCATTACCGAGGACGCCTACGCGGGCAAGCCCAACCCCCACGCCTGGATGAGCCCCAGCAACGTGCAGAAGTACGTGGACGTCATGGTCCGCGAGTTTAGCGCCCTCGACCCGGAGCACGCCGCCGACTACAAGTCCCGCGGTGAGGCCTACAAGAAGCAGCTGCAGCAGGTGCGGGACGAGCTCGTCAGCGAGATTTCCACCCTGCCGGAGAACCAGCGCGCGCTCGTCACCTGCGAGGGTGCCTTCTCCTACCTGACCTCCGACGCGGGGCTGAACGAGAAGTACATTTGGGCGGTCAACTCGGAGCAGCAGGCCACCCCTTCGCAGATTTCCTCCACCATCGACTACGTGCGCGAGAACCACGTTCCTGCCGTGTTCTGCGAATCCACCGTTTCTGACAACCCGATGCGCCAGGTGGCCGACGCGACCGGCGCCCGATTCGGCGGCGTGCTCTACGTGGACTCCCTATCGGACTCGAACGGTCCCGTGCCCACCTACCTGGACATGATCCGCTACGACGCACGTACCATCGTTGCGGGCCTCAAGGGCAACTCCTAAACCCGGCATAAACCCCGAATAAACCCGGTATCGAAAACCCCGGGTAAACCCCAAACCCCCGATAGGATAGGAGGGGCGGTCGCCTTCTTGGCTCCGCTCCTCCCACACCGTTAACACCCGCTCACACAGCACCCACTCACCAACACGCAAGCAAGTACACCCGCCCCACGCATACGGTGACCACCAGAAAGAACACAAGGAATGAGCACTCTTCTCAGCTGCGAAAATGTGCACGTGAACTACGGGCCAGTCCGCGCCCTCACCGGCGCATCCTTCACCCTGGACACCGGGCGTATCTGCGGCCTGATCGGCATGAACGGCTCCGGCAAATCCACCCTCTTCAAGGCCATCATGGGGGTCGTGCCCGCGCACGCCGGCACCATCACCCTGGACGGGCAGGCCGTCGGCGGCAAGCGCGCCCACCGCCACCGTGCCGGAATCGTCAGCTACGTTCCGCAGAGCGAGGAGATTGACTGGACCTTCCCCATCTCGGTGCGCGAGGTCGTCAGCATGGGACGCTACCGCAATCTCGGCATCACCCGCCGCCTGCGCGCCGCGGACCGTGCCGCCGTGGATGAGGCGCTCGCCCGCGTGGAACTGACCGACCTTGCCGACCGTCAGATTGGGGCGCTCTCGGGCGGTCAGCGCAAGCGCGCCTTCGTGGCACGCGCTATCGCCCAGGGCGCCCGCCTGCTGTTGCTGGATGAACCCTTCGCCGGCGTGGACAAGCGCAGCGAGGCCATGCTGATTCAGGTCATCGAGCAGCTGCGCGACGAGGGCGCAACCGTGCTGGTTTCCACGCACGACCTGGCGAGCCTGCGCCAGTTTGCCGACGAGGCGCTACTGCTGCGCGGCGATATTCTGATGCACGACGTCCCCGAGAAGGTGCTCGCCCCCGAGAACCTGGTGCGCGCCTTCGGCATGGAGGTGGATGCCGGCGCGTCGGTCGCTACCGGTGCCGCTGCCTCCGGTGCTGCTACCTCCGGCACTACTATGAACAGCTCTGCGGAAGGGAAGAACTAAGAATGAACATTCTGGATTTTCTGGTGGAACCGCTCACCCTGCCCTTCATGCTCCGAGCCGTGGTCGTCACCGTTATCGCCGCCGCCGTCTGCGCCCTGCTCTCCTGCTGGCTCGTGTTGCTCGGCTGGTCGCTCATGGGGGACGCCATCTCCCACGCGGTGCTGCCCGGCGTGGTGCTCGCCTACATTTTCGGCGCGCCCTTCGCCGTCGGCGCGGTGGTTGCCGCCCTCGTGGCGGTGGCCCTCATCGGCGGGGTGCAACACAGCGGCCGCGTGCGCGAGGACGCCGCCATCGGCATCGTGTTCACAACCCTCTTCGCGCTGGGCCTGGTGCTGATTTCGGTCACGCCGTCCAATACCGACCTGAACCACATCCTCTTCGGCAACGTGCTGGGCGTGTCCTGGGCAGACGTCACGCAGGTCGCCATCCTGGCGATTCTCGTGGCGGCCGTGCTGCTCATTAAGCGCCGCGACTTCGTGCTGTACGCCTTCGACCCGGGGTTTGCGCGCGCCGTTGGCCTGCGTCCGCGCCTGCTCGGCGCGCTACTGCTCGTGATGCTGGCGCTCACCTCCGTGGTGGCCCTGCAGATCGTGGGCGTGGTGCTGGTCGTAGCGATGCTGGTTATCCCCGGCTCCACGGCGCGCCTGCTCACCGACCGCTTCGTGCCCATGCTCGGCGTGAGCGTGGGGGTTTCGCTCGCGGGAACGCTGACCGGCCTGTACGCCAGCTACTACCTGGACGTCTCGCCGGGCGGTGCCGTGGTGGTCACGCAGGGGCTGCTCTTCGCGATTGCCTACGCGTTGGCCCCGCGCTATGGCCTGGTGGCGCGCCTGCGGGCTCGTCGACAGGTCGCCGAAGCCTAGCGGCCGGCACAACAGCGGGCCAGTACAACAGCGGGCGGGGACACTTCTCGAGTGTCCCCGCCCGCTGTTTACTATCTGCGAAGGCATGCTGGTGAGCGGTGCCCGCACCGCCCGGGAGGGGCCGCGAAGCCCGGGGGTTAGCGCGCGGGGCGCGATACGAAGAGGGAGGCGGTCGTCTCCGCACCGAGCGGAATAATCGTGCTCCCGGAGATCACCGCGCCGCTCTCGTCCGTCTCGTGCAGGTTGCCGGAACCGGCACCCACCACGCTCACGTTCACCGCCTCGGAGAAGGGGGCGCCCTCCTCCACCTTGAGGCGCGCGCCGGGCACGAAGCCGTGGCCGTGCAGGTAGCGCAGCAGGCGCGGGTCCTCGTCATTGATGCGTTCGAGCATGACCGTCTCGCCCGGTTCACACTGGCTCAGCGGCACGGTCTGCGGAAAGCTGATGCGACCGGAGGCATCCGGGATGGGGTCGCCGTGCGGGTCGCGGGTCGGGTGGCCGAGTAGCGTGTCGATGCGGTCCACCATGAAGTCGGATACCGCGTGTTCGAGAACCTCCGCCTCGTCGTGCACACGGTCCCAGGTGTAGCCAAGGGTCTCCACGAGGAAGGTTTCGATGAGGCGGTGGCGGCGAATCATGGCCAGGGCGTAGGCGCGCCCAATCTCGGTGAGCTCGATGGCACCGTAGGGCTGATGCTCAATCAGGTCGGCGGCGGCCAGGCGCTTGAGGCCGTCAGAAATCGAAGAGATGCGCAGGCCCATGCGTTCGGCCAGCGCCGAGGCGGTGGCGGGGGTTTTGGTCCATTCTTCGAGGCGCCAGATCTCCTTGAGGTAGTTCTGGGTGCTGACGGAAAGTTCTGAGAGAGGCATAAAGATTAGTTTACCTTTTCTGCGGTTTTGCCCGCCGGGGCGGTCCGCCGGGTCTGAAGAATAGCCCGAAGAATAGCCCGAAAATACAAAATCCCGCCCGGCCGTGAACCATCATGGCGAGACGGGATGCGCGGGATGCGCCGGCACCGCGTGTTCGGGCGGGCCGGCATCCCGGGGCTTACCGAGGCTTAGGCGGCGCGGCGGTGCGTGCGCTCGATGCGGGTCATCAGCTCGATGAGCGCGCCGCGGGCGGCCTGCTCTTCGTGCCAGAGGGAACGGACGAGGGTGCGGCTGACCGCCTGGGTGGTGATTCCCAGGGCGGTTGCGGCGGCCTTCTGCTGGCCGCGCACGCCGGGTACGAGCAGGTTCACGACGCGCCACTCGGCGTCGGTGCGGTCGGCGCAGACGCGGTAGAGCAGGCGTGCGGAACCGGTGGCCAGCTCGGCGAGGTGGTGGTTGTCCGCGCTGATGCTGATGCAGCGGACGGGGGCGCCTCCCTGCGCCTCCTCGATGGCCAGGCGCGAGAATTCGAGGGCGTCACCGGTGCAGTCGGTGGTGCTGACGGCGCCGAGCGCCCCGGCGAAGCGGGGGATGTTGAGCTCGCCGATCCCGATGCCCACCCAGAAGCCGTTATCGCGGGCGGCCATCAGCGCCGCGTGCAGTGCATCGCTGGCCCGGTCGAAGGCGCCCTGAATCTCGTCAGGGTAGGTCTGGGCGAAGGCAACACGCGGGTTGAGCTTGGCGAGTTCGTCCGACAGTGCAGTGAGTGAGTGCTGTGCGGAACGTTGGATGAAAGTAAGAACGAACACCCTCTTATTATGCCGTAAAACCTTCAATGCCCAGCGTAAGGTTCGGCGTAATACCGGCAACACTCAAAACCCCTAAAATACGCATTGATAAGGGGAATTATTGAAACGTTACACCGCGTGTAAAAATCATTGAAAGGATGTAGAACACCCCCGAAAGGAAAATAATTTTCATGCAAGTGCACGTTGAATTATTCGCTTTCGGGGGCGTTGAGTGGAGTTGATAGACGGGGCTACCGCGGAACTACTGTGCGTTCGTTACCTGCGAGATATGGGGCAGCTGACGTAGCGGCTTCTGGAACACCATCACCACCAGCGACAGGAAAATGAACACCGCGTAGAACAGCGCCGTGTACGTAATACCCCAATCAACAATGAGGAAGCCTGCCAGCAGAACAGCCAGCGGGGTCAGCGCCATGTTCGGGATGCCCTGCACCGAGTGTACGCGACCGATCATGTGTTCCGGGGTGGATGCGTTAATGTACGCAATGATGCTCGAATTGAAGGAAGGGAGCACAATACCCGCCAGCACAATCAGCAGGCACACCGCCCACAGCATCGAATGAACCACCGGTAGCAACAGGTAGCACGCCGACATGATGGCCAGGGAGGTGATACCGAGCGGGCCGAGCGCAAACTTCTCGGTCAGCGGGCCGACCAGGAACGAACCGAGCAGCACGCCCACACCGAAGGCGCTCGCAAAGATGCCAATGAAGAGCGGGTGTGCGCCCTCCAGGGTGTAGTAGTAGATGAAGGTGAGCGGAATACCGACCGTTCCAAAGTTCGCAAGCGTTGAAACGAACGCGATGGACACCAGCACCTTGTTCTTCAGGATGTACTCAAAACCGGCTTTTGAGTCCTGCCAGAAGCTGGTTTTCTCGCCTTCCTCCTCTTCCGTGGGCTGCCGACTAGCCCCGTAGGTCTTGGGGGCGACGATGAACGCCAGCAGGTTAACGACCGCGTGAACGGCAGTCATGAGCACGGTCGAGAAACCGATAATGATGCCGGCGACCGGGCCGCCCAGCAGGTTGGCGGTGGACTCGCGCGTCTCACCCATGCCGGAGGCGTACCCCAGGTGTTCCTTGGGGACTACGCGGGTAATGATGGACTGCTCGCTCGGGTAGTCGAAGGTTGAAATGATGGCGGCGAGAGAAATCGTAATCACCAAAACGTAAATGTTGGTGACGTTGAAAACGAGGTAGAGAAGAATCGCGACCCAGGACAGCGCCTGGCCGATACAGGACAGTGCCAGGCACTTCGAGGGGCCGATTCTGTCGACCCACGTTCCAGATATCGCCCCGGCGCAGGTGGCGAGAACACCCGCGACAAAGAGGGTGATACTCGCAGCTTCGGGGGAGCCGGTTAGCGCCAAAATAATGATGGGCGTGGTGATATAGCTCATCGAGTCTGAGAGCTGGTTGGCTCCAATGGCGAAAAGGGTATTTCGAAAATCTCTATTCTTGAGTAACTCGGTGTTGACACTCATGGGGGACCTCCACGATGGGGTTTATGGTGTCGCGCGGCGTGCAATCCGTCGTGCGTAGTTCATTGTGCGCAATTCGTAGCGCGCAATCGTATGAGTGAATACCCCGACAGTCGGCTGCGCCTGCCTGTATTCGTCTGTTTTCGCCTGTGCCCGCCGGTCATGACGGGCCCGCCGGTCATCACGGGGTGGTTGAGGATGCACTGGGCGGCTCATCGGGAGCCCCCGCACAAGAAGTGTGTCGCGCGATACTTTAGATTCTATAAGAGACGGTAATCATATACATGAACACTGGTTGAAAAACTTTCCCCATTTTGAGTATTGACATTAGGGTTAGTTTGACTATAATTCATTCTTGGTGCTTCCGCCCAACTAAACCTCGGCTGAACCTCAGCTAAACCCGATTCCGGGCGCATCAAAGACGCCCGCAACCAGGCTCCGCCAATCCACACCGCCAGACTCTGTTACAGTCAGACCCTGTTACAGTCAGCCCCGCAACGCAGCGGGCGGGGGAGTGTAGAAGAGCGCAGAATAAGGGCCGCACTAGGCGCTACTCCACCAGGCCCGCGAAGCCCGACAGAGCCAGCACCTCCTCAACATCCTGCGGCACCGAGCGCGCCACCAGCGGCGAATGTACCAGCACCGCCCGCCACTGACCGCGCGACACCGCCACATTCAAACGATTCGGCGACAGCACAAACCCCGCACCGCGCCCGGAATCAACCCGCGACGACGCCAGGGACACCAGAACCACCGCGGCCTCCTGACCCTGGAACTTATCCACCGTGCCCACACGCACGCCAGCACCCGAAGAATCCGCCAGGCCAGCAGCAATCAGCGCCTCACGCACACAATCAACCTGCGCGTTATACGCCGCCACCACAATGCAATCCTCCGCCGCCAGAGGGCGCGGCTCAGCACCAGCCGCCGGAACCCACTCACGACCCAACAATTCGCGCACGCAATCCACCACCGCCTGCGCCTCCTGCACAGAACGCACCGAACAGCCCACATGCTCCACCGGATACGACACCACACCAGGCGCAACACCCTGCAGAGTGCGACCAGCCGTCGCCGCCGCGCTCGCCAATGCGCCATCATACGACAGCCACGAAACCCGCTCACACAACGCCGAATCCATACGCCACGACTCACCCAAAAAATAGCCAAAACGAGGATTCAGTGCCGCCGCGCCGTTGGACAGCCAGCCCAGCGCCGAAACATCCACCGGGTACGGGTGCATGCCCGTCGACACCTGCGGCAACTGCTGCGGATCGCCCAGCAGCAGCACCGAACGCGCCGCACGAGCCGCCGCCACCGTATTCGTCAGAGAGAACTGGCCCGCCTCATCGACCACCAGCACGTCCAGCGACCCGGCAGGCACACGACGTTCACTCACGTAATCCCACACCGTGCCGCCAAAGAGCAGGCCGCCCTCACCGGAAATCAGCTCCGTCAGCTCGGAATCAGACACCTCGGCCCACGGGGCGTCCGGAGTCACCGACTTGCCGCGCAGACGCACCGCGCGGGAGGCATCAAAACCATCACGGGCGCAGCACGCCGACATGAGATTCTCAATCACCGCATGAGACTGAGCCACCACGCCCACCTTCGCGCCCTCAGCTACAAGGCGCGCAATCACGTGCGAGGCGAGGAAGGTCTTACCCGCACCCGGAGGGCCCTGAACCGCCACATAGGAATGGTCGAGAGCGCGAACCGCCGCGTGCACGGCATCCACCGTGGGCAGGGCAGAGCCCGGAAAATCAACCTCACGGGGTAGATTTTCTGTATTTTTAGCGTTTGAGGCGCTCTTCTTGAGCCGCGGTGCGCGGCGGAACAGTAGGTCCGCGGAGGCGCTCTCCACCCCCGTCAGCGAAGCCGCCGCATCGAGCACGCTCGGCAGGGCGCGGGACGGGGCGGGAGCCTCTTCGGACTCGCTTGAAGCCCCGGAATCCTCGGCGGGCATGGGGTCATTAAGCACGGGGTCGCTCGGCATGAGCGCGCCATCGAAAAGCAGCCCGTGCACATCGGCCTGCAGGGCCGCCTCAATCGTCGCCGTAGACACCGGATCGCCCGGACCAAGGCCCGAGGGCATGGCACGGTGCGGCTCATCCTTCACGCGGATGCGCTCCTGCAGAAGCACCTCCAGGAACTCGCCGGCCGACTCTTCCGCTGCCTCTGCGGAGCCTTCGGGCCCGGCGGCGAAACCGCCCTGGGCCACCGCCAGCACACGCAGGCCAAAGAAACCCGTCGCCGCCAACTCGGCAGGCACACGCTCACCCGGATTCGACGCACGGAAATAATTCAGCTGCGACTCCATGCGGTCCAGCGCAATCTGCGGGCTCAGCCCCGCCTCATACGCACAGAACACCGCACGGTCAGAGGGTGCAATCACCAGGCTCGGGTCGGCCTCAATTCGCGCACGCAACAGGCGCACCTGCGCGCCGCGCACACGATACCAGCCGGGGGCGTCTTCAACCTCGGCGGGCTCCTTCATGGCGGCGGCAAGCGCCTCCAAATCGGCGGGGGTGCTCAGAAGAGTATGCGCATGCTCCACCGAAAGCACCTGCACCCGATTAAGGTACGCGTAATCGCGGCTCGCCACCCACGCCGTCGGGCCGTCCTCCAGGCGGCGAACGTGCTCACGCCAGAACGGGGCACGCTCGCGGCGGTGATAATTCGTCATGGACAGCAGCATCGCCGCCTCAAGCTCACCGGCACCCCAGCCGTGCTCTGCCGCGTGCTCCTCCAGGGAGGCGAGCTGCGCGTCCAGCAGGCACTGCAGACGGCACTGTTCGCTGTCGTTCTCGACCGCGGCGGGTACCCGGTACATGACCGGAGGCTCCTCAGTCTCAGGGTCTTCGGAAGTGTCTTCAACGGCGTCTTCGGTGACGAGTTCCGGGGCGTCGGTCGCAAGAGCCAGGGAAGCCGCCGCGTTCAGGCACGCCGGGCACTCGTCGCAGGTCAGAAAATAGGGGATGCGCTCGGCAAGTTCCGCCGGTTCTACATCCTCGTTCAGCGCATCGGTGAGTAGCAGGAGGCGTTGCTCCTGCAGGCGAATCAGCGGCAGAATACGCGCCGAATCAACCCGGTGAGGTTGAGGAACGGGGGAGTGGTGCTCCGGGGTCGCCGATTCGGACTCTGCACCGTACTCCTCAGCGCCGTATCCCTCAGTGCCGTATCCCTCAGTGCCGTGCTCCAGATGGAGGTCGAGGCGCGCCGCGTTCTCGGTGCTCTTGGCGACCCCGGCGGCCAGCAGATGCGCCGCCAGGGCACCGCGTAGCAGCGCCCGATGCGCCGCCTCACCCAGGCACGGGGTGCAGATAATTCGTGCGGTATTGCCCTCGGCGGTGCTGTCCGCGGGTGCGCCGTTCGTGACTGCGTACTCCAGGCGGTCGAGCTCCACCGTGTAGGTCAGCCCCGCCGCGGAGGTTGCCGCCAGGGGCACCGGGCGCGCCTTACCGTCCGCATGCTCACCGGTGACCACCCCACCCTCGGTCAGTACTCGCAGGCACTCGCGGTATGCCTCACAGGCGCGCTCAAGCTCCGACTCAGCCGGGCGCGCAGTCTGCTTCTGTGCACGTTCCCGAAGCTCGGTGTAGAGCCGCAGCTCGCAGGCGGAGGTTGCGGTCAGATCAGCGAGGGTGAAGGTAAGGTCCATGGTGACTTTTCTGCTGGAGAAGAGAGAAACGGGGCGGGCGTGAAACCCGCCGGGGGAGTGGGTGCGAATCCCGATTGGGAGGGCTTATTAGCACCCCGAGTCGCCCCTCGCCCCGAGAGGTTGATTTTCAGGTTTCACGTGAAACACTACAGAAAATCAACCTATCCAGGATGACTTAGGGGGATTTCGGGGTCGTCCGGGAGTATCCGCTAGGACGTGGCACCCGCCGCGGGCACCTCAGAAGCAGGGGCACTTGCCCCTTCAGAGGTGGGTGCCGAAGTCGTCGCAGGCGCGGGGGTTGAAGCCGCCGCAGAGGCACCCGCAGAAGCATTGGTGGACGCACTCGGCGCGCTCGAACGGTCCGCAATCGCGGCGGCCGCAGCGTCCACGCGCTCCTTCGCCGCGGGCAGAGCCTCCGCCCCGCCCAGGTCGTTCAGAATAATCGCAAAGATCAGGCGCGTGCCGTCCGGGCGGGTCGCCACGCCACACAGCGAGGACACCGTGTAGAGGGTGCCCGTCTTGGCGCGCACAAAGCCGCGCGCGTGCACCGAATTCGCCGCCGCAAAACGATCGGCCAGGGTTCCGCTGTCGCCCGCGAGCGGGAAGGCCTGCATGAGCTGCTCGGCGCGCTCATCGGCGTTGAGCAGGGCCACGGTCTGCACCAGGGTTCGGGCGGTCACGCGGTCCGTCAGGGACATGCCGCACACGTCGGCCTGCACCAGGTTTTCCACGGTCACGCCGGCATCCGTGAGCGTCTGGCGCACGGTCTGCTGGGCGGCCTCGGCGCTACCCTCCCTGCCCGCGGCGATGGCGGCGTAGCGTCCCAGCACCTCGGCCAGGGCGTTATCGGATTCGAGCATCATGTGCTGCGCCTGCTCGAACAGGGTGGCCGACTCCACCGACCCCACCTCGGTCGCCCCGGTGGGCGCGGTCGCGCGCTCGGCCAGGGTGAAGCTCAGGCCCGACTCCTTGCCGGCGGTGTTGAGCGCATCCACGAACGCCTGCTGGGCGGCCACGGCGGCGTCCTCCGGGCGCACCGGGTTGCTTGCGGTGGACTTGCCCGGCACCGTGTGCGATTCGAGCGCAATCGGGTGGATGGGGGTAATCTGCCCGCTGGACACGTCGCCCTCCTCCCAGCCGGGGTTGACGCTCGGGCCGGTGAAGAGCGCGGTGTCCAGGTAGACGGGCATGGCGCTGGTCGGCTTATCGCCCGCGGCAACGGCCTTGACCGTCTGCTCGGCAAGGGTGGCCAGGCCGGCCCGCCCCACGACCTGCTTCGGGTCGGAGACTCCCGCACCCAGCAGGGAGTCGCCTCCGGCCACGAGGTACAGCGCATCGCCCTGGCGCACCGCGCGGGTGGTCAGGCGGCCCTGCAGGTTGGCGTGACGGCTCAGGGCGAAGAAGGTCAGAATCTTGAAGGTGGAGGCGGGCACGCGCGCGGCATCGGCATTGGCGGCGTAGAGGTCGCCCGGCGCGGTGGTCGCGCCCGTACCGGTGAGGCCGCCGTCCAGGCTGGTCACGAGGATGCTGTACTGCGGGTAGGTGCCGTCGGCGAATAGCTTGTCGAGGCTGGAACGCAGGCGCTCGGCATCCTCTGCGTTCAGTGCGGGTGCGAGGCTCGGGGTGGCGCTTGCGGAGGCGGTAGCCGGCTCGCTGGCGGTGCCGGATGCGCTTCCCGAGGGGCTTGTAGAACCCTCGGGACGCTTCTGCTCCACGGCCGCCGACCCGCAGGCGGTCAGCAGGAACATGCCGCCGAGGGTGAGGGCGGCGCGGCGGGTGAGGGTTCGGCCGGCGTGAGGGCGGCCGGGGGTCTGTGCGTGAGGATTGAAGGAGGGCATCCTTCGAGCATAGCGGCAGGGCGCGCCGGGTATCGAATTGGGGCGTTACCTACACCGCCCCGTTTTGCCCCCGTAATACGCGGTTTCGGCACGTGCGAACGGGTTACAATGGGTGAGTTCAACACCTAGCTTTCGCACCCGTGCGCCGATGTCGCCGCGAAAGTGACCTTAACTCACGAGAAAGAAGGTTCCGATGGAACTCGACGTCACTATTGAAATCCCCCGCGGCTCCCGCGTGAAGTACGAAGTGGACCACGAGACCGGCCGCCTGCGCCTGGACCGCGTGCTGTTCACCTCCATGCAGTACCCCACCGCTTACGGCTACTTCGAGAACACCCTGGGTGAGGACGGCGACCCGCTGGACGCAATGCTGATTCTGGACGTTGACGTGGTTCCCGGCGTGCTGGTTGAGGCTCGCCCCGTTGCAGTGTTCAACATGACCGACGAGGCTGGCGGCGACGCTAAGGTTCTGTGCGTTCCCACCGACAAGCGCTACGACCACATCAAGTCCCTGGCTGATGTTCCCGAGCAGCTGAAGGCTGAGATTCAGCACTTCTTCGAGCGTTACAAGGACCTGGAGCCCGGCAAGTGGGTTAAGGGCGAGGGCTGGGAAGACCTGGCTGCCGCCGAGAAGATGGTCCAGGAGGCTATCGACCGTTTCGCAGCTGAGGGTCACTAAGCTGCCGCGCCGTTAGGTGCACCCGGTTTTTAGAAGGGGGCGTGTTCCCTGCGTCTGGTTTGTGCGAGTTTTCGTGCGTGCTGGAGGCGGTGGGCACGCCCCTTTTTTGTTGCACCTTTCGCCTTTGTTGTGTCTTTCGCCGCATCTGCCTGCACGCCGGGCATAGTTGATTGCGCGAGGTGCAGATTCCGGGTATCTTCAAAGGGATTCACTCTTCTTCTACTCTCACATCTTTCACCGAGGATAGAAAATGAAGAAGAACCTTTCGACCCGCGGCGCAGCGGCACTGTTGGCGCTGGCTATGGGGTGCATGGGTCAGGGCGTAGCCCAGGCGGCATACATTCAGCCGAAATCTGCACAGCCTGTTGAAGAGCTGGAATTCGATGTTAATTGTTTTGACATGCACTTCTTTTACGGCAAGAACGTTATCACCAGTTTGCACTGGGCGGAGTGTACCGGCCTAATTACGAAGAAGCAGGTTGTTGGGCTGGGCACAACCCGTGAAGATAAGTTGCCGAACGGGGTCATGACCATTTCGCGCGGCCGCTTGCTGGAGTACCTGTACCATCTGGCTGGGTCACCTGAGGTGAAGAACCTGCCGGAGAAGTCCCCGTACACCGACCTGACTCCGGACGATGCGCGTTATAAGGTTGCTATTTGGGCGACCCGCGTGGGTTTGACCACCGGTTGGTCTGATGGTTCCTTCCACTATGACACTCCGGCGAGCCGTGGCGCCTACTTTACTTTCCTCTATCGTGCCGCGGGTAGCCCCAAGGTAACTCTGGAACCCCTGGGTAAGGCGAATGCTGCACGATATAAGAAGCGTTTTGCCCCCATTAAGCGGGGTAGTGAGTTGCACCGAGCAATGAGCTGGGCGTACCAGCATGCAATGGCGAAGCGGGAGGATTATGACCTGCCCATGAACTTCAACTACCCCAGGGCCGATTACGTGACATGGGACGCCTACAGGGTGCCGGACTACTACTTCGCTTCGCACCGCACTATTTTTATTCCTCTTATGATTCTGGATAGTCACGAGGAGTTGGCGCCCATTGTGGCTCGTCTGCGGTCGCTGTCTTAGTCGCTGTCCTAGCGGCAGGTGAGCGGAGGGCTTGCTGGGGGCGTGTTCCCCGTGTCTGGTTCGTGCGAGTTTTCGTGCGTGCTGGAGGCGGTGGGCACGCCCCCTTTACTGTGTTCCTTGGCTGTGTTTGGGGGGGTACCGGAAGGGCAGGTTTAACCGAACTATTCTTCGGAAAATAGCCTATGAGCACCTCCGGGAATGCTAATATGGGCATATTACGAAGAATACTTCGTATAATCTGAGGTTCTGTAGCGGTGAGGAGGGAACCCCTATGGCATTCGACGCAGCAGGGTTCGCGCAAGAATTCGGTGCGCAGGTTCGTGCCGTCCGCAAGTACGAAAAAATCACCCAAATGGAGTTGGCGTGGATGGTCGGGCTCAGCGATAAAACAATCCGCGATATTGAGCGTGGGCTACCCGGCCCGTCAATTGGCGCGGTCCTCAAGGTCGCCCAAGAGCTCGGCATCGAGCTGGCCATTACTAACCCCCTCACCTAACCCTCCGCACGCCTATATAAAGGAACCACCATGCAGAATGGACGCGCAGGACGCCTGCATCCGGCCGTCGGCACCGCCCGCCGACACCTCGCCGCCGCCCTCGAAAAGCTCCTCGGCGCCGGAAGCATCAAAGCCACCGGACGCTCCCGCACCAGCCGCACCGCACCCGAGCCGGACGCCGCCGACCTGCCCCTGCTCCTGGTCGCCTGCAGCGGCGGCCCTGATTCCCTCGCGCTGGCCGCCATCGCCGCGCACTTCGCCCGCCGCGGCGACGTGCGCGTGGGCGCCGTCATCGTCGATCACGGCCTGCAGGAAGACTCCACCGCGGTCGCCGCGCAGACCGCGCAGACCCTCACTGACCTGGGGCTTCACCCCGTCATCACCGAAAAGGTACAGGTTCCCGTCGGCAACATGGGCCCCGAAATGGCGGCACGCACCGCCCGCTACGCCGCCTTCAAGAAGGTTGTTGAGGCGACCGGCGCCCGCGCCGTGCTCCTCGGCCACACCCTCGACGACCAGGCGGAAACCGTGCTGCTCGGCCTGAGCCGCGGCTCCGGCACGCGCTCCCTGGCGGGCATGCCGCCCGTGCGCGTCGAAGGGGGCGTCACCTACCTGCGGCCCTTCCTCGGCCTGCGCCGCACCGACATGCTCGACATCTGCGAGGCCGAAACCCTCACCCCCTGGATCGACCCGACCAACACCGACGAAACCCTCATGCGTGCCCGCATCCGCCACAGCGTGCTGCCCTACCTGGAGGAGCACCTCGGCGGGGACGTCGCCCGCTCCCTGGCGCGCACCGCCTCCGTAGCTGGCCCCGACGCCGAATACCTCGACGAGCAGGCACATGCCGCCTACGAGCAGGCGCTCCTACCCGCCGGAACCGCCGTGCGCGGCATCGAACGTGAGGACGCCGTGCTGCTGGACCGTGCGCAGGTGGCGGCGCTACACCCGGCGCTTCGATTGCGTGTGCTTGCGACCGCCTGCAAGACCGCCGGGGGAGAGAACCCCGGCTTCGAGCGACTGCAGGCGCTGGACTCTTTCACCGCCGAATACGCGATAGCTGGGCCCGTTCAGATGCCCGGTCACGTGAGCGCGTACCGCCGCCGCAAAATTGTGCATCCGGCAACCGGTGAACGCGTGGATGCGCTGGTCCTCGTGCCCACCCGCGGGTAGCCACCGCTCCGCTACCGGGGCTTCGGGGCCGGTCGCCGCAAACCTGCCGCCCGGTCCGTATATAGTGCCCCCACGTGCGGATTCGGCTATTGCGCATGCCTCGAATCGGGCTCCCTGCGGGTGCGCGAGGGGCTGGTGAGGTGCGCCGAAGCACGTTTTTAAGTCATACTTAAAGCGAACACCATCCACATTGTCCGGTGCGGGGTGCCCGCCAGCGAGCGGTCTGCGCCCTCCCGGAGGCGCAGTAGCGTCCAAATATACGAAGGAATTATCGTGCAGGCTATCGACGTGAAGGACGATATCAAGAACGTACTCTTCACCAAGGAAGAGATCAATGCGAAGGTCGCCGAGCTGGCGGCTCGCATCGACGAAGACTACGCCGGCAAGGACGTGCTGCTCGTGGGCGTGCTGAAGGGCGCCATCATGGTGATGGCTGACCTCTCCCGCGCGCTGAAGGGCCACTACACCATGGACTGGATGGCTGTCTCCTCCTACGGTTCCGGCACCAAGTCCTCCGGCGTGGTTCGCATCCTGAAGGACCTGGACACCGACCTGGTCGGCCGCGACGTGCTGATTGTTGAGGACATCATCGACTCCGGCCTGACCCTGGCCTGGCTGCAGCAGAACCTGATTTCTCGCGGCGCCGCAACCGTTGAGATTTGCGCCCTGCTGCGCAAGCCCAAGGTCGTCAAGGCCGACGTCAACGTCAAGTACGTTGGCTGGGACATCGAGCCCGAGTTCGTGGTCGGTTACGGTCTGGACTTCGCCGAGAAGTACCGCAACCTGGACTGCATCGCAACCCTGCACCCGCACGTGTACTCCTAAACTTCATCGTCGGCACCCGAAACGCCGATACACGCCCCGCCTCCCGCCGTTTGTGCGGGGGCGGGGCGTTCCCGTACCCGCACGCGGGATGGCTGAGGGAGGGTTCCATCCTTTAGCCCGCAGGTGAAATAGAGAAGAAGGGTGCCTGGCCCCCGGCCGCGGTAGGGTACATTTAAGGTTGCATCGTTGGGTGTTCCGGCACGAAAATGCCGCAGCCCCAACGGGTTACAGCCGCAACGTAAGGACAAAGCATTGGCGCAAACCCCCAATACTCCGCAGAAGGGCACGGATAGCTTTCTGAAGAAGCTCATCAACGGCCCCTGGTTCTGGCCGGGCGCAATTGCCGTGGTCATGCTGGCGTTCTTCATGAGCTCCCTCTTCACCCAGACCTCGCGTCAGGTGGACACGAACGTGGGTATTCAGCTGCTTAACGACCACCAGGTCAAGAGCGCGAAGATTTACGACGGTGATCAGCGCGTGGAGCTGCAGCTCAAGGAGGACTACAAGAAGGGCAACGACAACTACGGTAAGTCGGTGAACTTCTACTACGTGCAGCCCCGCTCCGAGGACGTGGTCAAGGCCATGAACTCCGCCGAGCTGGAAAGCTACACGGACCAGCCGGTTGAGCACAGCTTCCTGGGCTCCCTGGTGTCCCTGCTCCTGCCGATTCTGCTCTTTGGTGTGCTGTTCTGGTTCCTGATGGGACGCGTCGGAGGCGGCTCCTCCGTGATGAGCTTCTCCAAGTCCCGCGCGAAGAAGTTCACCAAAGACAAGCCGGATGTGCGCTTCAGCGACGTTGCCGGCGTGGACGAGGCGCTCGCCGAACTGGAAGAGGTCCGCGAGTTCCTGGCTGAACCCGAGAAGTTCACCCGCCTGGGTGCAAAGATTCCCAAGGGCGTGCTGCTGTACGGCCCTCCCGGCACCGGTAAGACCCTGCTCGCCAAGGCTGTGGCGGGCGAGGCCGGCGTGCCCTTCTACTCGATTTCCGGCTCCGACTTCGTTGAAATGTTCGTGGGCGTGGGTGCCTCCCGCGTGCGCGACCTGTTCAAGGAAGCGAAGAGCGACCCCGCCGCCATCGTCTTCGTCGACGAGATTGACGCCGTTGGCCGCCGCCGCGGCGTCGGCATGGGTGGCGGTAACGACGAGCGCGAGCAGACCCTGAACCAGCTGTTGGTTGAGATGGACGGCTTCGACGGCAACTCGAACGTCATCGTCATTGCGGCAACGAACCGCCCCGACGTGCTCGACCCGGCGCTGCTGCGTCCCGGTCGTTTCGACCGCCAGATTGGTGTGGACGCCCCCGACATGAAGGGCCGCGAGCAGATTCTGCGCGTGCACGCCGCGGGCAAGCCCATTGCCAACACCGTGGACCTGGCGCAGGTTGCGAAGCGCACCCCCGGCTTCACCGGTGCTGACCTGGCGAACGTCATGAACGAGGCGGCCCTGCTGACCGCCCGCGATAACGGCAACGTGATTGACGACCGCGCCATCGACGAGGCCATCGACCGTGTGATGGCCGGCCCACAGCGTTCCTCGCGCATCATGAACGAGCACGATCGCAAGGTCACCGCCTACCACGAGGGCGGCCACGCCCTGGTCGCTGCGGCACTGCGCAACTCCGCCCCCGTCACCAAGATTACGATTCTTCCGCGTGGCCGCGCCCTGGGTTACACCATGGTCATGCCGCAGGACGACAAGTACTCCACGACCCGCCACGAGCTGCTGGACCAGATGGCCTACGCGATGGGTGGCCGTGCGGCGGAGGAGATCGTCTTCCACGACCCCTCGACCGGCGCGTCCAACGATATTCAGAAGGCAACCGACACCGCCCGCAAGATGGTCACCGATTACGGCATGAGCTCCGTGATTGGTTCCGTGAAGCTCGGCGGCGAGGACACCGAGCCGTTCCTCGGTGGCGGTGGCGCTTCGGCCCGCAACTACTCGGATGAGACTGCGGCCAAGGTGGACGCTGAGATTCGTGCCCTGCTGGAGCAGGCGCACGATGAGGCGTTCGCGATTCTGCTGGAGAACCGCGACGTGCTGGACCGCCTGGCCTTCGCCCTGCTCGAGAAGGAAACCCTGCTCGAGCACGAGATTGCCGAGATCTTCAAGGACGTTCGCAAGCGCCCCGAGCGCGAGTACTGGTACTCCAAGCCGACCCGCGAGCGCACCGACATTCCGCCGGTGAAGGCTCCGAGCGAGCTGGCTCATGAGGCGCAGAAGGCCGAAGCCCCTGCTGCTCCCGCAACCCCGGCTGCCCCCGTGGCACCTGCCCCGCAGGCACCGACTCAGCCCGTTCAGCAGGCGCCCCAGGCCCCGGTAGCACCGGCGGCCGACCCGGATGCCGACCCGACGGTCGCCATGCCGCCGCAGCAGTACCCGAACTACCCCGTGCCTCCGGTACAACGCCCGGAGAATGGCACCCCGAACCAGAATGGAGCAGAGAATGAGCGAGGCTAAGACAGCCGTCGACCAGCCGCGTATTGAGGCGGCTGTGCGCGAGATTCTGCTCGCAATCGGTGAGGACCCGGACCGCGACGGCCTGCAGCAGACCCCGGCCCGCGTGGCGCGTGCCTACGCGGAGTTCTTCTCGGGCCTGCACCAGGACGCCGGCGAGATTCTGGGTACGACCTTCGATATCGCCCACTCCGAGATGGTGCTTGTGAAGGACATTCCGTTCTACTCGACCTGTGAGCACCACCTGGTGCCCTTCCACGGCGTGGCGCACGTGGGTTACATCCCGGGCCCGGACGGCAAGGTCACCGGCCTGAGCAAGCTCGCCCGCGTGGTGGAGATGTACGCCCGCCGCCCGCAGGTGCAGGAGCGTCTGACCACCCAGGTGGTGGAGGCTCTGGAGGAGCACCTGAACCCGCGCGGTGCCATAGTGGTGATTGAGGCCGAGCACATGTGCATGTCGATGCGCGGCGTGCGCAAGCCGGGCGCGAAGACCGTGACTAGCGCGGTACGCGGCGCGCTCATGAACACCGCAACCCGTGCGGAGGCGATGAGCCTGATCTTCTCGCAGCGCTAAGCGCGCTCGCAGACACACTAAAAGGGGCGGAGGTGAAAACCTCCGCCCCTTTTGTCGTGCGGTTGTGGCCCCTCTAGAGCCAACCGGTGCTTAGCGCCGTTCCGGGCCTGTAGAAGGCTCGAAGAGCCTTAGCCCTCGTTCTTGTTGTCCCAGCCCAGTGCGAGGGTCACGATCAGGCCCAGGGCGATGAAGCCGCAGCCGGTTGCAGAACCGAAAGCAATCCAGCGGACCGCGGGAGCCTTCTCGGCCAAAACAATAACGAACAGCGAAGCAATCGCGATCAGGGACAAAATCCACGCGCCGGTCTTCATATTCACGATGAGTCACTTCCTAGAGTATGTATGTGTATGAGGTGCCCAACCCACACCGCTGTGACGCGGGCAGAGCATACTCTCCCAGGATACCCCCAAATCGGTATGCCATATGCAAATATGGCGCGCTGTGTCATTCGGCAGATTCGGTAGGATTAAAACCATGACCGAAGACACCGCCCCCCACCCCGCTGCCGCCCCCCTGCCCTGCGATGCGCTCGCCGCCGAGCGCACTCTCGTCATGGGCATCCTGAACGTCACCCCCGACTCCTTCAGCGACGGCGGCCAGCACTACGCCGCCACCGACGCCATCGCCCATGCCGCCCGCATGATTGCCGAGGGCGCCTCCATCATCGACATTGGCGGCGAGTCCACCCGCCCCGGTGCCGTGCGCATCAGCGTGGAGGAGGAACAGCGCCGCATCCTGCCCGTCATCGAGGCAGTCGCGCAGATGGGCACCACCATCAGCGTGGACACCATGAACCCGCAGACCGCCCGCGCCGCCATCGCCGCCGGTGCCCACATCATCAACGATGTGTCCGGTCTGAACGTGAGCGATGAAATGATTGAAACCGTCGCTGAACTGCAGGTGCCGTACATCCTCATGCACGCCCGCGGCACCTCCCAGACCATGGACAGCCTGGCGGAGTACCCGCGCGGCGTGGTCACCGAGGTTGTGGAGGAGCTGACCGGCCTGCGTGAGCGTTTCCTCGCCGCCGGCGTGCTGCCGCAGAACCTGATCCTTGACCCGGGCCTGGGCTTCGCCAAGGGCGGCGTGCAGGACTGGGAGCTGCTCGCCGCCATTGACGAGCTGCAGGGCCTGGGGCACCGCCTGCTCATTGCCGGTTCTCGAAAGCGTTTTATCGCCAACGCCCTGACCGCGGCGGATATAGCGCTGGCCGAGCGCCTGAAGGCGACCGGCTTCACCGCGACCGATGCGGGTGAGGCTGAGCGCGAGCTGTGGCAGCCGCTGTCGGAGCCGCGCCCGGCCGAGCATCGTGCGGCAGCCTCCGCGGCGGTGACCGCCCTGGTGGCGTCCCGCGGCGTGTGGGCTGTGCGCGTGCACGACGTGCCCGCCAGCGTGGATGCGGTGACTATTGCCTCCGCGCTGCGCGCCGTCATGTAGGTACCGCCCCCCTATGCGCCTCACGGGGCTCGGCTCACGCGCCGGGTACCCGCTACAACCAACCACTGAGGAGACTCCATGCCGAATTCGGCCTACGCCCACCACGACCGCATCACGCTTAGTGGCATCACCGCCGTGGGTTTCCACGGCGTTCTCGACTTTGAGAAGCGTGACGGTCAGCCCTTCACCGTCGACGCGACGCTCTACACCGACTTCGCGGACGCCGCCGCGGGGGATGACCTGGAAAAGACCACGAACTACGCGCAGGTGGCCGAGCTGATTCACCAAAAAATCGTCTTCGGCTCGCTTGACCTGATCGAGACGCTCGCCGTGCGGATTGCCGAGGGGATTCTCTCCGAGTTCGCACGCATCGACGCGGTGGAGGTGAAGGTCTCCAAGCCGCAGGCCCCCATCACCGTTCCCTTCGAGAACGTGGCGGTGAGCGTATTCCGCGAGCGTATTCCCGAGTCCCTGCAGGCCGCCATGCCCGGTACCGAAGGGAGGTGCTAACGATGCCGCTCAGGCCGCTTTCCGCCCATCGCGCCGTGCTGGCGCTGGGTTCAAATCTGGGCGAGAGCGAGAGCACCATTGAGCGTGCCGTCGTCGACCTTCGGGAGGCGGGCGTGCGCATCCTGCGGGTCTCGCCGCTGTACCGTACCGCTCCGGTGGGTGGGCCGGAGGGTCAGCCGGACTACGTGAACGCCGTGATTGAGGTGTCGACCGAGCTGAGCCCCTACGAGCTGCTGAAGCTGTGCAACGCGGTGGAGGCGGCGCATCACCGCGAGCGCCTGGTGCGCTGGGGCCCGCGCACCCTCGATATTGACGTGATTGACTACGAGGGTACCGTCTCTGATGACCCGGTGCTGACTCTGCCGCACCCGCGCGCGCACGAGCGTGCCTTTGTGCTGACGCCGTGGGCGCGTATGGATCCGGAGGCGCGCCTGCTGGTGGCGCGCAGCGATGGGGGCGCCGTAACCTACGTGCCGGTGAGCGTTGCGGAGCTTTCCCGCGACCTCAACCTGACCCACGAGGACGCCGGTGAGGACGCAATTCGTTATATGCGTGAAATGAACCTGCCCGTTGGCCCCTAAGTGTGGCACTCTGGAAGGTAGAGGAATCGACCGAAAGGAAACACCATGAAACCCCTCCGGTATTCGGCGGTGCTCTGGACGGCGATAGGCGCCGCGGCACTGACCGTGCTGGTGAACGCGGTGCTGGTGAATGCCGGTCATAGCGAGCTGCATTTCTCGTGGATGCTCGGGCTGGTGTGCCTGCTCGTGGCCGCCGGTGCGGTGTGGCTGGGGGTGCAGGTGGCGCGGTATCGCCGTATTCAAACGCGCGAGAAGGCACCGCACATGGGTCCGATTCTAGCTGCACGTGCCCTGGCCTATGCGCAGGGTTCGATTCTGACGGGTTCCCTGCTGACGGGTGTGTGTGCCGCAATCTTTGGTTTTCACCTGACGGTGGCGCCTGCCCGCGGTCTGTCTGCGCTTTTCTGGCAGGTCGTGGTGAACCTGGCCTGTAGCGTTGCGCTGCTGGCGGCCGGCCTGTGGGCGCAGCATTGTTGTCGTATTCCGCCGGGGGAGGACGAGGACGATTCTCCCTCCGGTTCCGTGAAGTCGCGAGAGGGAGGAACCTATGCCGGCTCCTAAATCGAACAATTATTCTCAGAATCCCATGCCGCAGGGCGGCGGCCCGGGACAGAACCCCGCGCCGAGCGCGCCGACCGCACGACCCGCCGGGGTCCCCCTGGGCCTGCCCGGCGTGGGCGGGCCTGCACCCCGGCAGGCCGCACCCGACCCGCAGTGGCAGCCCGCGGCCCCCGGCTACCTGAAGGTTCGCTTCATCCACACCGTGGCCGCGTTCGTGCCGGTGCTGCTGGTGGGGCTGGGCCTGGACGCGCTCGCGGTTCTGACCGACGGACCCCTGTGGATGCGCATCCTGGGCGTGCTGGTGGCTCTCGTTGCGGTGTTCTGGGGCGGCTGGTGGCTGCTCACCACCCCGCGCCGCACCCGCGCCCTGGCCTACGCGCTGGAGAGCAACCACCTCATGACCCGCCGCGGCCTGGTTTTCCGCAGCATCACTTCGATTCCGTACGGGCGCATCCAGTACGTTGACGTCGATTCGGGACCGCTCGAGCGTCTCAGCGGGGTGTCGCGTCTGACGGTGCGCACCGCCGGTGAGGCCGCCGGCACGGTTGTGGTGTACGGCGTCCCGAACGACATCGTGGATGCGGTCCGTGCCGAGCTGGTGCGCCGCGCCGATGAGCGAATGGCGGCCCTGTAATGAGCGCGCCCGTTCCGAACAATAACGTCCCGAGCGGTGGCGCGCCGGGCGGCCAGGGCGTGGGCGGCCCTGGCGGCCCGCAGGAACAGACGTGGTGGCGCGCCGATATCCGCACGTTCATCATGAACCTGTGGTTCATCATTCTGCTGGCCTTCGGCTTCTTTCAGAGCATCATTCTGAATATTCTGACCACCCCGCCGAACGAGTGGGGCACGCGCCTGACGCAGGTGTTCAACGAGGACGACAGCTATTTCAGTGCGACGTATTCGCAGCTGATTGGCTTCGTCGTTCTGGTGCTGATTCTGTTTGCTGGCTCGCTTCAATGGTGGTTCACCCGCTATCACCTGGATGAGTTGGCGATTCACCGCCGCAGCGGTATCTTCTTCAAGAAGGAGCGCACGATCCGCCTGGAGAGCGTGCAGAGCGTGGATATTTCCCGTCCGCTGGTGGCGCGCCTGCTGGGCCTGTCGGAGTTGCGTTTTGAGGTTGCGGACGGCTCCGGCGAGGCGCTGCACATCAAGTACCTGTCGCGGGCGAAGGCCACCCGGTTGCGTCATGCGGCTCTGCAGAGCATCTCGATTCTGCGGGCTCAGGGCAGGGGAGCCCGGGCCGGCTACCGGTCGGATGCGCCGCTCCCCTCGGGCGCGGCTTCCTCTGCTTCCTCGGCTCAGCCTGCATCCTCGGCTCAGCCTGCTCCCTCGATTCAGTCCGGTGCGCCCCGGCCCGGCGTATCCCAGTCCAGCGTGCCCCAGCCCGGCGTTTCGCAGCCTAATCTCTCGCAGCCCGGTCTGTCGCAACCCGACTCGGCTTCCGCGGCCTACCCCGCCGCTTCGCCCGCTCCGGCCGGAAACTTCCCCGAACCCGGTAACCCCGAGGGTGCGGTGGCCTTCCGCATCTCGACCGGCACCCTCATCATGTCGATTCTGCTGGAGAACCTCGTGTGGGTTATCCCGCTGGTCATCGTCATGGGCGTGAGCGCAATTATCACGGCAATTTTCAGTGGAATCAGCCCGCTGTACATCCCGATGTTTGCCCTCCCAAGCCTGGGCGCGCCGCTCATCGGTTACGCGGGCGCGCTGTGGACCCGCTTCGATAACTCCGCGCGGTTCAGGATTTATTGCGGTGACCGCGGGGCCCTCACCCTGCGGTACGGCTTCACCGGAACCCACACGCAGAACGTGCTGCCGGAGCGCGTGCAGGCGGTTCAGGTTGAGCAGTCGATTCTCTGGAAGATGTTCGGTTGGTACCGCATCAAGATGACCATCGCCGGCGTGGGTATCGACAGGCCCGATCAGGGCGGGCTGACCCGCAACGTGGCCCTGCCGGTGGGCAACGCTCGCGAGACCGCCGCGGTGCTGCGTCTGCTCCTGCCGGGGCTGGACGAGCAGCAGGCGCAGGTGCTTATGGCCGCGGCGCGAAGCTCCCAGAAGCGACAGGTGCCCGGTGCCCCGCAGATGCTGCAGGTGCCGTCCACCGCCCGCTGGCTTGACCCGCTCACCCTGCACATTAAGGGCCTGACCAGCATTAACGCCTCCGCGCAGGGGGCTCAGAGCCCCGCCTCCTCGCGCCCTGATGCGAACATCGAGGAGCACGCCCGCGGCGACCTGCTGCTGATCCGTAACGGCTTCTTGGTGCGCAGGCTGTCGGTTCTGCCGGTGCGGCGCGTGCTGGGCGTGCGCTGGACCCAGGGCCCGCTCGAGCGTGCGTGCGGATGCGCCACCCTGCGCTTCGACGTTGCGAAGGGCCCGGTGAACACCACCATGAAGCACCTGCCGCCGCGCACGAGCCTGATTATCGCCTCGACCCTCACGGAGCGCCTGGAGGGTACCCGCGCCTACTACCGCGTGCCCGAGGCGCGTTAGCGCCGGAACCTCAACCGACGAGGCCCGCCCGCACCACTCGGT
>FLSH01001292.1_pt2 | contig 52378 bp, 47 predicted proteins | sample 1550441 | NCBI WGS metagenome assembly FLSH01 (sample SAMEA4031756, study PRJEB14383) | metagenome | biome: human; feature: oral; material: saliva | place: Philippines | collected 2014 | reverse complement strand
GAGGTGAAGAACCTGCCGGAGAAGTCCCCGTACACCGACCTGACTCCGGACGATGCGCGTTATAAGGTTGCTATTTGGGCGACCCGCGTGGGTTTGACCACCGGTTGGTCTGATGGTTCCTTCCACTATGACACTCCGGCGAGCCGTGGCGCCTACTTTACTTTCCTCTATCGTGCCGCGGGTAGCCCCAAGGTAACTCTGGAACCCCTGGGTAAGGCGAATGCTGCACGATATAAGAAGCGTTTTGCCCCCATTAAGCGGGGTAGTGAGTTGCACCGAGCAATGAGCTGGGCGTACCAGCATGCAATGGCGAAGCGGGAGGATTATGACCTGCCCATGAACTTCAACTACCCCAGGGCCGATTACGTGACATGGGACGCCTACAGGGTGCCGGACTACTACTTCGCTTCGCACCGCACTATTTTTATTCCTCTTATGATTCTGGATAGTCACGAGGAGTTGGCGCCCATTGTGGCTCGTCTGCGGTCGCTGTCTTAGTCGCTGTCCTAGCGGCAGGTGAGCGGAGGGCTTGCTGGGGGCGTGTTCCCCGTGTCTGGTTCGTGCGATTTTTCGTGCGTGCTGGAGGCGGTGGGCACGCCCCTTTTTTGTGCTCTTTGATTGTGTTCGGAGGTTCCGGGAAGGGTGTGTGTAACCGAACTATTCTTCGGAAAACAGCCTCAGAGCACCCCTGGGAGTGCTAATATGGGCATATTACGAAGAATAGTTCGTATAACCTGAGGTTCTGCAGCGGTGAGGAGGAAACCCCCCCATGGCATTCGACGCAACTAGGTTCGCGCAGGAATTTGGTGCGCAGGTTCGCGCCGTCCGCAAGTACGAAAAAATCACCCAAATGGAGTTGGCGTGGATGGTCGGGCTCAGCGATAAAACAATTCGCGATATTGAGCGTGGGCTGCCCGGCCCGTCAATTGGTGCGGTCCTCAAGGTCGCCCAAGAGCTCGGTATCGAGCTGGCCATTACTAACCCCCTCCCCTAACCCCTCCCGCACGCCTATATAAAGGAACCACCATGCAGAATGGACGCGCAGGACGCCTGCACCCCGCCGTCGGCACTGCCCGCCGCCACCTCGCCGCCGCCCTCGAAAAGCTCCTCGGCGCCGGAAGCATCAAAGCCACCGGACGCTCCCGCACCGCCTCCACCGCGGACGCCGCCGACCTGCCCCTGCTCCTGGTCGCCTGCAGCGGCGGCCCCGACTCCCTCGCGCTGGCAGCCATTGCTGCGCACTTCGCCCGCCGCGGTGACGTACGCGTAGGTGCCATCATCGTCGACCACGGCCTACAAGAAGACTCCGCCGCGGTTGCCGCGCAGACCGCGCAGACCCTCACCGACCTGGGGCTTCACCCCGTCATCACCGAAAAAGTGCAAGTTCCCGTCGGCAACATGGGCCCCGAAATGGCGGCACGCACCGCCCGCTACACCGCCTTCACAAAAGCCGTCGAGGCGACCGGCGCCCGCGCCGTGCTACTCGGCCACACCCTCGACGACCAGGCAGAAACCGTGCTGCTCGGCCTAAGCCGCGGCTCCGGCACACGCTCCCTGGCGGGCATGCCACCCGTGCGCGTCGAAGAGGGCGTCACCTACCTGCGTCCCTTCCTCGGCCTGCGCCGCACCGACATGCTCGACATCTGCGACGCTGAAACCCTCACCCCCTGGATTGACCCGACCAACACCGACCAGTCCCTCATGCGTGCCCGCATCCGCCACAGCGTGCTGCCCTACCTGGAGGAGCACCTCGGCGGAGACGTCGCCCGCTCCCTGGCGCGCACCGCCTCCGTAGCTGGCCCCGACGCCGAATACCTCGACGAACAGGCGCAGGTAGCCTACAAGCAGGCGCTCCTACCCGCCGGAACCGCCGTGCGCGGCATCGAACGTGAAGACGCCGTGCTGCTGGACCGTGCACAGGTGGCTGCGCTGCATCCGGCGCTTCGTTTGCGTGTGCTTGCCACCGCCTGCAAGGCCACCGGGGGAGAGAACCCCGGCTTCGAGCGACTGCAGGCGCTGGACTCTTTCACCGCCGAATACGCGGTAGCTGGGCCCGTTCAGATGCCCGGTCACGTGAGCGCGTACCGCCGCCGCAAAATTGTGCACCCGGCAACCGGTGAACGCCTGGACGTGCTTGTATTAGTGCCAACTCGACCTTAACTAGGTGCCCAGCTAGGTGCCCGTGGAAGCATCCTCAGCACACACTATCTGCGTGGTGAGGTGCGCCGCGGCGCCGTTTTAAGCCATACTTAAGGCGAACACCATCCACATTATCCGCCGTGGGAAGGCATGAAACCCCGCACCCGGGCCCCGGCGGAGGCGCAGAGCGCTAAAGATACGAAGGAATACATCGTGCAGGCTATCGACGTGCAGGACGATATTAAGAACGTTCTCTTCAGCAAGGAAGAGATTAACGCGAAGGTCGCCGAACTGGCGGCACGCATCGACGAAGACTACGCCGGTAAGGACGTGCTGTTGGTGGGTGTTCTCAAGGGCGCCATCATGATCATGGCTGACCTTTCCCGCGCTCTCAAGGGCCACTACACCATGGACTGGATGGCTGTTTCTTCTTACGGTTCCGGCACCAAGTCCTCCGGCGTTGTGCGTATCCTCAAGGACCTGGACACCGACCTGGTGGGCCGCAACGTCCTGATCGTTGAAGACATCATTGACTCCGGCCTGACCCTGGCATGGCTGCAGCAGAACCTGATTTCTCGCGGCGCAGCTTCCGTTGAGATTTGCACCCTGCTGCGCAAGCCCAAGGTCGTCAAGGCTGACGTTGAGGTCAAGTACGTCGGCTGGGACATCGAGCCCGAGTTCGTTGTTGGTTACGGCCTGGACTTCGCTGAGAAGTACCGCAACCTGGACTGCGTCGCAACCCTGCACCCGCACGTTTACTCCTAAGCCTTCACCTCAGCAACCATGCTGTAGGTGTTACGCCCCGCCTCCTCACGCTTGTGGGGAGCGGGGCGTTGCTGTACCCGGTGGTGGATGCACCCGGCGGTGGATGCGGAGGCGCAGCAGCCAAGACGTGCCGCCGCCGCGGATACCCGGTAAAGAAAATGCACTTTCACCCCCGCCGAGTGCTACTACCCTTTAGCCCGCAGGTGAAATAGAGAAGCCCGTACCTAGCCGCTCGCCGGGGTAGGGTACATTTAAGGTTGCATCGTTGGGTGTTCTGGCTGGCATGCCGCACCCCAACGAGTTACAGCCGCAACGTAAGGACAAAGCATTGGCGCAAAACCCCAATACTCCGCAGAAAGGCTCGGAGGGATTCCTGAAGAAGCTGATTAACGGCCCCTGGTTCTGGCCGGGCGCAGCTCTCGTGATCATGCTGGCTTTCCTCATGACCTCCTTCTTCACTCAGCCCTCGCGTCAGGTGGACACCAACGTGGGTCTTCAGATGCTCAAGGACCACCAGGTCAAGAGCGCAAAGATCTACGACGGCGACCAGCGCGTCGAGCTGCAGCTTAAGGACGACTACAAGAAGGGCAACGACAACTACGGTAAGTCGGTGCGCTTCTACTACGTGCAGCCCCGCGGCGAAGAAGTTGCTAAGGCAATGGAATCCGCCGAACTGGAAAGCTACACGGATCAGCCGGTTGAGCACAGCTTCCTGAGCTCCCTGGTGTCCCTGCTGCTGCCGATTCTGCTCTTTGGTGTGCTCTTCTGGTTCCTGATGGGACGCGTCGGAGGTGGCTCCTCCGTGATGAGCTTCTCCAAGTCCCGCGCGAAGAAGTTCACCAAGGACAAGCCGGAGGTGCGCTTCAGCGACGTCGCCGGCGTGGACGAGGCGCTCGCCGAACTGGAAGAAGTCCGCGAGTTCCTGGCTGAACCCGAAAAGTTCACCCGCCTGGGTGCAAAGATCCCCAAGGGCGTTCTGCTGTACGGCCCTCCCGGCACCGGTAAGACCCTGCTCGCCAAGGCTGTGGCGGGCGAGGCTGGCGTGCCCTTCTACTCGATTTCTGGCTCTGACTTCGTTGAAATGTTCGTGGGTGTGGGTGCCTCCCGCGTGCGCGACCTGTTCAAGGAAGCGAAGAGCGACCCCGCCGCCATCGTCTTCGTCGATGAGATTGACGCTGTTGGCCGCCGCCGCGGCGTCGGTATGGGTGGCGGTAATGACGAGCGTGAGCAGACCCTGAACCAGCTGCTGGTTGAGATGGACGGCTTTGACGGCAACTCGAACGTCATCGTCATTGCGGCAACGAACCGACCCGACGTTCTGGACCCGGCGCTGCTGCGTCCCGGCCGTTTTGACCGTCAGATTGGTGTGGACGCCCCCGACATGCAGGGCCGCGAACACATCCTGCGCGTTCATGCCGCAGGCAAGCCGATCGCTAACACCGTTGACCTGGCTCAGGTCGCTAAGCGCACCCCCGGCTTCACCGGTGCCGATCTGGCGAACGTCATGAACGAGGCGGCCCTGCTGACCGCCCGCGATAACGGCAACGTGATTGACGACCGCGCTATCGACGAGGCAATCGACCGCGTCATGGCTGGTCCGCAGCGTTCCTCGCGCATCATGAACGAGCACGAACGTAAGGTCACCGCATACCATGAGGGCGGTCACGCCCTGGTTGCGGCGGCACTGCGTAACTCCGCGCCGGTCACCAAGATTACGATTCTTCCGCGTGGCCGCGCCCTGGGTTACACCATGGTCATGCCGCAGGACGACAAGTACTCCACGACCCGCCACGAACTGCTGGACCAGATGGCGTACGCGATGGGTGGCCGTGCGGCTGAGGAAATTGTCTTCCACGACCCGTCCACCGGTGCCTCTAACGACATCCAGAAGGCGACCGACACCGCCCGCAAGATGGTCACCGACTATGGCATGAGCGCCGTCATCGGTTCCGTGAAGCTCGGCAGCGAAGACACCGAACCGTTCCTCGGTGGTGGCGGCGCTTCGGCACGCAACTACTCCGACGCAACCGCGGCAAAGGTCGACGCTGAGATTCGTGCCCTGCTGGACCAGGCACACGACGAGGCATTCCAGATTCTGCTGGAAAACCGCGATATTCTGGATCGCCTGGCGTACGCCCTGCTCGAGAAGGAAACCCTGCTCGAGAACGAGATTGCCGAAATCTTCAAGGATGTTCGCAAACGCCCCGAGCGTGAGTACTGGTACTCCAAGCCGACCCGCGAGCGCACCAACATCCCGCCGGTGAAGGCACCGAGCGAGTTGGCGAAGGAAACCGAAAAGGCTGAAACTCCTGCGGCACCTGCTACTGCCGCGGCACCGGCAGCTCCTGCTACGGCACCTACTGTTCCGGTAGCACCGGCTGCACCCGCGCAGCCGGAGGTGCCGCTCACCAACCCGGACGCCGACCCGACCGTCGCAATGCCCACCCAGCAGTACCCGAACTACCCCGCCCCTCCGGCGCAGCGCCCGGAGAACGGCACCCCGAACCAGAATGGAGCAGAGAATGAGCGAGGTTAAGAACGCTGTTGACCAGCCGCGTATTGAGGCTGCCGTCCGCGAGATTCTGCTCGCGATTGGTGAGGACCCGGACCGTGACGGTCTGCAGCAGACCCCGGCACGTGTGGCGCGCGCCTACGCGGAGTTCTTCTCGGGCCTGCATCAGGACGCCGGCGAGATTCTGGGTACGACCTTCGACATCGCCCACTCTGAGATGGTCCTGGTGAAGGACATCCCGTTCTACTCCACCTGTGAGCACCACCTGGTGCCTTTCCACGGTGTGGCGCATGTGGGTTACATTCCCGGCCCGGACGGTAAGGTGACCGGTCTGAGCAAGCTCGCCCGCGTGGTGGATATGTACGCTCGCCGCCCGCAGGTGCAGGAGCGTCTGACCACGCAGGTGGTGGAGGCTCTGGAGGAGCACCTGAATCCGCGCGGCGCGATTGTGGTGATTGAGGCTGAGCACATGTGCATGTCGATGCGCGGTGTGCGTAAGCCGGGCGCGAAGACCGTGACCAGCGCGGTACGCGGCGCGCTGATGAACGGCGCAACCCGTGCGGAGGCGATGAGCCTGATCTTCTCGCAGCGCTAAGCACTTGGGATGACCGTATAGCTTTACGACAGGGGGCAGGATTCTACGGAATCCTGCCCCCTGCGCTGTGCGGTCGCATGTGTTGGGCCGTATGACGAGAGCCCTTGCGTAAAGAGCGATAAAGAATGTAAAGTTGTTACTACTAGAACCGGCACCACTGCCTGATGAATGATTGAGAATTCTGAAGGAGTACAGGACCGGTCTTCTTTTTTATCTTCAGTAGATTCGGGTCTTGATACGGTGCGGGAAGTTAAAGAATTTAAAAGCTATGGTGAGCAACTAGCCATACTCGAAGGTCGAGGGATGGCTATAGAAAATCGTGAAGAAGCGTTTGAATCTCTCGCCAAGGTTAATTACTACCGTCTTAGTGGATATTGGCATGCTTTACGTCAAACCGAGCGTGATGCGTTTGGAGAGACCACCCCGCTTAATCAGTTTAGGGATGGGGTACGTTTTGATGATGTCGTAGCTCTTTATGAGTACGACCGGCGTTTACGTTCTATTGCACTTCCTCATCTATCTCAGCTTGAAGTGTACCTACGAGCTAGGCTGGGGCATTTACTGGGAGAGATCGACCCGCTAACTCATGAGAAGGAAAATCTGCTAGATGTGGGACCGGCTAGGAGAGAAATCTGGAATAAGTTTGTCCAGATTTGTAGTGACTCTCTTCAGCGTTCTAAGGAAGATTTCGCTGTACACCATATAGAAAAATACGATGGTAAAGTCCCTGTTTGGGTGCTGGTAGAGGTTCTAGATTTGGGAGCCTTGCAGACTCTATATATGATTTCCCCGAGACGAGTTCGTCGTCAGATAGCGCAGGATATGAACTGTACCGATCCGCAGCTTGGAAGCTGGATACGTTCATTGAGAGGGATTCGGAATATCTGCGCACATCAGGCACGACTGTATAACAGGGTGCATTCCAAAGTTCTTCTACCGAGGGCAACGTCCGGTAGAAGAGTTGAGAGCCCTGAAATCCGTGAGGTTATTGACCTATTCGGGGTTCCTCAACGTGAAGAGAACCATAAAATGCGTAAGACTTTCGGAATGCTCACTCTCCTCAAATATCTGATGGACAAGGGCGGAATTGGGGATACGGAATCTCTGACGCAGATTCTGAAGGAACGCCCTGATATTTCCGTTCCTGGGGTTGATGTATCGCGGGCTATGGGCATACCGCAAGGCTGGGAAGAAACCCGTTTGTGGAGCTAAAATCTTCACTGCTTATAGACACGCTGAAAGGGGCGGAGGTGAAAACCTCCGCCCCTTTTCACATCGCCAAAGTGCTCCGAGAGTGTGTTCTGAGCCGGTACCTTCCGCGGCCGCGGCAGCGTCAGCAGTGCCGCACCGCAGAAGCTAGAAGAGCCCCGCCGCTAACGCTGCAGGCTACCCTTCGCCTCGCTCGGATTATCCCAACCCAGGGCAAGAGTCACGATCAAGCCCACGGCAATGAAACCGCAACCGGTCGCAGTGCCGAAAGCAATCCAGCGCACGGCGGGAGCGCCTTCAGCGAGCACAATAGTCACCAGCGCGGCAAGAGCTACCAGGGAGAGGATCCAAGCTCCAGTCTTCATATTCACAACGAGTCACTTCCTAGAGTATGTATGTGTGGGTGCGCGCCACCGACCGGGAACGCGCCAGGCACGGTATGCGTGCCCTCCCAGCATACCCTTAAATAAGTATCTGTAATGCAAATATTGCATGTTGTGTCCCCAAAATCGTCCCGTCGCTGTCCCAACCCCCGCCTCAATCCCCCTTCCAATCACAGCGGCAAACATGGGAGCACCACAGATTCGGTACGATAAATTTATGACTGAATCCACACACACCACCCGTGTAGCCCCTCTGCCCTGCGACGCGCTCGCCGCCGAACGCACCCTCGTGATGGGCATCCTCAACGTCACCCCCGACTCCTTCAGCGACGGCGGCCAGCACTACGCCGCCACCGACGCCATCGCCCGCGCCGCCCGCATGATTGCCGAGGGCGCCTCCATTATTGACATTGGCGGTGAGTCCACCCGCCCCGGTGCCGTGCGCATCAGCGTGGAGGAGGAGCAGCGCCGCATCCTGCCCGTCATCGAGACAGTCGCGCAGATGGGCACCACCATCAGCGTGGACACCATGAACCCGCAGACCGCCCGCGCCGCCATCGCTGCGGGTGCGCACATCATCAACGATGTGTCCGGTCTGAATGTCAGCGATGAAATGATTGAAACCGCCGCCGAACTGCAGGTGCCGTACATCCTCATGCACGCCCGGGGCACCTCCCAGACCATGGACAGCCTGGCGGAGTACCCGCGCGGCGTGGTCACCGAGGTTGTGGAGGAGCTGACCGGTCTGCGTGAGCGTTTCCTCGCCGCCGGTGTGCTGTCGCAGAACCTGATTCTTGACCCGGGTCTGGGTTTCGCGAAGGGCGGTATGCAGGATTGGGAGCTGCTCGCCGCCATTAATGAGCTGCAGGGGCTGGGCCACCGCCTGCTCATTGCCGGTTCCCGCAAGCGTTTTATCGCGAACGCCCTGACCGCGGCGGATATGGCGCTGGCTGAGCGCCTGAACGCGAGCGGCTTCACCGCAACCGATGCCGGTGAGGCTGAACGCGAACTGTGGCAGACGCTGTCGGAGCCGCGCCCGGCTCAGCATCGTGCCGCAGCTTCTGCCGCAGTGACCGCCCTGGTGGCGGCGCGCGGCGTGTGGGCGGTGCGCGTGCACGATGTGCCCGCCAGCGTGGATGCGGTGACGGTCGCCTCCGCGCTGCGCTCTGTCAGCTAGGGCTCTGTCAGCTAACGCCGTTAGATACTTGCCAACCCAACGCCCCAAATACTTTCTAGGAGACCTCAATGACCCAGGCAGACTACGCACGCCACGACCGCATCACCCTCACCGGCATTACCGCCAAGGGCTATCACGGCGTGCTCGATTTTGAGAAGCGCGACGGCCAGCCCTTCGTCGTGGACGCAACCCTGTACAGCGATTTTTCCGCCGCGGCCGCTACCGATGACCTGACGAAGACCACGAACTACGCGCTCGTGGTGGACCTGATTCACCGCCACGTGACGAATGGTTCGCTGGATCTGATTGAGACCCTCGCGGTGAATATTGCCGAGGGGATTCTCGTCATGTTTGAGTATGTTGAGGCGGTGGAGCTTACCGTGTCGAAGCCGCAGGCACCGATTGAGCTGCCGTTCGGTAATGTTGCGGTGAGCGTGTTCCGCGAACGCACCGATGAGGACGGCCGCTAGTGGCGGGTAGGGCAGAATATGCGCACCGCGCGGTGCTGGCGTTGGGCTCGAACCTGGGTGAAAGCGAAGACACCCTGGAGCGTGCCGTCGCCGACCTGGTGGCCGGTGGCGTGCAGCTGGTGCGCGCCTCCGGGTTGTACCGTACCGCCCCGGTGGGTGGTCCGGCGGGTCAGCCGGATTTCGTGAACGCGGTCATTGAGGTGGCCACTGACCTGGGTGCTTACGAGTTGCTGAAGCTGTGTAACGCGGTGGAGGCGGCGCATCACCGTGAGCGCCTGGTGCGTTGGGGCCCGCGCACCCTCGATATTGACGTGATTGACTATGACGGCGTGATCTCTGAGGATCCGGTGCTGACTCTGCCGCATCCGCGGGCGCAGGAGCGTGCTTTTGTGCTGGTGCCGTGGGCGCAGATGGACCCGCAGGCGCGCCTGACGGTGACCCGGCGTGCGGAGCCTTCGGGGGAGCGGCCGGATGAGGTTCCTGCGCCGCTGAGCCGCGAGGTCGTGAACGTTGCGGAGCTGTCCCGCACGCTGGTTGAGGCGGATGAAGACGCTATTAGCTATATGCGTGAGATGAAGGTACCTGATCAGCCTTAAATGTGGCACTCTGGAAGGTAGAGGAACCTACCGAAAGGAAACACCATGAAGCCCCTGAGCTATCGGGCGATTATTGTGGCGGCGGTGTGCGCTGCCGCTGTCGCTCTTATGGTGAATTCCGTGATGATTCGCGCCGGTTTTGGCGAGCTGAATTTTTCGTGGATGCTCGGCGCGGTGTGCCTGCTGGTTGCGGCGGGTGCCGTGTGGCTGGGTGTGCAGGTGGCTCGTTATCGTCGTATTCAGACGCGTGAGAAGGTGCCGCATATGGGCCCGATTCTTGCGGCGCGTGCGGTGGCGTATGCGCAGGGGGCCATCATGACCGGTGCCCTGTTGACGGGCTGGTGCGGTGCGATTCTTGGCTACCATGTGGCGATGGTGTCTACGCGCGGTTTTTCGGTGGTCTTTTGGGAGGTTCTTGTTAATTGTGTGGGCAGTGTTGCCCTGCTGATTGCTGGCCTGTGGGCGCAGCATTGTTGTCGTATTCCGCCGGAGGATGGTGAGGATGCGGCCTCCTCTTCCGGTGCTGTCAAGCCGCGAGAGGGAGGAACCTATGTCGGCTCCTAACCAGAATAGTTATTCGCCGAATGGTCGGTACGGGCAGGACGCCCAGCAGGGTCAGTATGGCCAGGGTCAGCCTGTGCAGAGCCAGCCTGTTCAGCAGAACCAGTACGGGCAGTACCAGCAGGCGGCTTACGGTCAGCCGGGTGCCCAGTATGACCAGCAAGCACAGTATGGACAGCAGGCGCAGTATGAACAGCAGGTTCCGCCCGCTACCACATACCCGAACGCGCCGCAGTCGGCACCTTCTCAGCCGGTAAGCTCCCAGCCTGTGCCCCCGCAATCTGTGCCGGAGCCGCAGTGGGTGCCCGCCGCCTCCGGCTACCTGACGGTTCGTTTTGTTCACACTATTTCTGCCTTGGCGTTCCCGATTCTTGCGGGTATTGCCATGTATTGTGCGGGCGCGTTCTTCGGCGGCCCGGAGGTACTGCGCATCATCGGTCTGGCTGTGATTGCGGTGTTTGGTCTGTGGGGTCTGTGGTGGATTCTGACCACGCCGCGCCGTACTCGCGCGCTCGGCTACGCGCTGGAGTCGAATCACCTGATGGCTCGCCGCGGTATCGTGTTCCGTTCGATGAGCTCCATGCCGTACGGTCGCATCCAGTATGTTGATGTGGATTCGGGTCCGCTGGAGCGCATGTGCGGTGTTGCCCGCCTGACGGTGCGCACCGCGGGCACGACCACCGGCACGATGGTGCTGTTCGGTATTCCGCTAAACGTGGCGGAGGAGCTGCGCGCGGATCTGGTGCGCCGCGCCGATGAGCGAATGGCGGCACTCTAATGAGTACCCCGGTTCCGCCCACCCCCGCGCCGCAGGCGCCGCAACCTCCTGCCTCTCAGACACCGCAGCCTCCTGCCTCTCAGATGCCGCAGGAGCAGAAGTGGTGGCGTGCCGATATCCGCACGTTCATCATGAACCTCTGGTTCATTATTCTGCTGGCGTTCGGCTTCTTCCAGAGCATCATCCTGAATATTTTGACCACCCCGCCGAATGAGTGGGGCGCGCGCCTGACGCAGGCATTCGACGAGAATAGCAGCTACCTCAGCGCGACGTACTCGCAGCTCATCGGCTTCGCCGTGCTCGTACTGATTTTGGTTGGCGGCTCGATTGACTGGTGGTTTACCCGCTACAGCCTGGACGATTTGGCGATTCACCGCCGTAGCGGTTTTCTGTTCAAGAAGAACCGCACGATTCGTCTGGAGAGCGTGCAGAGCGTGGACATTTCGCGTCCTCTGGTGACTCGTCTGCTGGGTCTGTCGGAGCTTCGTTTTGAGGTGGCTGACGGCTCTTCGGAGGCGTTACACATCAAGTACGTTTCTGCCCGCAAGGCGGAGGTTCTGCGCCGCACCGCGATGGCGAGTATTAACCTGCTGCGTTCGGAGGCGGCTGGCCGCCCGGTCGATGTGCTGCCCGGTAGCATGCAGATTTCGGCGGAGCGCATGCCGGATGCGGATCAGCTGCACCAGCCGTTCGAGGCGTCCTACGGTGCGCCTGTGCAGGATGGCACCCAGCAGGTAGCGCCCCTGCAGGACAACACCCAGCAACCCGTACCCGACCAGTTTGCACCCTATCAAGACGGCACCCAGCGATCTGCACCCCAGCAACCCGCAGCATCCCGCCGCGGCGCTCGCGGCCGTATGCCGATGCCGGTCGCAGCAGACCCCTCGCAGCCGCCGATTTTCCGCATCTCGAATGTGCGTCTGATTGCCTCCATCATGCTGGAGCACCTGGTGTGGCTGGTGCCCGCCGTAGCCCTCATGGTCGGTGCCGCCGTCTTCGCCGCGATCTTGGCTGGTGAGAGCCCGTTCCTCATTTTCATGGCGATATTGCCCGGCACCTTCGCGCCCATGGTTGGTTACGTGGTTGCCCTCTGGACACGTTTTGATGGTGCCGCGAACTTCAAAATCACCCCCAGCGGCCAGGGCGGCGTGACCCTGCGGTACGGTTTCACCGGCACGCACACCCAGAACGTGATGGTTGAGCGTATTCAGGCGCTGGCTGTGGAGCAGTCCATCCTGTGGCGTGCGTTCGGCTGGTACCGCATCAAGATGACCATTGCCGGTATTGGTATTGAGAAGAACGACAACCAGAAGCTGGTGACCCGCAATATTGCCCTGCCGGTGGGTAACAGGCAGGAGACGCTGATGGTGTTGCGTCTGCTGCTGCCCGCCCTGGAAGAGGCGCAGGCGCAGGTGCTGCTGGATACCGCCGACGGTTCGCTGAAGAGTCAGAAGCCGCAGGTTCCGGCAATGATTGTGACGCCCTCTTCGGCGCGCTGGATGGACCTGCTCACCTGGAAGCGTAACGGCGTGACCACGGTCGGTTACACTGCCGGTTCGGTGCAGGCGACCACCCGCATTGATTCTGATGCGGCACGTTCGAGCGTTGGCGAGCATACGCGAGGTGACCTGCTACTGATTCGTGGCGGCTACTTTATCCGTACCCTGTCGATTGTTCCGGTCAGCCGTGTGCTGAGCGTGAGCCGAGGTCAGGGCCCGCTGCAGCGTGCCTTCGGATGCGCGAGCGTGCATTTCGGTACGGTTCCCGGCCCTGTGCGCACGCTCATGATGCACCTACCGCCGCGCGTCTGCGAGGACCTGGTGTGGTTGATGACGGTTCGACTGGAGGGCATTGAGCCCTACTACCGCGTACCGGAACCCGCGATGGGTTCTGCGCCTGCTGCGAATGGCTACAGCGCGAACGGGTACGGCGCGCGCTAGCCCGCCGGCAAAACTGCAGAACGCGCCCTGCCGTCGGTGTTCTTCGTAACACTGGCGGCAGGGTGTGTTGCCAAGGGAGAATATACTTAAAGCCGTGATACAGCATTCAAAACCTGCGCGTTTGGGCATTGGAATTATTTCAGCCGGGAGGGTCGGATCCGTCCTCGGTGCGGCTTTGCGCGCCTGCGAGCACACTATTGTGGGTGTTCACGCGGTCTCTGAGGCTTCTCAGGAGCGCGCCGCGATGCTGCTTCCCGATGTGCCGCTGCTGCCGGTGGAGCAGATTGCTGAGCGTAGCGAATTGCTGATTCTTGCGGTTCCCGATGATGAGCTGCCGGGCCTTATCACCTACCTGGCGTCTTCGGGAAGTATTACCGCCGGTCAGATTCTGGTGCACACCTCCGGCCGTCACGGCACCGAGGTTCTCGCACCGGCGACCGCGCTGGGTGCTATCGGTTTGGCGATTCACCCCGCCATGACCTTTACCGGTATGTCCGTGGACCTGCAGCGCCTGAACGGCACCTGCTTCGCCGTGACCGGGCCTGCGCCGTTCATCCCGATTGCTCAGGCACTCGTGGTGGAAATGGGCGGCGAACCCGTGCACGTTGCTGAGGCTGACCGAGCGCTCTACCACGCAGCCTTGGCGCACGCCGCGAACCACCTCGTGACCATCCTGGGTCAGTCCCAGCAGATGCTCGCCTCCATCGGTATTGAGGACCCCGCACGCTATATGGGGCCGCTCGTGCGAGCCGCCATGGACAATGCGCTCGCCAGCGGCGAAGACGCTCTCACCGGGCCCGTGGCACGTGGAGACGCAGGCACCGTGAAGGCTCACCTTCAGGCTCTGAATGAGTACTCAGAGCATGAAAAAACAGGTGATATTACAGACTCTTACGCCGCTCTGGCACACGCAACCGCAAAAAGAGCGCATAATAGAGGTTTGTTAAACGATGAACAACTGGGACGAATTGAGAATCTGCTGGGTGAGTCTTCGGACCGCAACCACCCCGGCGATATTGATGATTCAGCCCCCGAAAACAAGGAGTTCTCGTCATGACTGAGACTTCGAAGCCCCGAGTCGTGACCACCATTGCGGATTTCCGCACGGCAATCACCGAAGCTCTTGCCGCAGCGCAGGAGGAACTGGACCGAGCAGCCCGCCAGGAGGCGGAGCAGAACGGCACCGCAGTTCAGTACAAGAACGCATCCCTGGGCTACGTGCCCACCATGGGCGCCCTGCACGACGGCCACGCAACCCTGTTGCGTCGCGCCGCTGAACAGAACGATGTAGTGGTCGCCTCCATTTTCGTGAACCCGCTGCAGTTTGGCCCCGGCGAGGATTACGAAGCATACCCGCGCACCCTGGAGGCAGACGCTGCCCTGGCTGGTGCCGCCGGTGTTGACATTATTTTTGCCCCCGAGGTTGAAGAGATGTACCCCGACGGCGACCCGCTCATCCGCATTTCGAGCGGCGAGCTGGGCACCAAGTTTGAGGGGGCGACCCGTCCGGGCCACTTTGATGGCGTGCTGACCGTGGTCAATAAGTTCTTCAACATTATTCGCCCCGCCGCCGGTAACCACCCGGTGAATGCGTACTTCGGTCAGAAGGACGCTCAGCAGTACATCCTGATTCAGCGTATGGTGCGCGATTTCAATCATGACGTGACTATGCGTCCTGTGTCGATCGTTCGCGACGATAACGGCCTGGCGCTGTCTTCGCGTAATAGCTACCTGTCGGATGAGGAGCGCGAGTCTGCCCTGGTGCTCTCCCGCACCCTGGCGATGCTGCGTGAGAATTCGCTGAACCGTGGCTTCCACGAGATTGATTTGGACGGTGCGCGTGAGCGTATCAACTCCACTCCGGGTGTACGCCTTGACTACCTGGAACTGGTCGACCCGATGACTTTCGGTGAGCCGACTGAGGAGTCGGAGCGAGTGCTGGCACTGGTTGCTGCGTTCGTTGGCCCGACCCGCCTGATTGACAACATGGACCTGCGCTAAGCGTTCGTTCGTTTAGAAGAGTCCCCAACACACTACACAGATAGGTATCACTGTGAGCACTGAGCACACTGCCGCACCGGCGATTGCTGATATGTCCGAGCAGATGCAGATTCGCCTGGAGAAGCGTGCGAAGCTGATCGAGTCGGGTCGCGAGGCATACCCGGTGGGTCTGCTGGATTCTGAGGGTAACCGCGTGGAGCCCAACCACATTGAGGATCTGCGCGCCGAGTACGATCCGAAGCTGGCTGCTGAGGAGCTGAAGGCTGGCGACGAGACTGACCGTGTGGTGCATGTTGGTGGCCGCGTGGTGTTCGTCCGTAACACCGGTAAGCTGTGCTTTGCGACCCTGCAGGGTGGTACCGAGGGTAAGCGCATCCAGGCGATGCTGTCGCTGGCTGAGGTTGGCGAGGAGTCCCTGGCTGAGTGGAAGTCCCTGGTTGATCTGGGTGACCACGTGTTCGTGACCGGCCGCGTGATTGTTTCTCGCCGCGGTGAGCTGTCCATTATGGTGACCGACTGGAAGATGGCGTCGAAGGCGCTGCGCCCGATGCCGGTTCTGCACAAGGACCTGAACGAGGAAACCCGCGTTCGTCAGCGTTACCTGGACCTGATGGTTCGCGAGGAGGCTCGCGAGCTGGTGAAGAAGCGCGCCCTGATTACCCGCACCGTCCGCCGCGTGCTGGAGGATCACGGCTACATTGAGGTTGAGACTCCTATTTTGCAGCTGGTGCACGGTGGTGCGACGGCTCGTCCGTTCCGCACCCACCTGAACGCTTTTGACCAGCCGATGACTATGCGTATTGCGACCGAGCTGCCGCTCAAGCGTGCAGTGGTGGGTGGCATTGAGCGTGTGTACGAGATTGGCCGCGTGTTCCGTAACGAGGGTGTGGACTCGACCCACAGCCCCGAGTTCACCACTCTGGAGTGCTACGAGACCTACGCTGACCAGTTTGTGATGGCTGAGCGCATGAAGGAGATTATCCAGAGCTGCGCGAAGGCTGTCGGTACCGAGCGTATTGAGACCGAGAACGGCACCATTGACCTGTTCGGTGAGTGGAAGTGGGTTGGCGTGTACCCGGGCCTGTCTGAGGCTGTGGGCGTTGAGATTACCCCCGAGACTGACGCATCCGTTCTGCGTGAGATTGCTGAGAAGCACGAGGTGGACATCGACCCGAAGTGGGACGCTGAGAAGCTGGTGACCGAGCTCTTCGGTGAGATCGTTGAGCCGACCCTGGTGAACCCGACCTTCGTGTACGATTACCCGCCGAGCGCTCAGCCGCTGGCTCGTCCGCACCGTTCCGGTGAGCCCCTGATTGAGGCGTGGGACCTGATTATTGGCGGTATGGAGCGCGGTACCGCGTTCTCCGAGCTGATTGACCCGGTCATTCAGCGTGAGCGCCTGACCGCTCAGTCGCTGCTGGCTGCAGCCGGTGACGATGAGGCGATGGAGCTGGATGAGGACTTCCTGCGCGCCCTGGAGCACGGTGCACCCCCGATGGGTGGCCTGGGTCTGGGTATTGACCGTCTGATTATGCTGCTGGCGGGCGATCAGGATCCGGAGCGTCCGGGTACTGTGGTGCGTCAGCCCGGTATTCGTGAGACTATTCTCTTCCCCCTGATGAAGCCGGAAGCCTAAGCTTTAGCTTCACCTTGAGAGGTGTTAGTACAGCGGGTGCCGCGGATACGGTTGTATCTGCGGCACCCGCCGTTTTCTGTGCATTCTTTTGCACGGTGTATAGCTTCTGGGGTGGGGTTTTCTGTTTATTTGCACAGGTCAGGGGCGTTTTAGGGTGCTTTTTTGCTCCAATCTGGCGCTGATTTATGCTGCTCTATTCGCTCTGACGGGGGTTTCTGTTCTTATACACGAATGTCTTGTGCAGAAAAGAATGGGGTGCTGGGATAGGGGTGGAATTTCGCTTTTGAATAGCGTAGGAATGTATGGTGCGAATGGTCTAATGTGCGGGCTCGTACGGGCGCTATATTTCACTCAGATTGTCGGGGACGCCGGGGTGCATTATTAGGTGTCTTTGTCTCTGGGCGCTGTGTCTGCTGTCTGGAAGAACCCTGGAAGAATCCAAAGTATTTGCACTCTAAACTTCACTTTAATGTTCTTGTGGTGAGTGCAGATTTAACGGGGACGCACAGAAGCGATATATCGCTACGGGCGAATGGTGCATTGTTTCAATACTCAGAATGTTTTCGGAATCTTTAATATGTTTCTGTTACTATATGAAAGAAAATTAGTACATAAATATATCCGGCACACTATTTTCTCAATCCCGATAGAGGCTTTTGGGTTTACTCCACAGGATATATGCAACAGATGAGGAGGTGCCTCAATGGCACAGAAGGTTCGCATCATCCTTGAAGACGATCTCGATGGTGGCCCCGCAGACGAAACTATCCGTTTTGGCCTGGACGGCGCTCACTACGAAATCGATCTATCCTCCGCAAACGCAGCTCGCCTGCGTGACGCTATCCGCCCCTTCGTAGCGAAGTCCCGCCGCGTGCAGGGCACCGCTACCCAGCGCACCCGTGCCCCCCGTGGCACCGCCGCTCCGGTCAAGCGCAACCCCGAGACCGCAGCAATCCGCGAGTGGGCTAAGGCTAACGGCCACAAGGTTTCTGACCGTGGCCGTATCCACCAGGATATTCAGGACGCATACTATGAGGCGATGAAGGCTCAGGGCTAAAGGCTCTCGGTATTCACGCTGTCGGAGGGTTTGGTGCTTTAGGGCGCTAATCCTCCGGGCGCTAAAGGCGGATGGTGATAACACCATCCGTCTTTAGCTTTGCCTCGGTATTTCTTGATATGTGTTACATATCTGCGGAGGGAGGGGATGTTTTTATGTCGCCCACCCCAATTAACTATTTACATGTAAAATATATTGCTCCTTTGCTGAGGCTTGCTTCTGAAATTGTCAGAAGGAAGAGCGGGGAATCGGATGCGCAATTTGGTATCGAGTTCGGGCTCCCCATTTAGATTTCATGCATTGGCAGGAACACTAAAGGTGTTGGTGCATTAATCTCTTCCAAGCGGGGGATATGCGCTGTGATATTCACGCGGTCGTTGAGTCGAATATTCCATCGAGGAGGCTGGAATGTACCGACTGAAATTCTCGAATAATTGGGGACCCTGCATCTTCGGTAGCTCTTTCGGAACGTATTCGGAACAGGCAGATTATCTCTTGAGGGGACGCCGAAATGATGCGGGAATTATCCGGGAAATAGGCGCCGTATTATCCGGCAAATGTTTTTTGCGAATTATTGAAATTTCTCACTTAAACATATAAATTTTTAAAAATTTCTGCAATATATTCATGCACGTGCAGGAAACAAGCGGTTTGGGTGTTGGTCTATGTGGCTTCTTGTGGGTTCCCCTCTTCGGTGAACCCTCGCATCGGCACCGCAGCCCCTCAGAACCCACCTGTAGCACCTCCCCGCCAGAAGCCCCGAAACCACCCCGAAACCGCGCCTCAAACGCCTCGAACAGCTTATCTGTTCTCTTGATGGCGAACAGATGCCCATCAGCCCGCCCTTTCGGCCGCGCTCAACGTACTCTTGTATCAATAGGAAAATGCAAGGAGTGCGTAAATGTTTGAACGCTTTACCGATCGAGCTCGGCGCGTTGTGGTGCTTGCCCAGGAAGAGGCACGCATGCTCAACCACAACTACATCGGTACCGAACACCTGCTGCTCGGTCTGATTCACGAGGGCGAAGGCATCGGTGCTCGCGCCCTGGAATCATTGGGCGTTACCCTGAACGCAGTACGTGAACAGGTTCAGGACATCGTCGGCCCCGGCCCCCAGGCGCCTAACGGCCACATCCCCTTCACCCCGCGCGCGAAGAAGGTTCTCGAACTGTCCATGCGCGAGGCTATTCAGCTGAACCACGGCTACATCGGCACCGAACACATCCTGCTGGGCATGGTTCGTGCCAACGAGGGCGTGGCAAACCAGGTGCTGGTCAAGCTGGGCGCTGAGCCCGCTGCCGTGCGCCAGGCTGTTATGGACTTGATTTCCGGCTACCCCGGCAACAACTCCGGTGAAAAGGAAACTGCCGGCGTGGGTGCAGGTAACTCTCGCGAAGGCACTCCCGCGGGTTCGACCATCCTGGATCAGTTCGGCCGCAACCTCACCGCAGCAGCACGTGAGGGCGAGCTGGACCCGGTCATTGGTCGCCACAAGGAGATGGAACGCGTCATGCAGGTCCTCTCCCGCCGTACCAAGAACAACCCCGTGCTGATTGGTGAGCCCGGCGTCGGTAAGACCGCCGTCGTGGAGGGCCTGGCACAGGCTATCGTGCACGGTGACGTCCCCGAGACCCTCAAGGACAAGCACCTGTACACCCTGGACCTGGGCTCCCTGGTCGCAGGTTCGCGCTACCGCGGTGACTTCGAAGAGCGCCTGAAGAAGGTCCTGAAGGAAATCCGCTCCCGCGGCGACATCATCCTGTTCATTGACGAGATCCACACCCTCGTCGGTGCAGGTGCCGCTGAGGGCGCGATTGATGCTGCCTCCATCCTCAAGCCCATGCTGGCTCGAGGTGAACTGCAGACCATCGGTGCAACCACCCTGGACGAGTACCGCAAGCACATTGAGAAGGACGCCGCCCTGGAGCGCCGCTTCCAGCCGATTCAGGTTGAGGAGCCCTCTCAGGAGCTCGCCGTGCAGATTCTCAAGGGTGTGCGCGATAAGTACGAGGCGCACCACCGCGTCACCATTACCGACGAGGCTATCGAGACTGCCGTGAACCTTGCGGCACGCTACATCTCTGACCGCTTCCTGCCGGATAAGGCTGTCGACCTGATTGATGAGGCGGGCGCACGCCTGCGCATCAAGCGCATGACCGCACCGCCGGAAATCAAGCTGCTCGACGAGAAGGCCGCCAAGCTGCGCCAGCAGAAGGAAGACGCCATCAACTCCCAGGATTACGAGAAGGCCGCAGGCCTGCGTGATCAGGAGCAGAAGGTCCTGGCTGAGAAGGAAGAAGCCGAGAAGGCATGGCGCGAAGGCGGCGACGCATTCGGCACCGTGACCCCCGAGGTTATTTCTGAGGTTCTTGCCGCTTCCACCGGTGTTCCCGTCTACAAGATCACCGAGGAAGAGTCTAGCCGCCTGCTGACCATGGAGCAGGAGCTCCACAAGCGCGTCATCGGCCAGGAGCACGCTATCGCGGCACTGTCCCGCGCTATCCGCCGCACCCGCGCAGGTCTGAAGGACCCGCGCCGCCCCGGTGGTTCGTTCATCTTCGCCGGCCCGACCGGTGTGGGTAAGACCGAGCTTGCTAAGGCACTTGCCGAGTTCCTGTTCGGCGATGAGGATTCGCTCATCACCCTGGATATGTCCGAGTACCAGGAGAAGCACACCGTCTCCCGTCTGTTCGGTGCGCCTCCCGGCTACGTTGGCTACGATGAGGGCGGCCAGCTGACCGAGAAGGTCCGCCGCAAGCCCTTCTCCGTGGTCCTGTTCGACGAGGTGGAGAAGGCTCACGCCGACCTGTTCAACTCGCTGCTGCAGATCCTGGAAGACGGTCGCCTGACCGACTCGCAGGGTCGCGTGGTGGACTTCAAGAACACCGTCATCATCATGACCACTAACCTGGGTTCGCGCGATGTGAACCGCCGCATCCCGGTTGGTTTCCAGGCGATGGACGACACCGCAGCCGACTACGAGCGCATGCAGGCACGCGTGATGGAGAACCTCAAGGAGCACTTCCGCCCCGAGTTCCTCAACCGTGTGGACGACATTATCGTCTTCCCTCAGCTCTCCGAGTCTGAGATTCTGCAGATTGTGGACCTGTTCGTGGGTCGCCTGGCTAAGCGCCTGGCGGAGCAGGATATGTCCATTGAGCTGACCAACGCTGCGAAGGTTCTCATGGCGGCTAAGGGTTACGACCCGTCCATGGGTGCTCGCCCGCTGCGCCGCGAGATGCAGCGCAACATTGAGGACGCCCTGTCCGAGAAGATCCTCTTCGGCGACATCAAGCCCGGTGAGAAGATCACCGTGGACGTTGAGGGTGAGGGCGACTCCGCAAAGTTCGTCTTCTCTTCTCAGCCGATGAAGGAGCTGGCTCTGGACTCGGTGCAGGAGCTGAACGAGAGCGAGTCTTCCGAGGCTCCCGCAGCTGAGGCACCTGTTTCTGAGGCTCGAGAGGGTCAGGGTGGGGACTAAGCCCTAGGTAGCTAGGTTTTAGCGTACTAAACGCCTGTGGGGCGGTACCGGAATTATTCGGTACCGCCCCACAGTCGTTTCTATGCTTTTATAAGCCCCAGGAGCCTCTAGGAGCCTGTCTGCGGCGAGTACTAGAGCGAGACGAGCACTGCATCACCCTGCGTGACTTCGCGGGCGAGAGCGTCCACCAGCAGCCCCGTATAGCAGCGCTGCAGCTGTTCGGCGGCGGGGGAGAGCGCGTACAGCGCCTTGAGCGGGCGGTGCACCGCGGCGGGTGCATCCGCGGGGAACGCAAAGTCAGGCGAAGAAGCTGCAGCGGATGAAGAGGTCATGTCGCCAGCAGAAGCTACGCCCGCACCCAGGATGAGCTCGCGATTCACCGGCTCATGCGCCGCACGCAGCACCGCCATGACCGCCCCGCGCACCTGACGGTCCGTGCCGTGCCAACTCTGACCCTTCGGGGTGTAGTCCGCCTCCGGCTTGCCCGCCGCAACCCAGGCACACAAATCCTCCACCGGGCACAGCTCGCAGGTCGGGGACTTCGCCGTGCAGACCAGCGCACCAAGCTCCATGGTCGCCGCATTCCACAGGCAGGAGGTGGGGGTGTCGGTGGGCATGAGCGCCTCCGCCAGGCGAGTCTCAGCCGCCGTCAACGAACGCGAGGGTAGAGCCTTGCCGGACACAGCGCGCGCATGCACACGGCGGATATTCGTATCAATGACCGTGGCGCGCAGACCAAACGCGAACACGCTAATCGCCGCCGCTGTGTAGGAACCCACGCCCGGCAGAGCCAGTAGCGCCTCGTAGTCGGCGGGAACCTCGCCGCCGTGCTGCTCCACAATCGCCACGGCGGCACCGTGCAGACGCTGCGCACGGCGCGGGTAACCCAGACGGCCCCAGGCGCGCACCGCCTCCGAGGCGGGCTCGGCGGCAAGGTCGGCGGGGGTGGGCCAGCGGCGCATCCACTCCTCCCACACGGGTAGAACGCGCTTGACGGGGGTCTGCTGCAGCATGAACTCACTGACCATCACGCCCCAGGGGGTGCACTCGTCACGACGCCACGGCAAATCGCGTGCCTGGTCGAGGAACCACCGGTTGATTCGGTGGTGGAGCGCCTCGGTATTCGTGCCTTCGGGCAGGGTCGGTTCGGGGCGCGTGCGTGCGGTGCGTTTGGGCTCTGAGGTCATCCGAAAAGCCTACGCCACAGGGTATATATTCCCAAAATCGCATGAACAGAGTTCACTGTGAATCTAAGGGTTAAACCCGGTATCCTTAAGAGTATGTCTGAAAATGGTCCCGTTCTGCCTCCCGAAGTGTACCGCCGCCGTCGTATCGTGGCGGTTATTGCTCTGCTCGCTATTATTTTGCTGCTGGTTGCCGGCGTGACCTCCATGGTCGGCATGATTAACGGCAAGAAGGACGCCACTGTAGCCTCCACCGCGACGCCTTCCGGTGCGCCCTTCCAGAGCTTCAGTGCTCGCCCCTCCGAAACTGCTTCGGCAACCCCGTCCGCTAGCGCGACTGCCTCTGCGACCGCGAGTGCTTCGGCGACCCCCTCGGTGACCGCTTCTGTGGCACCTACTGCAAGCGTGACCACCGCCGCGGTAACCCCTGCGGCAACTACTCCCGCGGCGACCCCGACTGCCCCCGCACCGACTCCGAGCGTGACCACTGCGGCTGCTGTTGCGGCGTGTACCGCGAACGACCTGAAGGTGACCGTCACCCCCGCGAAGCGTACTTTCGCGGCCGGTGAGCAGGTGTCCTTCCACGTGACCTACACGAACTCTTCGAAGACCCCCTGCGCTGTGGGCGGCGAGGGCGCGAACACCGGCGTTGACCTGAAGATTACTTCCGGTGCGGCTCAGGTGTACACCCGCAGCCTGTGCGCGGCGACCGCCGTTCAGAAGTCTGAGGTAGCCGCAGGTGCCGAGGGCGCAACCGACCTGGCGTGGGATCGTAAGATCAACGTTTTGGGCTGCTCCTCCGCTTCGACCGCTCAGAAGGGTTCCTACTGGGCTGCGGTGACCGTCAATGGTGTGAGCTCGGCTCCGGTGAACTTCATTATTCAGTAGTTCACGTCTATAGTTTTCGCCCGTGAGTGGGCGTGAGAAGCCCCCGCGCTGGATATTCTCCGGCGTGGGGGCTTCTAGCTTTTGTCTGGTTATTACTTGGAGGCGCGAGGCTTGGCGAAGCGGCGCTCGCCCAGGTACCCGAGCAGACTACCGAAAGCGGTCCACTGCAGTGCCGCCAACAGCAGGGTGGACAGGTCGGTCACCTCAAAGGAGTTGGGGATGACCTTGAACCACAGCAGTGGCAGGTAAATCAGAAAGAGAATGGGGGATGCCCACACGAAGAACGGGACGGGGCGCTTGGCCGACGGATACTTAGCTCGCGAGTACGACATTGTGACCTCCAGGGGGTGTCATGATGCGTGAGGCATCAGGGCGCGGAGGGAACTCCGCTTTCATACATCATAATGCAAAAGGTTCTCGTGAGGTCAGAAAAAAGCCCTCGTGCCAGATGGTCTCCGGCGCGGGGGCTCTCGTATGGGTCTTTTGTTAGAGGTACTTCTCCAAGCTGCTCTCCGCCATGCGGGACAGCTGCTCACGCACCGTGCGGGCACGAGCCTCACCCACACCGTCCACGGCACGCAGATCCTCAAGGGACGCCGCCATCAGAGCCTGCAGGCTGCCGAAGCGCTCCACCAGACGCTCAGAAATAGCGTTCGGGATGCTCGGAATACCGGCGAGCAGACGGAAGCCGCGAGGCTGCAGGGGGAACTCCAGGTCGGGGTTCTCGCCAAAGCCGACAGTGCGGGCAATCGTGCGCAGATCCACGATGTCCATATCGTCCAGGTTCTGAAGCGCCTCAACGCCAGTGGTGATCAGTTCGTCGTTCACCTCGGGCAGGTAGTCGCGCAGAATCAGGTCGCTAGCGGTCATCTCGGGGGCGCGCAGCTCCTCCAGCTGCAGGGCAATCAGGCGGCCGTGCACGCCCAGCTCCAGCACGTAGTGGCTGACCTCGCGGATAATGCGGTTCACCATCTCCATGCGCTGCAGGGTCATCGCCACATCGCCCAGGGAAACGCTCGACTCAATCTCCAGGGCAGACAGGCTGGAGAGCACCGAACGCAGACGCTTCTTATAGCTTTCAAGGGTCTGAATCGCCTGGTTTGCGCGAGCCATCAGGTACTGGCTGTCTTCAACCATGTAGCGGGTGCCGTCAACGTACACCGAAATCACGGACATCGACGCGCTCACCGAAATCACCGGGAAACCGGTCTGAATCGCGGTGCGTTCGGCGGTGCGGTGGCGGGTGCCGGATTCGTTCGTGTCAATGGAGGCGTCCGGCATGAGCTGCACGCCGGCGTGCAGCAGGCGGGTGGCGTCGCGGTCGCAGATGATAGCGCCGTCCATCTTCGCCAGCTCGCGCAGGCGGGTTGCGGAGAACTCGGTGTCGATGTTGAAACCACCCGAAGACAGGGAGGATACGGTGCGGTCGGATCCGAGTACGATGAGCGCACCCGTACGGCCACGCATGATGCGTTCCAGGCCCTCGCGGAGCTCGGTGCCGGGGGCGATTCGGGCGATAGTTTTAAGCAATAGGTCACTATAATTCATCTGCACGAAAACCATTGTACCCGTAAGGGCGGTTATTGAGCCAGGTCAGGGGCGGAACGGCGGGCTAAAGTGCCTCAAAAACGAACGGATATTCTCGATATTTATACGGGAGTGTACGGAGCTAAACTGTCTGCATTTAAAGGTAAAAATCTGTTCTGCGGTACCCCATTTCGCCGTGACCAAACACCGCGCACCATATCGCCCCAGACCCTAAAATAGACCCATGACCGCGCGCACGAAAAACACCAAAACCGCACCTGCCTACCGCTGCACCGAATGCGGCTGGACCACCGCCAAATGGGTAGGCCGCTGCGGCGAATGCCAAACCTGGGGCACCGTTGAAGAAGCCGCCGGGGGCACCCGCGCGCGTACCCGCGCCGCATCCAGCGTGCAGAAACCCGCCCAGCCCATCGCAGAAGTCGACTCGCGCGTAGCCGCCTACATGAGCACCGGAAACCCCGAATTCGATCGCGTGCTCGGTGGCGGACTCGTACCCGGCGCGGTCATCCTCATGGCGGGCGAACCCGGCGTGGGCAAATCCACCCTGCTGCTGGACGTCGCCGCCACCTTCGCGCGCGGCACCGCCGGGAATGCGGGGCAGAACAACCCGGCACACAACACCCCGGCACAAAGCACCCAGCCGCCGCGCCCGGTCCTGTACATTACCGGCGAGGAATCCGCCGCGCAGGTCAAGCTCCGCGCCGACCGCATCCGCGCCATCGCGGACACCCTCTACCTGACCAGCGAAACCGACCTCGGCACCGCCCTGGCGCATATTGATCAGGTCAACCCCTCCTTGCTGGTCATCGACTCCGTGCAGACCCTCGCCTCCGCAGAAGTTGAGGGTAGTGCCGGCGGCGTGACCCAGGTGCGTGAGGTCGCCGCCTCCGTGATTGCCGCCGCGAAGGAACGCAATATGTGCACCCTGCTCGTGGGCCACGTGACCAAGGAAGGCACCATCGCGGGCCCGCGCCTGCTCGAACACCTGGTGGACGTGGTCTGCCAGTTCGAGGGCGATAAGCACTCGAATATCCGCATGCTGCGCGCCATCAAGAACCGCTTCGGACCCACCGATGAGGTGGGCTGCTTCGATATGCACGAGGACGGCATCGCACCGGTGCTGGACCCCTCCGGCATGTTCGTTTCGAGTACCCCGCACCCGGTGGCGGGCACCTGCGTGACCGTCACGATGGAGGGCCGTCGCCCCCTGCTCGCGGAGGTTCAGGCGCTGCTGGATCAGGCGGTGGCGCCCGCCCCTCGTCGCACCGTCTCGGGCCTGGATTCAGCGCGTATCCAGATGCTGTTGGCGGTGCTGCAGCGCCGCGCCGGGCTGAACGTGGGCAAGCTCGACTGCTACGTATCCACGGTGGGCGGCGCAAAAATTGCCGAGCCCGCTGCCGACCTGGCGTGCGTTATGGCCCTTGCCTCGGCGGCGCAAAATAAGCCGCTACCGCGCAAACTCGCGGTCTTCGGCGAGGTCGGCCTGGCGGGTGAGGTGCGTGCCGTGCCGGGCATCCGCCAGCGCATTGCGGAGGTGGGGCGCCTGGGCTTCACGCACGTGCTGGTGCCCGCCTCCCCGACCGGCGTGGGGGACGTGCCCGAGGGCGTGACCGTGCGTGAGGTAACCACCCTGGGGGAGGCACTCGCGCTGCTCTTCCCGCAGAAGTAGCCGCCCGTGCATCAACAGCATAGAGATAACGGAGGAGGGGGCTCCCGGCTGGCGTGAATGCCGCCGGGAGCCCCCTCTTTGTGAAACCCCTCTGCGAAGCACCGCTAAGAGCGGCTTTCCTCCTCGTTCTCGTGCAACATAATGTTGATCGAACGGGTATTCAATTTATTCGTGCGGTGGGCGTTGACCGCGGTATCGGTCATATCGTCAACCACCATCGAGTCGTCCATGTCAGTATCAACAATCGGAATCGCCGAGGTACGCGGCGCATGCTGCGTAACCGCCTCGCCCAGGGGCACCAGAACCGCCACGGCGTCCTTGTGAGACATGCCGGTTGCCTCCATAAAGTCCACCACGATCAGGCGGAGCATCAGCACCAGCGACTCACCCTCAAAGGTTGCCACACCCATCGTGCGCGGCTCGAGGGTGCCTGCAAGTTTAACCATGCGTTTGCGGGCTGCCATCATGTAGTGTTCGCGTTCGCTTTCGGTCGGGGCAGACATGCCCAGGCCGAGGCTCTGCGCCGCCAGCGACAGCTCGGTCAGCGCGTCACTGAGTGAAATCTGCGCGGCAGTGCGTAGCTGCACGTGGTGAATCGTGGACGCCATGCGGCGGTTAAGCACGCGGTCGTTACGGATCGCCAAATCGACCGCGGCAAGAGTCTTCGACATGCGCGCCAGCTCGCCCTTGCTCTTGCGGCTATTCCAGGACAGCTCACTCATACCCTGCGCGGTAATCAGGTCGCCTCGGCACGCATCATACAGCGGTTGCAGAGCGCGGGCATCGAGCAGGCTCTGGTACGCCTTGTTGTAGTCGTAGTAGCGAATCGCCTCGGAGGAAAGCTGGAAAACCTTCGCGAACGCGTCCATGAGAGCTTGGGCGCGTTCACGCGGGTTCTTACGCGGGTCACGCGGCATCAGGTACATGGCGAGGAACGCAAAGGCGCCACCGACAATGCCGTCGAAACTGCGGGTGAATGCGTCATCAGGCACGGGCAGTAGCAACGTGAAACAGGCCTGGAAGCTGAGCTGAATCGTAAAAATAATGCCCTTATCAATAAATCGGGCAATAATCACGGTCAAGAAAAGCACCACTGCCGCCTGCCAGGTACCGTGACCGAGCAGAATCAGCAGAAGGTCGCCAATGAGAATGCCGAGGGTCACGCCGAAGGAGACCTCAAGGATTCGGCGGGAATGCTTAGCGCCGCTCACATAGCCCAGGGATACGAGGGCAGCGACCGGCGCGAAAATGGGCTCGTGGTGGCCCAGGACGTGCTCAGCGAAAAGCCAAGCGCCCATAGACGCCGCAACAATCTGCACAGACTGAAAGAAGTCAGCCCGGACGCGTTCAACGCCCTCACGGACGAACTGCCGGGTGTTCTGTTCAGTAGTGCGTAGAATGTCTGCGAATCGTGCCATGAGCACCATCATACCGGCGCATATGCGGTGCACAAGGGGGTTAGGGAGTGTTGGGTTGAAGTGTGAGAGACCCCGCGCCCTGTACTTGCCCTGTACCCGCGCTGTAGCCGCCCGTAGCCGCGTTCTTCGAGGAAGCCTAGCCCCGAACCGCTACTTGAGCCTCTGTTACGCAACCTAGTACGCAACCTAGCCGCGCAGGCGGCGCGCCACCCTCGCCAGCAGGCCCGGCTGTGCGGGTGCTTCAGAAGATGACTCAGGCTCAACGGTGACGGGGCGCGTTTCTTCGGCGCCGTGCGCACTGTGAATACCGTGCGCGCTGTGCCCGCCACCGATTGCGCGGGCACGTTCGAGCTGCCGGCGGTGCTCGGCGTCCCAGGAGTGCGCCCGGTCAGACATCGCCCACTCGAACCCCGCGGTGAGGGAGGTTTCGGTGAAGAGATCGCGGGCGGCACGGACGGTTGCACCCAACGGCTCGGGGAGCGCCGGGACCTGCTCCACGGCGGGGAAAGGCGCGGGTGCTTCTGCGTTGCCGCGAGCGTCTGCCTCGCCGTGAGTTTCTGCATCAGGCGCAAGAATCTGCGCGAGCAGGTAGGCGCGTTCGGTGCGCAACACCTCCAGCAGCTCGGCGCGGCGTGCATCCGATGCCACCGCAGCATGCCGCAGGGCAGCGGCAACCATCAGCTCAGGAACACCACCGGCGAGCATACCCAACGGCAGGGTGAACTCGCCCAGCCCGTACAGGCTCAGGGCGCCACCCGCACGCATCTGCGTGAAGGCATCCGGCACGAGGGCGAGCACGGGAATACCCGCCGCGGCGGAGAACACCGCCGGGTGGTAGCGGCTGGTCAGCGTGAACGCCGCCCCGCGGTGCACGGTAACGCTCTGGTCGGCGTGCAGAATCGGCAGAAGGGCCGCCGGGGTGGAGGGGCTGAGCTGCTCAGCGATGCGCTGGTGTACCTGAATATCGCCGCTTTCGGGGGTCTGCGGGTCGCCAAAATGGCTCAGGAATACGGGCGCGTAGCCGTGCTTGCGCCACATGCTATCGAGCAGACGTGCAATCTGCTGCCCCTGCTGTTCGGTGCACTCGTTGACGGTGACGCACACGTAGCGCTCGGGCAGCTCATCCAGTGCCTGACCTGCGGAAACGCCCTCCGCATAGTGCAGGGTACGCGCCGGGGAAGCCGCCAGGTAGTCGGTGGCATCGTCCACGCTCAGGCGCGCGTCAATACCCCGCTCACGACACCACGCGAGGGAAGAACGCTCACGAACCGTCACCGAACGGGCGGTGCGCAGCATGTGCTCCAGAACCTGCGCATCGTGCGGGTTCAGCACCGGGCCCAGGGACTGGCCGGTCACGTACACGGGCACGCCCGCATGCTCGGCGGCACGCACCGCGGCGGCACGTTCGTAGAGCAGCCAGCCGTAGCGGGAGTTGAGGTTGCCGCCGCCGGAGACCACGACGGCATCCATGGCGGCGATAGAATCGGCAAACTCCACCATGCGCTCAACGGTCTGCTCCAAAGGGTGCAGCACCTCCGGTAGCGCCTGCACCTGCGGCAGAGCCACCAGCTCAGCGGTGGAGGGGCGCTCCCTGTCGGCGTGCAGCTGCGCCAGGATGCACTCGAGCGCCGCGAGGGTCAGCTCGCGTTCAGCCGGCGCCCAGGGGAAGAGGAAAAACGGCAGGTACTCGTAGGGTGCGCCCACCTCATGATTTGCCACGCCGATATAGCGCGCCGAATGGCCCACATCGCGGGTCATGAGGGTGACCGCCGCGCCGCCTTCGGAAAGCGCCTGAGCGCTCGCAATGGTCATGGCTTCGTCACCCACGTGGTAGGTGTGCTGGCCGATATCGCCAATGACGAGCACGCGCGGTGTTGTAGAAGGCAGCGCTGTAGAAGAATGATTGTTCTCTGTCACGGTTACGCGCCCTTCTGCTCTGCCGGCCCAGCTTCAGCATCGCGACGAACCAGGGAACGCTGATTGAGGGAACGCTTCGCCAAGGAACGCAGCGCGCGGCCCGGGGTGCGCAGGTGCTTGAGAACCCGCAGGCGCTCCTCAATGCTCTGCTGGCGGCTCTCAATAGCCTGCTGACGAGCCTCGATACGCTCCAGGCGGCTCTCGATAGAGCGCAGAATGTCCAGGGATTCGCGGGTCAGATCGTGCCCGTCAATCACGCGGCGCTCCAAGTCAGCCGCCAAATGCGCCTGGTACAGGTACGCACCCGGTCGGGCACCCGCCTGCAGATCCTCGCGGATAGCGCGGGCACGCACCATCGAATCGAAGCGGGCATGCTCAGCCTGACGCTTCACGCTGTTCGCCTCGGGACCCTCCGCGTCGGGGCGCAGCGACCAGTACGCCAGCGGCTCATCCACCAGCAGAATATCCGCAACGGAGGCGGCACGCATGTTGAACTCCCAGTCGCCGACCACCGGTAGGGATTCGTCGTAGAAACCGACCAGCTCGTGCAGGCTGCGGCGGTAGAGAATGCCAATCGGCACGGCACGGTTCGTGCGGAACAGGAATTGCAAACCCACGCTGGGCAGGCCGTCGTGGAAAATACGCTCCTCGTACACCTCGAACTCACCGTCGGCGTTCTTGCGTTCGTACCGCTCCACAACGCGGGTGGTGCACATGAGCGCGCCGTTCTCTTCGAGCGCCGCGACGGTGCGTTCCAGGAACTCGGGCGCCCACAGGTCGTCGTCATCGTGAATCGCCACGTACTCGGAGGTGGTCGCCGCCAAACCGGCGTTGGATGCCGCCTCCATGTTGCCGCCGGCGGTGGTCAGCAGCTGCACGCGGCCGGAACCCAGCGGGGATGCCTCAATGACGGCGCGGGTTGCCTGCTCGTCGCCTCCATCGTTAATCACACAGACCGTGTAGTCGGTGAAGGTTTGCTGCGCAATGTTTTCCAGCGCGCGGCTCAAGAAGCGGGGGCGGCCCTTCGTGCGGACCAGAATAGCTACGGTAGGGGAAGACATAACCACAATCAGTCGAGGGTGAGCGGGCCCGTGCCAGCCCAGGAACTCAACCCATTATGAAGGTGTGCACTGTTCAGACTCAACCCGCCACCCGTCCACGCCGCAGCAGCAAGCACACAGAGGCATACACCGCCCCTAAAAACTAGCTGATGGACTGTAGCGCCACCATCGCCAGCACACCGAGCACAAAGCATGCCGGAATGGTTACCAGCCACACCAGAAGAATCTGCAGAACAATCCTGGATTTCAGCGCGTTAAAGCGCTGGTTCACGCCCGCGCCGAGCGCCGATGCCGTCGCCAGATGCGAGGAGGAGAACGGCACCTGCAGCAGGAAGTAGCCGAGCACCTGCACCACCGCGGTCGTACCCTGAGCGACCGCGCCACGGAACGGGTCCAGGCGCACCATCTTGTAGGCGAAGGTGTAGCCGATGCGGCGGCCACCGGTCAGCGTACCCGCACCCAGGCTGAGGGCAATAATGAAGGTGCCCAGCAACATCCCTCCCCAGGTGAGGGATTGAATCAGCGCCGGATCCATGATGCGTTCGCTCAGCAGCGCCCACAGCAGCAGGTACAGGTAGCCGGTCTGCAGGCCGTGGAGCAGCGAAATTGCGGAGGCAGACACCGCCAGCACCTCGCGGGCATGCTGATTCACCAGGCGCGGGTTATGGCCGACCACCAGCCGGTAGAACGGCACCACCATCAGCCAGGACAGCAGAAAAATGAGCGGCGGCAAGTAGAAGAGCGGCAACAGAGTCGCCCCAAAAATATGCGGCAGGAATGCGAGCGAACCGAACCCTTCAGCGGCGCTGTCAATCCTCGTTTGGGTCCACCAGCTCACACCGGCGAGGGCACCCACCAGCGCGTGGGTCGAGGAGGACGGCAGCCTCAGGAACCAGGTGAGCACACCCCAGATAGCGCAGACCAGCAGCGCCGCAACGATGCCGTTCAAGCCGGTAATACCCTCCGGGGCGCTCACCCACGAGGCGGAATACTCACCGAGCAGCAGGAACGCACCGACCACGCCGAGCACGTTGAAGAGCGCGGCAAGGTACAGGGCGGAGCGCTCGCCAAGGGCGCGGGTACGCACCGGAACAGCGACGGAGTTGGAGGCGTCGTGCACACCGGTAACGTAGACCGCGGCAATGAAGGCGCAGCAAGCTAGAAGACCCAGGAACATTAGGATTCCTGAACGATAATGCGGCCGATCTCGGCGGACACATCACGCATAGAGTTGGAGGCGGCGGTCAGCTGCGCCAGGAAGGTGGCGTAGCGGCGGTACCGTTCGGGGGTGTAGCGTTCGGCAATGTACGCGTCGTATTCTTCGGCGGTGCGCAGTGCCTGGCGGGAGATGCGCAGCATGTCCATCCAGTAGTTGTCGAGGCCGCGAATATCGGCAAGTTTGGGGATGACGGCGGCGGTCAGCACCGCCTGACGCTGAATAATGTCCAGGATTGAGGTGATGTGTGTGGCGAAGCCGTCAATGCTGTGCAGGGACAGCACGTGCGCGGCGCTGGTGAGCTTCTCGACGGCGTTGGTGAGTTTGCGTGCCAGCGTGTACAGGTCTTCACGCGGGATGGGCGGGGAGAAGGAGCTGCGCACCTCGGTGAGGGTGCGGAACAGCAGGTTCGTGGAGTCCGCCTCGTGGGTGAGCATGCGTTCGAAGAGTTCGGGGTACTCCGCGACGGGGGAGCCGACCATTTCAGAGAGCAGAGCCGCCGCCTCACCGACCTGCGCTGAAATTTCAGCGAGGGAGGCGAGGGAATCGTTTGCGTGGGGGAAAAGTCGGTGCAGCATAGTTCCCAGTCTAACCAGTATTGGGTGCTGCGGGTGCGCATAGCCCGTGGGTATCTCACGAGCGCCCGCCCTGCACACGTTACTGCGCCGCCCTGCAAATGTTATAGCGCCGACCTGTTCGCGGTTGCCCGTGACGGTTTTAAACAAAAAACGGAGGGGGTCGATTTCTCGACCCCCACCGGAACGTTTTGGGATGTCGGGTTGGGAGCGCCTCTCGGCGGAAGGCCGCTCGAAGCGGCTAAAGATTTGGAGCCCGGGGCTACCTATTAGCAACCCGACATCTTGTAATTATTATCCACCCGCACCCGGCACAGAGTCAATTGGAAACAGGCTTTTCACGCCTCTGCGACCCAATGTGGAACCTGTGCCAATTCGCGGCACGAACCCGCATTTTTAGGCGCCTAAACGGTGCAGAAGACTAGAATGCTTCGAGGTTGGTCTGCGATTTTTCCTGCACAGAATCAGCCTCCGAAGCGCCGTTAGCCTGCTGACCAGCCTCAACGGCGCGCAGCTGGGCGGCGACCGCCTCCAAATCGTGCGCGATCTGCTCCATCTGCTGAGCCTGACGCGGCAGGCGAGCACGACGCTCCACCGCCTCACGCTTCACCTCGTGGCTACCCGGAACCGCAGCATCCTGCCCGGCAGAGCGCGCATAATCGGTGCGAATACCCAACGCCACCACGTGCGCAAACGCCGCGCAACGTTCCATCGCAATGTCCATATCGCCGGTGTACAGGCCCGCCAGAATCTCATCAATCGTGCGGACCACCTCATCGGCACTCGGCGGGTCGGGAACACCCGCCACCACGTGCGAACGGTAATCCTCCGCCATGCCCAGCTCAAAAGCGCGGCTCACCCCGCGCGGCGAACGATGCACCACATCCCGCAGCCAGTACATACGCCACAGCGCACCCGGCAGGGAGTGGGCGCTCGCGTGCGACCAGAGTTCGGCGAGCATCTCAATACCGTAGTCGTCGGTGAAGCTGACGAGCCGTTCGGTCATCTGCTCGTCGGTGCCGCGTCCGCGCATCAGCAGGATGCGTGCGGAGGCGTGCGCCGCCTCTTCGCGTGCGGCGGGGTCCATGCCGCCTTCGTGGCGTTCAAATTTCTCGGCGGAGTAGAGGACGGGGCGGTGGTGGGTGCGGTGACGTGAGCGCCCGGAGGCGCCGGTTGATATTGCGGGTGTAGACATAGGATTTCCCAGTGTACCGTTCATCGGCTGGGAGCCGGTAGTGTATAGTATTTCTATCTGCACACTTTCAGTTTTGTGTGGATAGGAGCGCCTTTAGCTCAGTCGGTAGAGCTACGGACTTTTAATCCGCAGGTCGTGGGTTCGAGCCCCACAGGGCGCACTAGCCGACCCGTCGCCTCCCGCTTTGCGGGGGTCGGCGGGTTTTTGCGTCTTCACCCTTATGCGCGGGGTTTTACCTCGTGCCTATCCCGTGTGGTGGGGCGTGTTCTGCCGGGTTGGTCTGGCAGTTTTTGATTCGTGTACGTTGACCCGAAAAGATGAGGAAACCCGTGAGCGTCACCATTAAGAACCCCGAAGAAATCACGATTCTTGCCACCGGCGGCACGATCGATAAGTTCTATTCGGTGGCGGGCACCATGGATATTGGTGAGCCTGCCGCTAAGGACCTGCTGGACCGCGTGATTACCGATATCCGTTTTGATATTCGCCCGCTGATTGGCAAGGACAGCCTGGACATGACCGATGAGGATCGTGCCGAGCTGACCGAGGCGCTGAACGCTGTCACTAACGACCAGGTGCTCATCACTCACGGTACCGACACCATGCCGGAGACTGCCCGCTACCTGGTCGAGCACGCCGACCTGGGCGATAAGGTTGTGGTGCTGACCGGTGCGATGCAGCCCGCCGTGATGGCTCGTTCGGATGCCGGCTTCAACCTGGGTGCCGCTATTGCCGCCCTGAACCTGCTGGAGCCGGGCGTGTACATCAGCATGAGCGGTCGTATTTTCCCTGCTGAGAGCGTGCGTAAGGACCGTTCTCGCGGCATTTTTGAGGGCTAAGATGGCTGATTCCGCTCGTATGCGGCGGGGTGAACCGGTTTCTGCCGCTGAGCTTGAGCAGGTGGAGGGTTCCTCGGATCTTATCCCGCAGGAGCGTATGTCCCGGGAGCATATGTCTCAGGCGCAGCCCATGCAGCTACATGCCATGGAGGAGCTGAAGCAGCAGGCTGACGAGTTCTGGAATGTCACCAGTGATTACCCGCTGCCGGCTAAGAACCTGTACCTGGTGCGTGCGCTGCTGCTGGTCGTGCCCTCGCTGATTATTGTTTATTACTTCATCCGCGTCACGCTTTTTCCGATTGGTGCGGTGCCGCTGGTCTACCTGGTGATGCATATGTGGCTTGCCATGATTTACCGGGCGAACCGTTCGGTGAAGCTGGTGTGGCTGGCGAATGTGGCATCCGGGGTCGCGGCGGCGATTATGACGGCGTTCTTTGTCTATGCGCTTGTGACGGTGCAGGGACCGCAGACGCTGCTGGACCGTGTGGGCATGTTCTATACGGTGAGCCTGCTGACGGTCATGGCGTCCTTTGCGCTGGAGGCCCTGTTCTCGCTGTTTTATAGTTTGGCGGTTCGTAGGAGCTTGCGTTTGACGCGGCAGAAACAGAACTCGGAGCAACAGGCGGAGGATTTCCCCGCGCATCCGCCCATCCAAACCTCTGACGGGTGAAGCCTGACGGGGTAATGACGAGGCGATAAGCGGCGGTGTGACACACTCTCAGCGATGCCCAGCCACTGCTCAGATTCCCCTAAAGTACGCGTGATACGGTAGAGAAAGAAACACAACCCGCACCTGCCAGGAGGTCACCCATGGGCGCTACACACCTGAACACAGATGCCGCTTCATCCGCAGAACACCCGGATGAAGATCTCAGTGTGCAGACTCGCTATCAGGCGCCTATCCGCCAGGCGACGCCTGCCACGCCGGAGGTGTCCGTTCCGCTGAACGTGCCGCCGGTGACTGGTTCGCATCCGGTTATTTCGGCGACTTCTACCGTCGTCATTCAGGATGGTACGAACCCGCCGATTGTGGTGCGTACGCATCCGACGGGTCCTCTACCGCCGTTCCCGGGGCAGGGGCAGGTGCCCGCTTTTCTGCGCACCTACACCGCTGATGAGGTGAAGGAGCGCCAGCAGAAGCTCAAGAAGAACCTCCTGGTCCGCGCCGTTATTTTGTGTATTTTGGCCCTGGTTGAAGGCCTCATTATCTCCCAGTACACGCAGCCGTTGGCGATTTGCTTTGGTTTTGTTGCGGCGCTCTACCTGGTGGTTCAGATGTGGCCGCTGATGCGCCCTCCGCATGATTCGGCGGACGCCTCCGTGTATAGCGTTTGGGCTATCTGCTCCCTGATTGGGTTTGTTGCGGTGGGGCTGGTGCTTTCGCCGATTACGTTCCTGCTGCTGATGCTCGACTGGGCTGGGGTTTCGATGGGCCTAGACCCCCTGCTGATACTTGTTGTCTTGGGGCTGGTCTGGTTGAGCGAGGTCGGTTTATCGTTGCTGACCATTTACCGCTTCAACAACCTGCGAATTGCGATGGCGAACCGGGCAGATTCTCCGTCGCTACCTGACAGTATTTCTGCGACGGTTGACCCGTCCACTTCTGCCTAAAACTTTTGAGGCGGCGCGGTAGACGAACGCCGCGCCGCCACCCACACTCACACCACACACTCGCTCATACGTTGTCCGCACACTATCAGCCGATATCCGAAAGATTCAGCTATGTCCGCTGTCGAGTCCTCTCCGCCATCCGCTCCGAACACCGCGCATCCTACGAAGCCCGCCACCCCCACTCTCGTGTCTGTGGCGGGTTGGGTTCTGCTCGCTATTGCTGTGGGCTGGCTGGCGCTGATTGCGTACACCGGCATTTCCTACGCGACTACCCATTTGGCGCACCTGTCGACCTGGCGCGCCCAGTCGCTGGTGGATGCGCAGGCGTACTATCCGGTGCTTTTCCTGATGGTCAGCGCGTTCGGTAACGTGACCCTGCACGGCTTCTGCACGGTGGCGTATCTGCGTGGTTACCGGTGGGCGGCGTTGGTGCTGTCGGTGGCGTTGGCGTTGGGTGTGTTGGCTTCTTTGCTGATTATGCTGACTGTGGCGGCTCTTCTGGGCACGTTGAATGGTGCGCCGAGCCAGGATGTTGAGCTGCTGCTCAGTAGCGCTTCGCCGTTGTACACGCCGGTGTATATTGCTGGCCCGTACATGCTGGTGTGTGTTGTGGCGCTGGCGTTGGTGTGGTCGCGTCAGTCGCGTTCTTATATGGAGGCGCGCCGTGATTGGCGTGTGCGCCGCAGCGAGGATTACCTGATTTAGCCTCAGAGGTTCTGGCCGCGGCTCCTGCGGCTCACCGATAACTTTATTCACCCAGCCTTTATTCACCTAACCACGTATTCAACCAACCACTATTCACCCAACTACAGTTAGGATGACTCGTGCACCCTACTTCCGAACCTGCGCACGAATCCTCATCGCAGACTAGCCCCAGCTCTACCGCCCCTGCCGCGCCTCAGGCGGTGCTCCCGCCGCGGCCGAAGGCGCTACGCGGCGTCATGTGGTGCGCTACAGCCATCATTATTCTGTCGGCAATCCAACGTATTTATGTATCTATCCATAACGAGGTGCCAGATCGCGTTACGGAAATGACGCCTGGCATCATCATTTCAGGCATATTCGCCACCTTCATCTTCTCTCTCATACCGATTTTCGTCCTCCGCCGACTGTGGAAGGGCCGTAGATGGGCGTACTTCCTCACCCTCCTCGGTAGCGCTTTTGCAGTTTTTGTTGGGGCCCTGAGTTTGCAATCTTTCATCTCGGCTGATTACTTCTCCAGGCTGGCGGATGAGTCATTGACTTCAAGACCCCGAGATTATGTAGTTTCCATTGTGGTGAGTGACATTATGGGAGCTTTTCTCACGGCCTTCTACCTGGTGATAGTTGTGCTGCTCCTTAGCCGTTCCACCAGGTCGTATGTGGCCACTGCGAGGGTCGCGCGGTTGAAGGCACGCGAACAGGTGAACGCTGATGATGGCTGGGTCGTTTTCCATCAGGAAGCAGAAATGGGCGCTCGCCTGGAAGAAGAGCAGACACGTTGGGAAGAGAAGGAAGCTAACCGACGGGCTGAGGAGGCGGTCGCTCAGCAGTACAAGACGACCCGCCGTACGGATGCACGGAAGAACTCCCGCAACGAACAGCGCGGCTACAAAGACACCTCCGTGTACACCGAGGAAGGCTACCGCCTCAACTAGGGTGGGATGCCCCTCCTCATGGGGAGACTCTTCTACTCCCGCCCTGCGCTACGGCGTGCGGGGCGGGGTGCGAAGAGACGAAAGGAACAACGATGTCAGAACGCACCCCAAAACAACCGTTGAATGACCCGGAGTACATGGTTCCCGAGTACAGCGTGCTGCTACCCTCCGACGAGGCTAAAAACAGCACCGCAGAGGGCGACAGCGCCCCCAATAACACCGCCTCCAACAATACCGCCTCCACCAACGCCGCCCCCAGCGGTGCGGTAGACAATAATGCGGCAGAGGATAACGCACCCGGCGACAGCACCCCCGAGCATGCCACTACCGGCTACCGGGATGTGACCGCCGACTACACCGCAACTGTCTCCGCCGAGCAGGTAATTCCGGAGCGCCCGAAGGCTATGCGCAACGTCATGTGGTGCGCTGCCGCCATTATCGTGCTGGGACCCTTGAGTAACTTTCTGCCGATTCTAAGCCGGTCGTATATCGATTTTGAGATGGTGGTGAGTGTTCTCTTCTCTGCCTTGGTGGTTACCCTCATCATCTCTGCTATCCCGATTTTTGTTCTCTGGAAGATCTGGGATGGCCGCGAGTGGGCGCGCATTCTTACCATCATCTACTGCGCTCTCGCGGCTGCTAGCGGTGTGCTTATTCTTGCGGATAATTTCTCGGGGTTAAGCTCTAGAGCGGCTGCGGCGTCCAGCCTGGTGCGTATCGCGAGCGGCGTTTTTACTCTCGTTCTTTACCTCCTGATGATTGTGCTGCTGACTCGTGCTCCTATTAGGATGTACACACAAATCGTTAGCGGGGCACGTGCGCTAGAACGCCAGCAGATGATGTCTGAGACGAGGCAGGCTGCCGGTCAGGTGCCGGCAGAACTTCGAGAGATTTTCGCTGACGATGAGGATGACGAACGTACCTCATCAGGGGAAACACCCCTCGACCCCCGCACCGTAGCGCGGGATGGGGCACCTAGAAAGGAACACCAACGTCAGGAGTTCCGGGGCTAGCCCTCGGAATGGTGCACGTGGTTACTCGGATACCTCTGAATACGCTGAGAAAGGGTACCGCCTTCCTAGGGTGCGGCGCGCCTCCTTATATCCTTAGGGTAAGACTCTTTAACACCCGCTCCGTGGCACTGTAGCGCGGGGTGGGTGCCAGAAGAGAAAGTGCCAGGGGAGAAAGGAACGACGATGTCAGAACGTATCCCGAAGCAGCCGCTGAATGACCCGGAGTACACGGTTCCCGAATACAGTGTGCTGTTGCCCTCCGAGGAGGCTAAAAACAGCACGGCAGAGAGTAACACCGCCTCCAATAACGTTGCCCCCAGTAGCGCGGTAGACACTAACACGGCAGAGAATAATGCACCCGGTGACAGCACCCCAGAGCACGCCACTACCGACTATCGGGAGGCGACCGCCGGTTACGTTGCCGCCTCCGAACATGCGGGGCGGGTACGCCCGAAGGCTCTGCGTAGCGCCAAGCGGTGCACCACCGCGATTATTATTCTGTCGCTTTTCACCACTATCCAGCTCTTCCTGCTCTTCGGTAAACCAATCGCCGGTGTGGAGACGCTACCTGACCTTGTCCTGCGTATGCTAGGGTACCCTCTCATCTTTGTTCTTATCCAGATTTTGCTCTTCTGGATGACCTGGAAAGGACACAGGTGGGCACACATACTTACCCTCATGTACAGCGCCTACGAGGTCTTGAGTCGCATGTATTGGTTTGCGCAAGATTTCCTCGTGGACTCCCGCTATATCACCTTGTTGATGGATGAGTTGCAATCCTCCGACTCTGCAGATTTTGCGGTCGCTTTTCTCATACGTACCGCGATTGGTGTTTTCATTACTGTCCTCTACGTCCGGAATATTGTGTTGCTGACTCGTCCCTCTGCGTGGGCGTACACGGCTACCGGCAGCAGCGCACCGAACAACCAGGTGGTTGGTCAGAATCCGTCGGAACCTGACGCGAACTCCACCAAGGGCGGTAACCGCCTCAACTAGGATGTTTACCTCAAACGGCGCCACTATCACCAAAAGGCTCAGAGCATGAAAGGGTGGGGATACCAGACGGTATCCCCACCCTTTCGCATTAAACATCGCAATCTTTTAGCTGGTAAAACCCTTTGAGTTACCTAAAAGGTTCCAGGCTTCGTATAAAAACTCTACTGGGCTCGAAGAGCTTACCCTATACTGAAAAAGTATTATTCTCTCAGCTAACTACATCAAACAACTCTTTTAGGTATGTTTCAAGCAAATCTACCTAAATGAGCGCAACAATCACCGACTGACGCACCACAGTGCGAGCATATGAGAGAAAGAACGACGATGTTTAACAATACTTCCGGTGCCCCCGCGGGCACACTGGCACCTCAGCTTCCGGTTCCTGCAAGTGTCCGCCCCGTGCACGGTGTGCCGGGTGCCCAGCGCGTTATCAATCTTCCGCCGCGCCCCATCGCCATCTGGGCGGTATCCCTATTCTTGGTGGTGTATGTGTCCACATACCCCCTGCAGCCTCTTGTAGGTCTAGAATTCACGGGTGCTTATATGTTTGCAGGCATGACTATGGGGCTTACGATGATTCTCCCTATTGTTCTTGGAGTAGTCTCTGCCTGGTACCTCACTGAGGGGTATGAGTGGGCGCGAGTGGTGGTTATTATCGAGGGCGCGCTACGCATGATCCTGGATATTGTGTATGTAGCTCTCTGCGCTCACGTTTTCTTTGACAACGAATACGATTCACAAATGCTTAGGGTATTGTTCTTTGGCCCGTTTATGACTCTTGAAGTCTTGTACGCGAAGCTCGCCTTTGATTTCATCAGCCGCATCGTGATTATCGTTCTTCTCTGCCAGCCGCAGGTTGGGCGGTACATCCATATGCGTGGAGACTTGCGACGCATGGGTGCGCGCTAAACATAACCAATCGGGATGCACAACACCTCCCGTTCCTCCTTCACTTAAACAATCACCGGCTCACGCATTAGTGTGGGGCACATACAAGAAAGAACAACGATGTTTAACAATACTTCCGGCGCCCCGGCGGGTACGCTGGCACCGCGGCAGCTCAGCCTAATACCGTAGCACCGAACTTTCCGGCACCGAATTTTGTGGCACCCGCCGCAGTGACGCCTCAGCTTCCGGCTCCTGCAGGTGCCCGCCCTGTGCATGGTGCTCCTCGCCTTCAGGCAACCAGCAATCTTCCGCCGCGCCCCGTTGCCATCAAGATTGTATTCATCTTCATGATAGTGTTCCTGTCTACGTATCCCCTACAGCCTGTTGTGGGTCTAGAGTTCACGTTTATGTATTTGCTGGCAGGCACGACCATGGGGCTTACGATGATCTTCCCCATTGTTTTTGGAGTATTCGCCGCTGGGCGCCTCAATGAGGGTTATGAGTGGGCACGAAAGGCGATTATTATCGAGGGCGCACTACGCATGCTTCTGGATATTGTGTTTGTAGCTCTCTTCTCTCACGTTTTATGGGACAACGGCAGCCAATCAGCAATGGGTAAAGTGATGTTTTTTGGCCCCTTGATGTCCCTTGAAGTCTTGTACGCGAAGTTAGCCTTTGATTTCATCAGCCGCATCGTGATCATTGTTCTTCTCTGCCAGCCGCAGGTGGGGCAATACATCAAAACCTGTGAGAATCTGCGACGCATGGGCGTGCGGTAAATCGTATTGCAGAAGACATAACCAATCGGGGTACATAACCCCTCCCGTTCCTCCTCCGCATAAACAATCACCGGCTCACGCATTAGTGTGGGGCACATACAAGAAAGAACAACGATGTTAAACAACGCTCCCAACCCTTCGGATACTGGTCCGGCGCCTCAGCCTAACGCCGCAGCACCGAACTTTCAGGCACCGAACTTTCCGGTTCCGGGCGCACCAGCTCCTTCGTACGGCATGCCGGGCTCCTACGGAGTCGTTTACGTCCCTACGCAGCCCGTCGCTCTGCGTGCGGCGATGGGGTGCGCAATCGCTGTCATAGTATTGGCTGCCCTGTCATCCCTCTACATGATGTTCTGGGATGGTGTGGATTTTGATGATTTCTCATGGATTGGCTTTGCCGCTATCGGCGGGCTCGTCATCTGGCAGCTCTGGCAAGGAGCCCGCTGGGCGCACATACTGGTCATCGTTGACTGTGCGCTATACCTCGCCCTTAACCTAACGGGCTTCCTGTTGCTCCCATTTTTGCGTCAGGCTGGTGTGCCCGTCCTAGAAGGGGCGCGGATGGTAGGCGCATACCACTATGGAGATCCTAATGTCTTCTTAGTACTGGTTCTAGGCAGGACCGCAATTGATATTGCCTTGCACATTGCCATCATTGTTCTTCTGACCCGACCGCAGGTCTTGCAGTACTTCAAAGCCCACGAGGACCTTCGAAGCATGGGCGTAAAGTAACCTCGCGGAGGTGCAACCGGCATCCGGGGCGTCACCTCTACCGGGCTTGAGAGAGCACAAAAGGGTGGGGATACCAGACGGTATCCCCACCCTTTCGCATCCCCGGCTCACGACCGAGAAGAACTCACGTATTACTCAGCAGATTCCTGCTTCGCCTTCGAGCGGCCACGCAGGTACTCGATAAAGACCGGCACCACAGAAACCACCACAATAATCACAGCAATGTACTCAATGTTGTTGTGCACGAACGGGATACCGCCCAGCAGCACACCCGCCAGACCAATCGAACCAATCCACGCAACCGCGCCAACAACATTCCACAGGTGGAACTTTTTACGGTCGTACGAAGAAATACCCGCCGCAACAGACACAAAAGTACGAACAATCGGCACGAAACGACCCAGAACCAGAGCCAAGCTACCACGCTTCTGGAAGAACTCCTCAGTAGTGTGCAGGTTCTTGGTGCTCAGAATCTTCGCGTCATCCTTGAAGATCTTACGGCCGTAACGGGCACCGATCTGGTAGCCAACCTCAGCGCCAGCAATAGCAACCAGCACCAGCACCGGGAACGCCAGCCAGAGAGACAGACCCATCTGCTCATGCAGCATACCCAGAGCAAAAATCAGGGAGTCACCCGGAAGAACCGGGAAAAGAACGCCGGACTCAATAAATACGATAATTGCCGAAACAACCAGAACCCAGGGGCCGGTATCGAGCAGGAACTGCTCAAGGTCGAGGCCCAAGAGTGCAACCGGAAGATGCGCCAAAGCGGTGGCAAGAAAAGTCATGAAAAATCCTGAACTGTGAGTGGACCGCACGCACGGATCGGCGGCGGAGTAACACCAGCATAGAAAGCATACCTATGGTGAACATTGTGCAAAACTATGCGGAGGCTGTGTATTACTGGCACAATTCTACCGGCATTTACGCCGGATGCACGGGTGAGCGAGGCGTAAATCTCCGCACCGGCGGAACCGAAACCACGCGAGGTGATGCGGCGCTCGCACGCCTGCCCAAGTAGTGACCGTCCGTCAGGCCAGAGGATGCAGGGTGTGACATGATGGGAAGAGAGCACGGCGCGTCGCGGCGTAGCGAACGCCCCAACCACCCACCGTTGGAGAGAACATGAACCCCCAGCAGTCAGCTTCCAGCCCCGCCGATTCCCCACATGCTGATTCCCTGCATACTGAAGCCCGCGACGTGTTGCGCCGCCTCACCGGTGTTACTGATGCCGAGTTCCACGACGGCCAATACGAGGCGATTCGCGCCCTCGTAGCCGACCGCGCCCGCACCCTTGTCGTGCAGCGTACCGGCTGGGGTAAGTCCGCTGTCTACTTCATTTCTTCCCTGCTGTTGCGTGCCCGCGGTATGGGCCCGGCGCTTATCGTCTCCCCGTTGCTTTCCCTCATGCGCGACCAGGTCGAGGCGGCATCCCGCGCGGGAGTGCGCGCCGCGATGGTGAACTCCGCGAACGTCACCGAATGGGATGAGATCCGTACTCGCCTCGAAGCTGACGAGCTTGACGTGCTCCTGGTCGGCCCCGAACGCCTCAATAACCCGGCGTTCCGCGAGCAGTGGCTACCGTATCTGCTGCCGCGCCTGGGTCTGCTCGTTATTGATGAGGCGCACTGTATTTCTGACTGGGGCCATGACTTCCGCCCCGACTACCGCCGTATTGGTTCGCTCATTAAATCTCTGCCGGCGGGTGTGCCGGTGCTGGCGACTACCGCGACTGCGAATGACCGTGTTAGCCGTGATATTGCCGAGCAGCTCAGTACCGATACCGCCGCACCCGTGCATGTGCTGCGCGGCCCGCTGTCCCGCGAGTCCCTGCGCCTAGGTGTTCTGACCCTGCCTGATGAGGCGCAACGCATCGGCTGGCTGCTCACACACCTGAATAGCCTGCCCGGTTCGGGCATTATCTACACGCTGACTGTCTCTGCGGCAGAAGATACCGCAAACGCCCTGCGTGCCAGCGGCTACGAGGTGCTCGCCTACACCGGTAAGACTGACCCGGATGAGCGGCTGGTTGCAGAGCAGGCGCTCAAGGAAAACCGGGTGAAGGCTCTTGTTGCGACGAGTGCCCTCGGTATGGGTTTTGACAAGCCCGATTTGGGTTTTGTCGTGCACCTGGGCGCGCCGTCGTCGGCGGTGAGCTACTACCAGCAGATTGGTCGCGCCGGACGAGGTGCCGTCAACGCGGATGTTCTGCTCCTGCCCGGTCGCGAAGACCGCGCCATTTGGGAGTATTTTGCGACCGCCTCCATGCCTGATGAGGAGCAAGCGTTGGCTGTTTTGGATGCCCTCGCCCAGTCTCCGGAGGGGTTGAGCATTACCGCCTTGGAGGCGCGCGTTCAGTTGCGCCGCTCCACCCTGGAGCTTCTGCTGAAGGTGCTGGACGTTGAGGGTGCGGCGGTGAAGGAAGGTAACTTTTGGCGTCGTACCTCTTCGCCGTGGCAGTACGATAGTGCACGTTACGCGGCGGTGGCGCAGGCGCGTGTGGCGGAGCAGAACGCCATGCTTGAGTATGAACGCACTAGTCAGTGCCGTATGCTTTTCCTGGCTCAGCAGCTTGATGACGCTTCCGCTGTTGCTTGCGGTCGTTGCGATGTGTGTGCAGGCCCCTGGTACCCGGTTGAAGTCCCCGCTGAGGCGCAGCAGGCGGCGCAGAGCAGCTTCAATACGGTGGGCGTGCCCCTGCAGCCGCGCCGCATGTGGCCGAGCGGGCTGGATCAGCTGATGGGTGCGGATGCGCCGCGCGGTCGTTTGTCTAAGGATGAGCAGGCCGAATCCGGTTACGCTTTGGCGCGTTTGAGCGACATGGGGTACGGTACTCGTCTGCGTGAGCTTCTGGCAACGAATGAGATGGGTGAACCGGTTGATTCTGAGGTTCCTGCCGAGCTGGGTCGCGCCTGCGTGAAGGTGCTTGCTGCGTGGCAGTGGGCTGAGGCGGGTCGTCCGGTGGCGGTGTTGACTCTGCCTTCGCCGGTGCGTCCCCGTTTGGCTCAGTCTCTGGGTAGGGGTCTTGCATCGGTGGGGCGCCTGGTGGATTTGGGCCGGGTGTCTCTGGTGGGGGAGCCGCGTTTCTTTGGCGGCAATAGCGCGTTCCGTTGTGCGGATGTGCTGCGCTCGTACCGGGTGCCTGCAGAAGTTCTGGACTATGTGCGGGAGCATCGGTGCCCTATTCTGCTGGTTTCTGATGTGGTGGATTCGCGGTGGGCGTTTACAGCTGTGGCGCGTGAGCTGCGTCTGGCGGGCGCTTCTGCGGTGTATCCTTTCTCTTTGGCTGCCACCCACTAGCCGCGCCCATTAAGGTTTATTTATTCCCCTGACGAGGTTGTATGTCATATTCGGAATATTCAAAATTAGCGGTCACAGACGGCTCTTCCGCTGTGCTCAGCGATATTCCTGCTCGCCCCGAACACAGCGAGTGGATGACGCGCGCCCTCGCCGAGGGTGCCGCCGCGGGTGAGCGTGGCGAGATCCCTATCGGTGCTGTGGTGGTGGATGAGCAGGGTGCCATTATTGGTTCGGCGGGCAATACCCGCGAGCGGGAGCATGACCCCAGCGCCCATGCGGAGGTGAATGCGATTCGTCAGGCGGCGGCGCATTGTGGTCAGTGGCGCCTGGACAGGTGCACGCTCGTGGTGACGGTTGAGCCGTGCCTGATGTGTGCTGGCACGATCCTGGCGTCGCGCGTTTCGACGGTGGTTTTTGGCGCCTGGGAGGAGAAGACGGGGGCTGCTGGCAGTCGTTACGATGTACTGCGTGACGGCAGGGTTGCTCCGGTTCCCGAGGTGTATGCGGGGGTGCGTGCTGATGAGTGTGCGCAGCTGATGGTGGACTTCTTTAAGGAACGCCGCCTGTAGCCGTTATCTGTGGTGTCGCCCCAGAAACTGCTCTATAGAACGCGAAAGGCTACGCAGGGAATGCGTGGCTTTTCGCGTTATTTGTACGAAAAACCCCATTTCTTTGAAAAATGCTTCAAAAATTTCAAAAATGACCCCTGTTTTTCAAGAAAAGCCCACTACATCACACACAATCGGGTCTACGATATATAGGCATTGGAGCCTCCGCCTGCCTGCGCCCGACGCTCAACACCCCGCGCGGTGCCCGCGGATGACTCCCAGAAACTCACCCGAACCATCCATTCTCTGAGGGGATTTAACCGTGTTAAGCGTTGACAATATTTGGGCAAAAGGGCGCCACACTCCGCTTTTTGACCGCACCACCTTCTCAGTGGGCGAGGGTGAAGTCATTATTGTTCAGGCGGATAGCCAGCTGGAGCGTACCTCTCTCGCGTTGGCGCTGACTGGCCGCCTTCCCCTGTCCGGCGGCACGATTAGCTGGAGCAAGGGCGATGATGACCCTCGTCCTATTTCGATGAAGCGTCTGCGTGCTCTCAGCAGCGTGGTGGATTCTCCTGATGTGACCGCTCCTGAGCAGCATATGCGCGTGCACGATTACGTTTCGGAGATGCTTTCCTATAACCTGCCGATTTTTGGTCGTTCCCGTGCGAGCCGCTGGTTGAAGGAACGCGGCCTGGAAGACCTGGATGGCCTGTGGATGGATGAGATTAGCGGTGAGATGAATATGGAGCTGATGGCTGCGTTGGCTCAGAATAGCCCGTCGGATCTGCTGGTGTTTGATACTCCTTCCCGCCACCTGAACCACACGTACATGTGGCTTCCGTACCTGGAGGAGCTTGCCTCCGATGAGGACCACCCGCGCACGGTGGTGGCGGTTGTGCCCCATATTTCGGAGTCCTGGCATGGTGCGCGTGCTGTGGTCGGCCGTGCCCCTGAGGAGAACGCGCCGGATCCTGTTGAGGGCGAGGTTGAATCCTCCAATGATTCCCCCGAACATGGCGAAAACGCTGAGAAGGAGTAAGAATGACTGTTCTGCGTGTTGCACTCGTTGAGCTGAAACGCCTGACCAGCGGTGTTCTGCCGGTTTTGGTGCTGCTTGCGATGTCCTGCATTCCGCTGCTGTACGGTGCCCTGTACCTGTACGGTAACTGGGATGCTTACGGCCATGTGAATGGCATTGTGGGTGCCCTTGTGGTTGAGGATGAGGGCGCGACGGATTCTGAAGGTAAGCAGGTGAACACCGGTGCTGATGTGAAGAAGAACCTTCTGGATGCGGGCACGTTTGATTGGCGTCAGGTGCAGACCCGCGCTGAGGCTGTTGAAGGCGTGGAGAACGGTACTTACGACTTTGCGATGGTGATTCCGAAGGATTTCTCCCGTAATTTGCAGAGTGCCGGTTCGTTCAAGCCTGATGCTGACGGCAAGACGGGCACTATTGATCCTCGTTCGGCGGGTATTGAGGTCATTACGAATGATGCCAATAACTATGTGCTGACGAATATTGTCACGAAGGCGGGCACTTCGGTGCGTGATTCGGTGGCGGAGAAGGTCGGTAATTCTACGGCGAATTCACTGTTGGCTAGCTTCACGACGATTCATTCGAAGATGGGTGAGGCTGCTGATGGTGCGTCGAAGGTGAATAACGGCACGGTGAAGCTGGCGGATGCGATTGTTCAGCTGAAGGACGGCACTGCCACGGTGAATGATGGTGCCGTGAAGCTGAAGGATGGAACCTCCTCCTTGGCTGATGGTCAGTCCCAGTTGTTGGATGGTCAGAAGCAGTTGGCGGAGGGTGCCGCGAAGCTCGCTGATGGTGCCTCGACTTTGGATTCTGGCGCGGCGAAGCTGGATTCTGGTGCTGCGAAGCTTGCCGATGGTGCTTCGAGTTTGAAGGATGGTTCGTCGACTTTGGCTTCGGCGGCTGCGTCTGCTTCTGATGGTGCGGCGAAGTTGAAGGATGGTTCGGCGACCCTGGCTGAGGGTACTGCGAGCTTGAAGAGTGGTTCGGCTGCGGTTGCGAAGGGCGCTAATGATTTGGCGTCGGGTATTCATCAGTTGCGTACCGGTATGGATCAGGCGGGTATTCGTGAGTTGCCGGCTGAGTTGAACGCGATGTGCATGCGCTTGCATGAGACGGATACGTCTGCCGGTAGTGGCGATTTTGGTCGTGACCTGTCGAATACTGTGGTGTCTGCGACTGCTCAGAAGATGCGTGCTCAGTTGGCGCCGTTGGTTGAGGCGGGTACGTTGACTCAGGAGCAGGCTGATCAGCTGGTGGCTGCTGTCGATTCTGAGGAGACGAAGAATGAGGTTGCTGAGCTGAATCAGAAGGCTCTGCAGTCGCATCTGGCTACTCGTGATGCTGCCGCTGCTGATGCTTTGTCGAAGCTGAGCGCGTTGAAGTCGAGCCATTGTGTTTCTGATGGTTCGTCGTCGACTGCGGCGAAGATTCAGACTTTGGTGTCTGGCGTGGATGCGCTGGATTCTGGTGCTTCGTCGCTGGCGAAGGGTGCTTCGTCGTTGGCTGAGGGTGCTGCTCGTGTGGATGCTGGCGCCTCCTCGTTGGCGTCGGGTTCGGCGACTTTGGCTGATGGTAATTCTAAGATTGCTTCGGGTGCTTCGAGCCTTGCGAGTGGTTCTGCGACTCTGTCGGGTGGTGCTTCTGAGCTGAAGGAGGGTACTGGTTCTTTGAAGAGCGGTACCGCCGAGCTGAAGGATGGTAGCGGCACTTTGGCGGAGAAGGAGCAGTCTGCGGTTGATGGTCAGCAGAAGTTGGCTGATGGCGCGAATGAGCTGAAGGACGGCGCGTCGAAGCTGTCTGATGGTACTGCGAAGCTGTCTGATGGTTCTACTCAGCTGAATGATGGTGCTTCCGAGTTGAAGAATGGTACGTCGTCGCTGGAGAGCGGTCTGGCTTCTGGTGCTAAGCAGGTTCCGAGCCTTGCGCCGAGTGAGCAGGCGAAGGTTGCGGATACGATGTCGAACCCTGTGACTTTGTCGCATGATTCGTTGGCGTCGGGTCGTAACTACGGTGAGGGCATGGGCCCGTTCTTCATGTGCTTGGCGCTGTGGATTGGCGGCTTGATGCTGGTTCAGACGTTGCGCGTGATGAATAACCGTGCGTTGGCTTCGCATGCTCCGTCGATTCGTGTGATGCTCGGTAGCTGGATGCCGTTTGGCCTGGTGGGTATTGCTCAGGCGACTCTGATGTTCGCCGCGATTAAGTTCGGTTTGGGCTTTGAGATGGCTCATCCGTGGCTGGTGTGGCTGTTCCTCTGCTATGTGGCTCTGGTCTTTACCGGTTTCATCCATGGTCTGACGGTGATTTTGGGTGCGCCGGGCAAGCTTGTTGCTTTGGTCATTCTGATTCTGCAGCTGATTACTGCGGGCGGCACGATGCCGTATGAGACTCTGCCTGAGTCGATCCGTTGGATGCATGACTTCTTCCCGATGGGTTATGCGGTGGCGGGTACGCGTCGTTTGGCGTATGGCATTGACGAGTCGAGCCTGTGGGGCATCATGCTGGTTTTGACTCTGTGGGGTCTGGCTGGTCTGCTGTTGGGTTACATTGGCACGCGTCGTGATCGTACGTGGTCGCTGAAGAAGCTTGCGCCGGAGATTACGGTGTAACGAACCCTGTTTGGTCGCACCGGGGGAAAACTGTCTAATAAAATAGAGATATATCTGCAAAAAGGGAGGGAGGACTTCTGATGTTGCAGCGCCCAGTCGCTGAAGCTGCAAGTCGTCGTCCCGGCCGTACAGGTAGAACTCAGTTGAAGTTGTTCAACGCTGCTATGGAAATCATGACCCAAAAGGGGCTTGAGTACGCCACTGTTGAAGAGGTGGCTGCCCGGGCGGGTGTTTCTAAGGGAACCGTGTATTACAACTTCGGTTCTAAGAAAACCATGGTGGATCAGCTGGTTCAGTACGGCACGCAGTTGCTGCTGAGCGATGCGCGTCGCGCGGCGTCGGTTCATTCTGACCCGCGTGAGGCTTTGCGGAGTGCTATTCGCGCCGCATTCCAGTATCTTGAGGACCGTCCGGGTTTTACTCGGATGTGGCTTGCGGAGGCGTGGAAGGGCGCGGATGGTTGGACCGATGCGATGAGCGATAACCGTTTGAATCTTCTGAATTATTTGGAGGAGATGACGGAGGCTGTGGCTCGCCGCTATACGGTTGATACCGCTCAGAATCCTCGTGCGATTGCGATCTCTATGTTCGGAGCGATTTATATGCTTGCCATGGATCGTGAAGTTCATCAGGCGGAGCGCAATGCTGAGGATGCAACGCGTGCTGTCATGCTAGTTGTAGATGGGTATATCCGTCATTAGGTGGACCTGTTGGGGTCTGCAGACGTGCCGGGACTTTCGGGGTCGGGTGTCGAAAAGGGCGCGGTTAAAGGGGCCGTGAAGAGGGCGACACCCGGCTGCCGTGCGCGGTTTTTCTTGCCCTCTGGTCGGGGGTGTGCTATAGTTTTCCACTGTTGGTGGTGTGTCCGAGCGGCCGAAGGTGCATCACTCGAAATGATGTTTGGTGTAAAAGCCAACGGGGGTTCAAATCCCTCCACCACCGCACCAACGAAAACCCGTCGAGATTTGTCTCGGCGGGTTTTTGCATACCCGGGTTGTTCCGGATTGTTCTGGGGTGGTGTTGACGGGTGCGTTGGTGGGTGCTTTGGCTGGTGTTTGCGCGGCGGTATTTGCCTAGTTTTATAGGGTGTGTGCCACTTCCGGGGCTTTACCGGTGCTTGCTGATTTGGGGGTGGGTAAAATCGTATTATGCGTATTAAGATTCTTGACCACCCGCTGGTCTCTCACAAGATTAGTGTTCTGCGTGATAAGAACACTCCGTCCCCGATTTTCCGTCAGCTGGTTGATGAGCTGGTGACCCTTCTTGCCTATGAGGCGACTCGCGAGATCCGTGTGGAAGAGGTTGAGGTTGTGACTCCGGTGGCGACTACTACCGGTGTTCGTATTGCTGATCCGAAGCCGCTGGTTGTTCCGATTCTGCGTGCTGGTTTGGGCATGCTGGAGGGTATGACTCGCATGGTTCCGACCGCTGAGGTGGGTTTCCTGGGTATGGCTCGTAATGAGGAGACCCTGGATATTGTGACCTATGCTGAGCGTCTGCCGGAGGATCTGACTGGTCGTCAGGTGTACCTGCTGGATCCGATGCTGGCTACGGGTGGCACTCTGATTGAGGCTATTAAGTTCCTGCGTAAGCGTGGTGCTGAGTCTGTGACTTGTGTGTGCCTGATTGCTGCTCCTGAGGGCATTGCTGCTCTGGAGAAGGGCATTGAGGGTATGGAGAATGTTGATCTGTTCTTGGCTGCTCGTGATGAGCGTTTGAATGAGAAGGCGTACATTATTCCGGGTCTGGGCGATGCTGGTGACCGCCTGTACGGTCTGGCTGAGTAGTCTTTTAGCGTTATTTACGTGATGTGAGCGGGGCGCCTCTGCATATGTATGTGTGGAGGCGCTTCGCTGTGTCTTGGGGTGTTCGGCTGGTTGCGTGCCGCAGTGCGGCGGTGCGTGTATAACCCATCCGGGGCTTGGGTGGCGATGGTGCTGCTGGGTGCCGGCGTGGGTTTTGAAACACACCACCTATTATGTGATGAGGAACACAATATGGTACTGGAGGGTGCATTAAAACTTCAAGGGTATTCACAGCTTCACATGAAAATGCAGGGTGTACCCCATACATAACAGAAACCGTGAATATTTATGTGAGAAAAAAGCTGAAAGCCTCAGGTTCCGCATGAAACCTCCCAAAATGGGGGAAGGGTATTGTACTCCTCTCTGTGACAAAGGAGAATCCACTATGTCGAATCCGCTTGATTTATCCGTCAAATAGGAGAAATATTAAGTAAGAGGATTGAGTCTCGAACAGGTATTGGGGACTGTTTGACTCGGCGTCACTTCCGGCGCACCCCACACTACGTACGACTGGGATCCCGTACACAGACTTTGAGAGAAGGTTGAACCATGTCAGGCGCAGTACCTGGATATGTCCACATCTCCCAGCGCGGCCGCGCCGCTAAGCG
>FLSH01000290.1_pt2 | contig 53180 bp, 34 predicted proteins | sample 1550441 | NCBI WGS metagenome assembly FLSH01 (sample SAMEA4031756, study PRJEB14383) | metagenome | biome: human; feature: oral; material: saliva | place: Philippines | collected 2014 | reverse complement strand
CGGTTGCAGGCTCGTGCGCGTTTCGATGCATGAAACCAAAGTGACCCTGAGCTGAAGAGCGTTGGACGCCGCGCGTAAAATCAGTACTTGCATCACTACGGAAGGTAAAACAATGCCAGAACTGCGTTCACGTACTTCAACTCACGGCCGTAACATGGCTGGTGCCCGCGCCCTGTGGCGTGCCACCGGCATGGGCGATGACGATTTCGGTAAGCCCATTATTGCTATCGCGAACTCTTTCACCCAGTTCGTGCCCGGTCACGTGCACCTGAAGAACATGGGTGAACTGGTCGCCGGCGCTATCCGTGAGGCTGGCGGCGTCGCCAAGGAATTCAACACCATCGCCGTTGATGACGGTATCGCGATGGGCCACGACGGGATGCTCTACTCGCTGCCTTCCCGCGACCTGATTGCTGACTCGGTCGAGTACATGGTGAACGCGCACCGTGCCGACGCGCTGATCTGCATCTCTAACTGTGACAAGATCACCCCCGGTATGCTTCTGGCGGCAATGCGCCTGAACATCCCCACTATCTTTGTGTCCGGCGGCCCGATGGAGTCCGGCGAGGGTATTGAGGGCGTTGTTGAGCACCGCCTCGACCTGATTGACGCCATGGTGATGGCTGTTGACGATAGCGTCAGTGACGCTGCGCTCGCTCAGGTTGAGAAGAATGCCTGCCCGACCTGCGGTTCGTGTGCGGGTATGTTCACCGCGAACTCCATGAACTGCCTGAACGAGGCGATTGGCCTGGCGCTGCCCGGTAACGGCACCACTCTGGCTACCCAGGTGGCTCGTAAGGAGCTGTTCCTGGACGCTGGCCGCCGCATCGTGGAGCTGGCTAAGCGCTACTACGAGCAGGATGACGAGTCGGTTCTGCCCCGCTCCATTGCGACCAAGGAGGCGTTCGAGAACGCCATGGCGCTGGACGTGGCGATGGGCGGTTCGACCAACACCGTGCTGCACACCCTGGCGATTGCTCACGAGGCGGGTGCCGACTTCACTCTGGATGACATTGACCGCATTTCGCGTCAGGTTCCCTGCCTGGCGAAGATTGCCCCGAACTCCACTAAGTACCACATTGAGCACGTGCACCGTGCCGGTGGTATCCCCGCCCTGCTGGGTGAGCTGAACCGTGCCGGCCTGCTGCACAAGAACGTTCATTCTGTTCACGCTGATTCGCTGGACGAGTGGCTGGACGAATGGGATATCCGCGGCGGCAAGGCGAGCGAGAAGGCGAAGGAACTGTTCCTGGCAGCTCCCGGTGGCGTGCGCACCACCCACGCGTTCTCGACCGCGAACAAGTACGAGTCCCACGAGACTGACTCCGAGAACGGTTGCATCCGCGCCGTGGAGCACGCGTACACCAAGGACGGCGGCCTGGCGGTCCTGTACGGCAACATCGCCCAGGACGGCGCAATCATCAAGTCCGCTGGTATTGATGAGGAGCTGTTCCACTTCAAGGGGCGCGCTTTCGTGGTTGAGTCGCAGGACGAGGCTGTGTACGAGATCCTGTCGAAGAACGTGAAGGAAGGCGACGTTGTCGTCATCCAGTACGAGGGCCCGAAGGGCGGCCCGGGTATGCAGGAGATGCTGTACCCGACCTCTTACCTGAAGGGCCTGGGCCTCGGTAAGAAGTGTGCACTGATTACTGACGGTCGTTTCTCGGGTGGTACCTCGGGTATTTCGATTGGTCACGTCTCCCCGGAGGCGGCTGCTGGCGGCGCTATCGGTCTGGTGCAGACCGGCGACGAGATTGAGATTGACGTGAACAACCGCATCCTGCGTGTGAACGTTTCGGATGAGGAGCTGGCTGCTCGCCGCGAGGCGAAGGGCGCCGCACCGTGGCGTCCGACCAAGCCGCGTGAGCGTCACGTGTCGAACGCCCTGAAGGTGTACGGCATGCTGGCCGCATCCGCCGATAAGGGTGGCGTGCGCATCCTGCCCGAGGACGCATAAACCCCTCACGTATCGTGTGAGAATTTAATATTCTTGTCCCTAATGGTCGGTGCTCTGTTCTGCAGTTTTTCTGCGGGGCGGGGTGCCGACCTTTTTAACGTTTTTGAGAGTCCGGTGCGGCGTATTGCCTTGTCAAGGCTATTGCAGTAGGGTGTAGAAGGGTATTTAGGTACCCGATTCACCGACTCAGCACAACCACTCAAACACAACGCAATTCGCAACCCTCACGAGGACGTATTCATGGTTACCCTGCCCGCACGCGCACAGCGTGCCTTTACTTGCCGTGCCCTGGCGGCTCTTGCCTGCATCGGTGCGCTCGCTTTGAGTTCTTGCTCTGCTCAGCCGCAGGCTGATGATTCTGAAACCGCCCCGATGAAGGTGGCGACTTCTTCCGCGCCCGTGGACGCTAAGACCCTGTTCACCGCGGCGGATGGCTCCTGGAAACCGAATACCGTGCAGATTGCTGCCGGCTTGGATTCCCCTGCAACCTACGATTCGGTGGCGACCCCCACGAATGAGCCGAGCACCGACGCCGAGTACGAGGCGGCATACGCCACGGCGAGCGGCTCCGTGAGCACTATCGATCCTGGTACTCGCTGTGGCGTGACGAGTCTGCTGGGTGGTTCCGCCGGTATTTACGTGTATGACGGTTCGGATTGCGCGAAGGCTCAGGAGGCGGTGCGCCTCTTCAACAGCCGCAAGAACCAGGACGGCACGGCGAGTGTTGAGTGGTACCAGTGCGCTACGAAGGTGCAGGGCCGCGACTACATTACGGGTGCCTGCTTCACGCAGGGTGGTAGCGTTGAGAAGCCGCGCCTGGCGCTGATTCCGGCACAGACCCGCATGCTGTCGGGTACGCTGACTTTCGCTGAAGCGTACGGTGGCGGCACTTTCGGTCAGGGTGATTCTGCGAAGACTGTTGAGGCGCTGCGTTTCACCAGCCCGGACTCTAAGGTCGCGTGTTCGGTGACCCCGTCGGGTGTGGACTGCCAGGCGCTGGTGGGCGTGACCCTGCAGGGCTGGGATGCCGCATCCGGTAAGGCGCAGCAGCGCGTGCACATGGTGCAGGGCCAGGCGCCCGAGGTGAGCCTGGTCGGTCAGACCGCCACCCCGGAGCCGGTGAATACTGAGGGTATTGTTGCCCTGTCTACCGGTCAGGTGGTGACCGCGTACGGGTACACCTGCAAGTCGGTGAATACCGGTAAGGTGCACTGCGTGAGCGAGGGCAACGGTTTCACCCTCGACTCGGTTGAGGTCGGCCTGGAGCGTCACTAGCGGGTGCGCTCGCCTTCGGGACTTAACACACGGTGCCCGGCACCCCTCAGCGGAAGGGGTGCCGGGCACCGTATGTTTAGATGCTGCTTAGCGGAAGTTGACGATACGCACGTCCAGCTCGGAGGCGAGCAGCGGCTCCCATGCGGCGACAGCCTTCTGGAAATGCTCGGTGGCCATGTGCACATCCAGTAGAGCCTGGGACTCCCAACGCTCGATGAAGGCGAACTCGGTTTCGGAGACGGCGCCGAAGTCGTAGCTGACGTTGCCCTCGTCCTTGCGGCTGGCGGTCACGAGCGGCTCAATGGTCTTGAGGAACTCCTCGACGTGCTCGGGCTTGACGGACAGTCCTGCGTAGACACCAATCATGGTTTCTCCTTTGGGTGGGGCGGCTGGTGCCGCATCGTTGATGACTCTCTTACGGTACACCTTTGGGGCGGCAGCGTGGTTCAGGCACGGCGGATGTCCACCCCGGCGGGAGGGGGCGGCGGCCGGCCCTTCGCTGACTGGAAAAAATCTCACAAATGTTTGCGACTCCTCCAGCTTCGACCTATAAAAGAAAGGTAAGTCAATCCGCACGCATGAAAGGAGAAGCGGAATGGTAGTCACGGGAGGTGACCGCGTTGGTATTTTCACCGGCTCATATCAAACGATGCGCCCTGACCTGGGAAGCGCCCGACTATAGTGCTTCCTACCCGGCCGGATACACCGATCAGGGAGTTGCCGTCATTGCGGTAGCTCAGGAACACCGCCAGGCGCAGGGTTTTTGCTACTCGGCGCTGTCGACGGTGGTTTTTATTTCGAAGCAGGACGGCACCCGCGCCGTCATTAATGAGGAGCCCCTGCTCTTTCAGCACACTCATTCGCTCATGGAGTCCTGCGATGAGGTGCATCCCCGTCTGCTGGGCCGAGCCGTGTTGGCCGCCTGGGATCACATCCCGGAGCAGTACCGCTGCAACCTGGTGACGATTGCGGCCGATCGTAAGCATCTGAAGCACCTGTTCCGGGATTGCGACCACCTGAAGACGATTATGGAGTACCGCGCTTTCGAGAAGGTGTTGGACCCCTACGATAATCACTCCCTGGGTGAGGTGCACGTGAAGCTGGCCGGCACCCCCGCCTACGAGCGGATGCAGGCCGAGGTCACCCGTACGCGCGAGACCGTGGATGCCATGGTGCACGACGCTCTTGCCCCCCGCCCACTTGAACAGCTGGAGGATTACAGCGTCTTTACGGACTGCTCGTTTCGTTCCACGCACAACAAGAAGTACCAGCGCGGTGGCCGCATGGGCATCGCCGGAGTGAGCGAGGACGGCTTTTACTTTCACTCTCACTATGACGGCGTGAATATCATGACCGGAGAGCTGTCGGCCGTGCTGGCCGCATATACCGTGTTTCACAGCGGTTCGCGCCGCCTGATTATCAATACCGATTCCTTGGGCGCCATCACCTTCGTGTTGCGCCTGGCGCACAGCCGCTGGACCTTCGAGACCTGGGCCTCCGAGGGTGTGCAGGATGAACGCGTGGTCGCCCAGATGCGCTCCCTCACCGAGGCAATCCGCGAGAAGCGCGTGCTGGTTAAGCACGTTCCGGGCCATACCGGTCACGGCCTGCAGGAGAGCAGCGACTCCGTGTCGAAGATGCATCGGCACTTTCCCGGACAAATTGTTGATAAACGGCATCAAAGCGAATTTAACCAGCGCTGTGAGTCGATTATTACCGCTCTGGCGGGGTGCGCGAAGGCGGTTCGCCTGATGGCTCCCGACTGGGTGCAGATTAAACCCTCTTCAATTCACGCGGGAAACCGTTTGTGGCGTTAGAATAGAATTGGGTAGAAATGAACGCGCGATGCGTCCACCGCATAGAATCTATGCGTCGAGTGGAGGCCTCGCGTGTTTCTTTTACCCTTTTTCTGCCCAGCGCTTCCGAATGGGGTGGGTGCAGGCAGGCATAGAATTGGGGGAAGAATTTCTGAATCTCCCGATTTTTAGCGGGCACGCACTTCACTTATTTTTGGGACCCTTTATGCCTTTTCAGATTCCCGACTCTTCTCTATCTATTCCGCTGGTGGTGCTGTATGCGCTGACGGTGTTTTCGCTGGTGCTCTTTATCTGCCTCTACCTGCGGGAACGCCGTAGCGTGTTTGTCGGCTGGTTGCTGATTGCGACCGTGGGGTTGCTGGGTACGAGCCTGGGCGTAACGGCGGTTGTGGCAGAGAACCAGATTTTGCTGGTGTTGGCGTTCCTCATTGTTATCGTTCCGGCGATCCTTTCGATTTTTACGCCTTTGGGTTTGACCGGTCTTTTCCTTTATAGCGGTGTGCGTCTTATTGTTCGTGAGGGTTTTTCGCTCACTAATTCTTTGGCATTGGCTGCCGGTATTGCCCTTATTGTGGGCCCGTTCTTTGCTCCCGGTCCGGCGGAGAACACTCCGTTGGGCGGTGTGTGGGGAACAATTTATTTCTATTTTTCGCTGGTGCTGACCTATTTCACCATCTACGCGGTGGGCTTTACTGTGTCGGCAGTGTTGAACCTGGTGAATTTCCGTCAGCAGGCTGACTATGTGGTGGTGCTCGGTTCGGGTCTCATGGGGGATCAGGTGACTCCGCTGCTGGCGGGTCGTATTGATCGCGGCATTGAAATTTACCGTAAGAACCTCGGCTCGAAGCTGATTATGTCTGGCGGTCAGGGCCCGGATGAGGATGTACCCGAGGGTGTGGCGATGACTCGCTACGCTGTATCCCGTGGTATTCCCGAGACAGACATTATTGTGGAGGACCGCGCGGTGAATACCCGCGAGAACCTGCTCTTCTCTTACGCTCTGATGCCGGAGGTTGCCGAGGGCAAAACCCCGAAAGTTGCTGTGGCAACAACCAGCTACCACCTGTTCCGTGCGTTGTTGCTGGCGCGTTCGCTGGGCCTGAAATGCTGGGGTGCGGGGGCTCGTACGAAGGTGTATTTTGCGGTGAACGCGTTTATTCGCGAGTTCATCGGCTATTTGAGCATGACTCGCCGCCGCCACATCATTACTTTGAGCCTGTGCACGGTCCTCTACATTGCAGTGGTGCTCTTCGTGTGGTGGATGCACTCCGCAGGTTTGGTGGGCCCGGGCGAGCCGATCTAGCCTCCAGCGGCGGCTCTAGCTTGTAGCCCGGTGCATCCTGCGATAGCGCCTCATACAATAAAACTGCCCACCCGGGGTTATCCGGGTGGGCAGTTTTATTTAGAGGAGCGATGACCACAATCGGCAGAGGTTCTCAATCACCTTGATGCGGCGCGGACGCTCAGCCCACTGGGTGTACAGCAGCTCGGTGCACTTGCTTTCGTAATCGGCCGTGACCTCCTCAAGCATGGTGACCATGGCGCGGTCGGTAATAAAGGTGGAAACCTCCATGTTGAGCGAGAAGGAGCGCGGGTCCATATTCGAGGAGCCGATGAACGCCAGGTCGTCGTCCACGAACATGAACTTGGAGTGCAGCACGGTCGGGCTGGGGTACTGCAGGATGCGCACACCCGCCTGGAGTAGCTGCTCGTAGTAGGAACGCTGCGCCATGTTGGGCAGGAACTGATCGCCCTTTTCGCACACGATCACGGTGGTTTCGATGCCGGAGTAGGCGGCGTTGGTGAGTGCCTGAAGCAGGGTTTCCTCGGGCACGAAGTAGGGCGAGCAGATGGTGATGCGCCGGTCGGCGTTGTAGATCATGTAGTTGATGAGGCGCAGGTTGTTTTCCGTCTCGAAACCGGGGCCGGAGGGCACAACCTGGGCGCGCATCCCATCACCCGCATAGGGGATATCCGTGTTAATTTCGGCGAGCAGCAGCTGGTTCGTCTCGGAGTACCAATCGGAGACGAAGACGGCGTTGAGCTCTTCGACGATGGGGCCGGTGCAGGAGAACGTAAGGTCCTTCCACTGCAAACCCTTTTTGATGTTTTCGGGGGTGTCGTAGGAACGATCGATGACGTTCTGCGAGCCGGAGAAGGCGACCTGTCCATCTACGACGAGTACCTTGCGGTGGTTACGCAGGTCGGGTCGCTGCCACTTGAGCTTCCAGGGTTTAATCGGCAGCATGAGCTTCCACTGCATGCCGGACTCGTTGAGCATCTTCACGAGGTGCTTGTAGGAGGGGTACTTACGCGAGCCGATGTGGTCGATCAGCACGCGTACCTGCACTCCGCGGCGGTGGGCCGCGAAGAGGGAATCCCAGAGCACGGCGCTGGATTCGTCGTAGGCGGCGATGTAGAACTCGAAGTGCACGTATTCGGTGGCCCGGTCCACGGCCTTGGACATTTCAACCATGGCCTGGTGGTTGTCGGTGTGGAGGGTGAACTGGTTGCCGCCGACGAGGGGGAGAGAACCGAGGGTGTAGTTGAGCTGGCTGGCTACCTTAGCGGGGTCGGAGAGGTCATCGGTGCGGGTGAGGGCCGGCTTGTTTTCGGTGGCTTCGCGAATCATATCGTTCATGGCGTGCTGCCGTGCGCGTCGGTACGCGGGCAGGCGTGAGGAGCCGAAGACGAGGAAGACGAAGAATCCGGCGTAGGGGATGAAGAAGATAGCCATGAGCCAACCGAGGGCGACCACGGGCTTGCGATTGTAGGGCAGCCAGAAGAGAGCAATAAGTCGAATCAGGATATCGAGGATACCGAGGGTGAGGCGTAGCCAATCGGGGAGGAAGTCGAGATATGCGGGGGCAAATAGGTTCACCCGTCTATTATGCCGTGGCCGGTGAATTCGTGCGGGGGAGTGCGGTGGCGCCTTACGATTCGGGTCGGGGGTGCCGTTTGCAGGGGAGAGACGAAAGGCACAGAACGGCTAATTGCAATAGCGCAAATATTCACTTGAGCATCCCGTGCAGAGATGAAATAATTGCACTCATGCAGAAAAAGGAACTGAGCCTTCGAGAACGACGACGCGAACAGACCTGGCGCGCCCTCCACGAAGCGGCCCTCAAGCGCGTCCGCGAACACGGGATGCGCGGAACCACCGTTGAGGAAATTGCCCGTGAGGCCGGGGTCTCGCCCCGTACCTTCTTCAACTACTTCCCCTCCAAAGAAGACGCCGTCCTGGGTTTGCGCGAACCGGTCGTCAGCGAAGAAATCCTTGAAACCGATCGTCTCCACGAGGACGAAAACACGATTATTCGTGTCACCCACCTGCTGTGGCAGATTATTTTCCATAGCTTCTATTACATCAAGGTCAAGAGCAACGATTTCCAGACCCACTGTCGTGAATTCCCCGACTCGGCCAAGCGCTTCAAGATGCACCACATGCGGTGCGAGCAGGTGCTCACCGAGTATCTGAACACGATTGACTGGGTTGCCTTTGACGCCGCCGGCCGCCGCGGTCCCTTCCCACGCCGATCCCCGTCGGACCCGCTGACCGACCACCTGCAGGAGCGTGCCCGCGCCAAGGTGCAGCTGGCCTCGGCGGTGTTGCGTCAGCTGGAGTTTGCTCGCCACCTTGAGGATGAGGAAGAAATTAACCGCGGTATTCGACAGACGGTGAAAACCTACCAGTTCCTGCTTTTTGAGCAGGGTAGGCCTGCAATCTAGCGGCGGTTCACCGCCCTTGGCTACACACGGCTATACACGGGCTACAGAAACCCGCCTGCTGGAACCAGAACGTGGATTCTGGCGGGCACCCGCAACAGACACATATTGAACGTAACTAAGGATTATCGATGAGTACAGAGGAAAAGAACCTACCTCAGCCGCCAGCAGGCGAGGCTAAGCAGGAAAGTAAAAACCGCATCCGCGCCATGTTCTTGGGCTTGGTCGTTGTGATGCTCATGTCCTCGCTGAACCAGACGATTCTGGCGCCGTCACTGCCCACAATCGTGGGTGAGCTACACGGCGTGGAGCACATGAGCTGGGTAATTACCATTTTCATCCTGCTTTCGACCATTACGATGCCGGTCTACGGTAAGCTTTCCGACCAGTTCGGACGCAAGCCCTTCCTGATTTTTGCGATTGTCGCCTTCATGGCGGGTTCCGTGGTTGGTGCGCTCGCGCAGAGCATGAACTGGCTGATTTTTGCTCGTGCCCTGCAGGGTCTGGGCGGTGGTGGTCTGATGATTCTGTCTCAGGCCGTGATTGCCGATGTGATTCCTCCCCGCGACCGCGGCCGCTATATGGGTATTATTGGTGGCGTTTTCGCGTTCTCGTCGGTGGCTGGTCCGCTGATTGGTGGCTGGATTACTGAGGGTCCGGGTTGGCGCTGGGCGTTCTGGCTGAACCTGCCGCTGGCTATTCTGTCGATTCTTGCGGTGATTTTCTTGCTGCCGCACCGCCCGTTCCGTGAGCGTGAGAAGCACAGCATCGACTACCTTGGCTCGCTGATTCTGATGGCGGGCACGAGTGCGCTGGTGCTTGCCACGATTTGGGGCGGTAACCAGTACGAGTGGACTTCGCCGCAGATTATTGGCCTGCTGGTCTTCTCGGTGGTTGCTGCGCTGGTGTTCATCCCGGTGGAGAACCGTGCGACTGAGCCGGTCATGCCCATGTACCTGTTCAAGAACCGTAACTTCCTGCTGACTCTGGGTGCTTCGCTGGCGCTGGGTGTGGCGATGTTCGGTGCGGTGGAGTACATCCCGACTTACCTGCAGATGGCGCTGGGCGTGAGCGCTACGGTTGCCGGTCTGCTGATGATCCCGATGATGGGCGTCATGCTGGTGGTGTCCATTGTGACGGGCCGCGTGGTGTCGAAGACTGGTCGCTACAAGCGTTACGTGACGAGTGGTACCGCGATTGTGGCGCTGGGCCTGTTCCTGCTGTCGACCGTGAATGTTGATACCCCGACCTGGCTGTTCTGTGTGTACCTTGCGGTGATGGGTGCCGGTCTGGGTATGTCCATGCAGTTCTTGACTCTGATTGTTCAGAATGCGTTCCCGGTGAGCGTGGTTGGTACCGCGACGGCGTCGAATAACTTCTTCCGTCAGGTGGGTGCTACCGTGGGTGCCTCGCTGGTGGGTGGTCTGTTTACCTCGCGTCTGACCTCGCTGATTTCTGAGCGTATGCCGCAGCAGGCGCTGCAGTCTTCGGGTGGTCATGCGTCTTCGTCTCTGACTCCTGAGCTGGTGGCGTCTTTGCCGGAGCCGGTGCACGGCATCATTGTGAATGCGTATAACGATGCGCTGATTCCGCTGTTCCTGTACCTGGTGCCGCTGGGTCTGGTGTCTACGCTGCTTCTGTTCTTCATTCGTGAGGATGCGTTGGCGACGACCCTTGAGACTGAGCCTGCTGTTGATATTGCTCGTGCGGCGACCGGCGCGATTCCGGTAATTACTCCGGAGATGGCTGCTAAGGATGCGCAGGCTCTGAAGAGCATACACGGCTCTGCTCGTGCTCGTATTGATGAGTCGCTGAGCTCGGAAGCTTCGCCTGATTCGGAGCCTAACGCTAAGAGCTAGGGTCTTAGCACTAGATGCGGAGGCGTTGCCTTCCTATATAAGCGGCGCCCCGGCGCGAGCAACGTGCTCGTGCCGGAGCGCCGCTTTTGGCTGTTTTGCCTTAAAGGGCGTGTTTAAGAGGTGCGCCTTAGCTTCTGCTACTGCTTTCTGAACTGTTGGCTTAGCCAGTGAATTAGTGGGTTTACGTGGTGTTTTACCCCGGTAATACCCCTATCGAAAGTGTCATAACGTCCTTATGTCGCGGAGAATGTTTCCGATGTAAAATTTTCGTAAAAATTATTAATTCACCCCTTTACCCCGGTAATTCCGGGGTATTTTTTTGCACAGTCTCCTTCCAGCCTCTGTACAGGGTGTTCTAAGGGGTGAAAGTGTCCAATGTGGGTTTGGTGGAAGTGTTACAGGCTATATAAGATAAAGTAACTATGCTCCTAGTGACAGTCATCACGAAGCAGTGCACTGGGACAGCATGACACACATGCCTTAACACCGACATCTACACAAGGAGGGGAACCGTCCCATGTTTAGGTACATCCTCCAGCGATCGCTGACGTATCTCGTCATGGTCTTTATTACGACCACGATGGGTTACTTCGCCGCGGTTACTGCCCTGAAGCCTGCTCTGCTGGAGCAGGAAAAGGTTCCGAAGCCCAGCCCCGAGCAGGTGAACCGCAACTTCGCATCCCTGGGTCTCGATCCCGAAATGAACCCCTGGGACCGCTACGTTCAGTGGCTGACCAATGTGGTCACCAAGTTCGACTGGGGTCGTAGCCCCAACGGCGCGTACATCAACCAGGAGTTCGGCCAGCGAGTATGGGTTTCGACCCGACTGCTGCTGGTTGCGACCATCCTGTCCATCGTGATTGGTATTGCCCTGGGTGTGTACTCGGCAGCCCGCCAGTACAAGTTCTCCGACCGTGTGATTACCGGTTACTCCTACCTGGTCTACATCATCCCCGCTCCCGTTGCGTACTTCGTGGTGCAGCAGGGCGCGACCACTATCAACAACATTGCTGTTGCTAATGGTGGCGAGAAGATTTTCTACGTGACCGGTATTTCGACCCCGGGCCTGACGGGCTTCTGGGAGATTACCATCGATATGGCCGCACACTACATCGTGCCGACCTTCTGTATGACCATCTTCGGTTGGGCTGGCTACCAGATTGCCCAGCGTCAGTACCTGCTCGATAACGTGAACGCAGACTTCGTGCGTACTGCTCGCGCTAAGGGCCTGACCCGTAACCAGGCTATTACCCGTCACGCTCTGCGCGTGTCCTTCATTCCCGTGGCGCAGTCCATCGCCTACCAGATTCCGCTGATCTTCGCGGGTGCATTCTTCGCCGAGAGCGTGTTCGCGTGGCCCGGTATTGGTAAGTGGTCGATTGACTCCATCTCCTCGCAGGATGTGAACGCTGCGACCGTGACCCTCGCGTACGGTTCTGCACTGTTCGCTGTAGGTGCGATTATCGCTGATATCGCGACCACCATCGTTGACCCCCGAGTGAGGATCTCATGAGCCAGGTAACTGCAACTTCCTCCGTGCCGGTGGTACAGGAGAACGGTGACTTCAAGGTCATCAACAAGAACGTCATTATTCTGCGCCGCTTCCTGCGTAACAAGGCGGCTGTCTTCGGCCTCGCGGTCTTCATCGGTATGGGTCTGTTCGGCCTGTTCGGTAAGTACCTGACTAAGTACAAGCCGAACGATATTGACTACATGGCTCTGGGTGAAGGCCCGAGCGCCGACCACTGGTTCGGTACCACCATTGCTGGTAACGACGTGTTCGCCATGATGGTGGAGGCCGTGTGGACCTCCCTCGAGATCGGTGTGATTGTTGGTCTGGCAACCGTGCTGATTTCCGCAGTGTACGGCTGTGTGATGGCCTACTTCGGTGGCTGGATCGATAAGATCATGCTCTTCATCCTGGAAACCCTCATCATGGTTCCCTCTCTGCTGATTCTGGCTATCCTGATCAACGGTCAGGTTGGTAAGCAGATTCAGAAGAGCGTGCCGACCTGGATTCTGCTCTCCGCCGTGCTGATTGCCTTCGGCTGGATGGGTAGCGCCCGTGTGATTCGTGCAATGGCACAGTCCCTCATCAGCCGCGACTTCGTGAAGGCTGCACGCTACATGGGTGTGCACCCCTTCAAGATTGTGATGCGCCACCTGGTGCCGAACATCGGCTCCCTGCTGGTTCTGAACTTCACCAGCGGCATTATGAACGCTGTGCTCTCCGAGGTCGCCTACTCCTTCATCGGCATCGGTATTAAGTACCCGAACTACTCGCTGGGTTCGCTGATTTCGGATGCTTCGCAGCAGATTAACACCCTGCCGCACATGTTCTGGTTCCCGGTTCTGTTCTTCTTCCTGCTGGTTGGTCCGCTGGCCCTCATGAACGACGGTCTGCGTGACGCCTTCGACCCGACCTCCATGTCGGTCGGTAAGATCAAGAAGTCTAAGAAGAACGAGAAGAAGGAGGCGAAGAACTAATGAGCACCTCTCCCGTTCTGAGCGTTAAGGACCTCAACGTCCGATTCAACACTGAAAACGGCGTCGTGCACGCCGTGCGCGGTGTGAACTTCGACCTGTACCCGGGTAAGACCCTGGGTATCGTGGGTGAGTCCGGTTCCGGTAAGTCGGTGGCTTCGATGGCCATCATGGGTCTGCACCCGACCACCGCGGACATCACCGGTTCGATTAAGTACAACGGCACCGAGCTGCTGGGCCTGAACGACAAGGAAATGTGTGCCTACCGTGGCAAGCACATCTCCATGATTTTCCAGGATCCGCTGTCCTCGCTGACCCCCGTGTACACCATTGGTGACCAGATTGCCGAGGTGCTCAAGGTCCACAACAAGGGCATGAGCAAGCAGGCCATCAAGGACCGCTCCATCGAGCTGATGCGCATGGTGGGTATTCCCTCACCGGCCGATCGTCTGCGTTCCTTCCCGCACGAGTTCTCGGGCGGTATGCGCCAGCGCATCATGATCGCTATGGCGATTGCGAACGACCCCCGCGTGCTGATTGCTGACGAGCCCACCACCGCACTGGATGTGACCATTCAGGCGCAGGTGCTGGAGGTCATGCAGAAGGCCCAGGAGGAGACCGGCGCGGCCACCATCATGATTACCCACGACCTGGGCGTCGTGGCGGGCATGGCTGACGACATCCTGGTGATGTACGCCGGTAAGCCGGTGGAGATTGCCAAGGCCGAGGACCTGTACAAGTACCCCTCGCACCCGTACACCATCGGTCTGCTGGGTGCGGTGCCTCGCGTGGACCGCTCCGAGAAGGTTTCGCTGGTTCCGATTGAGGGTACCCCGCCGAACCTGATTAAGCCCGTGACCTGCTGCTCCTTCCGTGAGCGTTGCCCGATTGCCAAGAGCGGCGGCCAGTGCTGCCAGGACTCCAACGGTGAGCCCGATCTGCAGCCGCTCGAGGGTGTGGGCGAGGGCCACTACTCCTCCTGCACCATCTCGCAGGATCTGGTGGGTAAGACCGCGGAGGAACTGTACCCGGTTCCCGAGCCTCCCGTATCCAGCTTCGACGGTATTCCGCGTGAGGAGCGCGCTCCCGTGCTGGAGGTGCGCAATGTCAAGAAGCACTTCCCGCTCATGAAGGGTGCTCTCATCAAGCGCCGCGTGGGTACCGTGAAGGCCGTGAACGGCGTGACCTTCGATATTCGCGAGGGCGAGTGCTTCTCTATCGTGGGTGAGTCCGGTTGTGGTAAGACCACCACCCTGCTGGAAATCATGGAGTTCAACAAGAACACCGACGGTGAGATTCTGATTAACGGCGTCTCCACCAAGGACGGCAAGTCCGCCGGTGAGATTCTTGCACTGCGTAAGAACCAGCAGATGGTGTTCCAGGACCCGACCGGTGCCCTGGACCCGCGCTTCACCGTCTTTGAGGTCTTGGCTGAGCCCCTGGAGAACCAGGGCATGAAGAAGTCCGAGATTAAGAAGCGCGTCGTCGAGCTGATGCGTACCGTGGGTCTGCAGCCCGACCACGTGAACCGCTTCCCGAACCAGTTCTCGGGCGGTCAGCGTCAGCGTATCGGTATCGCCCGTGCGCTGGCTGTGAACCCCAAGCTGGTGGTTCTGGATGAGCCGGTGTCGGCGCTGGATGTGTCGGTTCAGGCGGGTGTGATTAACCTGCTCGAGGAGCTGCGTGCCAACCTGGGCCTGAGCTACCTGATGGTGGCTCACGACCTTGCGGTGATTCGCCACGCCTCCGATCGCGTCGCGGTGATGTACCTGGGTCGCATCGTGGAGATTGGTGACGTCGACCGCGTGTTCGACAACCCGATTCACCCGTACACCCGTGCTCTGCTCTCGGCCATCCCGGTTCCCGATCCCGAGGTTGAGGCTAACCGCCACCGCATCATGCTGGAAGGCGACCTGCCCACCCCGGTGAACGCTCCGAAGGGTTGCGGCTTCTCGAGCCGTTGCCCGATCTTCAAGCTGCTGCCCGAGGATAAGAAGCGGCGTTGCCTGGAGGAGATGCCCGAGATTACTCACGTTGAGGGTGAGGATCACGGTTATGCTTGCTACTACCCTGAAGCCGAAGCGGCCATGGTGTAGCTCTAGAGTCGGCTGAAAAGTCGCATGTGTGCCGAGGGGCGAGTATCCATTGGATGCTCGCCCCTCGGGTTTTCTGTTCTCCGCGGTATTTGCGACCGTGGTAGCGGCCCGGGCTGTGCTTTCTTGTGTGGTTCTCGGCACTGAGGATGCGCTGATGTATAAGTTAATTTCTCCTTGACAAGGCGTAACCTTTCTCAATATTCAAGATATGAATATTTATGGGAGGGCATCTGAATGGAGGGTGGGTAATAATTAACTCTAGGGCGCGTCGCTAGGGGCGCACCCGAAGGAACACATTCATAGACCGGCACTAATTCATCGCTCACCGCACCTTTGGGTGGCGCATGAGCAGGGAATCCTTGATGCTTTCCTGCGGGATTATTGAGGGTCATACATATAAGAGGACACTCTCATGGAGAAGAATTTCATCCTGAATCGTCGTACCGTTCTCGGTGGCGCTGTAGCGCTGAGCGCTGTGGGCGTACTGGCTGCGTGCGGCTCGTCGAAGGACTCCAAGGCCACCACCCAGGGCGCAACCGCAGGCACCGATTCCAAGGAACTGTACGACATCGCTGAGACCGCTGTTTCTGAGCTGAAGGATGGCGGCACTCTGCGTCTGTCCGTGACTTCGCTCGGCCCTGACTTCAACCTCCTGGGCACCGGCGTTACCGCCTACACCCAGGCTGCTCTGAGCCCCGTGTACTACAACAGTATCTGGCAGGCAGACCCCATGGGCAAGCGCACCCTGTCTCCCGAGTTTGCCAAGAGCTTCGACGTTTCCGAGGAGAACGGCGTACCCGTGGTCTCCATCGAACTGAACCCCGTGGCTAAGTTCAACGACGGTACCCCCATCGACTACAAGGCTCTGCAGGCTACCTGGAACATCCTCAAGAGCACTGACGGCGACTACAAGATCGAGACCAGCGGCATTTACTCTAGCGTTGGCTCCGTGGAGCGCGACGGTGATGACTTCAAGGTGAAGGTCACCTTCGCTAAGCCGTACTACCCGGTGAACATCCTCTTCGGTGAGATTCTGCACCCGGCTCTGCTGGACAAGAACGTCTTCAACGAGGGCTTCGTGGATAACCCGCACCCCGAGTACGCTGCTGGTCCGTTCACCATTGCCGAGGGTGGCTGGAACTCCTCCGAGAAGACCCTGACCCTGACCCGCAACGACAAGTGGTGGGGCGAGAAGCCCATTCTGGAGCGCATCGTCTTCCGTCAGATGGATTCCGCTGCTGAGCGTGCGGCGTTCAAGAACGATGAGATTGACGCTGCCCCCGCTACGGCTGCCGCAAGCTACAAGGAACTGAAGGAAGTTGCTAACACCGAGATGCGTCGCGGTGTTCGCCTCTTCTCCGGCGGTATGATCATGAACCCCGCCCGCATGCAGGACGTTGCTCTGCGCCGCGCGGTTATGGCAGGCCTGAAGCGCGAAGCTATTTCCAAGGTGCGTTTCAAGGGCCTGGACTACGAAGAGAAGCAGCCTGGTTCGATGATCCACATGCCCTTCTCCGAGTACTACCAGGACGTTTACCCGACCCCGAACAACGATGCAGCTGCTGCTTCCAAGATTCTGGAAGAGGCTGGCTACACCAAGAACGGCGAGTTCTACGAGAAGGACGGCAAGCAGGCTGCCTTCAAGTACTCCGTCTTCGGTGATGACCCCACCTCTAAGGCTGTGGGTCAGACCATCGTGCAGCAGCTGAAGGATGCCGGTATTAACGTTGAGCTCGATGCTCGCGCTGCTAGCGAATTCGGCAAGGCAATGCAGTCCAAGGATTACGACGCTACCGCATCGGGCTACGCTCTGAGCGACCCGGATGCTACCCAGGCTACCCAGCAGTTCTACCTGCGTGAGAAGCCCGAGGACGCTGGCACCGACGAAATCAACGAGCTGATTGAGAAGATGAAGCTCATCTCTGATGACAAGGCACGTAACCAGGCTTGCGACGACATTGAGAAGAAGCACATGGCCGAGGTTGCTGTGATGGTTCCGCTGTTCAACGGCCCCGAGTACAAGTTCGTGAAGAAGGGCCTGCGCAACTACGGCGTGTCCCTGTACCAGGGCAACGGCATTCACTGGGAGAAGGTTGGTTGGGCTAAGTAAGTCCTCAGCCTTTCGCCTACTAGGTGAATAGCTTAGAGCTATTGAAAGTGTCCACCCGGATGATCCGGGTGGACACTTTTTGTATTTTCGAAAGGGGGCTTTGGGTGTTTTTGTGTACCGATGCAGGGGAGCGGTGGTATAGCTATCCGATAAAATCCGAAAAATTCGTGCAAAAACAGGGTATTCATAGTATGAATATTCAAAAAACACGATAAATATTAAGAAATATTGTGAAAATGCTTGGTTTTCGCTCTCGAGGTGCGCTACAGTGGAGTCATACAAAGTTATGCAGTACTCTGCATAAATAATCATTACTTCGGGGATACGGGATACACCCGCCCGCATACAACAGAAGGAAACCACTCCCATGACCGTCAAGACCGCATACACCGCGAGTAGCTACGAAGCGACCAAGAACAGCTTCAGCCGCCGCGCGCTCATTGGCGGTACCGCGGCTCTGGGAGCTGTAGGTCTGCTCAGTGCCTGCGGCAACGGCAGTGCAAGCTCCGAAAAGACCAAGGCAGCCGGTGCCGGTGCCAATATCGAAGACCTCTACAACATCAACGCCCAGGACGTGAACAGCCTGAAGAAGGGCGGCACCCTGCGCCTGCCCGCCGGATCCATCGGTCCGAACTTTAACTTCTACACCCAGAGCGGTAACACCAGCGATAACGTCAATGTTATGAGCACCATCAGCCAGGCGGGCCTGTGGAACCTCGACTTTGACGGTACCTACAAGCTGAACACCGACTTCGCTGTCTCCTTCGAGCACAGCAAGAAGGATGACAAGATTCAGGTTGCCGTCAAGCTCAACCCCAAGGCTGTCTTCAACGATGGCACCCCCATCACCTACAAGGCGCTCCAGTCCACCTGGAACATCTTCAAGAGCCTGGATAACGGCTACAACATTGTCACCAGTGGCATCTACGAATTCGTCGAATCCGTAGAAAAGGGCGAAGACGACTACAGCGCAACCGTCACCTTCTCCAAGCCCTTCTACCCGCTGCAGAGCCTCTTCTCTGAGATTCTGCACCCCGCACTGGAAGACGTCGAGCTCTTCAATAACGGCTTCGTGGATGCGCCCCACCCCGAGTACTGGGCTGGCCCCTTCACCCTGGCGGATAAGGGCTGGGACTCCACCGCAAAGACCTTCAGCGTTGTACCCAACGACAAGTGGTGGGGCACCAAGCCCCTGCTGGACAAGATCGTCTTTACTCAGATGGAGTCCAGCGCTGCACGTGCCGCGTTCAAGAACGACGAAATTGACGCTATCGGCGCAAGCACCTCCTCCACCTATGCCGAGGTGAAGAACATTGCGGGTACCGAACTGCGTAAGGGTACCCGTACGCCGGTGGCCTGGATATCAATCCCCGCCGCGTCAAGGATGCTGCCCTGCGTAAGGCAATCTTCGTCGGCACCAACCGTGAAGCACTCGCAAAGATTCAGTTCCAGGGTCTGCCCTACGAGGAAGCTATCCCCGGTTCGATGATTCACATGCCTTTCTCGCCCTACTACCAGGATTCTTACCCGACCCCGAATAACAGCGTTTCGGAGGCGCAGAAGATTCTGGAGGCCGCCGGCTACACCAAGAACGGCGACTACTATGAGAAGGCCGGCACGAAGGCCGGCTGTGCAGTGGTGGTCTTCGGTGACGATCCGACCACCAAGGGTAAGGCTCAGACCTTCACCCAGCAGATGAAGGATGTCGGCATTGAGATCCGGATCGATCAGCACGCCGATAGTGAGTTCGCCACCATCCTGGGTAACTGGGACTACGATATTTCCTTCAGCGGCTACTCGGTCTCTGCTGACGCAACCGAGAGTACCAAACAGTTCTACTACTCCGAGAACAACGAAGGTATCGGCAGCAAGGAAATCGATGCCCTCATCGACGCCATGACCCTCATTGAGGATGACAAGGAACGTAACCTTGCCTGCAATGAGATTGAGAAGAAGCACATGGCTGAGTTCGCCTTCCTGGGTACCATTACGAACGGTCCTGACTTTGTGATGGTCAAGAAGAATCTGGCTAACTACGGTCCGCACCTGTACAAGTCGATGGACTGGACCGCTGTGGGCTGGATGAACTCCTAGGGGTTCCTGCCCTATGAGCGGGTCGAATGTGTATGTGCACATTCGGCCCGCTTTGCTGTGCCCGCTGGCTATTTCTGGAGGCGGGGGAGGGGTGTTGCGCGAAGGGTGGTGGGGTTATGTCGATGTGGATTTAGACCCGTTGCATTAGGGTTGGGCGTAATAATTTAGAAATATTTATCGTGTTGCGCACCTGTAGTGACGTGTGTGGTGTACACTACTAAAAATATTAAATGTGGTTTAGGGCATAGCTTTAGGTCACATTATTTTACATGGCTTCACCTGCCCGCCCCATCACCGCAGATAGCAGGCGCTCCCGCAGGCGGAAACCCCGCCTCCAGAGCACGCGAGCCACCCACTCTACACTGCAAACACTGCATCAGCGCAGTCCACACCCACAAGGAGCCCGTCATGAGCCCCCAGCCCATCCCCTCCCTCTCCGGATTCAACCCGATCATGAGCCGCCGCGTACTGTTCGGCGGCGCAACCGCCGTCGCTGCTGCCGGCGTACTGAGCGCTTGTGGCTCCTCGTCCTCCAAGACCGAGCACAAGGCAAGCGAAACCCCGTTCTATGAAATCAACGAGCAGGATGCCTCGAAGCTCAAGCAGGGCGGTACCCTGAATCTGAGCACCTACTCCCTCGGCCCGGACTTCAACCGCTTCTCCCAGAACGGCTCCAGCACCTCCGTCTCCGAAACCATGGGCATTATCGCCGGTGCCGGCATCTGGCGCAGCACCTTCAAGGGTGAAGACGAGCTCGACCCCAACTACTGCCTCGGCTTCGAAGCTAAGGAAGTAGACGGCAAGATCACCGCAGAGGTTCGCCTGAACCCCAAGGCAGTCTTCAACGACGGAACCCCCATCGACATCGACGCCCTCAAGGCAACCTGGCAGATCCAGCGTGACCCCGAGGGTGAATACAAGATTGGTGCAGCAGGTATCTACGAATTCATCGAAAGCGTTGAAGCTATCGATGGCGACCGCTACCACGCACGCGTTGTCCTCAAGACCGCACACAACCCCGTCAAGGGTCTGCTCTTCGGCGGAATCCTGCACCCGGCAATGCTCGACGTCACCCTCTTCAACGAAGGCTTCGTGGACAACCCCCACCCCGAGCTCGGTTGCGGCCCCTTCACCCTGGCACCCAACGGCTGGAACTCCTCCGAGAAGACCTTCACTGCTGTGCCCAACGACAAGTGGTGGGGTGAGAAGCCCAAGCTGGACCGCATCGTCGTGCGTGAAATGGCAGACGCCGCAGCACGCGCCGCCTACAAGAACGGCGAACTGGACGTCGTGGAATCACGTACCCTCAGCGCCTACAACGAGATGAAGGACGTTGCGAACTCTGAAATCCGCCGCGGTCGCCGCCTCTTCGCCGGCGGTATGAACCTGAACGCACAGCACATCACTGATACTGCCGTGCGTAAGGCAATCTTCCTGGGTATCGACCGTGGTGCTCTGGCAAAGATTCGCTTCCAGGGTCTGCCCTACGAAGAGGAAGTTCCCGGCTCGATGCTTCTGTTGGGTTCCTCCCAGTACTACCGCGACAACTACCCGGCACGTAACCCGGAGGAAGCACGCAAGGTCCTGGAGAAGGCAGGCTACACCAAGTCCGGCGACTTCTACGCGAAGGACGGCAAGACCATCACCCTGAAGCTGACCACCTTCGGTGATGACGCCACCACCAAGGGCCAGGCACAGACCTTCATTCAGAGCATGAAGGAAATCGGCATTAACTTCGAGCTCGATTCGCGTGCGCAGTCCGAATTCTCGCAGGTTGTCGGTAACCGCGAGTACGACGTGAGTATTTCGGGCTTCGGCGTGAGTTCCGAACCGACCAGTGCAGCCGAGTACTTCTACCACTCCAAGAACTGGGACGGCGTCGGCACCCCCGAAATCGATGCTATGGTCGACGAGATGGTCACCATCCTCGACGATGCTAAGCGCGCCGAGAAGTGCAACGAAATTGAGAAGAAGCACATGAGCGAGGTTTGCCTCTTCATCCCCTTCCTCAACGGCCCGGACTTCAAGGCATGCCGCCCGAAGCTCGCTAACTACGGTGCATTCCTCTTCAAGTCCACCGACTGGTCTACGGTCGGCTGGATGGCATAAGCCACAGTTTTAAGCTCCCCGCCCCTATACGTTTTCGCAGTGTCGTATAGGGGTGGGGAGCTTTTTCTTGTGGAGGGTTCAGCGCGCTTTAGCTGCCCCGACGCTGTGCTTGTGACTTGTAACGATTCTCAAAGCACCGGGCGTGACGCGCTCGCGCGCCAATGCGACATAATATTTCATTTTTTAGTTTTCGCACGCGGCTTCCGCGTGATGATGCGGGTTCGGGCGCTGAACCCGTGATTTTTAGACGGTGTATAGTTCTTCCACGGATTGGGCTGTGGTCTGCGTCGCTTCTTTTGGGGGTATACTGTGTTTCAACCACAAACAATGTGGGGGCTCTCACAGGGTGATGGGCGGGAGCTTCGGCGCTCCCGAAAAATCGGCGCACAACACGGTGCGCTTATCGAATAGCACCTGAGCCCTCCGGCATGAGGAGAATACATGACTCATCTACGTATTAATCGCCGTACCCTGCTGACCGGCACTGTTGCCCTGGGTACCGTCGGCCTGCTCGCTGCATGTGGCGGCGGCTCTGACAAGAAGATCAGTGGTAAGGCTGCTTCGAGCACCGAGGAAATCGTCAAGAACCTCGAAATCAACAAGCAGGACCGCTCCTCCCTTAAGCAGGGTGGCGAGTTTCGCGGTAGCGTCTCTGCGGTTGGTCCGAACTTCAACATTCTGACTCAGAGCGGCTACACCACCGAGAACCTCACCGCATTCGGTGGCGCCTGCAACATCCCCTCCGCTATCGGTTTCACCTCCCTGAGCCCTGCCGGCGAATACAGCCTCAACGACGACTATGTTTCCGATTACAAGGCAGAGACCGTTGATGGTGTGCAGACCATTACCTTCAAGCTTAACTCTAAGGCTGTCTTCAATGACGGCACCCCCGTTGACATTGAGGCAATCCGCGCCGCGTGGACCGTCTACCGCAACCCTGATGATGGCTACAACGTCATCGCCGCTCCCTTCTGGCAGCAGGTGGCGTCCATCGACCCCGTGGATGGCGACAAGACCCGCGTCAAGATCGTGATGTCCAAGCCCCTGTACCCCGCCGAAACCCTCGGCCTGCTCGGTCTGCACCCCGCACTGACCGACAAGGAGCTCTTCAACAACGGCTTCGTGAACAAGCCCATGGATCAGTACTGGTCCGGCCCCTTCAAGCTGGGCGAGTGGAACTCTTCGGCTAAGACCCTCACCCTCGTGCCCAACGACAAGTGGTGGGGTGAGAAGCCGCTGCTGGACCGCATCATCTGGCGTGAAATGGGCGACGAAGCAGAGCGCGCAGCGTTCAAGAATGGCGAGCTGGACAGCATCGGCTTTGCTGGCCTGGCAACCTACAACGCTGTCAAGGGTCAGCCCGGTGTCCAGATTCGCTCCGGTCAGAGCGTCGGCGTGATCAACCTGCAGTTCAACCCGACCCGCGTGACCGACACCGCCCTGCGCCGTGCAGTCTTCGCCGCGGTTGACCGCTCCCAGCTGGCTAAGGTCAAGTTCGGCCAGATCAACTGGGAAGAGCCTCTGACCGGCTCCCTGATTGCTATGCCCTTCCAGAAGGGCTACCAGGACGCTATGCCCACCAACCCCGGCCCCGAGGCTGCGGCAAAGATCCTGGAAGCAGCAGGCTACTCCAAGAATGGCGACTACTACGCCAAGGATGGCAAGACTGCAGGCTTCTCCATCACCTACTTCGGTTCGGATGCAACCTCTCTGGCTCAGTTCCAGAACCTCGAGCAGCAGCTCAAGGCGGCAGGTATTAAGCTCGAGCAGGACAACCAGCCGCAGTCCCAGTTCAACTCCGTGATGGGTGCTAAGCAGTACGACTGCGCCTTCTCCGGTTGGGGTATTGGTGCTGACCCTGCAGACAGCGTTCAGTACTTCTACACCAGCGAAATCAACGAAGGTGTGGGCGATCCCGAGCTGGATAAGTTCATCGCGTCCATTTACGAGAAGGAATCCCATGATGAGCAGCTGAAGATGGCTGCTGAGGCTGAGAAGCAGCACATGGAGAAGGTCGCTATTTACTTCCCCTACGGCAACGGCCCCAGCTACGCAGCTGTGAAGGAGAAGCTGGCTAACTACGGTCCTTCCCTCTTCGCAACCAGCTACACCGACCCCAAGCGCTGGGTCAATGTGGGTTGGCAGAACTAAAGCCATAGGCTAGTTTCTGGGGTTCTAGTCGGTAGCTTCTGAATTTTTGGAGGCGCCGGCATAAGACTCCGGAAGGGTAAAGTCCCGCGGTATTCCGCCTAATGGGCGGGGCGCCGCGGGACTCTTTTGTTTCTCGGGGGAGGGTCGGCTGAAATTGAGGGAAGAAAAGTTTCTGCTGAAATATTTCCCGTAAAAGGTGAGGCGGGTCATGCCGTATGGGTTTTGTGTGTATACTAATCCCAATGCAAACGTGCGTTCCATCATAGATGTGCATCACGAGTATGCGGGGTGGGTTGTGTTCCCCCACCCTCAGATTGTCGAGATGGCGCCACGTTTCAACACTCATCCCGGGCCGGGAGCGCATGGTACCTCACGTGCGCATCCCGGTCCTCAGACAAGGACAGATCATGACCACTTTCACCCTCAACCGCCGCACCCTGCTCACCGGCACCGTCGCCCTGGGCACCGTAGGCCTGCTCGCAGCCTGCGGCGGCAACTCCTCCAAGACCGAAACCAGCGCTCTCTCCGCCGGCGACGACCTCTCAAAGGCAGTCTCCTACAACGAGAAGGACCGCTCCGCCCTCAAGGACGGCGGCGAACTGCGCCTGAGCGCAGACGGCATCGGCCCGAACTTCAACATCCTCAACACCAACGGCTACACCGCCGGCAACCTGAACATTCAGGCAGCCATCAACTCCGCCTTCACCGGCGGCTTCTACGCCGACTTCCGCGGCGAGTCGCACATGAACGAGGACTACGTCACCGAGTACAAGGCGCAGACCGTTGACGGCGTGCAGACCGTGACCTTCAAGATCAACCCCAAGGCAGCCTTCAACGACGGTACCCCCATCGACGTGAACGCCGTCAAGAGCTACCAGACCATCTACACCGCCGCAGCATCCGGTTCGGACTACCAGATCACCCCCTCGCCCATCTGGGAGCAGGTCGCAAGCGTCGAGGCTGTGGACGGCGATACCCGCCACGTGAAGGTCACCATGTCCAAGCCCTGGTACCCCATCGAAGGCAGCTTCACCTCGTTCCTGCACCCGGCATTCGCCGACCCCAAATTCTTCAACGACGGCCTGAACGACAAGCCCCTCGACCAGTACTGGGCAGGCCCCTTCAAGGTCGGCGAGTGGAACTCCTCCTCCAAGGTGCTCACCGTCGTCCGCAACGACAAGTGGTGGGGCACCAAGCCCGCCCTCGAGCGCATCACCTGGCGTGAAATGAGCTCCCAGGCAGAGCAGGCAGCCTACAAGAACAACGAAATCGACTACGTGGACGCCAGCACCCTCAGCTCCTACAACGAGCTCTCCGGCGTGGCAAACACCGACATTCGCAAGGGTAGCGCCCTCGGCGTGGGCAACTACGAAATCAACCCCGAAAAGGTGCCCCTGCCCGTCCGCCGCGCATTCGTCGCAGCCCTCAACCGTGAGCAGCTGCAGAAGCTGCGCTACGAGAAGCTCGGCTGGAAGGAAACCCTGCCCGGCTCCATGTGCATGCTGCCCATGCAGGAAGGCTACCAGGACAACTACCCGACCAAGCTCGGCAAGGACGTCGCCACCAAGATCCTTGAGGATGCGGGCTACACCAAGTCCGGTGACTACTACACCAAGGACGGCGCTAAGGTCTCCTACCCGGTTATCACCTTCGGTAGCGACCCGGTTGTCAGCTCCACCGCCCAGTTCCTGGTGCAGCAGATGAAGGAGGTCGGCATCGAGCTGACCATCGAGAACCACGGTGCCTCCGAAATGTCGAGTATCATCTCCTCCAAGAACTTCGCGATTAAGACCGGCGGCTACGGCATCACCACCTCTCCGGTGGATGCAGCGAACTACTTCTACATCTCCGAGACCAACAACGGTCACGGTAAGGATCTGGACTCGCTGGCAGCAACCATGATGTCCACCGAGGACCCGAAGGAACAGCTCAAGATCATGAACGAGCTGGAGAAGCGCCACCTGGACGAGGTCGCCATCTACGTGCCCACCCACAACGGCCCGAACTTCAAGGCGTGCCGTAAGGGCCTGGCGAACTACGGCCCGATGCTCTTCGGGCTGCCCTACTACAACCCGAACGTATGGATCAACGTCGGTTGGGAGAAGTAAAAATCTAAGCGTTGAGCACCGCTCACACACTCCATAAGGGGTAAAAGCGCTACAGCGGCGTGTTACAGAAGGATTAAAACCTTCTGGAGCACGCCGCTTTTCCATGCCCTAGAGCCCCGCACGGATATACTTAAAAGCAAATGTGGGCATTCTGCCCACCCCGGCAGAGACTGTCCTCCCGCCGGGTTGGAGTGCCGGCTACGCACCGTTCGCGCGCCGCCTCCACAACACTGCGAATACTCTAGGAGAAATTCCATGAAGAGCATGTCTGTCTCTCGCCGTACCCTCCTGACCGGCACCGTTGCCCTCGGCACCGTTGGTCTACTGGCTGCCTGCGGCGGCTCGAAGGAAAAGGTTGGCGGTAGTGCCGCTAACAACGCCGAAGACATTCTGAAGAACCTTCAGGTCAACAAGCAGGACCGTTCCTCCCTCAAGCAGGGCGGCACCCTGACCCTCGCGGCTACCGCCCTGGGCCCGAACTTCAACCTGCAGACCCAGAGCGGCTACACCTCCAGCAACCTGGATGCCCTGGCACCCTGCAACATTCCCGCTGTGATGGGCTTCTACACCATGAGCCCCGACGGTGAAGGTACCCTCAACACCGAGTTCTGCACCGAACACAAGACTGAAACCGTCGACGGTGTGCAGACCGCGACCTTCAAGATCAACCCCAAGGCCGCCTTCAATGACGGTACTCCCATGGACGTAAAGGCCGTGCAGGCTTGCTGGAAGGTCTACCGCGCAACCACCGACAACCCCTACCACATCACCGATAACCAGATGTGGCAGCAGGTGGAAAGCATCGAGGCAGTGGACGGCGACGACCGCCACGTCAAGGTCACCATGAAGACCCCGTACTACCCCTCCGAGGGTCTGTGCGCCTTCGCAATTCACCCCGCTCTGGAAGACGTCAACCTCTTCAATGACGGCTTTGTCGACAAGCCCCTCGACCAGTACTGGGCAGGCCCCTTCAAGATTGGTGAGTGGAACTCCTCCCAGAAGGTGCTCACCCTGGTCAAGAACGACAAGTGGTGGGGCACCCCGGCTCTGCTGGATCGCATTATCTGGCGCCAGATGGACTCCGATGCAATCCGTGCAAGCTTCAAGAACGGCGAACTGGACGCCTTCACCTTCGTGGGTGCAACCAGCTACAACGCTGTGAAGGGTCAGGCAGGCACCGAGATTCGCCAGAGCCAGAACACCAACGTCAACATTATTCAGCTGAACCCCAAGCGCATCGAGGACCTGGCACTGCGCCGCGCAATCCTCGCAGCCGTGGACCGTGAGCAGATCGCTAAGGCATACTTCTCGCAGCTCGGCTGGACCGAGCCGCTGCCCGGCTCCATCATCGCAATGCCGTTCCAGAAGGGCTACCAGAACAACTACGAGGGTGAGTCCGGCGCCCAGGCAGCCGCCAAGATTCTGGAGGCCGCAGGCTACTCCAAGTCCGGCGACTACTACGCTAAGGGCGGCAAGACTGCCAGCTTCGCCCTGACCTCCTTCGGTTCCGAGGCTGTCTACCAGGCTGTCTACCAGATCCTGGAGCAGCAGCTGAAGTCTGCAGGTATCCGCCTGACCTCCGACAACCAGCCGCAGTCGAACTCCAACTCCGTGCTCGGCCAGAAGAGCTACGAAGCAATCTTCACCGGTTGGGGCGTTCTGCCCGACCTGGCATCCTCGGCACCCTACTTCTTCACCACCGAGGTGTTCGGAGTCGGTGACCCCGAGGTTGATAAGCTCATCGAGAAGCTGCAGAACACCGAGAACGATGGCGAGCGCATCAAGATCGCCAACGAGGCTGAGAAGCTCTACTACGAGAAGGTCGCAGTGTACCTGCCCTACGGTAACGGCCCGATGTACGCCGCTGTGAAGGCAAAGGTTGCGAACTACGGTCCGTCCCTGTTCAAGCAGAGCTACACCAGCGCTGACTACTGGGTCAACGTCGGCTGGCAGGAATAGAGCAGGCGAGAGTAATACCGTTTCAGGTAATGCTCTAGTCATCCTGTAGGACTCAAAATCCCGGGTACTCTCACAAGAGAGTGCCCGGGATTTTTCTGTTCCCCTTGTTCTGTGTCCTTCAGCGGGACACGTTAGCGGGATATGTAATTACAAAAACTGGGGGAGGGGAGTGCCGCCCTAACCGGTTGCTACCACTCGCCCATGTACAGGGAACGCTCCTGCAGGTACCTCAACAGGTTCGGGTTCTGCCGCAGATAGAAGATGCGGTAAATGCCGCCTCCAGCGACAATAAAGGCCAGCGGGAATCCCAAAATCACGAGGACGCGGCTCATATTAGCTGGCAAATCAAAAGGAGCGCCGCTGGTTGCCACCAGCACAATCCACAGAGAATATCCAGCGCAAGCTATCGGGGTACCCCACATTCCGCGCACCAGCCAGCTCACCAGCGTCACCGCAATGACCCACGCGAGTGCCAACGTGAACTGATGCCGCTCCGCGTGAGCCCAGGGGAGAGCCCCCACGAAGATAATTGCAGGGATGCCGAGGTAACCGGGGATATTCAGTGAGGCAAGAATGTTTACGCAAAAGTAGCCCAGGAAAATAGCGCTCAACGACGAAGACAGGAACAGGTGCAGGGGTATCGTGCCGTCGCCGCTATAGGCTGCGGTGGGGCCTGCATACACGGTTTCAAACATGAGGGTTAGCGGAGTCATCATGTATTCAATCCAGACCACCAGCGCAAACGCACCGAAAATGCCGAGAGCCTGCATCAGCGCAATCAGCCGTGAACGCGCATCGTGAGGAATGGTGAAGCTCTGGCCCTTCGCCTTGACTCCGCAGACATGAACGACAGCTACCATTGCCGCGATGCACAGTACCCAGCGTAAGAGGACGCCGGGCAGCTCAGGAAGACCGCCGTAAGCCCCCGTGGCGGGGTTACCCCAGGCTCCGGGGAGCAGCGTAATAGCGTGAGCACCCTCGGGGAGATGGGAGGAAGAGGCAAGCCGGTGCGGCTCATAGATAACCCACCACAGAAGGCAGGCTGGAATCAGCGCGGAGAGCTTACGCAGCAGAACCGGGAACGGCGGGGAATCGTAGACGAGCGCCTCAAGATTGATCCGGCGCATCAGCCGTCGAACAGGAGAAAGAGCATGCAACTCTTTTTGCTGCTCTTCCCACACCCCGGTATCCCATGTCCTAGTATCAGAAGACATCATCGTACTCCCTATCACGTGAGAACTTCCTTGTTGAGCTTATTATCACATTAGCAGAAATACCCCCCCCGGCCAGTGCCTAAGCCCAGCAAACCCGGCCCAGCAAACCCCTGCCCAGCAAACCCGGCCCAAAGACTCAGCACATCAGGAAGCAGGGCATAAGGGAAAGGGAGCATAAGGAAAGGGGCCCCACCACAATGGTGGGGCCCCTTAGAGCCTCAGAAAGCGAACTACTTAGTGGTCACCTTCAGGACGGTGCTCAGGTTCTGGTGAGCAACGCCCGGCAGACCCTTCACCTCAGCAAACTTGCGGGTGTTGGTGACAATCACCGGGGTAATCAGCGGGTAACCCGCCTCCTTGATAACCTCGGGATCGAACTCAATCAGAGTGTCGCCGGCGGCAACAACATCGCCCTTGGCAACCTTCACGCTGAAGCCCTTACCGTCAAGGTTCACGGTATCCAGACCAACGTGAATCAGCAGCTCAATGCCGTTCTCCAGCTTCAGGCCCACAGCGTGGCCCGAGGGGTAGGTTGCGGCAACCTTACCGGCTGCGGGAGCAGCAACAGTGGTACCGGTCGGCTCAATCGCCACACCCTCGCCCAGCTTGCCAGCCGCGAAAATCGGGTCCGGAACATCGGCCAGAGCAACGGCGGTACCCTCAATCGGGGCGTGCAGCTCAATGACCTCACCTGCTGCAGCGGGAGCCGCGGCGGCAGGAGCGGCGGCCTCAGCCTTGGGAGCCTCCTCGGCCTTCTTCTCTACCTTCTTCTCGGCGGGAGCAGCGGCAGCCTCTTCCTTCGCGCGCTGAGCGGCGTGCTTAGCGGCGTCGTCCTTCGACTCGTAACCGAAGACCAGCACACCGGCCATCGCGCCGAAGAAGGCAATAGCCAGGCCAATCACGTACAGGTACGAGGGCTGCATAGCCGGAATCGACAGCAGCGAGGTGAACGCAAAGGCGTAGGACTTAACGCCCAGCATCGAAATGGTCGCACCACCGATCACGGCGGGAACCAGAATAATCGGAATCACGCGCTTGTAGCGGAGTACCACACCGTACATGGACGGCTCAGAAATACCGCCCAGCAGACCGGACATCGACGCACCGATAGCGGTCTGGCGTAGCTCGCGGTCCTTCTTGGCGCGGATAGCCACACCGGTCACCAGGCCGAACACGGCGAAGTTGTACGCACCCATGGGGGACTGGATGAAGTCGGTACCCATGGTCTGCAGGTTGTTAATCATCACGGCGTTCAGCGGCCAGTGCAGGCCCAGCGGAACCATGAACAGGTACAGGCCGGCAATCAGGGCACCCACAACACCGGGAGCCACATCGTTAATCATCTTCAGGAAGTCAGAGATTCCCATAGCCACACCGATACCGATCGGGCCCACCAGGAACACGGTCAGCGGAACCAGGATCATCACCGAAATCATCGGCACGAACACCATCTGCAGCATCGAAGGAATAACCTTCTTCAGGAAGCGCTCAAGCGGAGCCAGCAGAGCAACAGCCAGCAGCGGCGGGAAGACCTGGCCGGTGTAGCTGAACGCGTACAGCGGCAGATCCAGACCGAAGAACGGAACGTTCAGAACCTTGGTTGCGGGATCAGCCAGAGCGGTCAGATCGGTGAAGGTACCGGTCATCAGCGCAGCGGGGATAGCCGCACCAACCCACATGTTCGCGCCCAGACGCTTAGCTGCGGTAGCACCCAGCATGATGGGCATGAAGTTCAGCACCGACAGCGAAGCAGCCTTCAGGATGTACCAGAAAGCGAACTGATGCATCCACTGGTTGTTCAGAGCGGTAGCGGCTTCCTTATCAGCCACGCGAGCACCGTTGACGATGTCCACGTTCACAACCTGACCGGTCAGGTCGGTGTACTGGCCGAAGAAGCCCAGCTGCTGCAGGAACACGATGAGGGTCAGAATCATCGAGGTACCCAGCAGGGCCCACAGCAACGGACGGAAGGAGTCAGACAGAACGTCGAAGACGTTGGTGAGCCAGCCGGCCTTCTTGCCGTTAGACTCTGCCGGAGCCTCGCTCTCAGCCTGCTTCGACATGGAGGGCAACGCGTTAATCTCGTTGTACACGGCCTCAACACGGTCACCCAGCACCACCTGGGTCTGGCCGGACTGCTCAATTACGGTGAGCACGCCGGGCAGGGACTTAATCTTCTCGTTCTGCACGGCCTCGTTCGACACGGGGGTCACACGCAGGCGGGTCGCGCAGTGCGTCATGTGCGAGATGTTCTCGGGGCCGCCGAGGCCGTCGAGAATCTTCTCGCCAAGTTCGCGGTTGTTCACGATACTTCCTTAGATATACGGTCAAAGTCTATGCACAGGGTGAAATCTGGACGGTCGGGCGGGGGTGGGAAAACAGCCGCGCTACGCGCAAAAGCTTCCTAAAAACACAAAAGACCCGAGCGCTCTCAACCTACGGTCGGGACGGATGCCCCGTACGGGTACAGCGATACGGCGCGACCACCGGCTACGCGCCGGAAGCTACACTACCGCTATGGTGTTGAGTCACTCAGGTCTTGCCTGCCAATCCAGTAACAATCCTGTTCAAGAGAGGGATACCCCTTCTCAATAGTTCCCTGTAACTTTAAGGGTTTTCCCAGGTTCAGGGCAAGATGGATGCAGGAAACTCCCAGAAGCTGTTAAAAATTTCTGCAAATGGATGCGACCCCCGGGCGGGTCATTCGGGCGAGCCAACCGACGGATAAAGGCACAACGCACGGAGGGCCCCGCATCCTCGAAACGAGAATACGGGGCCCTCTAAAAAGTCCCAGCCGGGGCTATCCCGGGTAGGGGCAACGAACTACTTCGCGGCCTTCTTCGGGACGAAGCTCAGCGAGGCCACCTCAAGATCGGGGTAGTGGCGCTTCTGCCAGCGGCGGTTGCGATGCGCATTCACCTCAATCAGAGCCGCACCCAGGGCACCGGCACCAATTGCGGTCCACAGCAGGTGCGGGGCTACCTCGGTGAACTGGTGGTACTCCACCAGGATCGGCACGAAGAGCGCACCGAAGAACACCGCCAGCAGCGCACCGAAGAGCAGCACGCGGGCGCGGTTCAGCGGGCGGGCCACGGCGGCCAGGTTCCACAGGCCCATCATGACCAGGGTAATGAACGAAGCTGTCTGCACCTGGCGGATATCGCCGATGTGCATCCACAGCGAAGCGGCCGTCACCAGTAGCAGCATGGCCACTACAATAATCGAGTTCGGAACCGTGTAGTTCAGCACGCGGCGCAGGAAGCCCGGCACGTAGCGGCGCGAGTTCGGCAGTAGGGTCAACGCGAAGGAAGACGCACCCACAATCAGGAAGTCAGCGGTCGAGTACTGGCGCGGCAGGAAGGGGAACACCCAGCCGAACAGGCCAAACACCACGCCCAGCAGAATCGCGAAACCGGTCTTCGTCAGGAACAGGTTCGCCACCATCTCAATGTTCGTGATGACCTGGCGGCCCTGCTCCAGGGCGGCCGGCAGAGACGAGAACTTACCGTCCAGCAGCACCAGGCGAGAGACAGCCTTCGTCGCCGGAGCAGCGTTACCCATCGCGATACCCAAGCTTGCGTGCTTGAGCGCCAGCGCGTCGTTAATACCGTCACCGGTCATCGCCACCACGTGGCCGCGCTCCTTCAGCGCAATGACCATGTTCTTCTTCTGCTCGGGCGAGACACGACCGAAAATATTGTGGGTCGCCGCAGCCTCGGCAAGCTCCGGGCCGTCCTCGGGCAGGGTAGAGGCATCAACCGCGCCGGCGGAGGTGTCCATACCCGCAGTCTTTGCGGCGGCGGCAACCGTGAACGGGTTATCACCCGAGAAGACCTTCAGCGTCACACCCTGACGGTGGAAGTACTCCACAATCTCCGGGGCGTCCGCGCGCACGTTCTCGCGGAAAATCACGAACAGAACCGGGGTAGCATCCGCCGGAATCTTCTGGACGGGCTCACCCTTCTCGTTACGCACCACGGCCGCGGCCTGGGCCAGCACCATCGTGCGCAGACCCAGAGCCGCTAGCTCGGCGGCGCGCTCGCGCTCGGCGGTGCCCTTGGCGAGCAGCGCCTCCGGGGCGCCCAGCAGCCAGGCCCCCGAATCCTTAAACTCAATCGCGCTAAAACGCAGCGCCGACGAGAACGGCACGATGCCGCTGACGGTAGCCGAGGAAGCCTGCGGGAAGCCGCCGGTCAGCGCTGCGGCGGTCGGATTCGCGTTCTCATCGTGGCCGAACCACGACAGCGCCTCGTTCCAGCCGGTCGGCAGGGAGGCACGCCAGGAGGTGTTTTCGGCAGAGTCGACGTCGGGGCCCTCAGCCACCGCCTCGGTGGTCAGGGGACGCACCGAGTCAAAAATCACGCCACCCTCGGTCAGCGTGCCGGTCTTATCGAAACAGACCACGTCAACGCGAGCCAGCACCTCAACCGCAGGCTGCTCCTGCACCAGGATATTGTGCTTGCGGCCCAGAGCCACGGCTGCCGCGGCGAAGGCCAGGGTGGTCATCAGCGCCAGGCCCTGCGGAATCATCGAAGCCACCGAAGAGACCACGGCGATAGACACCTGCTCCCACATGTGGTTCTGCTCCACGGCCTCCAGGCCACCGGCGGCGCGAATCTGACCCCACAGCACCACCGGAATAATGACGGCCAGACCAATCGTAATCCAGCGGACCACGAGGTTCAGGGCATCGCGCAACTCAGACTGGATACGCGAGAACTGGCGCGCCTCGTCGGAAATCTTGCTGGCTCGCGAGTTCGCACCCACGTGAGAGAGCAACACGCGGCCGGTACCACCGAGTACGCTCGAGGCCGAGAGCACCATGTCGCCCGGGCGCTTCGCAATCGGGTCGTTCTCGCCGGTCAGCAGGGATTCGTCCAGCTCCAGCGAATCGGAGGTGAGCACCACGGCATCGGCGGGAACCTGATCGCCGCGCTTGAGGACCACCACGTCGCCCTCCACCAGCTGCTCCATGGGAACCTCGACGGTCTTGCCATCGCGCACAGCGGTTGCGGGGGAGCGGTCCAGCAGGGAGATGCGGTCCAGCTCCAGCTTCGCCTTGTACTCCTGCACGAAACCGATGACCACGTTAGCGATCACAGCCATCAGGAAGAGGAGATCCGCCCATCGCTGGTACATGATTACCACGGCACCACAGGCGCCCAACACAAAGTTGAAGACCGTGAAAAGGTGCGCACGCATAATGCTCCACAGCGTGCGAGAAGACTTCGTGTTCTGGGTATTGACCTTACCCTCAGCCGTCAGGCGTGCAACGTCATCGCTGGTGAGGCCGTGCTGGGCGATATCAAAGGAGCCGCTATGCGGTGTTTCAGAATATTCGGGAATGTAGCCGGCAACGGCAGGCGCTGCCGTTTTCTGCTGAGGATCCATGCGGGGGTCTCTTTCTCGAATGGATGGAATGCTGAACTGAATAGAGTTCAGTATTGCGGACACTACCTTTCAGTGTATCCGTGCAGGAGGGGATAAAGATAATCTCCGCCCTGTAATGAACTGATATTTATAGCCATTCCAGAACGGAGATTTAATATATGCGAATACTGGCATATTTTGAGGTGGAAAGTGTTTGCGGGATGGTTCGCTAACGCCCCGTAAAATCAGCGCGCTAGCAGACTCAGTGCGCTAGCAGACTCAGCGCTCCGGCAGAATCAACAAACGATTCGTCACCGGATGCCTCAACACCTCAATCGGATGCTGATACACCTCAGACAACAACTCCGCCGAACACACCTGCTCAGGGGCGCCCGAAGCAACCACCTCACCACCACGCAACAACACCATACGGTCAGAATACGCAGCCGCCACATCCAAATCATGAAGCACCGTCAACACCGCAGCACCCTCAGCAGCCAACTCACGGCTCACCCGCAACGTCTGCTCCTGATGCGTAATATCCAACGCCGCAGTCGGCTCATCCAAAAGAATCAGCGGAGTCTGCTGAGCAAACACACGCGCCAAATGCGCACGGCCACTCTCACCACCGGACAGAGTCGTAATATCGCGATCCGACAAATGAGTTACCGACGTACGCTCCATCATCGAAGCAACCACGGAGTCATCCTCTTCAGCGCGCTCCGTACCCTTCCACGGGGTGCGGCCCATCTGAACCACCTCATGCACCGTGTACGAAAACGCCACATTCAACTTCTGCAACAGCATCGCACGCTGACGCGCCATCTGACGGGCAGGAATAGAACCCAGCGGGGTGCCATCCAACAGAATCTCACCGCCACTGGGAGCAATATCACCAGCAATCACACCCAACAGAGTTGACTTACCGGCACCATTGGGGCCAATCAGCGACACAACCTCGCCCGCAGCAACAGACAGAGACACATCATTCAAAATCTGACGCCCACCAGCGTTAAAACACACACCGGACAGGCTCAACAACTCACTCACGAAGCACCTCCGCCCTGGCCCAGGGAACGACGCAACAACACGAAGAACGTCGGGCCGCCCACCAAAGCCGTAAAAATACCAATCGGCAAATCAGCAAAAGGCACCAGCGTACGCGCACCCAAATCAGACAGCGCAATCAACAGCGCGCCACCCAATGCCGAAGCCGGCAACAACACACGATTCGACGGACCCAAAATCATGCGCAACAGGTGAGGAATAATCAGACCAATAAACGCAATAATGCCCGCATACGCCACCGCAGCACCCGTCAACAAAGCCGTCGCCGCAATAGACACCGCACGTAGGCGCTCCACGTTCACACCCGAATGCTGCGCTGCACGCTCACCCAACGCCAGAACATCCAGCGAAGAAGCCATCACAAAACACGCTACCAAGCCGATCAGAATAACCGGCCACACGCTCGCCACAGCCTTCCACGTGGAACCGTTCAGCGAACCCATCTGCCAGAACACAATCTGATCGCGGCTCGTCGTATCAGCAATAAACATGAGGAACGCAATAATCGCATTCGCCACCGCAGTCACCGCAATACCCGTCAAAATCATCGACAGGACCTTCGCACGACCCGAAGAACGCGACAGGAAATACACCAGCGCAGTAGCCGCCAACGCACCCACAAACGCGAATGCAGGAGTCGTGAAAATACCGAAGAACTGCAGGTTCAACACAATCGACAAACACGCGCCAACCGCCGCACCCGAGGAAACACCAATCACGCCCGGCTCAGCCAACGGGTTACCAAACACCGACTGCATCACCGCGCCGGAAGTACCCAAAGCGGCACCCACCAGCACACCCAACAGCACACGCGGGAAACGGATATTCCACAGAGTGCTATCCGCCAGCTGCATCGCCGGGTTCTCCGGCGCAAGGCCCAGACGGCGGCCCACTGAAGCAACCACCTGATCAATCGGGATATTGTACTGACCCAAACCCGCAGACAGCACCATCACAACGCACAGTGCCACCGCCAAAAACGTAAACGTCAGACCGGCACGACGCCGACGCGACGCACGATAATCCCGCGCACCCGCCGCACTTTTTACGGCAGCCACTACTGGCCCCCCGCAGGAGTCGAGTACGCAGCCTTAGCCAGCGAGAGCAACACCGCCGGAGTATTCGGGCCATAGGACAGAATCTGGCCGTCACCCATATCGATAATGCGCTTATTCTTACCGGCAGTCGTCTCACTCACACCCGGGCGAGCCAAGAAACCATCCAAACCGCCGGTGGATTTAATGCCGCCGCTCATGGTCAGAATGACGTCCGGGTTCAGCTTCACCAGCGCCTCACTGGTCGCCGGAATAATATTCGTCGCGTTCTGCTCAGACGCCACATCTCTACCGCCAATAGCCTGAATCAAATCGTCAGCGCCCGAACCCTTGCCGAGCACGAAGAACACGCCAGCGGTACCGCGCACGTACAAGAACGCGAACGACACCTGCTGTGCACCCTTCGGGGCAACGTCCTTGAGCACCTGCAGGGCATAATCCAGGTCCTTCTGCACGCGGGCAGCAACCTGCTCGCCCGCCTCCGGAACACCCAGCGCCTGCGCAACAGCCTTGAGCTGCGGAATGATCTTATCCATACGACGCTCATGATCGAAGACCACCACGGTCACGCCCGCAGCGCGCAACTGGTCCACAATCTCAATCGGGCCGTTGCTCTTATCCCACAGCACCAGGTCCGGGGAGGTCGCCAGAATCGCTTCAGCGTTCAGGTCATGACCGTTCTGGGTCACCAGCGGCAGGTGAGCCAGCGACTGCTCCGTCGAGGAGGTGACACGGCCAACCAGACGACCGCCCAGACCCAGCGCAATCATCTGCTGAGCCAGAGTGCCGTACAGGTCCAGTGCCAGCACACGGTCAGCGGACTTAACGGTCACCTCGGTGCCGTTGAAATCCTTGAACGTCACGGGGAAAGCCGGAGTGGGGGTATCGACCATCGGCTGAATTTCGGGGGTATCTGCGGCGCTATTGGGGCCGCGCAGAGCCTTCTGATCAGGGGCAATGGAAGAACGCAGCTGATCGGCAAGGTTCTCCAAAACGGTGCGGGTGCTCTGCTCATCCACCACAGCCTGCGAAGTGCTTGAAGAAGCGGCCGGGTTCTGAGTACCCACACCGCAAGAGCTCAGCAGAAAAGCGGAAGTGATGGAGAACGCCGCATACTTCATTGCATCGCGGCGGTTCAGGGCAGAAGAAGAAAGGGAAGAAAACATCGTCGTCTCACAGAAAAAAGGGAGTTAGAAAAACTGGGGTAGGCGCCGGGGTAAAACCTGGCACCTGAAGCGGGGGTGCAGTGAAAATCTGCACCCCCGCACGGACCGTGTCGGCTCACCGGTGAACCTCATGGTTGAGTTTCACGGGTGAGCCGACAGTGTGGGCATCCTCGTGAGGTGCCGTTATGCCTTCTTGCGGCGGCGAGTGTACACGACGGTACCCGCACCGGCTGCAACAGCGATGAAGCCTGCAACCAGGGTGCCCTCAACACCGGAGGCGCCGGTGGAAGCCAGAGGCTTGCCGGTGACCGGGTCGCAACCCTCACCCTCGTAGACGGTTTCGGACACGGTCTTGGTGGTGGTCTTCGCGCCGTTAATCGCCGCGGAGAAGCTCAGCGGAGCCATGTCCTTACCGGCCTCGTAGAAGCCAGCGAACGCCTTCGCGCCCTCAGCGGTCAGGGTGGTTGCCGCACCGTTGACGCTCACAGCGTCAGCGGAGCTCTGCAGACCCGAAAGGTCCACCTTCAGCAGTGCGACCTCACCGTAGTTAGTTGCCTTGCCGGAGGGGTCATTGCTGGTCATGGTCGCGTAGAGAGTACCGGAATTGCCGTTAATCTCAAGGCGCGGGTTCGCAATGGTGGTGTCCAGAATACCGTGGTGACCGGTGAAACGAACCGAACCGCTGAAGGAGATAGAACCCTTACCACCCTTGAAGGTGCCGGTACCGTTAGACCAGTTGAACGCATCCGAAGAGTAGGAGGTGCCGTTCAGCTCCCAGCTACCGTTCGCGATGCCGCCGCGCACGTAGTTGCGGAAGGAATCACGCACGCCCCAGCCAAGGTTTGCGCTCTTAATGGTGCCGTCGGATGCGCCCTGTTCCTGCACCTCGCGGGTGCGGGTGACGGGTACGCAGACCGGCTGTGCCGGGTTGTTGCTGACAGAACCGTTCGAGGAGGAGCCGCCGTTAGAAACGCTGCCGGAGGTACCTGCCGAACCGTTAGAACCGGAGCCGTTAGCGCCGGAGTTCGAGGAACCCTCGTTGGAAGAGCCGTTCTCAGAACCCTTGTTATCGGAGGTGCCGTTCTCGGAGGACTTGTTCTCGGAGACGCGGGGAACCTCAACGGTGTTCTCCGCGGTCTGCTCGCTGAGCTTTACGGAGAAGCTCAGCGGTGCCATGGCGTTGTCAGCACCGCGGTACTGGCCCGCGAAGAGCACAGTGGAACCTTCATCGGTGAGAGTGACTGCCGCGTTCTGTGCCGAGAAGACGCCGTCCTTCACACTCGCGCCGGAGAGGTCCACCTCAGCGAATGCCAGGCCGGTCTTGGAAACGGACTTGCCGTCGCGGGTCAGTGCGTCCACGTCAGCGACCAGGGTGCCCTTGCCGTTGACGACGACCAGGCGCATGTTCTTGATGGTGCTCTTGAGCTGACCGTTGTGGCCGGTGAACTCTGCGGTGCCCGCGAAGTTAATCTGACCGGTCTTCGTCTCGGGGTTGTACACGCCGGATGCCTGAGTGTACTTGAAGCCACCAGCCGGGGTCTTCTCCATACCCTCAACGTTCACGGAGCCGTGCGCGAAGCCCGTCAGGTACTTCAGGAAGGACTCGCGGATATCCCAGCTGAGGGTGCCGGACTCGACGACGTTGCCGGTGACCTTCTCGTCACGCTTGGGCTCGGTGGTTGCGGCGGGGGAAGAAGGTGCCGCGGAGGTGGGTGCTGCGCTCGGCGCTGCAGAAGTGGGCTCTGCGGGCTTGGGCGCTGCAGAAGTCGGGTCAGCGGGCTTGGGTGCCTCGCTGGTCGGCGCGGAGGAGGGCTCGCTGCTGGGCTCAGGGCTCGGCTTTGCGGTCGGCTCGTTGCTGGGCTCAGGGCTCGGTGCGGGTGCTTCCTTGGTCACGATGGTTGCGGAGAAGCTGAGCGCATCCAGCTCCTGGCCTGCCTTGTAGAAGCCCGCGAAGGCGCCGGTTGCCTCTTCGGAAAGCTTGACGCGGGTGCCGTTTTCCTCGTCCACGCTGGGCAGGGTGATGGTGTTACCCTCAACCTTCAGACCGGAGGCGTTGAAAGTGCCGATGGTCATGTTTTTGGTCTCGACCAGGTCATTCGGGGTGGTGTTGCCGTTGTAGGGGCGCGACTGAACGTTGGCGCGCACGGTGCCCACGCCGTCCTTAATGGTGACGGAGAGGTCGGAGATGATGACTTCCAGCAGGCCGTGGTGTGCGGTGTAGTGAATCGAGGAGCCGGTGAAGGTGACGGAGTATTCGCCGTTGGCTACGGTGCCTTCGGCGGAGGTGAAGTGGTAGGAGCCGTCTTCGTTGGTGGTGACGCCGGTCAGTTTCTGGGAGCCCTGGGAGAAGGGGCCGTTGATGTAGGAGCGGAAGGACTTCTTCAGGCCCCAATTGACGGTGACGTCCTGCAGGCTCTGCTCTGAGGCTGCGGTTACCTCACCGGCGCTGACGTGGGAGTTGGTTTCAGCTGCGAAGACTGCGGGTACGCCGGCGACGCCGCTGAGGCCGATGGTTGCCGAAGCCAAGAACGCCCAAGTGCGCTTGGTGAGAGAGGGGGTAGACATTCGGTGTCTCCTTGGATTCTGTGATTGTGGTGTTCGTATCAAGTCTAGTCCTATTAGCCTATGTTTGTGTAACTTAATGTCTAGGGTGACTTGTGCATAAGGTTTACCTTAGCAAATTTTTTGTGAGAGCTATTGTCAAAACCGGTTTTTGGTGACAATATGTCATTAACAGGTTTTGGTGACATCGTGTCACTAAAATATTTATTGTTCACCCACAAGCCACTTTAGGAACTCACCATGACTATTACCGCCCCCGAAACCACCCAGGAACGCTTCTCCGCACGCCTGAAGGAAAGCACCAAGCACGTCCACGACAACGCCGAACACTCCACCTTCATGGAAGACCTCATGGGCGGCTCCCTCAACACCGAGGCATACCTGCGCCTCATCAACCAGTACGTGCACATCTACGAAGCACTCGAAGCAGTCTCCAAACACTACCGCGCAGAACCCAGCCCCATCACCGAACCCTTCACCCACCCCGGCCTCGACCGCGCAGAATACATCCGTGCAGACATCCGCGCACTCGGCCAGGAAGGCGACATCGACGCGCCCCTGCCCGCAACCGCAGAATACGTAGAGCGCATCCGCGCCACCATCAACTCCCCCGAACGCTACCTCGCACACCACTACCTGCGCTACCTCGGCGACCTCTCCGGCGGCCAGGCAGTCGCAGCGCTCGTCAACCGCCACTACGGCATCCCCGCCGAAGCGCTGAGCATGTACCGCTTCACCGAACTGCCCAAGCCTAAGGTCTTCAAGGACGGCTACCGCGAACTGCTCGACAACGCACCCCTGACCGACGAGCAGCGCGAAGCCCTCATCGAAGAATGCATCGAAGGCTTCCGCATCAACGCCTCCCTGTTCGCGCAGCTGGACCGCAAGGTCGCCGAGGCATAAACACCGAACGCCTCAACGCACAACGCCTCAACGCACAACCTCTCACCGCTCAATGCACAAGCCTGCGGGCATAACAAAAGGGGCGGATGCTTTCACAAGCATCCGCCCCTCTCAAGCGTTAACCATCTTGGGTGTTAGCCCTTGGCAACCTCACCGAAGTGGGCGGCCATGGTGCCCTCGTGAGCTGCACGCAGCTCGTCCAGGCTGATAGACACCTCATCCTGGAAGTCCAGAGCGTTCGACTCAGCATCCACCACACCAATACGTGCGAAGGGGAACTGGCGAGCGGTGCACATATCCTTGAAGCGCACCTCCTCAGAACGCGGAACCGAAACCACAACGCGGCCCAGGGACTCCGAGAACAGCAGGGTGAACAAATCCAGGCCGTCACGTTCAGCAACCTCACCCAGACCAATGCGGGCACCGGTGTTGAAGCGCAGGCAGGCCTCCACCAGAGCGGTAGCCAGACCACCGGCAGACACGTCGTGAGCGGCATCAATCATGCCGTCACGAGACATGTTCACCAGCATGTCGCCGAGCTGACGCTCCAGAGCCAGATCAACCTTCGGGGGCAGACCGCCCAGGTGGCCCTTGAAACGAGCCCACTCGGAGCCGTCCATCTCATCGCGGGTGGTGCCCAGCAGATAGATGGCCTGGCCATCGTGCTCGGGAGCCCAACCCGACGGGGTGCGGCGGGTGACGTCATCCATCACACCCATCATCGCCACCACGGGGGTCGGGTTAATAGCCTTGCCACCGGTCTGGTTGTACAGGGACACGTTACCGCCGGTCACCGGAACACCCAGCTCCATGCAGCCATCAGCCAGGCCGCGAACAGCCTCAGCGAACTGCCACATGACGTCCGGATCCTCGGGAGAACCGAAGTTCAGGCAGTCAGACACAGCCACGGGGCGTGCACCAACGGTCGCAACGTTACGGTACGCCTCAGCCAAGGACGCGCGGGCGCCCTCGTACGGATCCAGGTAGGTGAAACGCGGGGAGGCGTCGGTCGCCAGAGCAACACCGAGGTTGGTGTTCTCGTCCACGCGCACCACACCGCCGTCGTCCGGCATGGACAGGGCGGTGTTGCCCTGAACGTAGCGGTCGTACTGGTTGGTGATCCAGGACTTGGAGCACATGTTCGGGGACGCCATGAACGCCTTGATTGCCTCGCCCAGCTCCTCACCACGCGGGCGGGAGTCGTCAGCAGCCGAACCGGTGAAGTGGTTAGCCTGGACGTCGTCCTGCCACTCGGGGCGTGCGTAGGGACGCTCGTAGGTGGGGCCGTCGTGTGCGACGGTGCGGGGGTCAACATCCACGATGACCTCGCCGTCCCACTCGATGACCAGGCGGCCGGAGTCGGTCACCTCACCGAGGAAGGAGTACTCCACACCCCACTTGTTCATGATGGCCTCGAAACGCTCCACGTTCTCGGGGGAGACAACAGCCATCATGCGTTCCTGAGACTCAGACATCAGAATCTCGCCCGGGGTCAGGGTGGGGTCACGTAGCAGAACCTTGGTCAGGTCGACGTGCATGCCGCCCTCACCGTTAGAAGCCAGTTCGCTGGTTGCGCAGGAAATACCCGCAGCACCCAGGTCCTGAATACCCTCAACCACGGAGCCCTTGAACAGCTCCAGGCAGCACTCAATCAGAACCTTCTCAGCGAAGGGGTCGCCCACCTGAACGGCGGGACGCTTCGAGGGCTTGGTGTCGTCGAAGGACTCCGAAGCCAGCACCGACGCACCGCCGATGCCGTCGCCACCGGTGCGCGCACCGAAGAGGACAACCTTGTTGCCCACGCCCGATGCGTTCGCCAGGCGGATGTCCTCGTGACGCATAATGCCCACAGCCAGCGCGTTGACCAGCGGGTTTGCCTGGTAGCAGGAGTCGAACTCAACCTCGCCACCGATGTTCGGCAGGCCCAGGGAGTTACCGTAGCCACCGATACCGGCAACCACGCCGCCAACCACGCGAGCGGTGTCGGGGTGATCAATCGCGCCGAAACGCAGCGGATCCATCACAGCAATCGGGCGTGCACCCATCGAAATAATGTCACGCACAATACCGCCCACACCGGTAGCGGCACCCTGGTAGGGCTCCACGTACGAGGGGTGGTTGTGGGACTCAATCTTGAAGGTCACGGCCCAGCCGTCACCAATGTCGGTCACACCGGCGTTCTCACCGATACCGACCATCAGGTCCTTCTTCATCTCTTCGGTGACCTTCGCACCGAACTGCTTCAGATGAACCTTAGAAGACTTGTAGGAGCAGTGCTCGGACCACATGACCGAGTACATTGCCAGCTCAGCCGCGGTGGGGCGGCGGCCCAGAATCTCCTTAATGTCCTCGAACTCGTTCTCCTTCAGGCCCAGCTCGGCCCAGGGGAGTTCGGTGTCCGGGGTAGCTGCCGCATGCTCGACGGTGTCGAGGTTAAACTGCTTTTCGCTCATAACTTCTTAGAATCCTTGTCGTGCGTTAGCGGGCGTTAATCAGGTTGGCAAGAACGGAGGTGAACACGCCGAGACCATCGGCGCCACCGCGCAGGGACACCGAACCGAAACCGGAGGACGAAGGACCGAAGCCCGGCTCCACAGCGTGCTCCGGGTGCGGCATCAGGCCGACTACGTTACCGCGCTCGTTGGTAATACCGGCAATATCGTTACGGGAACCGTTCGGGTTGAAGCCAACGTAGCGGAACACCACGCGACCCTCAGCCTCCAGCGCCTCCAGAGTCTTCGGGTCAGCAACATACTGACCGTCCTGGTTCTTCAGAGGGACAACAATCTCCTGGCCAGCAGCGTAATCGCTCGTCCAGGAGGTGGAGTTATTCTCAATGCGCAGAACCTGGTCACGGCAAATGAACTTGCGGTGATCGTTCTTAATCATCGAACCGGGCAGCAGGTGAGACTCAGTCAGAATCTGGAAACCATTGCAAATACCCAGAACAGGCAGGGGAGCGGAACCGGAGGTGCCAGCAGCGTTAGCGGCATCAATCACCGAACGCATCACGGGAGCCTTCGCAGCAATAGCGCCAGCACGCAGGTAGTCACCGTAGGAGAAACCGCCAGGAATAATGACGGCATCAACGTTCTTCAAATCAGCGTCGTCGTGCCACAGCTCAACGACGGTACCGCCAGCCAGACGGACAGCGCGCGCAGCGTCACGGTCATCCAGGGTGCCGGGGAAAGTCACCACGCCAACGCGTGCATCAGCGAAAGCGGGGTTCGGGGAGTAGCTAGAGAAGTCGCCAACCAGGGGGACTTCAGTGGGTGCGAGGGACTCTGCCATAGGTATTAGTCCTCCAGAACCGAAACGTTCACAACGTCTTCGATGACGGGGTTCGAGAGCAACTCTTCAGCAGCCTTGCGGGCAGCCGCGAGGTGCTCCTCGGTTGCCTCACCCTCGACGGTCAGCTCGAAGCGCTTACCCTGGCGAACATCAACGAAGGAATCAACGCCGATACGGGGCAGTTCGTGAGAAATAGCCTTACCCTGCGGGTCAAGAATTTCGGGCTTGAGCATAACATCAACAACAATACGGGCCATGTGTGGGCACTCCTTGGGTGCGTGGGTTCTGTATGAGCCGTATCTCATCTTACCGTACTAACGACCGTAACGGGGGTATGCGTTCGGTTGGTGGATACCCTAAGAGGCTCGAATCACGTCTTTTACGCCTCGAGGGGCGGAAGATAGCGCTCGCACACCTCCAGCAGGCGCTCGCGCAGGCCAATCGAACGCTCGGACAGCTCACGCTGAATACGCACGTACTCTGCCTTACCCTCGGCAGTCTCCACGGGAATTGGCTCGTAGCCCCACTCGCGAATCTCGTAGGGGGCCGCGCGCATGTCCAGCTCGCGAGCATCCCAGGCCAGGTCGAAGCAATCCATGACCAGGGTTGAATCAACCAGCGGCAGCAGCTTGTACGCCCACTTGTACACGTCCATGTTCGCGTGCAGGCACGCCGGCTGCTCCAACACGCGCTGCGTCTCACGGGTGGGCTGCAGCTCGTTCATCGGCGCCGCCTGCGGCATGAAGAAACGGAACGCGTCAAAGTGCGAGCAGCGGATGCGATGGCTCTCCACCACCCGGTCCGTGCCCTCCGCGCCCAGGCGCAATTCCAAGTAGTCGTGGCGGATATTGTTCTCCACCGACTTGTACGCCATCGCCCACTCGTGCATGCCGAAGCAACCGAACTGGCCCTTCTTCGCGGCCGTATTGCGCAGAATCTCGTGGGTGAAGGCGAGGGCGGTGGCGCGGCGCTCCACGAAGTCGGTGACGTCCACAGTGACGGCGGAGGCCGCCTCCGCCTGAGCGCGCGCCTGCTCGGGGGCGCATCCAGCCTCTAGGAGTTCCTGCTCGGTGGCGGGTCGGTAGAAGCGCCAGGAGGCGCGCTCGGGGGCGTCCAGCAGAATGACGCCGGCGCCGGGGTGCCAGCGCTTGAACTGGCCGGGCTTGAGCGTGTAGTAGGTGAAGAGGAAGTCCTCCACGGGGTGCACCTCGTGGCGGGCGCGACGCTGCGCAAAAGGGTCGGCGTAGCGGCCGGCGCGCACCTCGTGGGCGGCCGCGGCGGCACGCCACTGACGGGCATCCATCACCTGGGAAAAAACAACACCACTCATGCTTCTAGCCTAAACGATGCCGCGACAAGGTAGTGCACGTAGCAATGTCTATCTAGTTATTAGAAGACCGGGCTTTAAACTCACGTTCAAAATCGACAAACTGTGGGCTATTAATCACCACAGTCCGAAGATAACGGGCAAATTGACCCGCCCCTGCTCGTTCAAGTGCGCGAGGAATATCAATCTCCGTGAACCCCTTAGAGCGAGCGTAGGATTCCTGGAAAAGATAGACCTCCGCAAATAAGGAGGGATGAGCGTATTCGGTGAGCTGCATCAGAAAATCATCTGCACTGAGCGTCTCATAATTTTGAATATTCTGAGCTTCTTCCGTGGAAGCATAATCGAGCAGTTTGCGGTCATCAGTGACTAATGCGTGCATGGCGCCATGTTGGGCAGCGGCATGCACGTGAAGATCGTCCGTATCGGGGAAGGAAACAGGAGCTTCGACAGGAAACCCGGAGATGCATGAGATGGAGGACCTGATGATTTGTTGCTTCCAGTTTTCAAGGACAACGTCGCTTATCGCTGGATTGGCTCGACGAACATGGTAGCCGAACTCATCCATAATTCCACTGGAGACGTGAGGCGTAAAGAACTCGTATTCACTCTTCACCGCCAACAATAAAATCCAATCCCGAAGAGTTTTGGACATCAGAATATTTGTATCCAGCAGAACAGAGTATTTGGAGGCTACCATGCGGGCCCTCCGAGGGCATCAACAAGACCGTGTTCATCCTCGAGCTCCCAGAGCTCTTTGAGAGCTTGCTCCTTCTGAGCAACGGTCTTCTTGAGAAGTCCCTTACGGAAAGCATCAGCATCCTCGGTGCGGATACGGAAGTGGCTACCCACCTTATGTGCAGGCAACTCACCCGCACGAATAGCCTTCATGAGTGTCGGGCGGGAAACACCGATGCGCTGCGCCGCAATCGTCGTCGTCAAATCGTGAGGGACAACCTGAACATCGATACTTTGCCCGTTAGCCAGGGCATGCAGGACGTGCTGAATGACCTGGTTGAGGGCATCGCCAAGCTGCTGGCTTTCTCGGCCCGAAACGGTCAGCTCAATGGTGGTTTCTTCAGAGTTCTTAAGGATTTCCCGTGCCTCTGCGCGAGCCTGATTGAGGGTATCTTCCTCCAGAGGGGTGGTTAGGGTTGTGGTCATTATCTTCTCCTTGGTGCTGTTGCCGGCAGAGCCAACGTCCGAAGATGCCACGCCGGTGGGGTGAATATCATTCGGTGAGAGGCTCATCCACGGTTGATACAACCCTACCCCTATCTGAAATAACTGTAAAGCATTTCAGTTATTTCACCTGTGCACTGATAAAAGGGAGGGGCGGCGCCGGACCAAACCGGCGCCGCCCCTTACCGAAGCGTACAGCTCGCGAACGAGCTAACCCTCTCAACCCTAGCGGCCGGTGCCACCGTACACGGTAGCCTCGCCCTCGGTGTCCAGGCCGAACGCGGTGTGCACCGCGCGAACGGCCTCATCCAGCTTGCTCAGCTCAGTAATCACCGAAATACGAATCTCAGAGGTCGAAATCATGTCGATGTTCACGCCCGCCGAGGACAGCGCCTCGAAGAAGGTGAACGAAACGCCGGGGTTGGTCTTCATGCCCGCGCCAACCAGCGACAGCTTGCCGACCGACTCGTTGTAAATAACCTCCTGGAAGCCCAGCTCAGCCTTGGCATCCTCCAGCGCCTTCAGCGCGGTGGGGCCCTGCGCCTGGTTCAGGGTGAAGGAAATATCGGTCACGCCGGGGCGGTCGGTGGGAACGTTCTGAACGATCATGTCCAGGTTTACCTTCGCCTCGTTAATCAGGCCGAACACCTTAGCGGCCGAACCGGGAACGTCCGGAACGCCAACAACGGTAATCTTTGCGCGGGTGCGATCGTGCGCGACACCGGAAATCAGGGGCTGCTCCAAGGGAATCTCCTTCAGATGAATGGGGGTCAGTTCCGCGGACTCCTCCGGAACCACGATAGTGCCTTCAAGGTCCGAGAACGAAGAACGCACGTGAAGCTTCAAGTTAAAACGACGAGCATACTCGACGCTACGCAGGTGCAGAATCTTTGCACCGTTCGCCGCCATCTCCAGCATCTCCTCGCTGGTGATGGTATCCAGCTTGTGCGCGGTCGGCACGATGCGCGGGTCGGCGGTGAACACGCCGTCCACGTCCGAGTAAATCTCGCACACATCGGCGTTCAGCGCGGCGGCCAGCGCAACGGCGGTCGTATCGGAACCGCCGCGGCCCAGGGTCGTAATGTCGCCGCTCTGACGGTTCATGCCCTGGAAACCGGCCACAATCGCGATATTTCCGGCCTCGACGGACTCACGGATGCGATCGGGGCGAACCTCCACGAGGCGCGCCGAACCGTGCACGCCGTCGGTAATCATGCCAGCCTGCGAACCGGTGAAGGACTGCGCCTTAGCGCCCAGGTCGTTAATGGCCATCGACAGGACGGCGGTCGAAATGCGTTCACCGGCGGTCAGCAGCATGTCCAGCTCACGCGAGGGAACGACATTGCTGGTGACCTCTGCGGCAAGGTCGAGCAACTCATCGGTGGTGTCGCCCATAGCGGACACCACGACGACCACATCGTTACCTGCCTTCTGAGTGTCCACGACGCGGCGGGCTACGCGCTTGACGCCCTCCGCATCCGCTACGGAGGAACCGCCGAACTTTTGGACGATCAGGCTCATAGAATTCTCCAGGTCTGTTATATCTGTGCCGCCGGCAGAGCGCCGGCTCCTCACCTATAGTAGACGGCGTTCAGGCCGGGCGGCTAACTTGCCAGCCGTGTGTATTGACTCGTGGAATATTACCGAATGTTACGCGGGCCGTGGCGGGCCCGGGAGCGCGAACCCTACCGCGCACGTACTAGTGGTGGAAGGCTAGGTCCACGGGTTCACGTAAGTGACACCCGGCAGCGGCGGAACGTCCGGCTTCGGGGTGCGTAACGGGGCGTTCTGAATCGAGCGGATGCGCTCCTCGTAGTCGGCGCTGCGGAATACCTCGTGAGCCTCCTCGGGCTCTTCGGGGTTCTCGGAGGCAACGGAGCCCTGGGAAACGGTGGGGTCCTCGGAAGCAGTGAAGTCCTCGGGGCTTTCGGACGTCTCAGGGTTTTCGGGTGTTTCGGCGTTCTCCGCTGCGGGTTCCTTGGCGGCGGGTTCGGCCTCGGGGATCTCAGCCTCACCGTTTTCGGCGGCCGGAGCCTCCCCGCCGTCCTGCAGGACCCGTTCGATGAGCTGCTCATCTACCGTGGCCTGCACGCCGGCGGGCGCGGGAGCCTCACCGGCGAGAGCCCCCGGGGCATCCAGGTCGTCGAACATGCTGGAGCTCCAGCGGCGGCGGCTCTGCTTCGCCTCCTCGGCACGCACCGCGGCGGCCTGCTCGCGCTCCTGTTCTTCCTCGAGGTTAGCCCGCTCAAAATCCTCGGCGGCGGTGTGAACCGCGGCGGTGCCCTCGCTGATCACGCGGCGACCCTCCAGCGCGCGACCCAGGGTGATTTCGTCGGCATACTCCAGATCGCCGCCCACCGGCAGGCCCGAGGCCAGGCGCGACAGGCGCACACCCAGCGGCACGAGCATGCGTGAGAGGTAGGTTGCGGTCGCCTCACCCTCAAGGTTCGGGTCCATCGCCAGAATAATCTCCTGGATGCGCTCATCCGCCAGGCGGGATACCAGCTCGCGGATGCGCAACTGCTCCGGGCCCACGCCCGCCAGCGGGTTAATGGCGCCGCCGAGTACGTGGTAGCGGCCGGTGAAGGAACGGGTGCGCTCAATCGCCACGACGTCCTTGGACTCCTCGACCACGCACAGCACCGACGGGTCGCGGCGCTCGTCGCGGCAGATGGGGCACAGCTTCGTCTCGGAGACGTTGCCGCACTCCTCGCAGAAGCTCACGCTGGTCTTCACCGTGGAAATCGCGTTGGCCAGGCGCGCCATATCGGCGGCGTCAGCGTTCAGGATGTGAAAAGCGATGCGCTGAGCCGACTTGGGGCCCACGCCGGGGAGGCGTCCGAGCTCGTCAATGAGGTTTTGTACTGCACCCTCGTACATGCTTCTCCAATCTGCCGTGGTCCGCGGTGAGTGTCTAGGATACTCCGCGTGGGGGGCTGCTTCGGTACCAGTGTGGCCCAACCCCCTGACAGCTTAACGGGGATTCGGGCAGAAAAATGCCCGCCGGCGCCGAAAATTCCTGTCATTCTCGGCGCCGGCGGGTGCGTTGGACGCGTTGGGCGGCTCATCGGAACGACCGGCCGAAACGCGTGCCCTTGGGGGTCTAGCCCTGGTGCAGGGGGCGCTCGTCGATGACGGTGCCGCCGATGATCTTCTCGATGGCCCGCAGGCCGATGAAGGTGCTGTTTTCGACCTTCTCGTCGTCCTCCGAGATGTAGTCCTCCTCGGTCACGACGTGCACGGGCTTCGTGGGCACCACCTCGGATGAGGCGGGCTCGGCGGGAGGCTCAGGCTCGGTAACCGGTTCAGAAGCCGACTCATTGGCCGGCGCCGGGGCCAGAGGACCGGCCGCCAGAGGACCGGCGGCCAGGGGGCCTGCCGCCAGAGGTCCTGCCGCCAGAGGGCCTGCCGCCAGAGGGCCTGCGGGCGCAATCGGCTCAGCCGCGGGAGCCGCCGCCTCGGGGGCCTCGGGCATTGCTTCGGCCGGTTCGTTGTAAGAGGGCTCCGCATCATAGGGCGGCTCGTCCTCGAACGGAGGCTCCTGCGCATCGCTACGACCGGGGGCCTCCTGCGGAACCCCGCTGCCGGAGGCCGCGAAGGAATCGCGCTCGCCAAAGCCGCCGGCCGGAGCATCCGTGCCGGGCTGAGAGAGCGGTCCTGCGTGGGGGCTCGGCTCAGGCTGGGTCGGGGGCACCTGCGCGGGGAAAGGCTCTGCGGGGGAGGGTTCCACGGCGGCCGCGGGCGCAGCCTCCTCGCTCTGCGGGATGGGTGCCACGTCCCAGGCGCCCAGGGGCGCATCCACGCTGGTGGCTGCCGGAGCCGCGGCGTCGTTCACCGGCTGACCGTGGCGACGCCACGCATCCTCACCGCCGCGGGGGCCCTCCGCCAGGGGTGCGGTGGGCTGCTGAGGAGTCGGCGCGGCGGGCTGAGCCTCCCGCTGGGGTACAGGGGCGCCCGGCTTGAGGGGCTCGCCGGGCTTGACGACCTCGGCGTGAATCGTCACGGGGCCGCGCAGGAACTCGCTCACGCGGGCGGTTAGCTCGGGGACGTAGCCCTTGACCGCGCGCAGGGTTGCGATGTCGGCGCGCACGTAGAGCACGGTGCCCTCCATGCGGGCGGGGTAAACCTTCGCCAGCTGCTCCGCGGAACCCGGAACGCTCATTCGGTTAAGGATGGCACGCCAATTGCCCTGGACCGCCGCCAGCGGGTCATTCGGATTAAGCTTCAAAGGCGCTGAGGGCGTACCCTCCGGAGCGGCATCAGCTGCAGGGGAAGCCGGAGCATTAGGTGCCGTCGGGGTGGTACCCGCCAGGGGCGCACCGACCGGAGCGGCAGGAGTCCGAGTCGAAGGTGCCTGCGCTGCCGGGGCCAGGGGCGCAGAGCTAAGCGGACCGCCGGCCAGTGGGGGAGCACTCGCCCCAGCCTGCTGAGAGCCGCCCTGCTGAGCCGCCTCCTGAACCGGGGCGCTAGGAGCCTGCGCGTTAGGCGCCTGAGTCTTAGGGGTCAGGCCTGCCGCAGCCATGCCCGCCGCACGCGCGGCCGACATACCTGCCGGGGCCTGAGAACCAGCCTGAGAACCGGTCTGCACGCTTGCCGGGGCGGAACCACCGGCGGCCACGCGGCGCTCCAACACCTGCAGGCGCGAGGCCAGCGCCGCAACCTCCGCGCCGTTCGCCGATCCCTCCTCCACCGGCAGAAGCAGGCGGGCGCACAGCAACTCCAGCTGAAGCTGCGGGTTAGCGGTGCCCGTCATACCGTTCAGTGCATCGTTGACGGTTCCCGCCGCCAGGGTCAGTTCGCGCTCGGTCAGCGCCTGAGCCTGAGCGGCCAGGCGCTCCAGCTGATCCTGCGGAACGCCCTGCAGAATCTGCGCGGCCGATTGCGGAACAGCCTTCACCACAATCAAATCGCGCAGACGCTCCAGCAAATCCTCCACAAAACGGCGAGGATCCTGACCGGTTGCCACCACGCGAGACACCGCGCCAAACAGCGTTGACGCCTCCCTGGCGCCCAGCGCCTCTACGACCTCATCCAGCAACTGGGCGTGCGTGTAGCCCAGCAGGGCCACCGCAAGGTCGTACTCAATACCCTTCTCGGAGGACGCACCAGCCATCAGCTGATCAAGAATCGACAGCGAATCACGCACAGAGCCACCACCGGCACGAATCACCAGCTGCAGCACGCCCGGCTCCACCGCCACCTGCTCCTGGTCGCACAGGGACTGCAGATACGGCAAAAGAACCTCCGGCGGCACCAGGCGGAACGGGTAGTGGTGGGTACGCGAACGAATCGTGCCCAGCACCTTATTCGGCTCGGTCGTCGCGAAGATGAACTTCACGTGCTCCGGCGGCTCCTCCACAATCTTCAGCAGGGCGTTAAAGCCCTCGCGGGTGACCATGTGGGCCTCGTCAATAATGAAAATCTTGTAGCGGTCACGCACCGGCGCCAGGGTCGCGCGCTCGCGCAGGTCACGGGCGTGGTCCACACCGCCGTGGCTCGCCGCGTCCATCTCAATCACGTCGAGGGAACCGCCGCCGTCACGCGAAAGCTCACGGCACGAATCGCATACGCCGCACGGGGTGGGGGTCGGGCCCTGCGCGCAGTTCAGGCAGCGCGCCAGAATACGGGCCGAGGTGGTCTTACCGCAGCCGCGCGGTCCGGAGAAAAGGTAGGCGTGGTTGACGCGGTTCTTCTCCAGGGCCGTCATGAGGGGCACGGTAACCTGCTCCTGCCCGATGACCTCGGCGAAGGTCTCGGGGCGGTAACGACGATAAAGGGCAGTGCTCACGGCAACCTCTTAAGCTCGGGGATGCGGATAGGACAGTCCCTACCATTTTAGACGCTTTACCCCGCGCCCGAGCGGCCCGCCGTCACCGCCCGGCGAACCCCCGCCGGAGGTTCGGGTGCGGTGTTTGCACGGGCTCTGTTCAAGGGTGCGCGACCGAGTGCCGCGAGGATGCGCCGGCCCGCAACCACCGCGCGTTCGCCCCGAGTTCCCAACGCGCCAAAAATCCGGTACACTGGTTCTTGCCTCTTACGTGGCGTTATCTTGGAAAACTCCCCCAGGACCGGAAGGTAGCAAGGGTATTCGAGCTATGACGGGTGCGTAGGAGGTCTTTTTTTACCCAAAATCAGGTACATGCGCAGCTCGCACCCGTCATATGCACTGCGTGCCCGCTCCGCTGGCGCTCCGCGGCTTCGGATCCGGATTTGATTCTTCACGCGCTCAGAATCCGGATCCTCAGCGGGTGCGTAAGGGGTTTTTCTATGCCCGAAAACAAGCCTTTCTCCTGAGAA
>FLSH01000562.1_pt2 | contig 54405 bp, 44 predicted proteins | sample 1550441 | NCBI WGS metagenome assembly FLSH01 (sample SAMEA4031756, study PRJEB14383) | metagenome | biome: human; feature: oral; material: saliva | place: Philippines | collected 2014 | reverse complement strand
AGCCGTGATTTACTGAGAGCATGCTTGACCCGAAGAAGTCTCTATTCGATGAAGACGGCAACCCCCGTCCCGCGCTAACCACCACCCTCGACAACGTACTGCGCATGCAACGACCGCTCGCGCTGTCCATCGTCAAAAAACTGCGTGAAGCGCACCCCGACGAAACCCCCGAACAAATCCACAAGCGCCTCGACCGCACCTACCTGCGCGACATCACCGCCATCGGCGGCGTCACCGGCGCATCCGCATTCGTGCCCGGCGTAGGTACCGTCACCTCCATGAGCCTGTCCGCGCTCGCAGTCGGCGGCTACCTCGAACGCACCGCACTCTACGCCCAGGCAGTCGCAGAACTGCACGGCGTGCACGTACATGACGCCGAAACCGCCCGCTCCATGGTCATGGCAATCATGCTCGGTGAAGAAGGCTCCCAGCTCATGAACACCGTGCTGCTGCAGACCGGCAAGGCAGGCGGCGTCTCCAACAAGTGGGGCATGCTGCTCGGCAACTCCTCCAGCGGCAAGATGTTCAGCGTCGAACGGACCATCCGCAACCTGTTCATCCGCCGATTCCTCACCCGCCAGACCGGCGCACTGCTCGGCCGTGCCCTGCCCTTCGGCGTAGGCGCAATCGTTGGCGGCGGCGCAAACCTGACCCTCGGCAAGGACGTTGTGCGCAACACCCGCCGAGCCTTCGGCGACGCACCCGCCTACTTCCCCGCAGAGCTCATGATTACCCCGCGTGCACCGCGCGTACAGGGCGGCGAAGGTTCGGAAGGCTCCTCCAGCGTGGCTGGCTCCCTGCTCAAGGGCGTCAAAGACGCAGGTAAGGCAGCTGGCAAGGTCTTCACCCGCGGCAAGGGCAACGACACCGAAACCGGCCACCGCCGCATGCTCGGCCGCTAAACCCGCTGGCTAACAGAACATAGCGAAGACCCAAACACACTAAAGACCCAATACACTAAAGACCCCGAATCCCTGAATGCAGGGACCCGGGGTCTTTTGTTTATATCTTTGCTACGGACTAAGCGTTCTTCGCGTGATCCAGCAGCTGAGCCGCAATACCGTTATAGGTGTGCGGAGTCAGCGCCGACAGACGCGCCTCAGCCTCGGGGGACAGGCCCAGCGTAGCCACGAACTCCTTCAGACGAGCGGCATCCACGCGGTGACCGCGAGTCAGCTCCTTCAGACGCTCATACGGATTCTCCATGCCCGGAACACCTGCGATAGCCTCAGCACGCATCACCATCTGGATCGCCTCAGCCAGAACCTCCCAGTTCGCATCCAGGTCAGCGGAAATAACCTCGGTCGCAATATCCAGACGCTCAAGACCCTTCACCACATTGGAGATAGCCAGCACCGAGTGACCAAACGCCACACCAATATTGCGCTGAGCCGAGGAGTCGGTCAGGTCACGCTGCCAACGAGAAGTCACCAGGGTCGAAGCCAGCGAATCCAGCAGAGCGTTGGAGAGCTCCAGGTTAGCCTCCGCATTCTCAAAGCGAATCGGGTTCACCTTATGCGGCATGGTCGACGAACCGGTCGCACCAGCCACCGGAATCTGACGGAAGAAACCAATCGAAATGTAGCTCCACACATCGGTGCAGAGGTTGTGCAGCACGCGGTTGAAATGAGCGATATCCGAGTACAGCTCAGCCTGCCAGTCGTGCGACTCAATCTGAGTGGTCAGCGGGTTCCAGATCAGACCCAGGTGCTCCACAAAACCACGAGAAACATCCTGCCAATCAGCGTCAGGAACCGAAGCATAGTGAGCAGCGTAGGTGCCGGTTGCACCATTAATCTTGCCGAGGAACTCGGTCGCCTTCACGTGCTTGACCTGGCGCTTCAGGCGGTACGCGAGCACGCCCAGCTCCTTACCCAGGGTGGAGGGGGTTGCCGGCTGACCGTGAGTACGGCACAGCATCGGCACGTTGCGCCCTTCCTCAGCCAGCTTCAGCAGAACCTCAATCAGGTTCTCAGCGGCAGGAACCCACACGTTCTCAACAGCATCCTTGATGCCCAGTGCGTACGCGAGGTTGTTAATGTCCTCAGAAGTGCAACCGAAGTGAACCAGCGGCACCAGGTGACCCAGGCACAGACCCTCCAGGCGGCGGCCAATGTAGTACTCGACAGCCTTCACATCGTGAACGGTGACTGCCTCAATCTCTGCCAGCTCAGCGACAGAATCAGCGTTGAAATCGGTCACAATGGCGCGCAGGCCCTTCTTCTGCTCCTCGCTCAGCGGAGACAGACCCGGCAGCACCTCGTGCTCGCACAGGTAAATGAACCACTCAACCTCAACGTGAATGCGGTCGCGGTTCAGCGCCGCCTCAGAAAGGTAGTTGGTCAGGGGTGCGGTGGCGGATGCGTAGCGTCCGTCCAGGGGGCCCAGCGCAAGATCGCCGGTGCCCAGATCAATACGGCCAGAAGGCAAGAAGGTGTTATTGGTGTGAGACATAACTCTATTTTTGCATGAATTCGCCGAAAAAAAGAGGCGGGCAGAGCATATGGACGTGATGGGTGGCTCCGTTAGTTGTAGAAATATGACAAAACGAGGGGGCGTGGGAGGGGCGTTTTTCGGGTCTTAAGGGCGAAAAACGTGCGAATTTTTCGAAACAAGCCTGAGTTATCCACAGGTTGGCGCACTCGGCCTGCACAGTCACCGCGGCAGATTTAGCCTAAAACAAACCCGCCGCGAAAGGACACACCATGAACACCATCGTCGACACCACACCACCTCCCGCACCCCACCTGCCCCGGATCGAACCAACCGACATCCTCCGCGCCGCAGGACACATGGGCATCGGCACCGCAGCCGGACACGCCCTCGCCACCCAGCTCATGACCGCCGCCGCGCTCGCCCGCACCAAAGGTGCAGAACTCTCCCACAGGATGCGCACCGAAGCCCAAGAAATCCGCACCGCACACCAACGCGCCAACGAACTCAACGGCGACCACTGGGCATCCGAAGCCGGACGCGCCTACCGGCGACAACTCCAAGAACACCGCGAAAAAATCCGCAACCAAGCCGAACAAGCCGAAGGCGCCGCCGCCATGATCGCCGCCGCCGGTGAAGAACTCGCCAACGACCTCACCGCCAAAGCGCAGGCAATCCAAGCCGCCGCCTCCGCCGTAGATAACCTACTCGGCAAACTCGCCGACGGTGCCGCCGACGCACTCGAAAAACTCAACCCCGGTGAAATCATCGCCCGCTCAGGCGTGCAAAAAGCCCAGTCAACGCTGGATTCACTCATGCACGTGAACCTGCCCGACGGGCTGAGCTCGCTCATCCGAACCCACTAACCCCACCCTAGGAGACACCATGATTACCGGACCCACCGTTGCGCCCATCGGTGACCTCAGCGACTCCGCAGGGCCCACCGCAGGCACCATCAGCGTTACCCTCGAAGAAATGCCCGCCATCGCCGACGGCCTCGACATTGTTAGCCGCACCTGCGCCGACCGCACCATGCCCATTCTCGGCATCGCCACTGAAACTCGATTCTTCCTCGGAATCAATGGACGCGCCCAGCAGGCTGCCGCCCTCTGCACCGGCCTTGCCGCAGACCTCGGTATGAGTGCCGCAAAGTTCGGCGCCACCGCAGCCGCCGTCCGCGCCGCCCACGGCTCCTACCAGCAGGTTGAAAACACGGTTGCAGGCTGGTTCGATTCCATGGGCATTGCAAAGGACGGCAAGCTGCCCGACGGACGTAGCACCCGAGACCATTTCCGCGGCCTCATCGCAGGAGAAGCAGGTGAAGCTGAATACCTCATCAAGCTCACCATTCCCGAGTTTGGGTACTTCTCGGCCTCTCGGACGTTGCCGTATTCGCCTATCATCGCCGGTATTCTCTTCGGTGCCACCGTCTACATGGATGCCGTATGGAACCCCGAAATTGCCCGTCAGCGAGCATTTGACCGTCTTGCAGACATGTTGGGCATTCCGCGAGGATTCGTTCGAAAGGCAATGGACGGTGGCCTATTCAGTATCGTCAAATCTGGAATCGATACCTATCTTGGTGCTAAGGCTCATAATATTCGGACCGCCTCTGCCGACGAATACGGTATTGCTGCGCATCGTGGCGAGAAAAGCCAGCTCTCCATAGGCGCCAGCTCGGAGCGTCTTATGGCAGCGGCTAAGGTGCAGGATCAGGAATTTGAGCGTTCTCGACAGAGTCCTTTGACTGCTGAACGCGGTGCTGTGCTCGTCACCGTCATGTACGAAGCAGGACACGAAGGCGACCCCGCCCATGCCCTGTACGTCGTGAGTATCCCCGGTACCGTCTTTGATTCCCTTGGAGGATCTCCTATAGACCCAGCCGGTATCACACATGAATCATCCAGGCTGGGCTACATGAACGCTGCTTACGAGATGGTCTTGCAGGCTCTACGTGATGCAGGGGCTCCTCAAGGTGCCCGTGTGTACCTGGAGGGTTTCAGTCAGGGAGCCATGATTGCCTACAACATGGCGAATAGCCACAAAATTGCCGAAGAAATCAATATTGTGGGTATTTACGCCCAAGGCACCCCACTGCGGATTATGCCAGCTAAACAACGTGACTTTGCCGTGGACTACGTGGAAGGAGACGGCGATGGGGTTCCTGATGTGGCAGAGCAGTCTCTATTTGCTCAGGTTTTCAAGGGAGCGTGGCGTCCCGATGAACGCGATACGGTAATCGCCGTCGATAACTATGAGCATCATGCTGTAAATTACCACGAAGGCCTACAACGTGATGGGCATAGTAGCAAAGTGCCTGGTGGTATGCGCGCCGCAATGGACGGTAAAGAGTACGTGCTGGGGGAGCAGAAGGTTACCTCCGCCTCAACTATGCCGGATGGTCTACCTCCTGCTGTACGAATCGGTATAACAGCCGGACGTATCGGAACCTACGGTGGCGCTACCGTAGCATCAGGAACTGGGCTTAGTGGCTGGGGCGCAGTTGAGGCGATTGATGGGAAGACAGGTGGGCATATGGCTAAAGCAAAGCGTAAAGTGCGAGAAAGCATCGAAAATACTCGGCAGAAAGTCGAAGATACCGTCTCCGATGTCCAGCAGGGCATGGAGATTGCCAAGCAGAGGGCCGAGGGCCTCCAGCGAGAAGCTGGAGAAACCGTACAGGCGGCTGCTGGGCAAATCCCCGCCATCATTGAGGGCGTCAAAAAGACCCTCCCTCACCCCGAGCCGACTCCGCAGGAAAAGCCTCAGAACCCGAAGCCTGCCTGGCCCGAAACCCCTGTGCCGCAGATGCCGAATTCAGGAGCCTGGCCCGCACCGAACCTTGTACCTGCACAGCCCGTGCTATCAGCCGCAAAGCTGCTGGGCTCCAATGCCGAGGCACCTGCCAACCGTGGATTCATCGTCAACGCACTGCAGGACACGCAGCCCGTCAGTCGCATGCCCATGGCACCGGCAGAGGACATCGACCCCGGATTCATTGTGCGTCCAGAAGCGCAACCCACCCCTGGGAGCCTCGCACCTCGCATCATTCAGGGCCTCCCAGACGTGGTTGAATCGCTACCCCGGATCGGTGACCTAACGGCTATGCCGCATGCGGTTGGTGGCGATAGGCAAGGCGGAGACTATGACAGCGGTAAGTTGCTCATCCCGACCCTGCCGGACCTGAAGCCTGTGCCCATGCCAATGTTCCCACCCGAGGACATCGACCCCGGGTTCCGCGCCCCAGGCCCTCCCGAGGACCTGAACCCCCTCGAGGAGCGTGAACCCCTGATGGCCTAAAAGCACCCGTCTAAAACCCAGTCTCAAGAACCAATCTTGACGGCTCGGTGGAGGGTGGAGGGGCGAGTAGAGTAGAGAAGAGAAAAGGAAGGGCGTCGCCGGAAACAACCCCGGCGGCGCCCCTCCATCTTTGCGTACAGTCTTTGAGTGCAGCGCTCGCGGCTAGCATCCGCTGTCTGCACAGCTACAGCTTGCTCGCGACCTGCTCTCCAGGTGAGAAGCGTTAGCCCCCGAGCCGCCCGCAGGCACATACTGGAACCATGAGCCAGTCAGCTGAACACGCCAATATCCCGGTCCGCCCCGTCTTCAACACCCTGCCCAGCTACGCGGCAGGCAAGCCGCCCGCGCCCGTTGAAGGCCTCACCCAGTACAAGCTCTCCTCGAACGAGAACCCGCTGGGTTCCGTATCCGAGGTCGCGCGCGTCCTCGCAGAATTTGCGACCGTGCACCGCTACCCCGACCCGCTCTCCACCGCCCTGCGCCAGAAGCTCTCCGCACGGCTCGGCGTGGACGCTGACGACATCGTCACCGGTGCCGGAAGCCTCGGTGCGCTCAACCAAATCCTCAAAACCTTCGTCGGCGTCAATGCCGACGGTGTGCAGGACGAAGTCATCTACGCCTGGCGCTCCTTCGAGGCGTACCCGATCCTCGTCGGCATTATGGGCGCTCGTAGCGTGCAGGTGCCGAACCTGCCCGACGGCTCGCACGACCTGGACGCCATGGCCGCAGCCATCACCGACCGCACCCGCCTGATTCTGGTCTGCACCCCCAACAACCCGACCGGCCCCGCCGTCACCGAAAGCCAGATCCGTGCGTTCCTGGCGAAGGTGCCCGCCCGCATTCCCGTGGTGATTGATGAGGCGTACTTCGAATTCTGCGCTGCCTCCACCGTGCAGGAGGGTGAAGAGCCTCCGCTGAACGGCCTGGATATCTACTGTGACTACGAGAACGTCATCATTCTGCGCACCTTCTCCAAGGCGCAGGGCCTGGCGGGTCTACGCGTGGGCTACTCGATTTCGCATCCGCAGATTACGCAGCACCTGCGCGTGGCGGCGACCCCGTTCGCGGTGACGGCGCTGGCGGAGGCGGCGGCTATCGCCTCCATCGAGCATGAGGATGCGGTGATGGAGCGCGTGAGCCACCTGGTGTCTGAGCGTGAGCGCGTGACCGCCCGCCTGTGCGAGCTGGGCTACGAGTTCCCGAGCACTTACGCGAACTTTGTGTGGCTGCCCCTGGGGGAGCGTACGGGTGAGTTTGTGCAGCTGATGGCTGAGCACGCGCTGTCGGTGCGTGCGTTCGGTACCGAGGGCGTGCGCGTGAGCATCGGTGAGGTGGAGGCGAACGACCGTTTCCTCTCGCTATGCGAGGTCTTCGCGAAGGGTCTCTAGAGCCTCTGGTAAAGGGGAGTGGGTGAGCACCTGACCCTAATTCAACCCTAATTGAACAATGTACTATTTTCCCTAGTCGAGGTTCGTTTAGGCTTTTCAAATGGTTCTCGCGTGGGAAAAATGGCGGCTCGAAAAAGCGCTTAATGGCTAAATTAAACCTCCCATATATTCCTGAAAAAGAATATATGGGAGGTTTAATTTAATGATGTTCAAATAGTGAATGACAGGGCACAATACACTGCGTTATCAGCGTAACTGCCGCGAGATAAAGCCGGAAAGAGTAGACTGGTAACTATATATGCCCAGACCCTCACAGGCCTACCGGAACAGCTCAAACCCTGCACCATCAGGTGAAAGTTGAGACTAAAACCCAAGCCGCTGAGGGCCAAGCCCTCGTCACGTGTGGAGGTTAGATGCACGAGAACGACAAGTACCCGGGAGTGCCCGAACGCATCCAGCTCATGGATGAAAACGGCACCGTACACGAACACCCCACCTACAGCCGGTACATCGAAGACGTCAACGCAGACACCCTGCGCGAGGCATACCGCCTCATGTACACCACCCGCCGATTCGACGACGAGGCAACCGCCCTGCAGCGCCAGGGCCAGCTCGCCCTCTGGGTGCCCAGCCGAGGCCAGGAAGCCGCACAGGTCGGCTCCGCACTCGCCTACGCACCCAACGACTACATCTTCCCCTCCTACCGCGAGCACGCCGTCGCCTTGACGCGTGGCGTGGACTTCCGAGACCTGATCACCATCTTCCGCGGCTCCACCACCCACGGCTGGGACATGAAGGCACACAACTTCCACACCTACACCAAGGTGCTTGCGGCCCAGACCCTGCACGCAGTCGGCTACGCCATGGGTCTGAACTTCGACGCCGACATCGAGGCTGAAACCGGCACCCGTCGCACCGGTCAGGGTCAGGCAACCGACCCTGCCGAAGATACCCAGAAGCCCGCCGTGGCGGTCTACTTTGGTGACGGCTCCTCCACCGAGGGTGACGCACACGAATCCATGGTTTTCGCCGCCTCCTATAACGCGCCGGTGCTCTTCTTCGTGCAGAACAACCGCTGGGCTATCTCCGTGCCCTTCGAGGTGCAGTCCCGCGTTCCGGTGTCCACCCGCGCCGCAGGCTACGGCTTCGAGGGTATTCGCGTTGACGGCAACGACGTTCTCGCCGTACTGGCTGCAACCCGCTACGCCATGGAGAAGATCCGTGCCGGTGAAGGCCCCGTGCTGATTGAAGCTGAGACCTACCGCCTCGGCCCGCACACCACCGCGGACGACCCCACCAAGTACCGCACCGATGCCGACCTGGAAGGTCCCCTGCGCCGCGACCCCATGCTTCGCCTGGAGAAGCACCTGCGCGAGCAGGGTTACGCCGATGATGCCTTCTTTGAAGAGGTTGCAGAATCTGCGCAGCAGGTCGCGAACGGCGTGCGTGAGGCAGTGCTGAACTCCGAGGTTGCCGACTTTGAGTATTTCTTCGACCGCGTCTATGCGCAGGAGCATCAGCAGGTGGAAGACGACCGCGAGTTCTACCGTAACTACGTTGCAGGCTTTGAAGAGGAGTAAGCATGAGCGAGAAAATTGAACGTTTGACCCTCGCCAAGGCGATTACCCGCGGCCTGGAAGACGCCATGGAAGCCGACCGCACCGTCGTCATGCTCGGTGAGGATATCGGCAAGCTTGGTGGCGTGTACCGTGTGACCGAGGGCCTGCAGGCGCGCTTCGGCAACCGCCGCGTCATGGATGCGCCCCTGGGAGAGTCCGGCATTATCGGCACCTCCATCGGTATGGCCCTGCGTGGCTACCGCCCCGTGCCGGAGATTCAGTTCGACGGCTTCGTGTTCCCCGCCTACAACCAAATTACGAGCCAGCTGGCGAAGATTCACAACCGCACCGATAAGCAGTACACGGTGCCGGTGACCATCCGCATTCCGTACGGTGGCGTGATTGGTTCGGTGGAGCACCACTCCGAGTCCCCGGAGGCGCTGTTCGCCCACACCGCGGGTCTGCGTATTGTGACCCCCTCGACTCCGCACGAGGCGTACTGGATGACCCGCAAGGCGATTGAGTGCCCCGACCCGGTCATTATTTTTGAGCCGAAGCGCCGCTACTGGCTCAAGGGTGAAGTGGACTTTAGCGACACCTCCTTTGATCCGTTTAGCGCCCAGGTGGTGCGTGAGGGTACGGACGCGACCATCGTTGCGTACGGTCCGCTGGTGCCGGTTGCTCTGGCTGCTGCAGAGGCTGCCGTGGAGGATGGCCGCTCGATTGAGGTCATTGACCTGCGCTCGATTTCGCCGCTGGACGTGCCGACCGTTGCCGCTTCGGTGGCGAAGACTGGCCGCCTAATTGTCGCGCACGAGGCGCCGACCTTCGGTGGCATGGGCGGTGAGTTGGCTGCGGCGATTACGGAGCGTTGCTTCTACAGCCTGCAGGCGCCGGTGATTCGTGTGGGCGGCTACTACATGCCGTACCCGGTGTCCCGCGTTGAGGAAGAGTACGTGCCCGATATTGACCGTATTCTTGAGGCGGTTGACCGCGCTTTTGACTACTAGGCATTCCCTGATCTGACGTATCAGCGTGTTGCGCTATGGCGGGTTGCGAGCCCGCACAGAATATTCCGTATAGGGTATATGCCCTAGTGAGAGGTAAAAATGTCCCAGATTTTCCCGCTCCCTGACGTGGGCGAAGGCCTGACCGAAGCAGAAATCCTCAGCTGGAAGGTGGCAGTCGGTACCGAGGTCGCCATCAACGACGTCCTCGTTGAAATTGAAACCGCGAAGAGCGTCGTAGAACTTCCCTCGCCCTTCGCTGGCACCGTCGAGGCGCTGCTCGTTGCCGAAGGCGAAACCGTTGAGGTGGGCACCCCAATCATCAGTATCTCCGGCGGCGACAACGCACCCGCAACCCCGGCGGCACCCGCCGCGGCAGAGGCTGAGTCCGGCACCGCACTGGTCGGCTCCGGCCCCAAGGCGGACGCTGTGAAGCGCCGCGCCCGCAAGCGCCCCGCCTCCGCATCCCAGCCCGCACAGGCTGCTACGGCACCGGTCGCACCGACTGTTCAGGCGCCCGTGGCGCACACCCCCGCCGACTCGGTGAACCGCAACCAGGGCCTGCTGAGCGAGCTGGCTGAGCGCGCCTCCCGCTTTGTGGAGAACACCCCGCTGAACTCGGTGGTGCAGCGTCTGGCGCCCGAGCCCGCAGCGGCTCCCGCACCGACTTTGGCTCCCGAGCAGGTTCCGCACCGCCCGACCCTCGCGCCGCCTCCGGTGCGTCTTGCCGCAAAGGAGCTGGGTGTTGACCTGGCGAACGTGACCGCTACCGGTGCGCGCGGCCAGGTGACCAAGCAGGACCTCATGAACTATGTGGCGCACCTGAGCGATGTGCAGCATAGCGGCGCCCGCCAGCCGTTCTGGCAGCCCGCAGCCACCCCCGGTGACCGCATTGAGCGCATCCCTGTGCGTGGCGTGCGTAAGGCTACCGCGAAGGCTATGGTTGCTTCGGCGTTTAGCGCCCCGCACGTGTCCATCTTCGTGGATGTTGATGCCTCCCGCACCATGGAGTTCGTGAAGCGCTTGAAGAAGTCCCGCCACTTTGAGGGCGTGAAGGTCACCCCGCTGCTGGTGCTTGCCGCCGCGGTCATTTGGGCTGCTGAGCGTAACCCGCAGGTCAACGCGACCTGGACCGATAGCGAAATCCAGATTAAGCACTTCATGAACCTGGGTATTGCTGCGGCGACCCCGCGCGGCCTGATGGTTCCGAACATTAAGGATGCTCAGGAGCTGTCCCTGCGTGAGCTGGCTATTGCGCTGAACAACCTGACCACTCGCGCCCGTGAGGGTAAGACTCAGCCCGCTGAGATGGCGAACGGTACCCTGACCATTACGAACATCGGTTCGCTGGGTATTGATACGGGTACCCCGATTATTAACCCCGGTGAGGTGGCGATTGTTGCCTTCGGTACGATCAAGCAGAAGCCGTGGGTGGTTGATGGTGAGGTTATTCCTCGCTGGGTGACGACCCTGGGTGGCTCCTTCGATCACCGTGTGGTGGATGGCGACCTGTCGGCTCGTTTCATGGCTGATGTGGCCGCGATTCTTGAGGAGCCTGCACTGCTGCTGGACCACTAGGCGGCACATTTTGGCTAGTCAGCGCCGTATTGCTGGGTAGCTGAGGCTGTTTAGGATACAGATATTTAGATACAGAAAACCTCCGGTACCTTACGCAAGGTACCGGAGGTTTTCTGTATTCTCTAACGCCGAGTTGCGCGCTTAGAAACCTAAGTTAGGCGTCCTCGCGTGCCACCTGATCGTTCGGATACTTGTCCACGCGGCGGTGGTACAGGCGTCCGCACAGGCCGCCGAGGATAGCGCCGAGGAAGCTCAACGCCAGAACCAGCAGAACCGCCAGCAGACCGTTCGCGAAGTCGCCCGCAATGAGCTTCTGCAGGGACAGGGACGCAACACCGTTCTGGAACAGCTGAGGCGCCAGGAAGGTCGCCAGGGATCCGAGGATGAGCGCCATAATCTGCCAGAGCCACACGGCAATGCCCTGCTTTGCGCCGGCGAATCGTGCCATACGACCCGCTGCGTAGCCGCCCACCAGGTAGGCAAAGAAGATGAGCACGCTCAGCGCGACCGCTACCGGTACGGCGTTTGATGTGCCGCTGAAGAGTCGGGAGACCACCGAGGCGTACTCGATGGACTCGCTCTGACCGGTCAGGGTCAGCCACGACTGGATAGCCCACAGGCCACCGTCCATGAGGGAGATGGTAATCAGCCAACCGAGCAGACCGGGCAACAGCTGCATGCGGGAGTATCGGCTCTTCTGCATGGACAGTGCGGTTGCTGCGGTGAGGACGGGCTCTGCGCCCGCCGCGCCTGCGGTACCGGCGGGGGTGGGGATGACGAAGTGGTCATCATCCGCCGGATTAGCCTGCGGGGCGCCGGGTGCCGCATGGGCGTTACCGGGTGCGGGCACCTCGTAGCTTGCCGCTGCGGTCGGTGCGGTAGCGGGGGCCGCAGAAGCATTACCGCGTACGTTGTCCGGGCTGGGGGCTGCGGGCTTGTCGAGCCAACTGAGGTTATCGGTAGCGGGTTCGCCCAAGTCAGCACCGGATTCTGCACTGTGAGCGGCACCGTTTGCAGAGACGACCGGCTGGGTTGCGGTAGCCGCGTCAGTGACGGAGAGAGGCTGGGTCGCATCCTGCGAGGACTGCGCAGAGGACTGCGCCGAGGCGCTCGACTCGCGCGCCTTTTCGTGCGCGCGGCGTGCCGCGTTTAGGTCCTCGTCGGTCAGGACCACGGTGGGGTCGTCGGAGGAGAATGCCGCCTCCCACAGGTCACTTTCGGTGGGCGTGGATGCCGCGGCAGCCGGGCGCTGCTGGGGGGTGTTGTTCTGTGCGTTCATTAAGTCCTTTGAATCTAATCCTGGGTGCTGATTTAGCGGTTGCGGTCAGCGTAGAAGGCGCGTGCTTCTTCCATAGCTTCTGCGGAGAAGGTGTGCGGGTGCGCGGGGCGCTTATTCTCGTCCAGGGTGCGGATGACGCGGCCGGGGTTGCCCACGACCAGGGAGTTGGCGGGGACGTCCTTGGTAACGACCGTGCCTGCACCGATGACGGAGTTCTTGCCGATGGTCACGCCGCCCAGGATGATAGCTCCGCTACCGATCCATACGTTGTCTTCAACGGTGATGGGTGCGCCTGCTTCCCAGTAGTCGGCGCGGTCGCCGGGGTGGAGCGGGTGGGTGGGGGTCATGAACTGTACGTTGCTACCAACCAGTACGGTGGAGCCGATGCGGATTGGGCAGACGTCCAGGAAGACGGTGCCGAAGTTGAAGAAGGAACCGTCACCGATGTAGGTGTTCACGCCGTAGTCGAAGCGTGCGCCGGGGCGGATGTGGGCGTGTTCGCCCAGGTGACCGAGGTGTTCACGGTAGACATGCATTGCCTGTGCATGCTCGCCGCGGGCGTAGTGCTCTTCGGCGAGGACGGTTGCAGCGTAGATGCGCTTGAACTGTGCGGCGCATTCGGCGTCGGGCATGTAGACGGAACCGTTGGTCATGCGGTTGAAGGTTTCGCCGGTGGGGCGCTGCGGGGTGCGCATTAGTGGGCTCCTCCCAGGAGGTAAGCAAGTGCGATGATGGCCATTCCGAACAGGATGACGACTCCTCCGGCGATAGCGAATCGTTTGGAAATTTCGCGGAGGAGCTTCTTGAACTGCTCGTCGGTGATGTCTTGCTGTCGTTTACTCATGCTTTAAGTATCCCAGAGTTGCTTGGATTTACCTGAGTGTTTCGGTGTTTATTGCGGTATCCGGGGTGGGTATACGGCGTGATTTTCAGCGTGGAAAGACGCGCCGCTGAGTTGAAGCGTGAGGGTGTGGGAAGGCACAATCAATGCATGACTGAGGCTCAGAAGAACACGAACCTGCAGGATGCGGTGGCACCTGCATCCCCCGCTGGCGCGTCGGCTGGCACATCTGCTGGCGCGCATCCGTTGGCGCATCGCCCCTGGTTGAAAAATTATTCTTCGTGGACTGCCCGCGATATTGAGCTACCCGAGACGTCGCTGAGCCACCTCATTGACGAGGCGGTTCGCACCGTACCCCACAAGGTGGCGCTGGAGTTCTTTGGCGCGACCACGACCTACGCCGAGTTGGGCGATCAGATTGAGCGTGCGGCGGAGGGTCTGCGCGTGGCGGGTGTGCAGGCGGGTGACCGTGTGGCGCTGATTTTGCCGAACTGCCCTCAGCATATTGCGGCGTTTTACGCGATTCTGCGCCTGGGCGCGATTGTGGTGGAGCACAACCCGCTGTACACGGGTGCGGAGCTGCGCCACATGTTTGAAGATCACGGCGCGAAGGTCGCGATTGTGTGGGATAAGATCGCCTCGCACATTACGGGTCTTCCGGCGGATATCCGCCCGAACCATATTTATTCGGTGAACATGATTTCGGCGATGCCCGCGCTGATGCGTACCGCGCTGAAGCTGCCGTTGAAGAGTGCGCGTGCTTCGCGTGAGAAGCTGACCGGGCCTGCACCGGGTACGGTGTCGTGGGCTCAGCTGGTGAAGAGTGAGCGTATTGACCCTGCGCATCGCCGCCCGACGGCGCACGATATTGCGCTGCTGCAGTACACCTCGGGTACGACCGGTCTACCGAAGGGCGTGATGCTCACGCACCGCAACCTGGAGTCTAACGGCCGCATGGGTGAGGCGTGGATTAACCCGGGCGATGACGAGGTGATTTACTCGGTTCTGCCGCTGTTCCACGCCTACGGTATGACCCTGGGTGTGACGATTGCGTCGCTGTGCCGTGCCCGCCTGGTGCTGTTCCCGACCGTGGACATGGACCTGATTTTGAAGGCGATGAAGAAGACCCGCCCGACCATTCTTCCTGCGGTTCCGCCGGTGTACCGCCGCCTGATGGATGAGGCGAAGAAGCGCGGCGTGTCCCTGGAAGGTATCCGTTACGCGGTGTCCGGGGCAATGAACCTGCCGCCTGAGCTGGTTGCCGAGTGGGAGGAAGCTTCCGGCGGTTTCATGGTGGAAGGCTACGGCCTGACCGAGTGCGCGCCGCTGGTGTCCTGTAACCCGCTCAATGACACTCGCCGTGCCGGTTTTATTGGTGTTCCGTTCCCCTCCACCGATATTCGTGTGGTGGACCCGGAAACCGGTGAAGACGTGCCCGACGGTGAAGAGGGCGAGCTGTGGGTGAAGGGCCCTCAGCGTTTTGCCGGCTACTGGAAGCGTGAGGACGAGACGGCGAAGACCATCACCCCCGATGGTTGGCTGCGTACCGGCGATATTGTGCGCCTGGATAAGGACTACTTCATCCAGATTGTCGACCGCATTAAGGAAGTCATTATTACCGGCGGTTTCAATGTCTCCCCGACGGAGGTTGAGGTCGCCCTCAAGCAGCACGATACGGTCGCGGACGCGGCGGTGGTCGGCATTCCGCTGCCCGCAGGTGGCGAGATGGTCGTTGCCGCTGTGGTTCCCGCCCCGGGCCGAGTGGTGGAGGAGCACACTCTGCGTGAGCACTGCTATTCGAAGGTGACCCGCTATAAGGTTCCGCGCCGCATCGTGGTGGTGGATGACCTGCCCCGTTCGATGCTGGGTAAGGTTCTGCGCCGTAAGGTGCGTGAGCAGTTGATTGCTTCGGGCGAGTTCGATCAGTAGTACTGGTTGCCAGTAGCACCGGTTGACTGCCCGCCCGCCCGTAACGGGTGGGCGCTCCCGTAATGGGTGGGTAATATGGACGCCGGCTTGGGTTTTTGTACCCGGGCCGGCATTTTGTGTGCGCCTGAATACACCGTCAGTGATGCTTTGTGACCTGGGAATAATCACTACATGACGAATTGTGACAAAATATGACGACCTTGACGTTCTGTGTCTCATGAATGGCTCTTAACTTCCACACCCGCCCCCGCCCGTGCTGTAATTGTCCCGTCATCATTCCCATCGGACGTGCTAGTACCAACGTCAGCACCCGGCGGAACGCATCATCATTCAACAGAAAGATTCATAGCCGTGAAGAAGTTTGCTGCTGCACTCGCAGTCGTCCCCCTGGTCATTGGCCTGGCAGGCTGCGGTTCCACCAACTCCTCCTCTTCCTCCAGCTCCAAGAAGGTCACCATCGGTGTGGTTGGTTCTGAGAAGTTCAACAAGACCCTGAAGGAAGAAGCTAAGAAGCAGGGCATCGACATTGAGTACAAGGAGTTCAGCGCGTACACTGAGCCGAACCCCGCACTGGACGCCGGTGACATCGACATGAACCGCTTCCAGCACATCGCATACCTGTCGAACTACAACGTCAGCGCCAACAAGGACCTGCAGATTGTCGGCCCGACCGTCATCTACCCGATGGCTCTGTTCTCCAAGAAGCACTCCAAGCTGGCTGACATCCCCCAGGGTGGCGAAATCGTTATCCCGAACGACACCGTGAACGAAGCACGTGCACTGAAGCTGCTGAAGACCAACGGTCTGGTCACTTTCAAGAACGCTGACGTTGACGCACCCACCATCGACGACGTGGACACTGCTAACTCCAAGGTGAAGGTCACTCCCGTTGACGCAACCCAGACCGTGGTCGGCATGGAGTCCGCTGACGGTGCTGTCGTCAACAACGACTTCCTCAAGGATGCAGGCCTGAAGCCCGCAGACGCTCTGGCTCAGGACGACCCCAAGAGCGACCCCTCCGCTATCAAGTACGTGAACCTGTTCGTTGCTCAGAAGGACAAGGCTGACGACGAGACCTACAAGAAGATTGTCGAACTCTTCCACACTAAGGCCGTCATGGACGTTGTCCAGGAAGAGACCCGCGGCACCGCTGTTGAGGTCAACGTAAGCACCGACGAACTGCGTCAGTCCCTGGCTAAGGAAGAAGCCAAGCTGCGCGCTAAGAAGTAATCTTCTGAATACACGCCTCCTCTAGGCATATGCAAAGGCGGTAAGTCTAAGCACCCGAAGCGGGTCACGACAGGCTTACCGTCCTTTGCGTACCGGCGTTAAGGCCCTTTAACACCCCAACCACGACATATAACGGATACAAATTTATGAGTGAACTGGTACAGAGCTTTGGTGACAGCACCGAGCCCATGGTGGTTCTGGACGGAGTCTCCAAGGTCTTCGGCAACGGCCCCAAGGCAGTAGTTGCTGTCGACAACGTCTCCCTCACCATTAACCGCGGTGAAATTTTTGCAATCATCGGCTACTCCGGCGCCGGTAAGTCCACCCTCGTCCGCCTCATCAACGGTCTGGAAACCACCACCAGCGGCACCCTGACCGTTGGCGGCTTCGAGATTTCCGGTAAGCGCGACTCCGAACTGCGTGAAGCACGCACCAATATCGGTATGATCTTCCAGCAGTTCAACCTGATGAACTCCCGCACCGTGCTCGGTAACGTCGAGTTCCCGCTGAAGATTGCCGGCTGGTCTAAGAAGGACCGCCGCGCCCGCGCCCTGGAAATGCTTGAGTTCGTGGGTCTTGCCGACCGTGCGGATCACTACCCGAACCAGCTCTCCGGCGGTCAGAAGCAGCGTGTGGGCATTGCTCGTGCGCTCGCAACTAACCCGCCTCTGCTGCTGGCTGATGAGTCCACCAGTGCGCTGGACCCGGAAACCACCCATGAAGTGCTTGCACTGCTGAAGAAGGTCAACCGTGAACTGGGCGTGACCGTCGTGGTGATTACCCACGAGATGGATGTGGTTTCCACTATCGCTGACCGTGTGGCAGTCATGGAGTCCGGCCGCGTGGTGGAGCAGGGCAACGTGTATGACGTCTTCTCCAACCCGCAGACCGATGTGGCGAAGCTCTTCGTGGCAACTACCGTGAAGCTTGCTCCCACCGGCAAGGAAGCGGCTGAGCTGCGCGCAAACCACAAGGGTTACCTCATCAACGTTGAAATCGTGGAGGGTAACCAGGAGCTCGGTAAGGTGCTGTCCTACCTGGGTGCCCGTAACGTCCGCTTCAACATTGTGGGCGGCGGTATCGAGACCCTGCAGGGTAAAGCGTACGGTACCCTCACCCTGGAACTGCTGGGTGAAATCACCAGTATTGATGCTGCCGTTGCCGAGCTGAAGACCGTCACCCGCGTGCAGGAGGTGCGCTAAATGTTTGCTACTACTCTTCCGCTGGCTGCCTCGAAGACGGACTGGTCTGAGTTCCTGCCCGAGAAGCTGCTCCCGGCTATCGGCGACACCTTCTACATGGTGTCTATTACGATGCTGTGTGCCGGTCTAGTCGGCCTGATTGTGGGCGCTCTGCTGTACACCACCCGTGCAGGTAATATCTTCCAGAACCGCTTCGTGTACACGGTCCTGAACATTCTGGTAAACGTGATTCGCCCGATTCCGTTCATCATTTTGATTGCGGCTCTGGGCCCGCTCACTAGTGCTGTGGTAGGTACCCGCCTGGGCGTAAACGCGGCGGTCTTCGCAATGAGCTTCGGTGCAGCATTCGCTATTGCCCGTATCGTGGAGCAGAACATGGTCTCCATTGACCCGGGTGTGATTGAGGCGGCTCGCGCGATGGGCGCTTCGAAGATGACCATCCTGTTCACCGTGATGATTCCGGAGGCGCTTGGCCCGCTGATCCTGGGTTACACCTTCCTCATCATCGGCGTGGTGGATATGTCCGCTATGGCCGGTTACGTGGGTGCTGGCGGTCTGGGTAAGATCGCAATCGTGGACGGCTACCAGCGCTTTAACGATGAGATCACCTGGGCTGTTGTGGCGATTATTATCGTCCTGGTTCAGCTGGTCCAGTTCCTCGGTAACTCCCTGGCGAAGAAGGTTATGCGCCGATAAGCTCGTGCCCCTGTAGGCCTTGTAGGTACAGCTGATAAGACATAGAAGACCCCCGGTCTGCTCCTCAAGGAGCGGGCCGGGGGTCTTTCTTCATACCGGGGGAGGGGGCGCTAATTACTTAGCCCTGCGTTGCTTCAGACTGCTGAGCTGCCTCAAGCTTGGCGATCCAGGTGCGTGCCGCCTCCCACAGCTGCGGGTCATTGAACGAATCGAAGCGCCCAAAACCGGCCGGTGCCTTTGCCGGGTCGGTGCCTTCCGGAACGTAAATCATGACCTTTGTACCGGCGTCACGTGCCGCCTGCGCGCCCGCGGGGGAATCCTCGAACGCCAGCGCCTCGTGACCTTCAAAGCCGAGGCGACGTGCCGCCTCCAGATACATGTCCGGGGCGGGCTTACCGGTGAGAACGTCGTTGCTGCTGACCCAGGTGCGCACCAGCGGGGCGTAACCGTAGCTTTCCATCTTCAGGGTCAGAATATTCGCGGTGGAGTTCGACGCCACCGCAACCGGCATGTGCTCGCTCAGGAAGCCCAGGAACTCTTGCGCACCCTCAATCAGGTCCACGCCGGAGCTGATGACCTCGTGCTCGGTGGTGAGCAGGTCCTTCATCACGCGTTCATGGTGCGCGGCGTACTCTGCGGAGGCGGTGTCCGGCTTCTGACCGTTCTGCGCCTCGTAGGAGAGCAGGGCGAGCTCCTGCGCAACGTCGGCTGCCGCCAGGCCGGTGAGGCGGTGCTCCACCTCTTCGGTGAAGGGAACAGACCAGCGGGTGAAAAGCTCACGCTGCACATCGTTCCAGACGGTCTCGGAGTCGAGGAGGATGCCGTCGCAGTCGAAGATTGCGCAGCGGGGGAACCAATCGGAGGGTACTGTGTGTTCAAACATAATGTCAGTCTCTCACAGGGCTTTAGGCTATGGAAGTGGTGGCCCGGTGCGTGAGAAAACATGCGGGGTTGCGCCTCGCCCGCAGAACGGAAAACCACATGAAGAAACCCTCCCGCCGCATCCAGAACGGACGCAACGGGAGGGCAGAAGCTAAAACAGCTTAGAGAGCGGACACCGGCTTATGAGTCACCTGACGCATAAACGGAATGGTCGCCAACAGGCCCACATAGACCAGTACCAGACCCAGCGCAATAGCGCCGAAGGTCATACCGAACATCTTCGTCAGAATCTCACCGGAAAGACCCTGCGCCGCAATCAACGCCGTCAGCGGCAGACCCAGCAGCGCAGAAACCACGCTAATGAGCACCAGCGGACCGAAAACCACGGTAAGGCGCGAAGCCTGCAACATCCTCGTGGGGGTACCCATCATATTCAGCGAAGAGTACAGGGAACCACGCTCGTAAATGGCGGCACTCTGGTTCAACACTGCGGAGAGAGTGACCAGCAGGTACGAGAAGAACAGCATGAGCAGCATGCCCTGGAACATGTCCGACATGATGGTCATGAAGGGGCCGGCGGCGGGGCCTACCTCCTTCGCCGTTTTGTTCATCTCACCCGCCAGAATCAGGATGGGGCCGAAGAAGGTCACCAAGAAGGTCGACAGTGCCACACCCGAAACCTGACGCCACGCCCCGCGCGGGGACTCCAGCACCGCACGGTAACCCAGCAGAACCGACGCCTTCTGGGTCATACGCACACGAATCTTTGCGTACGCCCACACCAGGAAGGTACCAATCAGGTCGATAGCAACCATCATCAGCAGACCCGGCAGAGCAATAAAAATCGCTAGGTTCTTAATCGCGCTATCGGCACCGCCGTCCTGGAAGGGTGAGAACATGCTAAAACCCTTCGAGGTCGATGCCAGAATCATCACGGCAATGACCAGAACAACACCGATACCCAGAGCAATGTAACCGGCGGAACCAGCCTTCGCGCGGGTGCGCACACCCAGCGGGCTGATGCTGACCTTCGCCAAACCGAAGAGGGAGCTGAGGGCCGCCAGAACCATACAGCCCAGGAAGCAGTAGAAAATCACGCTCACCGGCAGGAGCATATTCTCAGCACCCAGCGGAACGTTCATGAAGTGCAGGGCGCCGAACGGGAAAATCAGCACCAGGTAAAGCAACAGACCGATGATGAAACCCACAAGAGAGTACACCAGCGCGTCCGCAACAGACAGACCCACAATCAGGGTCGTGGAGGCACCAATCAGACGCAGGGACGCCAGACGCTCATCACGGCGGCGGGCACTCAAACGAGCAGCCGAAGCGCCCAGGGTAAAGAGGGGAACAATCAGCACCAGAGCGGCAACCCACGCCAAACCCATGTAGAGCTTCTGAATGCCCATCAGGTTGATCATTTCGTGGTCAACGTTGGCGTGCTCAAGCCAAGTACTCAGCGCCTGAACACCACCGGCAACCGTCAAAAACAGCGCCGAGGAGGCGGCAAAAGCCAGCACGGGAAGAATCGCCTGCGAACTCCATAGGGTTCGCTTGGCGAGTAGAGCATAGATTTGCATTATGCACCTGCCTGAGACTGAGCACCGAGGTTCTGGAAGCCGTTCTGCGCGGGAACACCGCCCTGGTTATTGCGCTGATCGCTCACGATCTGACCGTCCTGCAGGTACACCACGCGGGAGCACGCCGCCGCCACGTTCGGGTCGTGAGTCACCACCAGCAGAGTCTTACCCTGCTGCGGAATCATGGTCAGCAGCAGAGCCATCACCTCACGCGCGGTCTTAGAGTCCAGCGCGCCGGTCGGCTCATCCGCGAAAGTCACGGGGGCACCGTTCACCTGGGAGCGGGCAATAGCCACACGCTGAGCCTGACCGCCAGACATCTCACCCATACGGCGGTCCAGCATCTGCCCCAGACCCAGACGGTTCAGCAGATCAGCCGAAATGGAGCGCGCCTGCTGGCGGGGAACACCGGCAATCATCGCGGCGAGAGAGACGTTCTCCTCCGCGGTCAGCTCGGGAACCAGCAGACCCTGCTGGAACACGAAACCAAACGAGTTAGCGCGCAGGGAGGTGCGCTCACGCTCGCTGAGAGACTCCACCGCCACCTGACCGGTCGGGCCATTGAACAGCACAGAACCGGCATCGAGCTTGATAATGCCCGAAAGCGCGTGCAACAGGGTGGTCTTACCGGAACCGGAAGGACCCATAATCGCCACGGACTCGCCGGGGAAAATATCCAGGCTCACGTTACGTAGCACCGGGTTATTGCCGTACGACTTGTGCAGGTTACGGGCAGAAATAATCGCACCGCGTGCGAAGGGCGCCTGCTGCATCTGCTGAGGCGCCTGAGCCGGGTAGCCCTGCTGACCCTGATAGTAGCCCGCCTGCGGGTTAGGCTGACCGGGCTGAGCGGAGTACTGACCGGCAGGCTGCGCCGCCTGCGGAGGGGTCATTGAGTACGGGTTCTGAGCCTGGAACTGCGGGTTCTGGGATTGAGGATTCTGCGTCATGACAACCTTCATTGGGTATGAACTAACGGAAGTACCCTTCTATCATCTCAGCTTCTTGGCGGCTCACCCCTCCGTCTGGGGGCTGAAAAATATGGGAAAACCCTGAAAAAAATCGCCCGACCGGGCGCTCAACCGCCCCGCACCTCATACCCCGGTATGAGCGATACCCCGGTATGAACGCGCCTCAGCAGAAAGGATAAGCCGCGCACCCCTTGAACTGCGCGGAGGCCTTGAACTGAACCGAGGCAGTGCCATACTAGAAGGATGACCGACGCACAGAACACCCCCATCATCACTCCGGTAGCCGACCCCGAGGCAGGAACCCGCATCATCTTCCTGCGCCACGGCCAGACCGACTGGAACATCGACCACCGCTTCCAGGGCGGCACCGACATCCCCCTCAACGACACCGGCAGGGAGCAGGTCCGCACCGCTATCGGCGCCCTGCAACAGGCAGCAGCTGAGGGCACCACCGTGGACGCTATCGTCTCCTCACCCCTTTCCCGCGCCGTAGAAAGCGCCGAAATCGTAGCCGAAGGCCTGGGCGTACCCTACCGCGGCGCCGTTGACGGCTTCCAGGAACGTTCCTTTGGCGACCTGGAGGGCCAGGTCGCTACCCGCGAGCTGATTCTCGCCTCCCGTCAGTCCAATAACGCGTACAACGTGGAACCCAAGAAGGACTTCCTCGCCCGCTCCCTCGCGGCGCTGAACCGCGTCCGCCGCGAATACGAGGGCCAGACCGTTGTGGTCGCCGCGCACGGCATGCTCATTGCCTTGACCATGACCGCCCTGGTCGCAGACCGCCACCCCGAACTGCTCAACGAGGACGGCATCTATCCGATCCCGGTGAACGCCTCCCTGACCGAGGTGCCCCTGCAGTACCTGGACGACGCAATCGACCGCCTGCTCGTGCAGCACCTGGAACCCGAGCTGGGCCCCGAAGAGGTCCCGGCGGGTGCCGAGAACACGGCCCTCACCCTGATTCGTCACGGCCAGACCGACTGGAACAAGGCGAACCTGATGCAGGGCATCACCGATATTCCGCTCAATGACACCGGCCGCGAGCAGGCACGAACCACCGGCAAGAAGCTTGCCGACATGGGTCTGGAGTTCACCGTGTTGGTGTCCTCGCCGCTGTCCCGCGCCCACGAGACGGCGCAGCTGGTCGGTGAGCACTTCGACCTGCAGGTGCACAAGACCTACCCCGAGCTGGTGGAACGTGCCTACGGTGCCGGCGAGGGCCTGGATATTCCCGCCCCCGAACGCCGCGCCCCGGAACGCTACTACCCGAACGTGGAATCCGAGCGTGACGTGTACATTCGTGCGGTGCGTACCCTGCGCAATATCGTGCGTGAACTCTCTGAAGCCTCGAGCGACCAGAAGATTATTGCCGTCAGCCACGGCAGCTTTATCCGCCGCGCCCTCTCCGCCGCAGCCGGCGAAGAGTGGACCGTGACCGTGCCGAACGCCGAACCGCTCACGATTGACGTGCCGGGCCTGTTCGCGTGGGACTCGACCAAGCAGTTCGACGAGGCAGGTCGCCTTGTTTGGTAAAGCACAGTTTGGTAAAGGACAACCCGGTAGCGGTCGCTCCGGCGCTCGCGTGTGGCGGCTGATCCTCTGGCCCGTCACGGCGCTGTACTGTGCGACGGTGGCGAGTATCGTGTTCGCCCCCGTGCACGTGGACGATAACGAGATGGGCGGCCGCCTGGCGCAGTTTTTGGATACCGGCCACGCCGAGGGCTGGCTGCCTGCGTTCATTACCTATTCGAGCATCGAGCAGCTCTCGAACGTCATCATGTTTATTCCGGGCGGTTTTCTTTTCGCCCTGCTGCTCAAGCCGAAGGTTCGCCCGCACGTGCTGTACTCGGGATTTTTGGTCAGCGCCTGCATTGAGACGATTCAGAGTTTTATGCCTGATCGCACCGGCGACCCGGTAGATGTGCTGATGAACGGTTCGGGTGCCCTGCTGGGTGCGGCGGGTGCTTTGGGTGTGCACCGTTGGCGTCGCGTGCGTCGCGAACGTACAGGTAAGTAAGGTTCTGTGCCCGGTGGAGGCGCTGGTTTCGAGGGTTCTTGGCGAGGCTTTTCGTTGAGGGTTCTCGGAGCCGGCGCCTCCACTTTTTTGCCCTCATGAGGGCGCAGCGTAGGTGTTTGACGCTGTGTGGATAGTGGGTGCGGATGGTGGGCGCGGAAAACCCAACAGCTCATTAGGTCAAACAGACATAAACAGGCAGTATCCACCAATGCAGTGTGGTTTCGGTAGGGAACATTCGGGTAATATTCCAGCAAATACAGCGTTTTATATTGACTTGCCCACAAAAACCCACATAAAATCAAGTATTACCCTCAAGCGTTCTGCCGGCTCACTGAAACCAGGTCTTTCACGGCCATAAAAGTCGAGCAGAACCCAGAAGAACGCACAGATTTCCTCCCACTAGTCCAAAGGAACACCAGATTTATGTTCGCAGAAGAACGCCGTGCCGAAATTGCAAAGCTTGTTGCCTCCGCACGTCGTGTCAACGGTGCTGACCTTGCGCGCCGTTACGATGTGACCATGGAGACCGTGCGTCGTGACCTCGCCGCACTGGAAGAAGCAGGTAAGCTCCGCCGTGTCCACGGTGGTGCCGTCACCATTGAGCAGTCCACCTCCCTGGAGTCCTCCATCTCCTCCCGACAGGGCATGAACACCCCTGAAAAGCGCCGCATCGCCACCAAGGCATACCAGATCCTGCGCGACTCCGAGGCGGGCTCCATCGTCCTGGACGCAGGCTCCACTATCGAAATTCTCGCCGACCACATCGGCGCCGAGAACTTCAGCCTCAAGACCGGCAACGACCGCATCATCATCACCCACGCACTGCACATTGCAGTCAAGCTCGCCGAAGCTGAGGGCGTCACCCTTGAACTGGTTGGCGGCCAGCTGCGCAAGATGACCTGGGCTGCTGTTGGTGCACGCGCCGCAGAGCACTTCGGCACCATGCGCCCCGATATTGCTTTCATCGGTGCCAACGGAATTGAAGCCCACTTCGGTATCTCCACCCCCGGCATGAACGAAGCCATCGTCAAGACCGCAATTTGCAAGGCAGCCCGCCGCGTGGTCTTGCTCTGTGACTCCGCGAAGTTCGGTCAGGAATCCCTGGTCCGCTTCGCCGGATTTGAGGATATTGACACCCTCATTACTGATCGCGAGCCCGAAGGTGCCCTCCGTCAGGCACTCGAGGCCGCAAACGTTGAGATTGTGATTGCCTAATGATTATTACTCTGACCGCCAACCCCAGCCTGGACCGCACCATTGAACTCGGTGCACCCCTGGCTCACGGTGCCGTACAGCGCGCTGTCGGTGCCGTACAGGATCCCGGTGGCAAGGGCGTAAATATTTCCCGCGCCCTGCAGGTTTCCGGCGTACCGACCCTCGCCATCGTGCCCGGTGAAGCCACCGACCCGGTGCTGACCGCACTGCAGGCTGTGGACGTTGAGTTCGCTAACCTGCCCACCGGTGAGCCGATTCGCTCGAACATCACCGTGGTTGATCCGGATGGCATCACCACCAAGCTGAACGCCCCCGGCACCGTTTTTGACGCCGAACTGCGTCAGAAGCTGGATGCGCTGGTGGTTGAGCGTTCCAAGGGCGCCGACTGGGTGGTTCTGGCCGGTTCGCTGCCTCCGGGCCTGGAGCCGACCTACTACTCCGAGCTGGTGGCGGCACTGCGCGCCTCCGGCTACGAGGGCAAGATTGCTATTGATACCTCTGAGGCGCCGCTGATTGCGACCGTCGCCGGTGAGCACAAGCCCACCCTGATTAAGCCCAACTCTGAGGAGCTGGCTCAGCTGACCGGTAGCGATAACTGGGAGGAGCTGGAGGCTAGCCCCGAGCTGACCGCCCGCACCGCCCAGAAGCTGCTCGGCGACGGCATCGAGTACGTGCTTGCCACCCTCGGCGGCGGCGGCGCAGTGCTGGTCACCGAGCAGGGTATCTGGCACGCTGTGCACGAGCCGATTCAGGTTCGTAGCACTGTGGGTGCCGGTGACTCGTCGCTGTCCGGTTTCTTGATTGCTCACACTCGTGGTGAGGATGCCCCCGGTTGCCTGGTTCAGGCGGTAGCTCACGGTTCGGCTGCTGCTGCTCTGCCCGGTACCCGTATGCCTTCGCTGGAGCAGACCACTCCTGAGAAGGTCACTGTTCGTCAGCTGCAGCTCTAAAGCTCTAATTCGGGCTGTTTTCGCACCTCCAGCTTTTATTCTCTGAAGGGAATATAAGCCGGGGCGCTAAACAGCCACACGCACATACGAACGCAACACACACGGCACACACTTTGAACCCATATAGGGGGCAAGCCCGGCACCGCTGAGCGGATCCCCACCCCAACACACACCCGAGGAGGGAATATGTCTGATCTAATCACCGCAGATCTCGTCCTGCTGGACGAGAACCTTGGTGAGACCCGATTTGACGTAATCGCCAAGCTCGCTCAGGCAGTCGTAAATGCCGGACGCGCTACCGACTTCGAGCAGCTCTACGCGGCTGCCGAGGCACGCGAATCTAAGACCGACACCGGTATCCCCGGCGGTATTGCGATTCCGCACTGCCGTAGCGCCGCCGTCACCGAGCCGACCCTGGCCATGGCACGCCCCAACCCGGCAGTTTCCTTCGGTGCAAAGGACGGCCCCGCCGACCTGATTTTCTTCATCGCTGCACCCGATGGCGCTGACCAGGCTCACCTGAAGCTACTCTCCACTCTGGCACGTTCCCTGATGAAGAAGAGCTTCACCGCGTCCCTGCGCGAAGCCTCCTCGGCTGAAGAGATTGTCGAGCTGGTCAACGGTGCACTCGGTGTGGGCGAGAAGAAGGCAGAGGCTAAGCCCGCCGCTGCACCTGCCGCTGCACCTGCCGCCTCCGCTCAGGAAACCCCCGCTGCTTCGGCTCCGGTGAAGAAGATTGTTGCTGTGACCGCATGCCCCACCGGTATCGCTCACACCTACATGGCTGCGGATGCCCTCAAGTACGCTGCTGAAGAGCTCGGCTACGACCTGAAGGTTGAGACCCAGGGCTCTTCGGGTAATGAGAAGCTGACCCAGGCTGATATTGATGCCGCAGACGCCGTGATTTTCGCGGTGTCCGTGAACGTGCGTGAGCGTAACCGCTTCGCGGGTAAGCCCTTTGTTGAGTCTCCCGTCAAGCGCGGTATTGACGAGCCGAAGGAGATGATTGCGGAGGCTCTGGCTGAGGCCGAGAACCCCAACGGTGCACGCGTTGCCGCTGCCGCATCCAGCGGTGAGGATAGCGCAGGCGCTACCGAAGGCGCTTGGGGCTCGCGCATCTACAAGGCCGTGATGACCGGTATCTCCTACATGATTCCGTTTGTTGCTGCCGGCGGTATTCTGGTCGCTCTGGGCTTCGTTTTTGAGGCAATTACGGTGCCGAACCTTGGCGATGTGAACACCAAGGCGATCCTCGACTCGGCAACCCTGTTCAACCTCGGTAATGTGCACTGGACCCTGTACCTGGGTGCTGTTCTGCAGACCATCGGTGGTTTCGGTCTGAGCCTGATGGTTCCGGCTCTTGCCGCGTACATTGCGTACGGTTTGGCTCAGCGTCCCGGTATCGCTCCGGGCTTCATCGCCGGTTCGGTGGCTCTTGCCGTGAACGCGGGCTTCCTCGGCGGTATTGTTGGCGGTATTCTCGCCGGTCTGATTGCGTACGCTCTGGGCACCCTGAAGCTGCCCCGCTGGCTCGGTTCGATGATGCCCGTGGTCGTCACCCCGCTGGTGACTTCTCTGGTTGCCGGCCTGGCAATGTACCTGCTGCTCGGTGCGCCCCTGGCGTGGGTTATGACCACCCTGCAGGATTGGCTGACCTCCATGTCTGGCGGCTCCGCTCTGGTGCTGGGTCTGATCCTGGGCGCCATGATGGCTTCTGACCTGGGTGGCCCCATCAACAAGGCTGCTTACCTCTTCGCAACCGCTGGCCTGTCCTCGGGTGCGACCGTGAACCAGGAAATCATGGCTGCCGTCATTATTTCCGGTATGGTTCCGCCGCTGGCTATGGCTCTGGCAACCACCCTGCGCCCCAAGCTGTTCAATGAGAACGAGCGTGAGAACGGTAAGGCTGCGTGGCTGCTGGGTGCATCCTTCATCTCTGAGGGTGCTATTCCCTTCGCCTCGGCTGACCCGGCTCGCGTGATTCCTTCGACCATTGTTGGTGGTGCCATCGCCGGTGCAATCTCTATGGGTGCGCACGTGGCTTCCCCGGCTCCGCACGGTGGTATTTGGATTATTGGTCTGGCGCAGAACCCGCTGATGTTCCTGGCGGCTGTTGTTGCCGGTACCGTTGTTTCGGCGCTGCTGTACGTGGTGCTGAAGTCCCTGGGTGCCCGTTCTAAGGCATCCGCATAAAGGCCGTATAACCTCACCTTCATTTGATCGTCTGTTTGCAGGCGCGAGCGTGAAAAAACACGTTACACTGTAGACAAACCACAGATAGGACATGAACTCTATGACTACCTACAAGGGCGTCGGCGTATATGCCGGCCGCGTTATTGGCCCCGTTCTTCAGATGCCTAAGCCCATCGAGGAACCCAAGGATGGTCTGCGTCTGAGCGGTGAGACCGCTGAGGCTGCAGCACAGCGTATTAAGGACGCGTCGGTCCGCGTCAAGGAAGACCTGCTGGCTCGCGCAGAGAACGCAAGCCGTGACGGTAAGGCTGTTCTGAAGTCCACCTCTCAGATGGCTACCGACCGTGCACTCATCAAGAGCGCTATTAAGCTGGTTGAGACTCAGGAGATGGCTCCCGAGCGCGCAATCTGGGAGGCTGCAACCTCCTTCGCAGACCAGATGGCTGCCCTGGGCGGCTACATGGCTGAGCGCGTCACCGACATCCACGACGTGCGTGCCCGTATCGTCGCTGAGCTGACTGGCCAGCAGGCTCCCGGCATCCCCGTTTCTGACGAGCCGTTTATCCTGGCTGCTATTGACCTGGCACCGGCTGATACCGCAACCCTGGACCCCGAGAAGGTTATCGCACTGATCACCTCTGACGGTGGCCCCCAGGCGCACACCGCTATTCTGGCTCGCGGCTTGGGCCTGCCCGCTATTGTGGCTGCTAAGGGCGTAACCGACATTGCTGACGGCACCATCGTCTACGTGGACTCTAACGAAGGCATCGTTGACACCGAGCCCACCGATGCTGACCGCGAAGCAGCAATCAAGTACGCAAACCGCAAGCCCGTCGCTGACTTCGACGGTCAGGGCGTGCTGGCTGACGGCACCCGCGTACCGCTGTACGCAAACGTTGGTGACGGCAAGTCCGCTGAGAAGGCTGCAAGCCTGAAGGCTGAGGGTGTTGGCCTGCTCCGCACCGAGTTCGGCTTCCTGGGCCACGACGCTGAGCCTTCCATTGAGACTCAGGCTAAGACCTACAAGTCCGTGTTTGACGCATTCCCCGGCAAGCACATTGTGGTCCGTACCCTGGACGCTGGCGCTGACAAGCCGCTGCCGTTCCTGAACGTGACCCCCGAAGAGAACCCCGCACTGGGTGTTCGCGGTTTCCGTACCGACTGGACCGTTCCGGGCGTTCTGACCCGCCAGCTGGAGGCTATTAAGGCTGCTTCGGAGAACTCCGACGCTGACATCTGGGTTATGGCTCCGATGATTTCGACCACCTCCGAGGCACGCAACTTCGCGAACATGCTCAAGGAGATTGGCCTGCCCGTTCACGGTGTGATGGTTGAGACCCCCGCAGCTGTGATGAACGCTGAGGCTATCCTGGGCGAGGTCGACTTCGTGTCCATCGGTACCAACGACCTGACCCAGTACACCATGGCGGCTGACCGTCTGCTGGGCGACCTGGCGCACCTGAACAACCCCTGGCAGCCTGCAGTGCTGAAGATGATCAAGATGACCGTTGAGGGCGCTCAGCGTGCATCGGTCACCGCGGGTAAGAAGAAGTACGTGAGCGTCTGTGGTGAGGCTGCGGCTGACCCGGCTCTGGCTGTTGTTCTGGTTGGTCTGGGTGTTGACACCCTGTCCATGAACGCTGGCGCTATCCCCGCTGTGGCTGCGGTTCTGAAGTCCGTGACCAAGGAGAAGGCACAGCAGATTGCGGCTATCGCTCTGCAGCAGATTTCTTCTGCTGAGGCGAAGGAGAGCGCACGCAAGGCTCTGCCGATTCTGGACGAGCTGGGCCTCTAAGCCTTAAAACGATTCCGGGGCTGCCTGCCGCTCCTTGATGGGGTGTGCTGGGCGGTGCCTGAGTCCATGAAAATGCCGGGTGCAGAGTTTTATTTCTGCATCCGGCATTTTTGTACTTGTTAGCGTATGGCTGAACGGTACAATTTATAGAGTAAGGGCGGGTCCTGAAGCGCCCCGTTCATTTAGAATAGGTACCGATATATTTTCGGTTCCTTGATCAAAGGAGAAACATAATGGCAGAGCGCGAAGCCACTATTGCAAGCCGTGTTGGCCTGCACGCACGTCCGGCAGCTATCTTCGCTGAGGCAGCTGGCGACCTCCCCGTTGAGGTGACCATTGCTGCTAAGGGCGAGCCCGCAGATGAGGCTATGGACGCTGCATCGATTCTGTCCCTGATGTCCCTGGGTGCAAAGCACGGCGACGTTGTTGTCCTGCGCGCTGAGGGTGAAGGTGCTGAAGAGGCTCTGGACTCGCTGGTTAAGATCCTCGAGACCGACCACGACGCTGAGTAATTGACTCTCGCCTCTGAGGTGAACCCCTAAGCGGTGCGCTTCGGATGCTGTGAAGGCTACAGCCTTAAAGCGTGAATATCCCGTCACTTCGGTGGCGGGATATTTTTGTTATGAATAGTTCGTATTGTATTGCGCTTTGAGTGCAGGCATGAGGGGGTTATTTCCCGCTAAATCTTAATGTATAAATAACCTTTATTTTTCCTTGGAAATACCCGCAAAAAATATTCCCCACAATATTTTCTGTACAGTAGCGACCCCGCTTTCTCTTCATATCAATGAAGCTATCCAACGCAGGTCACACATGGTGCCGTTAGTGCAGAAAACAACACCTAGAAAAACAGTATTTTTGCTCCCCGGTGCTACCGCAGAATCGCGCCCTTGTTAGACTAAAAAGGCACTGTCTATCTGGGAGGGACATTGGCAGAATCGAGGAACACCCCCGCGACCTCCACATCGCGGGAAGCTTCGCATGCAGGCGAAGTAAACACTGCCGCAACGGAAGGAAGCGAGCAGAATACTACCGCGGGCTACATTGCCGGTAAGCGCGGTTTTCCCCTGGTTTCACTAGACCAGGTTACCGACGAGAAATTGCGCCGCGTGTTGGCTCAGCAGGCCCTTGCCGCGAAGGCTCAGGAAGGTACCGTCGCAGCGGAAGCTGTCAGTGAGGTACTGCAGGAGGCCGCAGCAGACATGGGTATCCCCGCGCAGGAGGTAGAGCCCACCGGCGACCCCGAGCTGCGCCCTAACGGTCACGGTGCGCGCACCGTCATTGACCCCTCCCTCGTACCTGACGACGACCTAGACGCATACCGCGAGGACCCGCACCCCACCACCTCCAGCAATATGGTGACCGAGGAGGCGCTGACCCGCCCCTCCCAGCCGGTGCCCATGACCGGCATGATTCCGCAGGTGCCGAACTCGCACGCAGCCCGACGCTACGGCGCGGATCCTGCCGCAATGCCGAAGACCGGGCCCGTCTCGATGCCCACCACCTCCGTACCGCTGGTTGATAGGGGCGCTCAGGGCCTCCTCGGGCGCGGTAGTGGCGGCCGTTGGGGTTCGCGTCGCCTCCGCTCTTTCGTGCGCACTGAGGAGGCGGCACCCGCCGCCCCGCGCGGCGCCCAGCGTATTGCTCAGCGTCAGTTCGTGCCGACTATCCGCTCTGACGAACACGAGCGTCGTGAGGCTTTCCGCCGTGAGAAGGAGTACGCCCGCGATACCCTGAACTTCACCCTGCGCCTGGCTGAGGCGATGTTCCACTACGGCGCGGACGCCATGGACGTGGACTCGGCGATTATTGCGGTCTCTTCGGCGTATGGTTTGGACTCGGTGGAAGTCGATATTACGAACCAGTCGGTGACCATCAACTACACCTCGGACCCCGATATTTACATGGAGTCCCGCATCGCAAAGCGCAATGCGAACGCTGATGAGCGTTTTACCCACACTCTGGTGCGTGTGGTGCGTTCCTCTACGGAGAACTATGAGGCGCTCTCCGAGGTGTACGGCCTGATCTATAAGATCACTCGCGGCGGTATGACCCTGGAAATGGCTGATTTGAAGCTGAACCAGATTACGCACCGCCCCAAGCCGTTCCCGCCTCTGGTGGTGTGGGCGGCGAACCTGGCGTGTGCTGGAACCCTGACGGCGGCGCTGGGGGCGAGCTTTGCGACGGCGTTGAGTGCGGTGATTATTTTTATTCCCGTGTACTTGCTGATTCAGTGGTTGAGTTCGATTGGTATTCCGGCGTTCTTCCGCATGGCCGCTAGTGCGGGTCTGATGACCTTCTTGGCGATTTGGCTGGGCGGTGAAGGGTCCATTCTTTCGGTGCTGCAGCGTCAGGGGGAGCCGATTTCGGCGCCTCTGGTGGTGGCTGCGGGCATGATTATGTTCTTGCCGACCCCGCGTCTGGTGGGCGCCGTGCAGGATGCGATTAATGGCTTCCCGGTGACGGCTGCGGGTCGTTTCGTGTCGACGGGTATGAGCTTCTTGGGTCTGGTGGTCGGCATTGCGACCGCGGTGAGTGCGATCAATATTTTCAACGGCCCGACCCTGGATATTGAGCAGCTGCGTTTTGAACCGACGACCCCGCTGGCGGCGTCTTTCTTCTTCCTGGTGGCGATTGCGACCTTTGCAATTACTTTGCAGACGAAGCTGGTGAAGGTCGGTTGGCTGATGGTCATTACGGGTTGCGGTTTGGCGGCGTATTACGGCTATGAGCTGCTTGCCGGTCCGAGCACGGGTCGCGGTCCGACGGCGTGTGCGGCGGTTGTGATTGGTGCGTTGAGCACGTATTTTGCGTACCGCCTGCATGTGCCTCAGGCGATTTTCTCGATTCCTGCGATTACGTTCTTGCTGCCGGGTCTGTCGTTCTTCCGAGGCATGTATTTGCTGACGGTTGAGACGGATGTGATTCTGGGTATGCAGAATATGATTACGGCGGTTTCGATTGTGGTGGCGATGGCTTCGGGTGTTGCTCTGGGTAATTACACGATGCAGTATGCGCTGCAGAATTTTACGACTCCGCGGAATGTGGAACCGGCGGATTCTTAACCCTCCTTCAAGGGTATATAGCCAATATTGCATATATTGGATGTAGGGAAGGGGCGGTAGCTTGCGAGTTCACCTCACAAGCTACCGCCCCTTCAATACACCCATTGCGCTTAGCAGACCGTCCTAGCGGACCGTCCAATCCACCGGCTCCGCACCCTGCTGCACCAGCAAAGAATTTACGGTCGAAAACGGGCGCGAACCAAAGAAACCACGATGAGCAGACAGCGGCGAAGGATGCGCCGACTCCACGCTCGGGTACGGCTGCAGCATGGGTGCGCACTTACGCGCATCCGCACCCCACAGCAGACCCACCAGCGGCTGGTTACGCGCCACCAGCGCACGGATAGCGCACTCGGTGATCTCCTCCCAACCTTTGCCGCGGTGCGAACCCGCATCAGACTCACGCACTGTCAAAACCCTGTTGAGCAGCATGACGCCCTCATCGGCCCAACAGGACAGGTCGCCATGATCAGCCGGGGCGATACCCAGATCGTCCTGCAGTTCCTTGTAAATATTGTTCAACGAACGAGGCAGTGGCATACCGCGGTGCACAGAGAAGGACAGACCCATCGCATTACCCGGGGTGGGGTAGGGGTCCTGACCAATAATGAGGACCTTCACCCGGCTCATCGGGCGGCGGAACGCATTGAAAATATCGGCGGCAGGCGGGAACGTACGGTACCCCGCCGCGTGCTCCTCACGCAGAAAAGCGCCCATGGCGTGAATCTGCTCTTCGACGGGGGCGAGTGCTGCCGCCCAATCCTCGCTCATAATGCTGCTGAGGGGCTGGTTCATAAATCTCCTCGGGGAATCTCCTGGTGCTGATGTGACCCGGACGGTGACGGGTGCGGGTGCGGGATGAATGCTTCTCCCCTAGACTGAGGTTCTCTTCTAGACTGATGTTCTCTTCTAGACTAGGGGATGACGAATACACACGCTAGGAGACGCCAGCTACGGCAGGCGAGCTACAGACAGGAGGGAACGTGTCAGAACAGGAACGCGCCGAAACCGCACAGAGCCAGACGGAGGCGCAGAGCCAGCCGGAAGTAGAAAACCAGCCGGAAGCGCAGAGCCAGCCGGAAGCGCAGAATCAATCCGGCGGCCTGACCCCGGTGGAGCGCCGCATCCTTGAGGTGGAGCGCCGCCGCTTCAAGCACCAGGGTTCCAAAGAGAAGGCGATTATCGCCGCCGGATTCACCCCGATTGCCTACTACCAGCGTCTGAACGTGATGCTCGACGATGAGCGGGTACGCGCCGCAGCGCCGCAGATTATCGACGTTCTGCGTGCCCGCCGAGACGCTGACTAGGGGCTCGAATTAGAGGAGTCGTGCGTGCCCTCCAACTCCTGCATCCAACCCCACACACCTTAGGTTCAACCAGAGATTGAACACTGTGCGGTGTCCGTCTCTTTCACAGTCGGTTGCGGGGCGTTCACATTGGTTCTCGCTAATTGAGCCGGTACTCTAGGTACTAGAACACCAAGACCGCACCTTCCGCAGCCGCGCCCGCGCACCAGACAGGGAGGCACGGTACCAGCCGGTAAACAGAGACCCGTGAAATGAGGATAAATGAGCTACCCCCGCGACGAATTTGACGAGGTAGACGAAAACACCGCCCGCCGCGGAACCTACCGCGCGGTCAATGCTGACCCGGCAAAGAGCCCCAAGGGCGCTATCCCCCTGGTAGCTGCAGGCGTAGTCGGTCTGCTCATCGGCGGCGCAATGTACGTGTACGCGCCGCGCACCGCCTCCCCGCAGTACTCGGCGTCCACCGCGAAGAGTAGCTCCGCCCCCGCAAGCGCGTCGGCGTCCTCTGCGCCGGCTAAGGCTTCCGCGTCGGCAAGCGCTACGAAGACCGGTCTGGCTGAGTCCATCTCCGTGGCGGTCTACAATGCGGCGGCTCCGGCGGGTAGCGCATCCGGTGCGGCGGCACTGCTGACTGGCTACACCATCAGCGAGACGGCAAACTACACGGGTGTGGCACCGGCAACCAGCGTGGTCTACTACGCTGAGGGCTACCAGTCGCAGGCGCAGAGTATCGCCTCGAAGCTGGGTATTACTCAGGTGCGTCAGGCAACCTCCGATGTGCAGATGGGCAACCACGAGGTCATCGTGATTCTGTCCTCGGATTACACCGGCTCTGCTTCTGCGGCGGAATAGGTTCAGGTGGTTGCCCGGGTGGATTTAATAAGCCCGCGCATCTGAGCCCCCGAATCTGAGCCCGCGCCTGCTGGTTCATCCATAACGACTTCTGCTCAACCCCGCCTCAACCCTATCCGCGCAATTCCACTGATGCGCCGGGTGGGGTTGATGCTTTTAACGCCCCTCACGCACTCCCGGCGGTACACCGTTAACGCCCCTTTTGGCGGGCTTAATGAGCGCAGATTAAGCACTGGGCGATTAACCCTTCAACCTTGGGCTTAAACGTTTGCTCCATGCCGGTGCGGGTGCCACAATTGATGTAGCATTCGGGTGCTTTATGCCCTACTCTGCCCGCGCCTCCGTAACGGGGACGGTTGGAGGGGTAGCCACCCGATTTTAGATGTACCGCACCCGCAAGGGTGAAGGAAAAAATCCGATCGTCCAGGAGGACACTTATGGCAAAGCTCATTGCTTTTGACGAAGAGGCACGCCGCGGCCTTGAGCGCGGTTTGAACACCCTCGCCGATGCAGTGAAGGTGACCCTCGGCCCCCGCGGCCGCAACGTTGTGCTGGAGAAGGCGTGGGGTGCCCCCACCATCACCAACGACGGTGTCTCGATCGCGAAGGAAATCGAGCTGGAGGATCCGTACGAGAAGATTGGTGCGGAGCTCGTCAAGGAAGTTGCTAAGAAGACTGACGACATCGCAGGTGACGGTACCACCACCGCTACCGTTCTGGCTCAGGCACTGGTCCGCGAGGGCCTGCGCAACGTGGCTGCTGGCGCTGACCCGCTGAGCCTCAAGCGCGGCATTGAGAAGGCTGTTGAGGCTGTGACCGAGGCTCTGCTCTCCTCCGCGAAGGAAGTTGAGACCGAGGAAGAGATCGCTGCAACCGCATCTATTTCCGCTGGCGACGCTGAGATCGGCAAGCTCATTGCTGAGGCAATGGAGAAGGTCGGCAAGGAAGGCGTCATCACCGTTGAGGACTCCAACACTTTCGGTCTGCACCTGGAACTGACTGAGGGTATGCGCTTCGACAAGGGCTTCCTGTCCGGTTACTTCGTGACCGACCCGGAGCGTCAGGAAGCAGTCCTGGAGGACCCCTACATCCTGGTTGTGAACCAGAAGATTTCGAACGTTAAGGACCTCGTCCCCGTCCTGGAGAAGGTCATGCAGTCCGGCAAGCCGCTGCTGATCGTTGCTGAGGATGTTGAGGGTGAGGCTCTGGCTCTGCTGGTGCTGAACAAGATGCGCGGCTCCATCAAGTCTGTTGCTGTGAAGGCTCCGGGCTTCGGTGACCGCCGTAAGGCTCAGATGGCTGATATTGCTATCCTGACCGGTGGCCAGGTCATCACCGAAGAGGTTGGCCTGTCCCTTGACGCGGCAACCCTGGATATGCTCGGTTCCGCTCGCAAGGTCGTTGTGACCAAGGACGAGACCACCATTATCGAGGGTGCAGGCGACGCAGCAGCTATCGAGGGTCGCGTGGCTCAGATCCGTGCAGAGATCGCTAACTCTGACTCCGACTACGACCGTGAGAAGCTGCAGGAGCGCCTGGCTAAGCTCGCCGGTGGCGTTGCTGTGCTGAAGGCTGGTGCCGCAACTGAGGTTGAGCTGAAGGAACGTAAGCACCGCATTGAGGATGCTGTGCGTAACGCTAAGGCTGCTGTTGAGGAGGGTATCGTCCCCGGTGGTGGCGTTGCTCTGATTCAGGCTGGCGTGAAGGTCTTCGACAAGCTGGAGCTGACCGGTGACGAGGCTACCGGCGCGAACATTGTGCGCGTGGCTATTGACGCACCGCTGAAGCAGATTGCTGCTAACGCTGGCCTGGAGCCGGGCGTTGTGGTTGACCGTGTTCGTTCCCTGCCTGCTGGTACCGGCCTGAACGCTGCGACCGGCGAGTACGAGGACCTGATGGCTGCTGGCATTGCTGACCCGGTGAAGGTGACCCGTTCGGCTCTGCAGAACGCTGCGTCTATTGCTGGTCTGTTCCTGACCACTGAGGCTGTTGTTGCGAACAAGCCGGAGCCCGCTGGTGCGGCTGCTCCCGGTGCGGACGGCATGGCAGGAATGATGTAGTAGAAATTTATCCCTGATGGGGTAAATTTCTACGGAATCCGTGGCACGCGAAGCGTGACACAGTGGTGACCTAACGCTGGTACTTTAGCCGGCGCAGGTCCACGCATCCGTATGAGGCGGGGGCGGCTACCCATGAGGGGTGGCCGCCTCCGCTTTTTGTGTGCCCATATGCGGCCGAGCATCCTGCGTGTGTGACAGGCTGGCGGCGTGCCTGCCGGTGGAGGCGGTAGAATGGCTCCTTATGGAATGCGCCTATTTTCGTGATGACCTCTGCTCCTCCTGCCCCAGCATTGAGACCGCCTACACCGCGCAGGTGCAGGCGAAGCAGGAGCACGCCCGCGCCCTGCTCGCCGCGTACCCGCAGTTGCAGTGGTTGGATCCGGTGACCAGTGCGGAGGCGGGCTTCCGCAATAAGGCGAAGCTCGTGGTGGGCGGTTCGGCGAAGAACCCGACCCTCGGCATCGTGGATTACCGCACGGGCGCCTCCACTGATCTTGGCGAATGCCCGCTCTATATGGAGCCGATTCAGGCGGCTATTCCGGTGCTGCGTGAGCTGATTCAGCGCGCGGACCTGACCCCCTATGACATTCCGAATCGTCGCGGTGAGCTGAAGAATATTCTGGTGACTGCTTCGGCGGCGGGTGAGCTGATGGTGCGTTTTGTGTTGCGTTCGAAGAAGCTTCTGGTACCGATTCGCCGCCAGATGGACTGGCTGCAGGAGCGGCTGCCGAACCTGGCGGTGCTGTCGGTGAACCTGCTGCGTGAACCGGTGGCGCGTGTTGAGGGTGATGAGGAGATTATCCTTTCGGAGCGTCAGACCCTGCCGATGCAGGTGAATGACTTGACTCTGCATCTGCGTCCGCAGAGCTTCTTCCAGACGAACACGAAGGTCGCTGAGGCGATGTACGCGCAGGGCCGCGAGTGGGTGCGTGAGGTGGCTCCGCGCTCGCTGTGGGACCTGTACTGCGGCGTGGGTGGTTTTGCTCTGCATGCCGCTTCGGTGATGGGCGGCGGCTCGGTGACGGGTATTGAGATTAGCGCGGAGGCGGTCGCCTCGGCGCAGCGCACGGTGGCTGAGTACGGGCTTGAGGGCGTGAACTTTTCGGCGCAGGACGCGCCGGAGTTCGCGGTGTCTTCGGGCACGGTGCCGCAGATGCTGGTGGTGAACCCGCCGCGCCGCGGTATTGGTGAGAGCCTGTGTGCGTGGATTGAAGGTTCGGGTATTGACCGTGTGGTGTATTCGAGCTGTAACGCGGTGACTTTGGCGAAGGATCTGGAGCGCATGCCGTCGTATGCGCCGGTGCAGGGCCGTGTGCTGGATATGTTCCCGCATACGGACCACTACGAGGTCATGGTGCTGCTGCAGAGGCAGTAGAAGCTACAACTTTCGCTAAATATTACATTTCTTTAGAAATGGTATTCCACATTATTAGGAGTGACTTAAATATATGCTATTTTCTAAAATTGTCAGACAAATAATTGCCTTGGCTCCATTTGTTGCTGTTGCAATAAATTTGCCGCTCAAAGATATTGGAAAATTTTTCTTTGGGGCAGTGCATTGGGATAGGCCAGTGAGTGTTGCACTTCTCGCTTTCTTCTACTTATTTATACTATCTATGTATTTGTTATTGTATGAATTTCTTCTGAAGGAGCTTCACTCATCTGCCTCCTCGATGCTGGAAAATAGGGGTAAGCTTGCAGTCAGTCAAGAGAATATAGATCGTGCCCTCTCTGCAGTTCGATTCCAATATCTAGTGACCAGGGTTTACAGATTTCTGAATTTGGGGCAGATAATATACGGAAATCCAAATGAAAATAAAGTTTGGAAAGGCTTAAAAAAGGCGCCAATCTCGCGTAAGATAGCTTCAATATTTAAATCTCTAATTAGTATCCCTGTGCTTGTTTCTATTGCTCTTTCCTGCATCTCGCTGGATGTTTTCAGTTTATCTAGCCTATCGATTAATGAGGATCAAAAAATAATACTTCAATCATTGGGTGTCAAGGGTGACCTACTGGATTTGTTCTCAAAGTTGCCTCTAGTAACCACATTGCTAGGCTTGGTGCCTGTAGCCTTCTTCTTCTATTTTTATAGCCAGAAGCGCGATGTGCGAAAAATTATCGATAAAGAAAACAATAAGCATCTTGAAGAGACTGTTTTGCTTTATAAAGATTTGAAGTTGTGGATTGATAAAAATTTGCACGATATATCAAACAATTATGAATATGTTATGGGAGTGCAAAAAACAATTGTTTCAATGAGGATGGAGAAAAGGGTTCCTAATTACTTTTCATTGACGGGTGAAAATCGTTTTATGATGAAAAAAAATAATAATCTTCAATTTATTGATTTGCCTGAAGTTGAAGATTTTATTCAAATTGTTAATAAGCTATTGAATGATAGTCTGCATGGATACTCTGAGGCAATTGCTCGTAGTGGTTACGACCTTTGGGAGCTTTATCAGAAACTTTTGTTATTGACGGAGTCCGAGAAGGTTCATTGGTCATTCTATACGCGTTCTGGAGTTGAATATTATATTTCTGGAATGGCTAAATTGTCCCATGATATCAATAAAGAAATATTTAAAAAGAATATGAATCGGAGTCTTCCAACTTGGCTAGTGGCATATATAAAAAACTCCAGCTACTGTACACACTGGAGCGTGGAAGGGATGCCCTTGGGAAGTATCTTTACCCATCAAGGACTGAGAAGGTTCTCGTGAGGGTTCTTCAAAAGGAAAAGTAGCGAGACATCTGACCTCAGGTGGAAAAGTCATTCAAATATAGCCTGGCCTTTTAAAGGGGTTACGTAAAAGAGCGGTGGCGTCTCGGACGGTTGTGTCCGAGGCGCCACCGCTTTTTCGTGTCGTCTGACAAATGTGAAATTTCTAGCCCCGCGCCGCGAGAATACCCGCCGCGTACGCTGCCTGACCTACGTGCTGCGCCGCATCGTCAATCAGGCTGACCAGGCGCACCCCGCGAGTCACCGGCGGAGTCCACGAACGGTCAATGATCTCGCTCAAATCAGCCTCGCTCAGCGTCTGCGCGTAGGCCGCGAGCGCCTCGCCGGTCGCCACAAGGTACTCCACCAGCAGGGCAGAATCTTCAACCACGATGGAGCGTGCCTGATCAGCGGTGTGGCCGTAGCCCATGGAGTCGCCGAGCTCGCCCAGATTAAAACGTTCCCGGAACCCCCGGGCCTCCCAGACCTGCTGCTGACCGCTGAGGGCGGAGAGCTGCATGTCCATCTGTCGTCCGGCGTGCCAGAGGAGCCAGGCGATAGAGTTCGGGTGCCCGCCCGGATGCGCGTTCAACGCCTCCGCTGATAGCCCCTTGATGGCTACGGCAGCTCCGATGCCGGGGCGGCTGGCGGCGTCGCGCAGAATATCGTGAGTTTTCATGAAATCCTCCTGAAAATGTTGGCTTCTCATAGGGAGCCGGTTAGTTTCAGTCTACGCCCGCACGGGTTGAGGGGGGCGGCAGAGGCGGGGATAGGGGCTTTGCTCATGCCCTAGCGGTGGTTGGGGCATGAATTGGGCGGCAAGAAAAAATGGCGTGCGGGAATAATACTCATTTCTTCCCGTTGAACTCTGTAGAAGACATCATCATCTAAATTTCACAGGAGAATAGTATGACCACCCCCGCTCAGCTGCACTTTGACATGGTCGTCATCGGCTTCGGCAAGGGCGGCAAGACCCTCGCCGGCGCATACGCCAAGACCGGCAAGAACGTTGCCCTCATCGAACAGTCCACCGGCATGTACGGCGGCACCTGCATCAACATCGGTTGCGTACCCACCAAGGCGCTCGTACACCGCGCCGACGAGTTCCGCGCCAGCGGCGAACGCAGCCTTGAAGAAGCAAATGCCGCCTACGAATCCGCCGTGGTCTTCCGTGACAAGCTGACCGGCATGATGCGCGCCAAGAACCGCGAGATCCTGCTGTCCAACGAGACCGCCAAGCTTATTGACGGTCACGCACGTTTCATCTCCGACACCGAGGTTGAGGTCACCGCGGGCGAGGACACCCTGCGCGTTACCGCCGACTACTTCATCGTCAACACCGGTGCCGTGTCGGTAATCCCGCCGATTGAGGGTATCCGCGAATCTGAGCGTGTGCTCACCTCCACCGAGCTGCAGAAGCTCACCCCGCGCCCCAAGCGCCTGGGCATTATCGGTGGCGGCCCCATCGGTGTTGAGTTCGCCGGTATTTTCTCCTCCTACGGCACTGAGGTGACCATTCTGGACGGCGCACCCGCCCTCTTCGGCCGCTACGACGAGGACGTTGCCCAGGTCGCCCGCGAGATTATCGCAGACCAGGACATTACCGCTCATACCGGTGTGCGCGTGCAGTCCTTCAAGGACGGTGCTGACTCGGTGACCGTGACCTACCTCGACTCCGAGGGTGCTACCCGGGAGCTGGAGGTGGACTACGTGATGGTTGCGACCGGCCGCAAGCCCGCCACCGAGGGCCTGGGTCTGGAGAACACCAGCATCGAAACCACCGACCGCGGCGCAATTGTCGTGGATGAGCACCTGCGCAGCACCGTGCCGAACATTTTTGCGCTCGGTGACGTGAACGGCGGCCCGCAGTTCACCTACATCTCCATGGATGACTACCGCGTGGTGCTCTCCCAGCTGGTCGGTGACGGTTCCCGCTCCACCAAGGACCGCAAGGCGGTGGCTGCGACCATCTACATGAACCCGCCGCTGTCTTCCGTGGGCCTGACCGAGCGTGAGGCAATCGAGGCTGGCCACAAGGTGAAGGTCGCTTCGAAGCCGGTTGCCGCGGTTGCCGCGATGCCGCGTGCGAAGACCCAGGAGAACCCGCGCGGCATCATGAAGTTCGTGATTGACGCGCAGACCGACCAGATTCTGGGTGCCCAGCTGTTGGTAATCGAGTCCATGGAGGTTATTAACCTGGTGGCTCTGGCGATGCGCCACGGCATCACTGCTTCGCAGCTGCGCGATGAGATTTACACTCACCCCTCAATCACTGAGGGTCTGAATGAGGTTCTTGCCGTCGCGGCGCTTGTGAACTAGCTGACCTAGAATCGCGTCTGGATTCGCGGTTCACGTAGCGTTTCTGCTGGTCAGAGTGCTTCCCTGCTCGTTCCGCCCGTTGTGCTATCAACGGGGGTGCGGGTGGGGAAGCATTTTTGTTAAGGTTCAGATATACCTTGGTATCTAAGCATGCCCTAAGATGGTTATGAGATAAGCGCAAGCTCACTGTGTGGGTGGTTGGTGCGAGGGGGCTCGGAGGAGAGTACCCACTCGCCGCTATGCCCGCCACGGTGCACCGCCTGCGCCGCGCATACAACCCATAGGCACAAACCGGGAGAATCATGGCACTGCCCAAAATCAAGCCCTACACCTACGTTGACCGTGAACACAGCAACCGCGTGAGCTGGCCTGTGGACCCCTCCCGAGCTGTACTGCTCGTGCACGACATGCAGGTACACTTCGTGCAGGCTTTCGAAGGCGCTGACCTGGGGGAGGGCAACGCCAACCCGGACGCTCAAATTAACGTCGCCATTCAGAATCTGCGCCGCCTCATTGACGCCGCCCACGCCGCCGGCATTCCCGTCTACTACACCGCGCAGCCGCCGCGCCAGAACCCCGAAGACCGCCGCCTGCTCATCGATTTCTGGGGCGACGGCCTGCAGAACGATGAATCCGCCCGCGTGCTCGACGCACTTGCACCCACCGACCGCGACACCGTGCTGACCAAGTGGCGCTACTCCGCGTTCGTGCGCAGCCCCTTCGAGGACCTGCTCAAGGAATCCGGTCGCGACCAGCTCATTATCGGCGGCGTGTACGCGCATATTGGCTGCCTGACCACCGCTCTGGAGGCGTTCATGCGTGACGTTCAGCCGTTCATGGTTGCCGATGCGCTCGCCGACTTCTCGGAGGAGGAGCACCGCCTGGCGTGCGAGTACGCTTCGGGTCGTTGCGCCCGCGTGCTGAACACCGCCGATGTACTCGCCGACCTGCAGGTCGCTGAGGAGGCGCGCGCATGAGCTGGGTGATTGTGACCGGTGCGAATGGCGGTATTGGTGAGGCAACCGTCCACCAGCTCATTAAGAACGGTTATTCGGTATTTGCTGCTGACCTTGCGGAGCAGCCCATCGCCTCTTTCGGTACCTACGGGGACGCTATCTTCCGCTACCGCGCCGTAGACGTCACGAGCGAAGAGTCCGTCACCGCCCTCGCCAACGCTGTAGCGGCGCTCGAGGAACCCATCACCGGCGCGGTGCTCGCCGCGGGCATCGCCCACAGCCAGCCGCTCCTGGAAACCAGCTTCGACACCTGGAAGCGCCTGCACGCGGTCAACTCCGACGGCGTGTTCCTGTGCCTTCGCGAATTTGCCCGCATCATGATTGACCAGCAGGAAAACGACCCGACGAACAGCCGGTCCCTGGTGACGGTCGCCTCCAACGCGGCGCGTGTGCCCCGCGCGGAGTTTGGCGCCTACGGTGCGTCCAAGGCGTCGGCGGCGCGCGTGAGTTCCAGCTTCGGTCTGCAGCTTGCTGCGCACGGTATTCGCGTGAACTCGGTCTGCCCCGGCACCACCCGAACCCCCATGGTGACTGACGCCTGGGAGGGTGAGGACCGCTCCGCCCTGCCGGTTGCCGGTAACCCGGAAACCTTCCGCCTGGGCATTCCGCTGCGCCGTATTGCCGACCCGGAGGATATTGCTTCGGTGAACGCTTTCCTCATTTCGGAGGCGGCACGCCACATCACCATGCAGGAGATTGTTGCCGACGGCGGCGCGACCCTCTAACGGCACCGACGCACCCCACTGTATCTGCGCCCGCAATGTACTCTATGTGCTCCCGGCGCGAACCCACACACCACTGATAGAAGTACGATGACGAACCTTCCTGACTTTATTTTTGCCACCGGCACCCGCGTACTGCGCGCGTCCGGTGCGATGACCCCTGTCACCTTCGATAATGCCCTGGACGAGGCGAAACGTGCCGGTAGCGCCGTCGTGGGTCTGATTCCTTTTGACCCGGACATGCCCGCCTACCTCTTCGTGCCCGAACGCCTGGAGGAGCAGCAGGTACCGGTCCCCGATCAGACCGTGGCGCTTGCTGAGCCGGTATCGGTCACCGGCCGGCAGAACGACCGGTTCCGTGCCGCCGTGGCGACCGCCGTGGAGCGCATGAAGGCCGGTGAGCTGAGCAAGATCGTGCTTTCGCGTGTGCTCACCGCCCGCTACGCACCCGGCACCCTCAACCTGCAGGCGCTGTATAACAACCTGCGCGCCCAGCAGCGTTCCGCCTTCAACTTTGCGGTGCGCCTGCCCGACGGCGAGCGCGGCATGAACGGAAGCTACCTGATGGGTGCCTCCCCGGAGCTGGTGTTCCGCACCGAGGGCCGCGCCTTCAAGACCCACCCGCTTGCCGGTAGCGCCCCGCGCATCGCCGAGCCCGGTAGCGCCGAGGACGAGGCGATTCGCGACCGCCTGTTCGCCTCGCCGAAGGATCGCGACGAGCACGCCTACGTCATCAACGATATTGCCGAGCGCCTGGCACCCATCGCCGAGGAGCTGAACGTGCCGCAGGTGCCCTCGCTGCTGAAGACCCCGCAGCTTTGGCACCTGGCGACCCCCATTGACGGCGTGCTGAAGGATGGTTTGACCTGCCTGGACGGTGCCCGCGCGATTCACCCGACCCCCGCGATTTGTGGCGCACCTACCGAGAAGGCTCTGCAGCTGATTCGTGAGCTGGAGTCTTTTGAGCGCCGCTACTTTGGCGGTCTGGTCGGCTACATGGATGCCGAGGGTAACGGCGAGTGGGCGCTGGTGTTGCGTTGCGCCCAGGTCAGCCCGGATGAGGCGGTGCTGTACGCCGGTGCGGGTATTGTGGCGGAGTCCGACCCTGAGCTGGAGCACACGGAGACCGGTACGAAGCTCGGTAGCTTTGGCCGCGCCCTGGGCGTGGACACCCTGGGTGAGGATACCCCTTAGGCTCTGTGTAGATGCTGTCTCAAACGCCTTGACGAGGCGGAATGCAACGACTAAATAAAACAGCAGAATAAAACGACTGAACGCGCTCGCTGGCATGACGGGCGCGTTCAGTCGTTGTATGAGCTGTTAGGGGGCGTGGCTAATCGGTGAGCAGGCGCTTGAGCTCCAGGGGAGTAGCCACCGGCAGAAGCTGAGCCTCAACCTGCGCGGGCTCACCCCCGTACTCACCCTCAGGCTCACCCGCGGTCGGGTTCTCCACCGCCAGTGCGATGAGCATCTTCTGCGCCTGCTCGGGGTTCTCCACGTCGGGCAGCGCCACGGGTACCCACTGCAGGCTAAAGCTTCGCTCGATAGCTTCGCCGCCCTGATCGCCGCTCTGACCACTGCCAAGAGGCGCGCTAAAGGTCGCATGGGCGGCCAACCTGTCCTGAGTCAGTACCCGCAGGGCGGTCGGCTCGGGAATATCGCTGTCCAGAAGGTCACCCGGAACCTCCTCGTTCATGGCGAGTTCGAGCGCATCCAGCAACTCATCGGTGATCTGCACCCGAACTAGGGAGGGCACCACGCTCAAGCCGTGGCCGGTCGCCTTGAGCACCGCCTCCTTAGCGGTCCACAGCGCCACCGAGAGCAGATGCAGTACGGGCGTGGGGCGTTCCTGCGCCACCCGCTCATAGAACGTGCGTTCTTCATTGGAGAGCGCCAGGCGCGCAAAACCGGAGAACAGACGCGCATCCAGGGTCTCAACATCCACGCCGAGCACCACCGAGGCGTTACGGCTAAACGCACCCACCACCAGCGGATTCACCTGCGACATATTGAAATTCACGCCCGCAATACGCGGCTTACCGTGCTTCTTACCGCTGGTGCACAGGGTGCAGGAACGATCCACCTCAATCTCAGAAGCGGCACTCGAAGGCACATCCAAACGTGCCGCCGCCATGGCGCGCATGAGCGCCTGAGTGCTCAGATAGCTGACCGCCGCCGTGGAGGTCGGCAACTGCGCCGCATGCTGCTGCTCAGCAAGCCCCAGGTAGCTCAACCAGCTAAAACGCAGGGAACCATACATCGTGCGAGTGGGAAGAGCGAAAATCTGCACGCGCTCGCTCGGACGGGCGGTAGGGCGCTCCGGGCGCTGTGCGCTGGGTGTTTCGGGGGCAGAATAGCTCATAGGTTTAGTGTACCCGCCCGGCATCACGGCAATTCGCGTTGCGAGGCTCCTTGAGGTTATCCACAGCGCTGACCACGCGCTACGCACCCTCGCCGCCGGTGCGGTAAAGTCATCACAGACATCATTACGGACAGCCGCCCGCACAACAGAGGGGCGGCGCAGAAAGAAGGTACCGTGAACAGCACGCAAGAGATCATTGCCGCCGCAGACGGCTCGGCGCTGGGCAACCCCGGACCGGCGGGCTGGGCATGGTATATCGACGACGACCACTGGGCGAGCGGCGGCTGGGCGCACGGCACCAACAACATGGGCGAGCTCAAGGCCGTCCTGGACCTGTTCGAGGCGACCGCATCCCGCCCGGAGGCGAAGCTGCGCGTGTACTGCGATAGCCAGTACGTCATTAACTCGCTGACCAAGTGGATGCCCGGCTGGAAGAAGAAGGGCTGGAAGAAGTCTGACGGCAAGCCCGTGCTCAACCGCGACCTTCTGGAGGCACTGGATCGGGCACTGACCGGCCGCGACTACGAGTTCATTTGGGTGAAGGGCCACGCCGGTCACGAGCTCAACGAGAAGGCGGACTCCCTGGCGAACGGTGCGGCGCGCGCCTACCAGGAGGGTCGCGAACCCGCGCACGGCCCCGGCTTCGGTGCCTCTGCTGAACCCGCTACTGCGGCTGTGGAGGCTCCGGCTGTTGAAGCCCCGATCGTGAACGCTCCGGCTGCAGAACCTGCGCTCTCTGACGTTGCCCTCTCCGAGCTGGCACCCTCTGAACTGGCGCCCTCCGAGTCTTCCGCGGATGCCCACCTGCCCGTGCAGGAATTTACCGCCGCCGAGATTGAGAACGCCCAGCGCGGCGTGGAAAGCCTGCGCCTGTCCGGCCTGCTGCGCCCCGCCTCCGCGGTGAACGCCCCCGACCCGGAGGCGGTCCGCACCCGCAAGGAACAGCTGGCGCTCGCGGCAGAGCGTGCCGCCGAGCGTGACGCAAAGGCACTGGCGCGCCAGCAGGAGACCGCTCAGCAGGCATCCGGCGCCGCGCAGGCGGAAGAAGAGGATGACCTGACCGGTCTGGAAGAGTTCGCGGGCCTGAACCCGAACGACGTTGACCCGGTGGAACTGCTGGGTGAGACGGAAGAGCAGGCGGTAGCGCCTGCCGTAGAGCCCGCTCAGTCTGTTGCGCACACTCAGCCTGCTGAGCCTGTGCCTGCTGAGCCTGCACCCGTTGTTCCTGCCTCGCCTGCCCCGAACCTCGATACTCTGAATCCCGAGGAAGCCGCCGCCGCAGAACAGCTACTCGAACGCCGCGGCTCCGTCATGGAGGCGGCACAGCTGGGATCCATGCTGCACGAGCGTCTGGTGTGGGTGACCGCTACCGGCAAGTCGGTGTCCCGCTCCTCGGTGCTACAGTACCGCGAACGCGCCTTCACCCAGCAGGGCGCCCCGCTCAAGCAGGGTGTGCAGGTGCTGGATTCTTCCAGCGTGCTGGTCATGGCGGCGGTTGCCACCGCGCGCGGCCGTGTGAGCCGTTCGAGCATCTGGCATTACGACGCTGAGCGCGGCCTGTGGCGTTTGCGCTTCCGCCAGGAGACCCCCGCCTCCTAAAGCTCAGCTCCTAATTTGCGGGCTCTTGAGCCCAAAGATTTCCGTGCAATAAAACCCCGCCGCATCCTCACTTGCGAGGATGCGGCGGGGTTTTTCTCAATAGATGTTCGCCGCCTTTTGGCGAATCCGACGAGCGGTATGCCGTGCGGCCGGGACCTTTAAACCGCCCGGTCTGCCGCCTGCCTGCGGGTAGGGTTCTGGGCTTGCTGCCCTGACTCCTTAGCCGACGAACATGGAGGCGTTAGCCTGTTCGGTGTCTGCGTAGTTCACACCAGCGCGGGTGAGCGCCTCGTTGATCTGGGTGATGGATGCTTCGACCTGACGCTGGGTTGCGTGCCACTGGTCCAGCACGCCCTGAAAGTTTGCGGATGCGGAGCCGGTCCAGGAGCTCTGCAGGTCGTGCAGGGAGGCGGTCATACCGTTGACGTCTGCGGTGATGGATGCGACGTAGGATCGTGCCTGTGCGCTCTTGGCAGCGATGACTTCGGAATCGACATTGAACTGTGCCATGGTTTTTCTCCTTTGAGATATTTGAGATAGGTGGGGTGGGGCGGTTGCCCCGGGTGGCGCTTGGGGTTTGGATCTCTGGAAGGGGTGAGTTCCTGACCGGAAGCTTGTTATCACTATATCTTTCAAAATGCATCAAATAAGCCGAAAAATGATGAATTGATAAATCTGTGGATAAACCCGCCAGATTCGCCCCACATCTCGAAAAAATCGAAAACCTGCCCGAAAATGACGTACCCATGACGCGCACAGTTGCGCCCCCATCTGCTTTTTCTCCTGCCTACTTCCCCCGGGCACAGCAAAGCCCCCGAACCGCAGAACCTTCAAGTTCTGCATCCCGGGGGCTTGTGCGTTATCCAGCGTTGTAGCGTTACTTCATCAGCTGATCGTCCGAGACGGGCGGCGGATAGAACGGCAAAGAAATCACGAAGGTAGCGCCGCCACCGTCAGTCTCTTCAATGTGAATCCTGCCCTCGTGCTGCTCAATAATCGCAGCCACAATGGACAGTCCCAGACCCGTACCGCCGGTCTCACGCGAACGTGAAGCATCGGTGCGGTAGAAACGCTCGAAGACGCGCTCTCGGTCCTCGCCGTGAATACCGGGGCCGTGGTCGCGCACCTCCAGTACGGACAGCGGGAAGCCGGGAACCTCTTCGCGCACGCCCACCGCAATCTCCAGGGGAGAGCCGTCGGGGGTGTAGCGCATGGCGTTGGTCAGCAGGTTCGCTACGACCTGACGCAGGCGCGATTCGTCGCCGAGCACGGTTGCGGAGGTCGGTGCCACCTCTTCGTTCAGACCCACCAGGGACACCGCACGATCGGGTGCCGTAGCGTAGGCGTCGTTACTAGCGTCCACCGCGAGGTTGAACAGGTCGAAGGGCGCCAGCTTGGACTCGCGGCGCTCATCAATACGCGCCAGGGTCAGCAGGTCTTCCACGAGCTGACCCATACGCTTGGACTCCGACTCGATGCGGCTCATCGCGGTAGCGACCGCCTCATCGGTCGGTAACGCGCCCTGACGGTACAGCTCCGAGTAGCCTCGAATACTGACCAGCGGGGTACGCAGCTCATGCGAAGCGTCACCCACGAAGCGGCGCATTTTCGCCTCGCTCTTCTCGCGAGCTTTGAAGAGCACCTCAATCTGGGCGAGCATCGTGTTCAGCGAGACCGCAAGGTTACCAATCTCGTTGCTGGGGTTGTAGTCCTCAATACGCTGCGAGAGGTCGCCGGCAGCAATCTTAGCGGCGGTCTGCTCCACGCGAGCCAGCGGCTCGAAGGTGCGGGTCACAATCACCCAGGTCATCGCGATGGCGGAGGCAAGAGTCGCCAAACCAAACGCGAAGGTCAGCACGCCCACGAGGGCGACCACCTGGTTGGTCTGCTTCAGCGGCATGGCAATAATCAGGGATGCCGCCTCCGTCAGCCCGGAGGAATCATTCGACTCGATGGGCACGGCGAGCACGCGCCAATCGGAGGAACTACCCACCGAATTGACGGTGACCGCCTCCTCGTTTTGCTTGCGAACCTTCTCTTCGGTCCAGCCCTGCAGCGCCGGCTCGCTGAACTGTTCGCTGTCCTCGGACTTGAGCGAGTACAGTACGTTGCCGTCCTTATCGAGCAGGTACAGGCGGTAGGTGCTCAGGGATTGTTCCTGATTGCCGGAGGGGCGCACGGTCGCCAGTTGCACGAGTGAGGGGGCGCTGTTCTTCATCTCTTCGTCCAGCTGGTGCACCATCTGGGCGCGCAGAGCGGAAATCGCCACCAGGCTCGTCACCGCAATGGAGAGGGCGATGAGCATGGAGGTGATGAGCACCAGCTGGGTGCGAAGGGAGAGAGACTGGGGGATCCGGTCGAGGGGTTTGAGCGCCACGTTAGCCTCGAGAACCGCGAATCATGTAGCCCACACCGCGCTTGGTGTGGATGAGCGGCTCGTGGTTTTCGCGGTTGTTGTCGATCTTACGGCGCAGGTACGAAATGTAGGACTCAACGATGGAGGAGTCACCGTTGAAGTCGTACTCCCACACGTGGTCGAGAATCTGCGCTTTGGACAGCACACGGTTGGCGTTGAGCATCAGGTAGTGCAGCAGGTTGAACTCGGTGGGGGAGAGGTCAATCTCTTCGTCACCGAGGAACACTTCGTGGGTGTCCACGTTCAGGGTGAGGGCGTCAACGCGCAGTACGGCGTCGTCCTCGTCCTGGACGCTGCGGCTACGGCGCAGAATGGCGCGGATGCGGGCGATCACCTCGTCGAGGGAGAAGGGCTTGGTGACGTAGTCGTCGCCACCGGCGCCCAGGCCGGTCACCTTGTCCTCGGTGGCGTCCTTTGCGGTCAGGAAGAGCACGGGGGTGGTGGTGCCGTTTTCGCGCAGGCGGCGGGTCACCTCGAAGCCGTCCATGCCGGGCATCATGACGTCCAGGACAATGAGGTCGGGGTTTTCGGCGTGCGCCTTTTCGAGGGCTTCGCGGCCGTTGCCGGCGGTCACTACTTCAAAACCGGCAAAACGCAGGGAGGTGGCGAGCAGTTCAAGAATGTTGAACTCGTCATCGACGACTAGGAGTTTTGCTTCAGCAGACATACTCTATCTTTCTCTCTGAATGGCAGGCTGTACTTGATAAGTGAATGATGTGTGTGAGCTTGCGGCTCAAATCTTTAGGCCTTGTTGCGGCGCATGACCGACAGGATGAGTGCGGCCATGAGGGCAATAAATGCGACGGGGAGGAGGACCAGCGGAATCTGGCTCATGAGGGCGGGCGGCACTGCCCCAACCCACTTCATCACGAGCATGGCAACTCCGGTAAGCAGACAGAGCAGGGCAAGAATCGCGCCGCCTGCACCGAGCCAGCGGATGGCTCCGGCATAGGGAAGGGGCGCGGGCGCCCGGTCTGCGGTACTGCGCGTGTCCTGTACGGGTTCGTTACTCATGAATTTAACGGTATCAGCTCACACACAGCTGTTAATGAGCGAAGCCCCAGATTTAGCGGTTTGAGACTCAAATTCACAGCGTACGCGAAGCTTGGGGGAGCGGCCGCACTGTTTGCGCACGCGAGATGCTTTAATAGGGGTATGTCTGAACAGGTTATTGAACTGCTCCCCGAAACTACGCCCGCTGCTGACGCGCCCGCAGAGTCCGCTGTGCCTTCTGCCGCGCCTGAGAGCACCGATGAGGGTAGCGCTGTACCTGCTGAGACTCAGCCCTCCGTGAACGCTGAAGAGACTGTAGCGGCTGATGCGCCCGCTGAGGAATCTACCTCCGAAGAAGCTGAACAGAACGAAGACTCCACCCCCGACCCCTTCACCCCGCTGGACGAAGAGGTAGGTACCCCCTCCCTGGGCGTTCCGCACAAGCTGCGCCGCACCTCCAAGGTGGATGAGATTCTTGCCGCCGCTAAGGATGTGGCGCTGCAGGGTGTTCAGGAAATCGCCCCGGCACACGCTATCGGCCTGGTGCACCACGTGCGCGCCGAGGAAGAGCGTCTGAGTACTCACCTCTTTGAGTGCACCCTGCCCGGTTACCGCGGCTGGTTCTGGTTTGCGACCCTCTCGCGTGCGCCTCGCTCCCGCGTGGCAACCATTTGCGAGGTAGGTCTGCTGCCCGGTGATGATGCACTGATCGCGCCGGATTGGGTGCCGTGGGCTGACCGCGTTCGCCCGGAGGACCTGCAGGAGAACGCCGCGCAGGAGAATGCAGAGTCTGCTGAAGCCGCCGAGGCAGAGGAATCTGCTGAGCCCGGTGAGCCTGTAGAGAACAACTCGGTGGAGAATGAAACCGCGCAGAATGAATCTGCAGAGAACAAATCTGCCGTGGAAGAAATTGCAGAGGCTGAGTCCGCAGAGTAGAGCCTACTATTCACTCCTCTTAATAAGGGGTGGGCTAGCAAAATGCATATATAAAGTGTTGTATTGAGTCGTCCAACGGTTATTGTTGGGCGACTCAATGACTTAAGCCGTGGCAAAAGCCGCTGAAAAAGTACATAATAGATTATTGAATTAAGTAACGACTTAGGCAGTGCTATCTAAGCACTGTTGCGGTGATAGCTGGGAGAGATATATGACAGACCTCATCGATACCACAGAGATGTATTTGCGCACCATCCTCGAACTGGAGGAAGAGGGCATCGTCCCCATGCGTGCGCGCATCGCTGAACGACTCGAGCACTCCGGCCCGACCGTTTCCCAGACCGTGGCACGTATGGAGAAGCACGGTCTGCTCACCGTTGAGCCGGACCGCCACCTCGAGCTGACTGAGGAAGGCCGCCACAAGGCGGTCGAGGTCATGCGTAAGCACCGCCTGGCTGAGCGCCTGCTCTCCGACATTATTGGCCTGGAGCTTGAGTACGTGCACGAAGAGGCATGCCGCTGGGAGCACGTCATGAGTGACAAAGTGGAGAAGCGCATCCTGGAGATGCTCAAGGATCCCAAGTTCTCCCCGTACGGTAACGCTATCCCCGGCCTGGAGGATCTGGGCCACGTGAGCGAGAAGAACGACGAGCGTACCGTGCCCATGTCCCTGGCTGCGCGCGACTCCGGCCCCGAGGATCGTTTCACTATTTCTCGCTTCCCCGAGTCCATTCAGACTGATGTTGAGCTGCTGAAGCTGCTGGCTGACGCTGGTATTGTCTACGGCGCTTCGGTGTCCGTGGTTGCTGGCCAGAACGATGACGTGATTGTTCACGCCGACGGCGAAGAGGACACCCTCTCCCTGGATATGGACGTGGCAAACGCAATTGTGGTCAAGCGCGGTGGCAGCCTCTAAGCTCCAGTTTTGAGAGTCTACTAACCCGCTTCACGCTTTAACACGGTGGTATCGCCTTCTTACTTGAGGAGGCGGTGCCACCGTTTTTGTGCGCTTGTTGGGGTTGCTCTGTCTGGCGGCGGGGGTCAAGCGGCTAGATACCTAGTGGGTGATGTATTTTAGGACCGGGCTGTGTGCGCGTGCGCATATACTCCTCTCACAACTTTTTAGCAACTGCGCTTGAGTGCATTTTTCGTGTTTTTCGCTTAAATCTGAGGTTGAAACTGAGGGAAACGCCGACACTTGAACGATTTCTAAGAATGGACACTTAAGAGACGAGGCTCATTCTTAAGAGTTTTGAACCCTGTCCTTAAGGGGTGCTGACGCATTAAAAGCGAATGTGCATCCTTATGAAATGCCTAGTCAAACGCCTTAAGTTGGTTAAGCTCCCGCGAATAAACGGGGCTCTAGCCGTTCAAGCTCGCTCTGTTCCGCCGGGGGTGAAAGCTCAAAATTTAAGCCTGAATAGAAGTGACAACTGGGAGTTTTCTGTGTATTCTCATTTCTGTGCCCAAATCCTAATCGTAAGAGGGCGCCGTCGAAGCGGTTCCGCTGAGTTCTGCCAACGCTTCGATGAACGTCTACCCAATATGGCAGAAGCGGGGGACCCAATCCCCAAGCTGGGATACGGCTTCTCAATCGAGAAGCCTCGGGGCTAAGTCACTTCGGTGGCCGAGCGAATCCATGCTCGAGTCCGACAGCTCACCTCGTCAGGCAATGGAGGAATTACTAATGGCTAAGAAGATCGTACGTACCGCAGGTGCAACCCTCGCAGCAGGCGCAATCCTGCTCGGCTCGACCGTTCCCGCGAACGCATTTGCGCAGATCCCCGCTGCTGCTGATCTGTCCTACGACTACACCAACTACGAGTTCGACTACACCAGCTACAACACCCCCGCAACCACCTACGTTGCACCTCAGGCTCAGGCACAGCAGGCTTACGTTGCTCCCGCAGCAGCTGAGGCTCCCGCTGCACCCGCAGTTGAGACCACCTACGTAGCACCCCAGGCTGAGACCCAGCAGGCTTACGTTGCACCCG
>FLSH01460281.1_pt1 | contig 59284 bp, 46 predicted proteins | sample 1550441 | NCBI WGS metagenome assembly FLSH01 (sample SAMEA4031756, study PRJEB14383) | metagenome | biome: human; feature: oral; material: saliva | place: Philippines | collected 2014 | reverse complement strand
AGCGAGTATCCTAGAAGCTTCGTATCCCCGAACCGAAACGAGAAAAAGCGTGGAAATCCTGCTGTACGCTGTGGGCATTATCCTCATGGCAATCGCTATTGCCGTCTCGATTGCCCTGCACGAGGTGGGGCACCTGGTGCCCGCGAAGCTGTTCAATGTGCGCGTTCCGCAGTACATGATTGGCTTCGGCAAGACCGTGTTCTCTTTCCGCCGCGGCGAGACCGAGTACGGTTTCAAAGCGATCCCGTTGGGCGGCTACATTTCGATGATTGGCATGTACCCGCCGAGCCCCACCGAGGTGAAGGAGCACCATACGGAGGGTCATTCGGGGAGTACGAGCCCGTTCGCGTCCCTGGCTGAGGAGGCGCGTGCAGCGGACGCTGAGCGCATGCAGCCCGGCGACGAGGACCGCCTGTTCTATAAGCTGCCCGTGCTCAAGCGCATGGTGATTATGCTGGGCGGCCCGACCATGAACCTGCTGATTGGTGTGGTCTGCACGGCTATTTTGGTGTGCGGTTTCGGTACGGCGCAGGTGACGAATAAGGTTTCGGCGGTGTCTGAGTGCGTGCCGAGCGTGAGCGTGACCCATGATTCGATCAGCTACGGCGAGTGCACGGATAAGTCCACCCCCTCGCCCGCGAAGGCTGCCGGCGTGCAGGTGGGTGACCGCGTGGTTGCCGTGAACGGCACGTCGACGGGTTCGTGGGAGGCGGTGTCTTCGGCGATTCGTGCGGCGGGTTCTCACCCGAGCACCCTGACGGTGGAGCGTAATGGTCAGCGCCTGGACCTGTCGGTGACCCCGGTTGAGATGATTCGCCCGGTCTCTGACGGTAAGGGCCAGTACGCGCGTGCCGAGGACGGCTCGATTGCGACGACCCGCGGCGGTTTCGTGGGCGTTTCCCCGTCGAGCGAGCTGGTGCCCGGTTCCATTACCGAGGTCCCCGGAATTGTGGGGGATACCCTCGCCAAGGTGGGCACCTCGATGCTTTCGCTGCCGCAGCGCGTGTGGGATCTGGCGGTGACCCTGGTGACCGGTGGTGAGCGTAGCGCCGAGTCGCCCGTATCGGTGGTGGGTGTGAGCCGTATCGCCGGTGAGGTGACGGCCACCGACCGCATCGACCTGAAGTCGAAGGCCGCGATGTTGGTCTCGCTGGTGGCGAATATGAACCTGATGCTTTTCGCGTTCAACCTGATTCCGCTACTGCCACTGGACGGCGGCCACGTGCTGGGCGCTGTCTGGGAGGGCGTGCGTCGCTTCTTCGCGCGTCTGACCGGGCGTAAGGACCCGGGCCCGTTCGACCCGGTGAAGCTTCTGCCGCTGACCTACGTGGTGGCGGGCGCGTTCATCCTGATGTCGGTGGTGCTGATTATCGCCGACGTCGTCAAACCGATCACTCTTTTCTAAGGGGGATGTTTCGCTCTCTTCGCACTGCCTAAAAGATGTGATGTTACGCGCGGTAAGGGTACCCGTATTAGTGGTTTCTTTCGCGTCAGTGGCACAATAAAAAGCTGAAAGAAAGACGCATAACCGTCTTTCACAACTCATGTATGGAGGAAAACCTTGTCGGTCAGCCTTGGTATGCCGAAGCCCGCTCCCGCGGTTCTGTCGCCGCGCCGTAAAACCCGCCAGTTCAAGGTGGGCTCCGTGGGTGTTGGCTCTGAATCTCCGATTTCCGTGCAGTCGATGACGACCACGAAGACCCACGACATTGGCGCGACCCTGCAGCAGATTGCGGAGCTGACCGCTGCCGGCTGCGATATCGTGCGTGTGGCCTGCCCGACCGATAAGGACGCCGAGGCTCTGCCCATCATCGCCAAGCAGTCCCGCATCCCGGTGATTGCCGACATCCACTTCCAGCCGAAGTACGTGTACGCCGCTATTCAGGCTGGCTGCGGTGCCGTGCGCGTGAACCCGGGTAACATCCGTAAGTTTGACGACCAGGTCAAGGAAATCGCTCAGATGGCTTCGGACCACGGCACTTCTCTGCGCATCGGCGTGAACGCCGGTTCGCTGGATAAGCGCCTGCTGGAGAAGTACGGCAAGGCCACCCCGGAGGCTCTGGTGGAGTCCGCCGTGTGGGAGGCTTCGCTCTTCGAGGAGCATGGCTTCCACGACTTCAAGATTTCCGTGAAGCACAACGACCCCGTCGTGATGGTGGAGGCGTACCGCCAGCTGGCTGAGCGCGGCGACTGGCCGTTGCACCTGGGCGTGACCGAGGCCGGTCCGGCGTTCCAGGGCACCATTAAGAGCTCGGTTGCGTTCGGTATTCTGCTGTCCGAGGGCATCGGCGACACGATTCGCGTGTCCCTCTCCGCCCCTCCGGTGGAGGAGGTGAAGGTGGGCTCGAAGATTCTGGAGTCGCTGAACCTTCGCCCCCGCAAGCTGGACATCGTGTCCTGCCCCTCCTGCGGTCGTGCGCAGGTGAACGTGTGGGAGCTGGCCGAGAACGTGACCAAGGGCCTGGAGCACATGAAGGTTCCGCTGCGCGTGGCTGTGATGGGCTGCGTGGTGAACGGTCCGGGCGAGGCTCGCGAGGCCGACCTGGGCGTGGCCTCCGGTAACGGTAAGGGTCAGATTTTCGTGAAGGGCGAGGTCATCAAGACCGTGCCCGAGGATCAGATTGTTGAGACTCTGATTGAGGAGGCAACCCGCATTGCCGCCGAGATGGAAGCTTCGGGCGAGTATGTTCCCGAGGGTTCCCCGGCCGTTTCGGTGAGCTAATCGGTTAGCCCCCAACCCATAAAATTCATGCACGCGAAGGCGTCCTCCACGCGAGGGCGCCTTCGCTGTTTTTCTTCATCCCGGCTGTTTTCTTCGTCCCCGTGGAAGAAACCAGGTCGCCGAAGGTGCTTTGCCCGGCGGCGACAGCGTATTCTTGGAGTACGCGCTTTTGGGCGCGTGTATCCGCTCACTCTCACCCGTTATCCGTTCATGTTCACTCATTTTTTCTCCCGCTCTCCCTTCCGCCGCAGGCCGCGGCACGCACAGGAGGCCCCTCCCATTCCCGAGCCGCACGACCCCTTGAAACACCAGGTGTTCGTCCTGGACACCCACTGGCGCGACGGCCTGGAGGAGATTCTCTTCGGGGACCCGATTCCGAACCTGTACCCCATCGAGCACTACGCGGCCGTTCCGCTGCCCAAGTCGGCTCCGTGCATCCCCCTGCAGCACTACCAGGGGTTCGTGGGGTGCGCCCGCGGCGACACGCTGTGCTGCGTGGTGCTGCTGGGCTCGAACGTGGTGCCGGTGCGCCTGTGCTGCGCCTACGAGGAGGTTCCCGGAGGCGGTGATTGCGCCGAGGAGGGGAGCATCGGCGCGCTGCACCGTGACGCCCTGGCCCAGCTGCTGTTGCAGGTGGGGGCGCGCACGGACTCGATTTTTGGCGAGAGCGATTACGTGATGCCCCTGTGGGAGCGGATGCAGCAGATGGCGGAGGAGACGGAGAAGCCTTCCTCGAGCGTTCCGCTGCTACACCTGATTCAGCCGAGCCTGAGCGATGTCTACGATCCGCGCACGCGCGTGCTTTCGGAGCGGCCCGTGCAACCGCTACTCTACCTGCCCCCGGAGGAGGACCTCTCTGCCCTCTACGAGGCGCCCCTGCCCTCCCTGCCGGAGAACCTGCCGCCCCCGCAGGATCCGCTGGAGCTTGACCGCCCGGTCGAGAGCGTCGGCTACGCGCGCCTGGCCACCGTGGAGGATGAGGAGCGGCTGCTAGTCGCGGCGGCCGCCATGTTCACCGAGGAGGTGGGCTTCGACCCGATTGCCCGCTACGGTGACGGCTACCGCGCCCGCCTGCACGGGCTGATTCGCGCGAAGCGGTGCGCAATCGTGACGGACGCCTCCGGCCGCGTGATTTTTAAGGCGGACGCGGGCATCGCGAGCCTGGACACCGCGCAGGTGCAGGGCGTGTGGATGCACCCGGACTACCGCGGCCTGGGCTTGGCAAAGCCCTTCTTCGCGGCGGCCTCGCGGGTGCTGCAGCGCCGCTACAGGCACCTGAGTCTCTACGTGAACGACTACAACGCGGCGGCGGTGGCCCTGTACAGCGGCACCGGTTGGGTGCCGATTGGCCGGTTCTCGACCATCATCTTTGAGAATTAGCCGCTCGGACGGTTGCGGGGCACCGCGCCGCCGTTCCCGGGCTTTACGAAAACGCTATAGAATTAAAGACGACTGTGCCCTCCGGCGGGCGTGCCGCCCGTGCGAGAGGCACCCAGACTTCACCTACCGACCTTTTCAAGGAGAATCGTGGTACTTCGCCTTTCCAATCTCTTCGTGCGCACCCTGCGCGAGGATCCCGTAGATGCCGAGGTCGCCAGCCACAAGCTGCTGGTTCGCGCCGGTTACATTCGCCGAGCCGCTCCCGGCGTGTACACCTGGCTGCCCCTGGGCCTGAAGGTACTGCGCAAGGTCGAGAACATCATTCGCGAAGAGATGGATGCCATCGGCGCGCAGGAGGTGCACTTCCCCGCGCTGCTGCCCCGCGAGCCCTACGAGGCCACGAACCGCTGGGACGAGTACGGCGATAACCTCTTCCGCCTCAAGGACCGCAAGGGCGCCGACATGCTACTGGCCCCCACCCACGAGGAAATGTTCACCCTGCTGGTCAAGGACCTGTACTCCTCCTACAAGGACCTGCCGGTCTACCTGTACCAGATTCAGACCAAGTACCGCGACGAGGCGCGCCCCCGTGCCGGCCTGCTGCGCGGCCGCGAGTTCGTCATGAAGGACTCCTACTCCTTCAACATCGACGACGAGGGCCTGAACGAGGCGTACATGGCTCACCGCGCCGCATACCAGCGCATCTTCAAGCGCCTGGGCCTGGAGATCGTCATCGTGACCGCACAGTCCGGTGCGATGGGCGGCTCCCGTAGCGAGGAGTTCCTGCACCCGACCCCCATCGGTGAGGACACCTTCGTGCGTTCGGCCGGCGGCTACGCGGCAAACGTCGAGGCCGTGACCACCGTGGTTCCCGAGGAAATCGAGATCACCGAGTCCACCCCGGCGGCAATCGTCGTGGATACCCCCGATTCCGCAACCATCGAGACTCTCGTCGAGCGCATGAACGAGCTGCACTCCGAGAAGCTCGAGGGCACCCTGGAAGCCTCCCAGACCCTCAAGTGCTTCCTCGGCACCGTCATCACCCCCTCCGGCGAGCGCAAGGTCTTCGCCGTGGGCGTTCCCGGCGACCGCTCCGTGGACCTGGGCCGCGTCGAGGTCAACATCGGCGCGCTGCTGGGCATCGGCGGCGAGGTCGAGGTTGAGGCAGCCAGCGAGGAGGACCTGAAGGCCTACCCGCAGCTGGTCAAGGGCTACGTTGGCCCCGGCCTGAGCCTGGATGCACCCCTGCTTGGCGCGCACTCCGAGGACGAGGCCGCCGTAGCTTCGGCTACCGGCATCCCCTTCTTCGTGGACCCGCGCGTGGTACGCGGTACCCGCTGGGTGACCGGCGCAAACGCCGAGGGCAAGCACGTGGTGAACCTGGTCTTCGGCCGCGACTTCACCGCCGACGGCGTGCTGGAGGCCTGCGAGGTGCGCGAGGGTGACCCGGCACCGGACGGCTCCGGCGAGCTGGTGGCGGCCCGCGGTATCGAGATGGGGCACATCTTCCAGCTGGGCCGTAAGTACGCAGAGTCCCTGGGCCTGAAGGTTCTGGACCAGAACGGCAAGCTGCAGACCGTGACTATGGGCTCCTACGGCGTGGGCGTGACCCGCGCGCTGGGTGCCGTCGCCGAGGGCAACCACGACGAGAAGGGCCTGATCTGGCCGCGCAACCTGGCCCCGGCCGACGTGCACATCGTCGTCACCGGCAAGGATGAGGCTTCTCACTCCTACGCCGACGAGCTGAGCGCCTCCCTCGAGGCCGCCGGCGTGCAGGTTCTGCTGGACGACCGCCCCAAGACCAGCCCCGGCGTGAAGTTCGGCGACGCCGAGTTGCTGGGCGTTCCGACCATCCTGGTGATTGGCCGCGGCTTCAAGGACGGCGTGCTCGAGCTTAAGGACCGCCGTAGCGGCGAGGCCCGCGAGATTTCCGCTGAGAACGCGGTGGCCGAGGTCATCGCAGAGGTCAAGGGAGAATAACCGTGGCGTACAAGCCGAAGCGTTCCGGAACCAAGAAGAGCGCCCCCAATGCGCGCGCTCGCCGCGCCGCATCCCGTGCCGCGAACGGTGTGAACACCTCGCGCGCCCGCGCCGAGCGTGAGTCCGTGGTGGAGGCGCCGGTGCGCGTGGGCACCCGCGCGATCCGCGAGGAGGAGGTCGCCGAGGCGATTGCCCCCGTCCTCGAGGAGTTCTCGCTCGTGCTGGAGGGCCTGAAGATTTCGGGCCCGGCCGCCAACCGCACCGTGAAGATTACGGTGGACTACACCGCCGAGCGTACCGATTCGCTGTCGCTGGATTCCCTCGCGGAGATTTCCGGTGCGATTTCGGGTGCTCTCGATCGTGCGGATGCGAACGACGAGTTCTTCCCCTACGAGCTGGAGGTCTCCTCGCCGGGCGCAACCCGCCCGCTGAAGGAGCGCCGCCACTGGGAGCGCGCCCGCACTCGCCTGGTTGCGGTCACCGCGCCCGACGGCACCGAGTACCTGGCCCGCCTCCTCGAGGTGCAGGACGAGGGCCCAATCCTGGCGCGTAAGAAGAACACCAAGAAGGGGCAGAAGGAGTCGTACCACGAACCGGCTTTGGTTGCGTGGGAAAATATCGGTTCTGCGCATGTCGAAATTGACTTCAATTCTCCGGTTGAACCGGTAGAATAGAGACACTAAAGCTCTAGGCACGGGCTGTTCCGTGCCGGGTATATACCGTTCGGGAGCCGGGGCGCGGAGAGCGTCCCGGCGCCGTGCTAACTGGGAAAGGCTGAAAAGCGTGGAGGATATTAAAACTATTGACCTGGGCGCACTGCGCGCATTGGCGAAGCAGCGCTCTCTCGTCATGGAGGAGCTCTTCACCCTGGTTGAGAACGCCCTGCTGCTCGCGTACCTGAAGCAGCCCGGCGCCATCAAGGGTTCGCGTGCCGTCATCGACCGCACCACCGGCGAGTTCGTGATTCTCGCCCCGGAGCTCGATGAGAACAACCAGAAGATTGACGAGTTCGACGACACCCCGAACAACTTTGGCCGTATCGCCGCCGCCACCGTGCGCCAGGTGCTGTCCCAGCGTCTGCGCGACGCCGAGGACGCCTCCGTGCTGGGCGAGTTCAAGGACCGCGAGGGCACCCTGGTGTCCGGCGTGGTTCAGCAGGGCAACAACCCCCGCATGGTCCAGGTCGACCTGGGCACCGTCGAGGCCGTTCTGCCCGGTAACGAGCAGGTTCCCGGCGAGAAGTACCCGCACGGCACCCGCCTGCGCGCCTACCTGGTGGAGGCACGCCGCGGCCCCAAGGGGCCCTCGATCGTGATTTCCCGTTCGCACCCGAACCTGGTGCTGCGCCTGTTCGAGCACGAGGTCCCCGAGATTTCCGAGGGCCTGGTCACCATTAACTCCATCGCCCGCGAGGCCGGCCACCGCTCGAAGATTGCCGTTTCGGCAAAGAACCCGACCATCAACGCTAAGGGCGCCTGCATCGGCGATATGGGCGCCCGCGTGCGCGCCGTGGCCGCCGAGCTGAACGACGAGAAGATCGACATTGTTGACTACTCGACCGACCCGGCAACCTTCATTGCTGCGGCGCTGTCCCCGGCCAAGGTCACCGAGGTAATCATCGCGAACCCGCGCGAGTACTCCGCCCGTGCCGTGGTGCCGGATGACCAGCTATCCCTGGCCATCGGTCGCGAGGGTCAGAACGCCCGCCTGGCCGCGAAGCTGACCGGCTGGCGCATCGACATTCTCTCCGAATCGAAGTACGCCCAGGTGCGTGCCGAGGAGGAGGTCGCCGCGCGCGTGGCACGTAGCCTCGCCGAGGAAGCCGCCGCCGAGCAGGCCGGTGAAGAGGCAGAGGTAGCAGCCGTTGAGGCGGCAGCCGACGCCGAGTAAGGCAGACTAGCATCCGTCCGCGTAAACCGCGGAGGGGAGGTAGGCGCAGGGCGCCGGGGGAGACCCCGCGCCCTGCGCCTACCTCACATTTTTACCCACAAAAATCAAAAACGGGATACACTATTAAGATGTGCCGGAACACACCGGACGCTCTCGCGCGCCCTGGATTCGCTCCGGCTCAGGCATTAAACGCACACCGTATCGGGCTCCGACAGAACATAAGGAGGGCAGAGCCGTGACCCAACCGGTCCCCAGCGACGCCTCCGCTCAGCCGGAACCCCCGATTCGCACCTGCGTTGGGTGCCGCACTCGCGATGAACGGCGAAATCTGCTGCGCATCGTGAGCGTTCAGCCCGCCTCCGATGAGGCCGGCACCCCGCGATATCTACCCGATACCGCGGGAACGATGCCCGGGCGAGGCGCTTGGATTCACCCGAGCGAAGCGTGCGTGGCCGCTCTTGAGAAGAAGAACGGCCTGGCCCGCGCCTTCAAGAGGGCGGTACCCGCCGCCGCGTTGAAGGCCTGCTGCGAGCAGATTCGAGCCGTCCTGACGGCGCGCGAGTCCTCGCCAGAAGCCGCACCCGGCACCGTATAGCCCCTGTTAGTCAACGAGTTTGACGACTTCTTATCTGAAAGCGAGTCAGAAAACTGATGGATATCTAATGAGTGCCGCGAAATGAGTACCTTCCCGTGCTCACCCACCGGTAACTTCACGAATTGGCGTGCCCCTCGGCGCGCACCCCGTATATATTAGAGTCCGCACCTATCCCGGTGCGGACCGGGATAGGAGAAAATTTGGCTCAGCCTCGAGTACACGAGTTTGCTAAAGAGGTAGGCGTACCTTCCAAGGAAGTTATCGCCAAGCTCAAGGAGATGGGCGAGTTCGTTAAGAGCTCCTCCTCCACCCTGAACCCCATGGTGCTGAAGAAGCTGCGCGCGGCGTACCCCGCCAAGCAGTCCGCTCCCGCGGCAGAGGCCAAGGCAGCTAAGCCGGCTCCCAAGCCGGCCGCGAAGCCCGCCGCCGCAAAGCCGGCAGCCCCCAAGCCTGCAGCCGCACAGTCGGCCCCCAAGCCCGCAGCGAAGCCCGGCGCCAAGCCGGCCGCTCCGAAGCCGGCCGCAAAGTCTGCAGCACCCAAGCCCGGTGGCCCCCGCCCCGGCAACAACCCCTTTGCCCCGCAGCAGGGTATGGCCCGCCCCGAGGCCGCTCCGAAGCCGGCAGCACCCAAGCCCGCCGCTCCGAAGCCCGGCCCCAAGCCCGGCCCGCGCCCCGGTAACAACCCCTTCGCACCCCAGCAGGGCATGAAGCGCAATGGTGGCGACTCGCAGCGTTCAGGCGGTCCCCGTCCGGCACGTAACGGTCGTCCCGGTGGTAACGGTGGCCCCCGTCCCGCGGGCGGCGCACGTCCCGGTGGTAACGGCGGTCCCCGTCCCGCCGGTGGCGCACGTCCCGGTGGTAACGGCGGTCCCCGTCCCGCAGGTGGCGCACGTCCCGGTGCACAGCGTTCCTCCGGTGGTGCACGCCCGAACCCCTCGATGATGCCGAAGGTATCCAACGTTGGTGGCGGCGCATCCGGCTCCAACAACGGTGGCGGTAACGGCGGCGGCGCACGTCGCGGTAACGGCGGCTTCAACCGCGGTCCGGGTCGTCCCGGCCCCGGCGGCCGCGGCAACGCCCAGGGCGCATTCGGTCGCGGCGGCTCCAAGCGTAAGGGCCGCAAGTCGAAGGCAGCTCGCCGCCACGAGCAGGAACAGCTGAACGCACCGGCACCCGGTGGCGTGGTTGTTCCTCGCGGCGACGGCTCGACCGAGATTCGTCTGCGCCGCGGCGCCTCCATCATGGACTTCGCCGAGAAGATTGGCGCAAACCCGGCCTCGCTGATTACGGTGCTCTTCCACCTGGGCGAGATGGCTACCCAGACTCAGTCCCTCGACGAGGACACCTTCGAGCTGCTGGGCGCCGAGCTGGGCTACGTCATCAAGATTGTGTCCCCCGAGGACGAGGAGCGCGAGCTGCTCGAGTCCTTCGACATCAACCTCGAAGCAGAGCTTGAAGCTGAGGGCGAGGATGTTCTGGAGGTTCGTCCCCCGGTCGTGACCGTCATGGGTCACGTCGACCACGGTAAGACCCGCCTGCTGGACGCTATCCGCCACACCAACGTTATCGAGGGTGAGGCCGGCGGCATTACCCAGCACATCGGTGCGTACCAGGTCCACACCACCGTCGAGGGCGAAGACCGCGCCATCACCTTCATCGATACCCCCGGTCACGAGGCGTTCACCGCTATGCGTGCCCGCGGTGCGAAGGTCACCGACGTGGCAATCCTCGTGGTCGCAGCTGATGACGGCGTGATGCCCCAGACCGTTGAGGCACTGAACCACGCCCAGGCAGCTAACGTGCCGATCGTGGTGGCCGTGAACAAGATCGATAAGGAAGGCGCCTCCCCGGAGAAGATCCGTGGCCAGCTGACCGAGTACGGCCTGATCCCCGAAGAGTACGGTGGCGACACCATGTTCGTGGACGTCTCCGCACGTAACGGCACCAACATCGACGAGCTGCTGGAGGCGGTCACCCTGACCGCCGACGTGCTCGAGCTGACCGCTAACCCGAACAAGGAAGCCCGCGGCGTGGCCATCGAGGCCAACCTGGACAAGGGCCGCGGTGCGGTTTCCACCGTCCTGGTTCAGTCCGGTACCCTGCGCGTTGGCGACGCCATTGTTGCCGGTGTGGCACACGGCCGCGTCCGCGCAATGTTCGATGAGAACGGCCAGGCCGTGAAGGAAGCCGGCCCCTCCCGCCCCGTGCAGGTGCTGGGTCTGTCCACCGTGCCGCGCGCAGGTGACACCTTCCTCTCCACCGAGGAAGAGCGCACCGCCCGCCAGATCGCTGAGAAGCGTGAGGCAGCCGACCGTAACGCCCAGCTGGCTAAGCGTCGCAAGCGCGTCACCCTGGAGTCCTTCGACGCCGCCGTGGCCGAGGGCAAGATGGATACCCTGAACCTGATCATCAAGGGTGACGTCTCCGGTGCCGTGGAAGCACTGGAAGAGTCCCTGATGAAGATCGACGCCGGTGGCGACGAGGTTCAGCTGCGCGTCATCCACCGCGGTGTGGGTGCTATTACCCAGAACGACGTGAACCTGGCAACCGTGGACAACGCGGTAATCATCGGCTTCAACGTCCGCCCGGCAGAGCGCGTGGCCGAGCTGGCCGACCGCGAGGGTGTCGAGATGAAGTTCTACTCGGTCATCTACCGTGCGATCGAAGACATCGAGCAGGCCGTCAAGGGTATGCTCAAGCCCGAATACGAGGAGGTCGAACTCGGCTCCGCAGAGATCCGCGAGGTCTTCCGCTCCTCCAAGTGGGGCAACATCGCAGGTTCGATCGTCAAGAACGGCATCATCAAGCGCAACGCCAAGGCACGCCTGGTGCGCGACGGCTCCGTGGTGGCAGACAACCTCACCATCGAGTCGCTGCGTCGCTTCAAGGACGACGCCACCGAGGTTCGCGAAGGTTTCGAGTGTGGTATTGGCCTCGGCTCCTTCAACGACATCAAGGAAGGCGACATTATCGAAACCTGGGAGATGCGCGAGAAGCCGCGCGTCTAAGGCTCCCATGCTGATGCGCCCGTGACCCGCACCCCGCCCGCAGGTACCCGGTTCCGTGACCGGAAGCCCGCGAGCGGGGGAGCGGGGGCGGGCGCTTTCCGCATCCTGCCCTAAACCCCTAGAATTTTTGTATCTAGAATTACTGCCTCGAGGTACCGACATCTTGAGGCATACCGCCCGCCCCGCTAAGGAATACACCGGAACCAACCGGGACCAGCCGGAACCCGGGCGGCCCCATCAACCGCAGACAAGGAGAGACACATGGCTGACGCAGCCCGCGCGGCACGACTTGCCGACCGCATCAAGGTCATCGTGGCGAAGGCCCTCGAGCGCCGAGTGAAGGACCCTCGCCTCGGCTTCGTGACCGTCACCGACGCCCGCGTGACCAACGACCTGCAGCACGCAACCATTTACTACACCGTGCTCGGCTCCGAAGAGGACGCCGCCAACACCAAGAAGGCTCTCGAATCGGCTAAGGGTATTCTGCGTTCGGAGGTGGGTAAGAACATCACCGCGCGCCTGACCCCGACCCTGACCTTCGTGGCCGACGAGGTGCCCGAGAACGCCTTCCACATTGAGTCCCTGCTGCGCGAGACCCGCGAGCGCGACGCTAAGCTTGCCGCCGCCGCCGAGGGCGCGCAGTACGCCGGCGACGCCGACCCCTACAAGAAGGACGAGGACGAAGCGGACGAGGACGCCTAAGTGGCCAAGAAGCAGCCCCAGGGCCCCTCGGGCCTGATGGTTATCGATAAGCCCGCCGGGATGAGTAGCCACGACGTGGTTTCGCGGATGCGCCGCATCGCCGGAACCCGACGGGTCGGCCACGCCGGTACCCTGGATCCGGCCGCGACCGGTGTGCTGATTCTGGGCGTGAATAAGGCGACGAAGCTGCTGACCTACCTGGTGGGCCAGGACAAGACCTACGACGCCACGATTCGCCTGGGCATCGAGACGCTGACCGAGGACGCCGAGGGCGAGCATACCGCCGCCCACCCCGAGGCCGTGGAGGCCCTGACCGCCATGGGCCCCGAGCAGATGCGTGCGCGCATCCTGGAGGCGGTGGCCGGCCTGCGCGGTGACATCATGCAGGTTCCCTCCGCGGTGTCCGCCATCAAGATCAACGGGGTGCGCTCCTACGCGCGCGTGCGCGGCGGCGAGGAGGTTGAGCTTCCCGCCCGCCCGGTGACCATCAGCGAGTTCACGGTACATTCCGTAACTGCCGGTTTCGCCGAGTACGTCGTCGAGGACCTCGAGGGGGAGCACATGGCGACCTCGGTTCCCGTCGTGGACTGCGAGGTCACGGTTTCGTGCTCCTCGGGCACCTATATTCGTGCCCTGGCCCGTGATTTGGGTAAGGCCCTGGGCACTGGCGGTCACCTGACGGCGCTGCGCCGAACCCGCGTGGGCGCGGTGCACCTGCAGGATGCGGCCGACCTGGCCGAGCTGACGGCGCGCCGCGAGGCCTCCGAGGGGCCACTCGAGGACCTGCCCCTGCTACCGCTGGAAGAGGCCGCCCGCCGTATTTTCGGGGCCCGCGAGCTCAGTGCAGCCGAGGCGAGCGATATCTCCTACGGGCGGCGCATCGCCCCCAGCGGCGATGGCACCGTGGTCAAGCGCTCCGCCCACGCGAACGCCGACGAGCAGGGCGCGATTCAGCACGCCAGCGTCGAGGGTATCGTGGCGGGTTTTGCCCCTGACGGCACCCTGGTGGCCCTGCTGGAGAACAAGAAGCAGCGCGGGAAGGTGCAGGCCGCCCCGGTGCTGGTTTTTGAGGCAAACCGCTCCTTCGACTAGGAAACTTATCCTAGGGCGCTTATCCTAGAGCGCCTATCGGATAGCTCGCCTTTCGACGCCTCCCCGCTCACTCGGGGAACCCCTCACACTCGGGGCCCGGCCCCTACACAGCCAAACACTCGCAGACGCCCCGCGCGGGGCGCCCAACTCAAGGAGAGAACATGAGCGAGAACCTGACGCCCTCCGAGCGTAACGTCTCGAAGGCCGCCGCAGAAAAGGCCGCAGAGCGCGAGGCCGCGCAGAAGACCTCGCAGGCCGAACCGCACACCGCCCCGGTTCCCCAGGTGAAGGGCACCGCCGGTGCCACCGAGCAGGAGACCAATATTTCGGCGGCGAAGGCTCCCGAGGGCGTGCGCGTGAGCCCTTCGGCCTCCGCGAAGCCCACCGCCTCCAAGGCCGAGAAGAAGGCAGACAAGAAGGCCGAGAAGAAGGCGACCCGCGAGGCTTTCGCCCGTCCCAAGAGTATTGAGGAGGCGGCTAAGCCTCAGAACCGTGCGGCGTTCCGTGCGGCCGTGGCCCTGTACGGCCTGTTCATGATTGCCTACGGCCTGTGGCAGGTCTTCGGCGGTGTGTCGGCCGTGCCCGACGCCCCGACCGATTTCGCTAACTCCTCGGTGCAGTCGAACTACGTCTTCTTCGCCTCGACCTACGTGGGTGTGGGCCTCTCCTTCGTGTTCATCGCCCTGAAGTTCAAGTGGGTGAACATGCTGGCCTTCTCGTGCCTGGTGGTGTTCCTGGGCGGCGTGGGCCGCATCCTGTCCTGGGTGAACTTCGGCACTCCGAACTGGATTCTTATCGTGCTGATGGTGACCGAGCTGGTCATCCCGCCCTGCCTGCTGGTGTGGTACGGCTGGATCAACAAGTCCAACGCAATCCGCCAGGAGATGCTTAACGCATCCCGAACCCAGCCCGCCGCGGCTGCCAAGGGCCGCAAGTAGGCTCGTATGCGCCCGGGAGGGCCCCGAGAGGGGCTCGTCCCGGGCTTTTTCGGGGCGCTTGCCGAGCCCCCGTTCCATTCTCTAGCGATGAGTGCCCGCTAATTCTTCATCCTGCCGCCCGTGGTCTAGGATGGAGAGGTACATTTAACTTTTCAGGAGAGCCCGTGACCCTCTACACCGCTTTGAGCGACGTCCCCGCCGGCTATGGCCCCTCGGTCGTGACTATCGGCAACTTTGACGGCGTGCACCGTGGGCACGCCCGCGTGATTTCACGCGTGGTGTCCCTCGCTGAGGAGCACGGTCTGCGCTCCATCGCGGTCTCGTTCGACCCGCACCCCATTCAGGTGCACCGCCCCGAGGTAGCCCACCACGACATCATGGGCCAGGGCGCTCGCCGCCACTACATGTGCCTGCTGGGCCTGGAGGACTACCTGCTGCTGCACTACAGCCTGGAGTTCGCGCAGCAGACCCCCGAGGAGTTCGTGAAGACCACCTTCGTGGACGGCCTCAACGCCCGCTACGTGGTGATTGGTGACGACGTGCGCTTTGGCCGCAACAACTCGGGCGACCTGAACACGATGCGTGAGCTGGGGGAGAAGTACGGCTTCGAGGTCGTGGTCGTGGAGGACCTCATGGTGGATGAGAACACTCGCTGCTCCTCGACGCGCATCCGCCAGCTGCTGCTGGAGGGCGACATGCCGGCCGCGACCGAGCTGCTGGGCCGCCACCACATGATGGCCGGCGAGGTCGTGCACGGTCTGGCGCGTGGCCGCGAGCTGGGCTTCCCGACCGCGAACCTGGACTTTGAGGCGCGAGGCCTGCTCCCCGCGGACGGCGTGTACGCCGGCTGGCTCGTGGATGAGGCGGGTACCCGCCACCCCTCCGCCATTTCGGTGGGTACGAACCCGACCTTTGACGGCATCGAGCACCGCCAGGTGGAGGCGCACGTGATTGACCGCCCCGAGGAACGCGTGGAAGACTTCAACCTGTACGGTCAGCACGTGCTCATCGAGTTCGTGAAGCGACTTCGCCCCATGGTGGCCTACACCGGTGTGGAGGCGCTGATCGAGCAGATTAACGATGACGTGGCCAAGACCCGCGAGGTTCTGGCGGAGGATGCGAAGACCTACTGCCCGCCGGAGCGTTCCGTGCGGGGCGAAAAGGATTCCGAGAAGAAGTCCGAGGCGGAGAGTCTCGAGGCGTAGGTCGCGGACGAAAGCCGCGGTCAACATCCCGGCGCTGACCCGCGCGTCGCATCCGGCACCTCACGCGTAGAACGCCTTGAACCCCGGCGGCAGGTTTCGTACCTGCCGCCGGGGTTTGTCGTACCCGCATGGCCCCGGTGCCCGCTAAGCCCTAGTGTCCGCATGGCCCCGGTGCTCGAGCGTTCTCAGCCCCTCGCGAGCCCGGGGACGCGAAACGGCAAAGTTAAGAGAAGATAGAGTCATGGAAAAAATGAACGTCGAATCCTTCAACCTTGACCACCGTGCCGTTAAGGCCCCCTACGTGCGCATCGCCGACCGTAAGGTGCTGCCCGGTGGCGACACCCTCATCAAGTACGATATCCGCTTCACCCAGCCGAACACCGCGCACCTGGAGATGCCGACCGTGCACTCCATCGAGCACCTGAGCGCTGAGCACATGCGCAACCACACCGACCGTCTGATTGACTTCTCCCCGATGGGTTGCCAGACCGGTTTCTATGCGCTGACCCTGGGCCTGGAGCCCGAGGAGTTCTTCCCGATTCTGGAGGCAACCCTCAACGATATCCTCAACGCCACCGAGGTTCCGGCGGCGAACGAGGTGCAGTGCGGTTGGGGCGCCAACCACACCCTCGAGGGTGCGCAGGCTGCGGCCCGCGAGTTCCTCGCGGCACGCGATGAGTGGGCGCAGGTGATGGCGTAGTGAGCGAGCAGATTCCCGAGGCCTTCACCGCCGCCTTCAACCCGGTGGACTTTGACCCGAAAGCTTTTGACCCGGCTGAGGCGTTCAACAGCATGTTTGAGCTGATGGACGGCATGTCCAACGCCATCATCATTCAGGTGGCTATGGATGAGGAACTTGCACCGTTCCTGAAGGTGACCGAGGAGCTGCAGCCGTCCTTCACCGAGGGCGCCGCAGTATTCCACCCGCGCTACCTGCAGGTGGGCGAGGACCAGGTGCCCCTGCTGCTGGTTCGCTCGAAGATTGGTCTGGTGAACGCGGCGAGCGCCGTGACCGAGGCGATCAGCTACTCCTCGAACTGCCTGGGCGTCATCAGCGCAGGTACCGCCGGTGGCCTGGCTCGCGGCATTAACGTGGGCGACGTGCTGATTGGCGAGAACTACACCTACACTGACGCCGACGCGACCGCGTTCGGTTACGCGCGCGGCCAGGTTCCGGGCATGCCCGAAAGCTACGACGGCCAGGCGGATGAGTGGCAGGACGCCCTGGAGCACGCCCTGGCCGCCCTGGAGCCTGCGCGCACCGCCGAGAAGGCCGAGGGCTCGTGGCAGGTGCGCCGCGGCCAGATGCTTGCGGGCAACTCCTTCGTGACCGCCCACAACGTGAAGGACACCCGTGAGGCCTTCGAGGGCGCCATCAGCACCGACATGGAGACCACCGCCATTGCGCAGGTCTGCCACAACTACGAGATTCCGTTTATCGGGGTGCGTTGCGTGTCTGATCTGTGCGGCCCGGAGGCCGATCAGGACTTCCACCTCTCCGTGGATGTTGTGGCCCCCCGCTCGGTGCGTTACGCCCTGCAGCTGGCCGCAGAGCTGTGGACTGAGGCCGAGCTGGAGGACCTGGAGCTGGCTCTCTAAAGCTCTAGAGCATGCGGCACGATGTGAGCTCGCATGCGGCAAGTGCCGGGGCGTGAACCTGAAGGGTTTGCGCCCCGGTCCTTTTGTACCAGTCCTTTTGTGCTGGTCCTTTTGCGTCCCAGTCTTTTTGCGATCAGGCACCTGATGTATCCGGTCCGTAAGAAATGCAGAAATATTAACCGCGGTGAATATACATTCTGTGTGTCGTGGAGTACTATGAATGAGGAAACTATCCGATCTCACAGAGGAGTATGTCGTGAAGTTCTGCCCGACTCTCGCCTCCGTCACCGGTCTGCTCGGTGGCTACAAGGTTGCATCTAGCACCGGCATCCGCCCGCTCGGTGGCGCTGTCCTGGCACTGTGCGGTGCCGTGGCTTACAAGAATTGGAAGCGTAAGGCTGGCGCAGGCCGTGCCACCTTCCTCACCGCTGTCTACCTCGGCGCGTTCGGCGCCGCTCATCCGCTCGCCAAGAAGCTTGGCGCGTGGCCTGCAGTCTACACTGTGACTGCTGCAACCGCTCTGTGCTCTATCGTCATTGGACGTAAGCGACAGAAGTAGTCTTTGAATAAAAGACGGCGGAAAGGCAACGTTGCCTTCCCGCCGTCTTTTGTATTCCCACCCACCGTACCGGTTGGGTGGGGATGCGACGGGGCGACGCGCGAAGGCAACACCTTCTCGCAACGCCCCATCACTCGATGGGGAGTGAATACCGCGACGTCGATCCGGCGCCGCACGTAACACGCAAGACATACCCGCCACAAGCGGGCAAACCCCACGAGGTAAAGGAAAATGGCACAAACCAACCCGACCCCGGACGCATCGGTAACGCTGAGCAGCCCCGAGAGCGGACAGCTCTCGCGAGGCCTCTCCCTGCGCCACATTATGTTCATCGCCCTCGGCTCGGCCATCGGCACGGGCCTGTTCTACGGTTCCGCCTCCGCGATTCAGCTGGCCGGCCCCTCCGTACTGCTGGCCTACGTCATCGGCGGCGCGGCGGTGTTCATGGTGATGCGCGCGATGGGCGAGCTCGCCCTGGCACACCCGGTCGCCGGCGCGTTCTCCGAGTACGCGACCCTCTACCTGGGCCGCTGGGCCGGTTTCGTGACCGGCTGGACCTACGCCCTAGAAATGGCGCTGGTGGCCGTCGCGGACGTGACCGCCTTCGCCGTGTACATGAAGTTCTGGTTCCCGAACAGTCCCTCGTGGATTTGGATTGTCTCGGTGCTGCTGATCCTGCTCGCCATTAACCTGGCAAAGGTCAAGGCCTTCGGCGAGGCAGAATTCTGGTTTACGCTCGTGAAGGTCAGCGCCATTATCGCCATGATCGTCGGCGGCATCGCCCTGCTCTTCGTGGGCGTGCAGGCGCACGAGGAAGTCGGCCCCTCGGTCACGAACCTCTGGGCACTGGACGGCGGCTTCTTCGTGAACGGCTTTACCGGCTTCCTCGCCTGCTTCACCGTGGTGATGTTTGCCTTCGGCGGTATCGAGAACATCGGCATCGCTGCGGGTGAGGCGAAGGATCCGCGCACCTCGATTCCCAAGGCGATTCGCACGGTGCCGTTCCGCATCCTCATCTTCTACGTGCTGACTCTCTCGGTCATCATGTCCCTGTACCCCTGGTACTCGGTTTCGAAGGAGAACTCGCCGTTTGTGCAGATCTTTGAGGGACTGGGCATCCCCGCGGCCGCTTCGATTCTGAACGTGGTCATCATTACCGCCGCCATCTCTGCGCTGAACGCGGACGTGTACGGTGCCGGCCGCATGATGTACGGCCTGGCCAAGCAGAAGCTGGCCCCCGCATCCTTCGCGAAGGTCACCAAGAACGGCGCTCCCTGGATGACCACCCTGCTCATGGTGCTGGTCATGGCTGTCGGCGTAATTGTGAACGTGCTCTTCGAGAACGCCTTTGAGGTGGTTGCCTCCCTGGCTACCTTCGCGACCGTGTTCGTGTGGGTCATGATTCTGCTGGCACACATCGCGTTCAAGCGGGGCGGCGCGGACGCCGAGGCACAGCCGGTACGCCAGCCCCTGTGGCTGAGCTACCTGGCGTTGGCGTTCATGATCTTTATCGTGGTGCTCTTCGGCTTCTTCGCCGACACCCAGCTGGCGCTGGTGATGGGTGCACTCTGGTGCCTGTTCCTGCTGGGCTACTACCGCCTCGTGGTGGTGCGCGCTCGCGCCGCGGCGTAGGCACTCAAGCCATCGGGCACCCGGCGGTAGCGGCTGCCGGGTAGCGCCCATGTGAACGTTCGCCTCGAAAGCCCGGCGGCCGGTAGTGTGATAAGCTACCTGCCGCCGGGCTTTTGTGCGCTCTTCCGCGAACGCGTCCCGGTAGCGTAGAATGGGAAGAACGCGTCTGCAGTCCGCAGCAGACGTCGTGTATTGAGGGCGCAAGCCCACCACCCGGCGGCAACCGTCCGTACGGGACGTATGCGGTACTAACTCTAGGAGTTAAAAGTGGCACTGGATCCCGCTATCAAGCAGGAAATCATCAAGGAATACGCAACCCACGAGGGCGACACCGGTTCGCCCGAGGTTCAGATTGCAGTTCTGTCTCGTCGTATCTCCGACCTGACCGAGCACCTGAAGTTCCACAAGCACGATCACCACTCCCGTCGCGGCCTGATGATCCTCGTTGGTCGTCGCCGCAACATGCTCGGCTACCTCAAGAGCGTCGACATCGAGCGTTACCGTTCGCTGATCGAGCGCCTGGGCCTGCGCCGATAAAACGGGAGCGTTTGACGCTTTTGTGGTGATTAATCGCCTTTAGGCGGTGTGTGCGGACGTGCTGTCAGCACTACCAACCCTCCATCATGGAGGCCGGTAGCGCCAGCGCGTCCGTACTGCCGCGTTGAGGGGCGCATCTTCCGCTAGCTAGATTCCACTAGATTTCAACGCTAGCTTCTAGAGCGAGAAATCGTGAGAAGATGCCGCCTCACCTGAAAGAAAGAACATAGGCCGTGCCGGCGCACACGCCGCGGTCCTCGGTAGCGAATTACGGAATAACACCCCTCAGCACATAGCGAACGGTGCGGAACTCTGCCCGGAACCGCCGGAGCCAACCGGCGCGATGACGGCGGGGGAACGGTGCCGTGGTTTCCTATCGAAGGCCGACTCGTGCGCTACGCACCGGCTGACCAAGAGAAAGAAGGAACCGTGGAAGGTCCCGAAATCCAGTTTGCCGAAGTCGAAATCGACAACGGCATTTACGGTAAGCGCCACGTGCGCTTTGAAACCGGCCGTCTCGCCAAGCAGGCTAACGGCTCAGTGCTCGTCACCATCGATGACGAGACCACCCTGCTCTCCGCAACCGTGGTCGGCAAGTCTCCCCGCGAGGGCTTCGACTTCTTCCCGCTGACCGTGGACGTGGAAGAGCGCATGTACGCAGCCGGCAAGATCCCGGCATCCTACTTCCGCCGCGAAGGCCGCCCCAGCACCGAGGCCATTCTGGCAGCCCGCCTGATTGACCGCCCGCTGCGCCCCGCCTTCACCAAGGGCATCCGCAACGAGGTGCAGGTCGTCGTGACCGTCCTGACCTACAACCCGGACGAAATCTACAACACCTTCGCGATTAACGCGGCTTCGGCATCGACCACGCTCTCCGGTGCGCCCTTCAGCGGCCCCATCGGTGGCGTGCGCGTGGCCCTGATTGACGGCCAGTGGGTCTGCTTCCCCAAGTACTCCCAGCTCGAGAACGCCGTGTTCGACATGGCCGTGGCCGGTCGCATCGTCACCAAGGCCGACGGTACCGAAGACGTCGCCATCATGATGGTCGAGGCTGAGGCCACCGACAACTCCTGGAAGCTCATCAAGGAGGACGGCCAGACCGCCCCCACCGAAGAGGTCGTCGCTCAGGGTCTGGAGGCCGCTAAGCCCTTCATCGCTGCCCTGTGCAAGGCTCAGTCCGACCTGGCCTCCCGCGCCGGCAAGCCCGCCCTCGAGCTGCCCTTCTTCGGCGGCCACGGCGAGGACGTGGACGCAGCCGTGAAGGAATTCGCCGCAGACCGCCTGGTCGAGGTGTACTCCATCGCCGGCAAGCAGGAGCGCGAAGCCGCCGCAGCCGAGCTGAAGGAAGACCTCAAGGAGGCTCTGACCGGCGAGGGCAAGGAATTCGAAGAGCGCGACGACGAGGTCGACGTGGCATTCGCCGCCCTGACCAAGCACATCGTGCGCCAGCGCATCCTCACCGATCAGGTGCGCATCGACGGCCGCGGCCTGACCGACATCCGTCAGCTCACCGCCGAGGTTGAGGTCCTGCCCCGCGTGCACGGCTCCTCCCTCTTCGAGCGTGGCGAGACCCAGATTATGGGTATCACCACCCTGAACATGCTCAAGATGGAGCAGCAGCTGGACTCCCTGCACCCACTCAAGTCCAAGCGCTACATCCACCACTACAACTTCCCGCCGTACTCCACCGGTGAGACCGGCCGTGTGGGTTCGCCCAAGCGCCGCGAAATCGGTCACGGCGCCCTGGCCGAGCGTGCAATCACCCCGGTGCTGCCCTCGCGCGAAGAATTCCCCTACGCTATCCGCCAGGTCTCTGAGGCTCTGGGCTCCAACGGCTCGACCTCCATGGGTTCGGTCTGCGCCTCGACCCTGTCCCTGCTGAACGCCGGCGTGCCGCTGCGCGCACCCGTCGCGGGTATCGCAATGGGTCTGGTGTCCGACGAAGTGAACGGCGAGACCCGTTACGCCGCCCTGACCGACATCCTGGGCGCCGAGGACGCACTGGGCGACATGGACTTCAAGGTGGCGGGTACCTCCGAGTTCGTGACCGCTATTCAGCTGGACACCAAGCTCGACGGCATCCCCGCCTCCGTGCTGGCCGGTGCGCTGACCCAGGCCCGCGAGGCTCGCCTGCACATCCTGGATGTGCTGACCAGCGCCATCGACGCACCCGACGAGATGAGCGAGTACGCACCGCGCATTATCTCCGTGAAGATTCCGGTTGCCAAGATCGGTGAGGTCATCGGCCCCAAGGGTAAGATGATCAACCAGATTCAGGAGGACACCGGCGCAGACATCTCCATCGAGGACGACGGTACCGTGTACATCGGCGCAGCCGACGGCCCCTCCGCCGAGTCTGCCCGCGCCGCCGTGAACGCCATCGCGAACCCGCAGGTTCCCGAGGTCGGCGAGCGCTACCTGGGCACCGTGGTGAAGGTGACCGACTTCGGCGCCTTCATCTCGCTGACCCCCGGTAAGGACGGCCTGCTGCACATCTCCGAGATGCGTAAGCTCAACGGCGGCAAGCGCGTGGTTGACGCCGAGGACGTTGTCTCCGTGGGCCAGAAGGTCCAGGTGGAGATCACCAAGATTGATGACCGCGGCAAGCTCTCGCTCGCACCGGTCGTTGAGGGCGGCGACGACGAGTAGTCGACCCGTCTAATGATGAGGGGCGTTCGGCGCACCCGGTGCGGTTCACTCCCCGCCGGATGCACCGGGCGCCCCTCATTTTCATGAGGATAGAGAACAACAGAATGCAGACTGCTGTTCTCGCTATGAAAGGAATATCGGAATTGTCGACTCGACGAGATACGACGATTGACGTTGCCAAGGGCCTCGCGATTATCGCGATCGTCTTTGGTCATATTCATCGAGGAATGTGGGCGTCAGGGTTGGGCACCGAGGCCCTGCGCCCCTACAAGTTCATGCTGGATTACGGGGTTTACTTCTGGCACCTGGTAGTTTTTGCCTTCCTGAGCGGCCTGTTCGTGTCGCGAGGAGCGTTGAAGACTACTCCCTCCTCGTACCTGACGAAACGTCTGGTTCTCTTCGGATACCTGTACGTCATTTGGCAGGTTCTACAGGTGGGTATGAAGCTTGTACTTCCGTCTAATTCTTCCGATAAGACGACTGTGATGAGCCTGCTGGAGCTGTGGAAGCCCGAAGGGCAGCTTTGGTTCTTCCCCTGGCTCATGATTGTCACCATCATCGCTGTGCTGGGGCGCGTCTGGCAGAAGGACGTCAAGGCCTACGTTATTGTGGCGGTATGCGCAATCCTTGCCGTTGCGTTCTGGGGCTACAGCGGTGACTACGTGGGAACGCAGGGTATCTCCCTGGCGGTCTTCTTCATGCTTGGCGTGGCTCTTGGCCACGAGAAGTTCCAGGCTATGATGGAGTCTGTATCGCTGGCGGTTCATGCCGTTATCGCGGTCGTTGGTTTGGTCGTCTACACCGTCATCCTGGTGAATGTGCAGGCCGCTCCGCCGACCGTCGTGCCGTACTTTGCGAACAACCCGGCGGCCGTTGCTGTCGGTATTGTCGCCTCCCTGCTGTCGTCGCTGGCGGTGCTCTCGCTCTCCTACCTGCTGGCACGGGTTCCGTGGAGCGGCTGGCTCGCCTACCTGGGACGCCACTCCCTGGAAATCTTTATCGCGCACATCGTGTGCGGTGCCGCCTTCCGTTTCGTACTGACGAAGTCTGGTCTTTTCTCGGTACCTCTGTTCCTGGTGGGCGGTACGATCTTTGCGATCCTCGCCTCGCTGCTGCTGGGGTACTGCGCACGAAAGCTCCGGATTCCGCTCTTTACCCTGCCGCGTCCCATCGAACAAAAGATTAGCTAACCGAACTCACATCGAAGGACACTGAATGTCTATTTCCCTGCCCGTCGAGCTTGACGCCATTGCCGAGGAGCTCGACTACGAGCGTGGCCGCCTCATCTACGAGGGCGCGGGCGGCAACGAGGTGCGCCGCTCCATCCTGCCCGGTGGCGTGCGCGTCATCACCGAGAAGATGCCCGGCACGCGCGGCGTGTCCATCGGCTTCTGGGTGGGGGTGGGCTCGCGTGACGAGGCTCCCGGCATGCTCGGCTCCACACACTTTCTGGAGCACCTGCTGTTCAAGGGCACCGGTACCCGCACGGCGCTCGACATTGCGTCCTCCTTCGACGCGGTGGGCGGAGAATCCAATGCGCTGACCGCCAAAGAACACACCTGCTACTACGCGCGTGTGCTCGACGACGACGCGCCCATGGCCGTGGACGTCATCACCGATATGGTGACCAACGCTCTGCTTGATCCCGCCCACCTGGAGCAGGAACGCGGGGTGATTCTCGAAGAAATCGCGATGGATCAGGACGACCCGACCGACGTCGCCTTCGAGAACTTTGTGGAGCAGCTCATGGGCGCCAACCCCCTCGGCCGCCCCATCGGCGGCACCCCCGAGGAGATTCAGTCGGTCCCGCGTGACGCCGTGTGGGAGCACTACAAGCGCTACTACACCCCGGATCGCCTGGTGATTTCCGCCGCCGGTTCCCTGGAGCACAGCACCATGGTTCGCCTCGTGCTGGAGTCGCTCACCCGCTACGGCTGGGACCTGCGAGAGGGCGTGGCCCCCGCGCCGCGCCGCGTGCGTACCGACAGCGGCATCGTGCCGCTGAGCGAGCTGCGCGAGGTGCAGAAGGGCTTTGAACAGACCAACATCGTGATGGGCTGCCCGAGCATCATCGCGGGCGACGATCGCCGCTACGCGTTGAGCGTGCTGACCAGCGCGTTTGGTGCGGGCATGTCCTCGCGCCTGTTCCAGGAGGTCCGCGAGAAGCGCGGCCTGGCGTACAGCACCTTCGCGTTCTCCGGCGCCTACTCGGACGCCGGCTACTTCGGCATGTACGCAGGATGCCTGCCCGCCAAGACCGAGCAGGTGCGCGAGGTCATGGGCCACGAGTTCGATAAGCTCGCGGCCGCCGGCATCACCGAGGAGGAGCTGCTGAAGGTGCGCGGCCAGCTGGCCGGCTCCACCGTGCTCGGCAGCGAGGACTCCGGCTCGCGCATGTCCCGCCTGGGCCGCGCGGAGATGGATTCCGGCCAGTTCACGAGCACCGACGAGCTGCTGGAGAAGATTCGCGCGGTCTCCCTCGACGAGGTACGCGATCTCGCCGCCTTCCTGGGTGAGCAGCAGATGATTACGACCATCGTGCGTTAGCTCGTGCGGGGCATCGGCCCCTCGCCGCGTGAAATAGAGCTACGTGAAATCGAAAGGCCCGTTGGTCACTCTCATGAGAGTGACCAACGGGCCTTTCAGCGCGTCAGAACCGCCTAGGCATTGCTCCGACCGGCGTCACCGGGCCAGCCGGTTCGTACTTGCGCGTTGTGGCTGCGACGCCGCTACTTCTTCTGGGCCTGAGCGATGGCCTGCTCCACGACCCGGGCGTAGAGCTCCTGGCCGGCCGCCTCGGGGTGCACGCCGTCGGAAGCGAGCAGACCGCTCTGGGTCTGCAGGGCCTGGCGAATCGCCGAGTTCCAATCCGCGATAATCACGCGGTCGGAATGTTGGGAAGCAAACTCTCGAATCTTCGTATTCGAGTACTCGATCCAGCTCAGGTTGCGCGGGCCGTAACCGGTCACGAGCACCAGCTTCGAATCGGCGGGCATGGCCGCCAGCACCTGATCGAGCTGGCCGTCCAGAATGGTCGAGTTTGCGGTCACCGACAGAACCAGGGTCTTTCGAATCTGACCTTTGGCGCCCATGGACTTAATAATGGGCAGCGCGTTAGCGATGGTGCGTCCCTCAGCCGCATTAATCTGGGCCTCGGGCATCTTGTCGTAGAGATCGGGGGAGGTCGCCACCACGATGGAGTCACCCACGACGGTCACCTGTGAGGAGTCGATGGGGCCGGTGGCCTCCTGGGAGGCCGAGGCGCTTGCTGAGGCGGTGGCCTTCGCATCCTTTCCGTCCTTGGCCGTGGGGTTGGCCGAAGCGCTCGCGGAGGCGCTGGCGCGCGCCTCCTGTCGGGCCTTCAGACGTTCGGCCGCGGCGCGCTTGCCGTCCTCAACGGACTGCTGGGCGGTGGTCATGGCCGGCGCGGTGCGTACGGCCACGCCGGTCGCGCCGGCGGCCGCAATCACGAGCAGGGTCAGGGCGATGGGCAGGGCCTTAACGGTGGCGTTCTGGAAGGAGGCGATAACGCGGTTGGCGCTTCCACGGAAGCCGTGGCGTCGAATCGGGGTCTCAACCCAGCGGTAGGACATCTCGGCGATGGCGAAGGTCGCCACCAGCACGCCGACGTTCACCAGCGGGGAGCGGTCCGCGCCGAGCACGTAGTGCATGACCACGGCCAGTGGCCAATGCCACAGGTACAGCCCGTAGGAGCGTTCGCCCACCCAGCGCAGGGGCGCAAAGTTCAGCAGGCGGCGCAGGGCCTCGGAAGCACCGGCAAGCATATCGGGCAGCATGCCCTGAATCACGCCGAGAGCCAGCAGGGAAGCGCCGAACAGGCCCCAGGGGATTGCACCGGGTGCCGATTCGGGCACGAGAACCGCGTAGGGAATCAGCGCGAACAGGGACAGCCAGCTAATCATGACGCGGGCGAAAGCAACCACGCCAAAGGGCTGAGCCACGCGGTACAGCACGGACTGCTGCAACGGCGGGTACAGCGACCAGGGGCGCGCAAACGCCAGTAGGGCGCCGAGCAGCAGACCGTACAGGTGAGTGTCGGTGCCGTAGTAGACGCGGCTAATGGGTGCGCCGGACATCAGAAGAGCGGTAGCAACGCTCAGTGACGCAATAATGCCCAACACCATGACCACGCTAAAACGACGCCACGAACGGCGCAACAACAGGCCAAAACCAACAATGAGCAGCGGCCAGACCACGTAGAACTGCTCTTCCACCGCCAGGGACCAGAAGTTCGTGAAGAGCTCCGGGGAGGTCTGCGCGAAGTAGTCGTTTCCGGCGAAGATGGAAATCCAGTTGGAGGAGAAGGTTGCCGCGCCCAGCAGCTGGCGGCCCAGGTTGACCTGGATATCGCCGCCAACGATGAGGCTCACGGGACCCAGCACGAGAATCATGAGGGCGATGGCCGGTAGCAGACGGCGGGCACGGCGAATCCAGAAGCTACCGAGCGCGATGTGGCCGTTCAGTGCACCCTCGCGCAGCAGGAGCGAAGTGATGAGAAAACCCGAGATGACGAAGAAGATATCCACGCCAATCATGCCGCCGGGCAGGACCGTGGGCCAGAAGTGGTACACGATCACCAGGAGCACTGCGATGGCGCGCAAACCGTCCAAACCAGGCAGAATATAACGCCGGTTTGCTTCATATGGGCGTACAGAGGAGGTAAAGAGGGACTTCATACGGTCTGTGTACTCCGAGGGACGGATTGAAAATTAAATACCAACCTATTATAGGTTTGATTCCATTAGATGACGTAGTGGGATTCTTATATGGCGCCGAGAGCCAGCACGTCAGCGCCGGGATTGGGGCGCGAGCGGGCGCTCCGGGAAGGCCGGCCGAGAGACGAGAAGAGGCCCCCGGAGGGTCGCGCGGTAGCGCATCGGCGATAATGGAGGAGAAGAAACGGTGACGGGTCGCCCCACAACGGGCCTACCGCCACGGAAGAAGCCACCAGGAAGAAGCGAGGAGAGCGCATGAGCGAGAAGATTTGGAAGGTAGCGGTTCTTGGAGCCGCGGGCCGCATGGGGTCGGAGGCGGTTCGCGCCGTCAACACCGCCGAGGATATGGACCTGGTGGCGGCCCTGGGCCGCGGTGACGACCTGCAGGAGCTGGTCGACTCCGGCGCCGAAATCGTGATTGACCTGACCGTTCCGGACTCGAGCGAGGCCAACGTTCGCTTCGCGGTTGAGCACGACATGCACGCGGTGGTCGGCACGACCGGCTGGACCCCCGAACGCCTGGACTCCCTGCGCGAGCTGCTGGGCGAGCACCCCGGCGTGGGCGTACTGATCGCCCCGAACTTCGCGATCGGTTCGATTCTGGCCACCGAGTTTGCGGCCAAGGCCGCCCGCTACTTCGATTCGGTTGAAATCATTGAGATTCACCACCCGAACAAGGTGGATGCCCCCTCCGGCACCGCGGTTCACACTGCCCGCAAGGTGGCGGCCGCCCGTGCCGAGGCCGGCGTGGGTCCGAGCCCGGACGCCACGACATCCGATCCGCTGGGCTCGCGCGGCGCGGTGGTGGACGGCGTGCACGTGCACGCGGTGCGTCTGCGCGGCATGGTGGCTCACCAGGAGATTCTGCTGGGCGACCCCGGCCAGCAGCTGGTGATTCGTCACGATTCCTTTGACCGCGCCTCCTTCATGCCCGGCGTGCTGCTGGGTGTGCGCGAGGTGGCGGCGCATCCGGGCCTGAGCGTGGGCCTGGACGCCTACATGGACCTGTCTTAGGAGGGCACGATGTCTGAACAGACTTCTTCCGAGGGTTCGCCGGCTCCCGCCGAGGCGCGAAACCGCGGCCCCTGGTGGGCTTCGCTGCGCCTGTGGACGGTGTGCGCGTGCGTTCTGCTGGTGGTGACGGTGCTCATCCTGCCGCTGCCCATCGTGGTGCGTGCCTTCATTCTGGGCGTGCTGATTTTTAGCGCGGTCTTCGTGACCGTGGATGCCGGCGGGTTCGGCAAGACCTTCGCCGCGCTGACCTGCACGCTGCTGGTGCTGTACCTGGTGTACACGGCCGATCGTGGCGTGTCCCTGCTCCTTTCGGGTTCGGTGGCCGGCGTGGTGCTGGGGCTCGGCATGATTCTGCTGCCCGTGCTCGGCGCGTGGGCCCTGGTGCGTGAGATTCTCTTTGGAACACGTATTCAGATGATGGCTCAGCAGCTGTCCGATTCGGGGGACTTGGCGGAGGATAACCTGCCGCGCACCCCGAGCGGTAAGGTGGACCGCGAGGCGGCCGCGGCGGAGTTTGAGTCCTTCGCGGCGGCGGTTGAGCAGGAGCCTGAGAACTGGAAGACCTGGTTCAACCTGGCCTGCATGTACGATGCGGTGGGCGAGCGCAAGCGCGCCCGCGCGGCGATGCGTAACGCGTGGTCGTTGCGCTCGGGTGGCGCCGCGAAGGAAATGAGCTAAGAGCCTCGAGAGGAGCGGTTGCGCTCCCGAAGGTTGAGGGGCCGCGCCGGGGGAGTACCCGGGGCGGCCCTTTTGCCATATGAGTATTAGGTCGGCGAGCCGGGGCGGTCTATTGGGCCGGGGCCCGCGGGAGGCACCTCGGGAACCCGCCGCGGCGTGCGGGGGGAGGGGGGGGGCCGCGCGACACTATATGAAAATTTATGCGTTATGTAGTAAAAATCTGCATTTCGGGGGTACCCTGGAAATATGTCTGAGAACCTATCTAACCCCGGTACCTTTGTTGAGCCCGTCTTCGGCCGCCTGCTGACCGCGATGGTCACCCCCTTCGCGCAGGACGGCTCCGTGGACGAGAAGCAGGTGGCAGACCTGGCGAACTACCTGGTCGATAACGGTCACGACGGCCTGGTGGTCTGCGGCACCACCGGCGAGTACTCGACCATGACCGACGACGAGAACGAGCGCGTCTTCCAAATTGTGAAGGACACCGTCGGCTCTCGCGCCAAGATCATTGCCGGCGTGGGTTCAAACGACACCGCGCACACCATTGAGCTGGCCCACCGTGCAGAGAAGGTCGGCGTGGACGGCCTGCTGGTCGTGACCCCCTACTACAACAAGCCGACCCAGCCGGGCGTGTACGCCCACTTCTCCACCGTGGCCAAGGCCACCGACACTCCCGTGATGCTTTACGACATCCCGGGCCGCGCGGGCATCCCGATTGCCCCCGAAACCTACCGCCGCCTGGCCGAGATTGACAGCATCGTCGCCGTGAAGGACGCCAAGGCTGATTTCGGCGCCGCAACCGAGGTCATGGCAACCACCGATCTGCACTACTACAGCGGCGACGACGGCCTGACCCTGCCCTGGATGGCGATGGGTGCCGTCGGCCTGGTGTCTGTGACCGCGCACGTGGCCCCGAACCTCTTCCGCGCGCTCATTGACGCGGTGGTGGCCCAGGACCTCGTGGAAGCGCAGCGCCTGCACCTGGAGCTGGCTCCGATCGTGCGCGCCACCATGGGTCGCGCCCCCGGTTGCGTGGCCGCCAAGGAGATTCTCGCCTGGCAGGGCGTGCTGGGCCAGCCGGTCGTTCGACTGCCGCACGTGCTCTCCGAACCGGAGGTGCTGGCCGCCATGCGCGAGGACCTGATGACCTCCAGCCTTGCCCACACCCTGAAAAACGCATAAACTTTTATTCAGCTTCTTTTATACGTCCGGGCTAGTGTGCCCGGGCGGCGTGAAGCAGGTTAAGAGAGACTTTTGGCCGCCCACGCGGTAATTTGGCCGCTCATAGCGAATTACCGTGGCGCATGCTTTCAGCACGCGTGGAACGTGGCCCCCAACGCGGGCTCCTCGCCGTTACGACGGCGAGGGGTCCGCTCTGGCGTATTTCCCGAGGTGTCCGAAACGACCATGACCCGCCGCGGCACCGATAGGCCGCAGAAACACGTCGCGTAACCCACGGAAACCCCGGAACACTCGGAATCCCCGGAAACTCCACAACATTTGGAACACTCCAGACCCGTATTCGGAGCGAAACTCGCCCCGGAACGCATATCACTAGACTTCCCGTGACGAACGAGGATGCGAACGCAGGCCCGCACGCTAAGGCCCGGCGACTGAGCCCCTCGAACGAATCACGACACAACAGATAGTAAGAAAATAGAAAGAGGAGACACACGATGAGCGTCTTTGAAGCGAATCTTCCCCTGCCTCCCCGCCTGAAGAAGGGCACTCTGCGCGTGGTGCCCCTGGGCGGCCTGGGCGAAGTCGGTCGTAACATGACCGTGTACGAAATTAACGGCAAGCTGCTGATTGTTGACTGCGGCGTGCTCTTCCCCGAAGAGTCCCAGCCCGGTGTGGACCTGATCCTGCCCGACTTCAGCTACATTGTCGACCGTCTGGACGATGTGGTCGCCATGGTGCTGACCCACGGCCACGAGGACCACATCGGCGCCGTTCCCTACCTGCTACGCCGCCGCCCCGACATCCCCCTGGTCGGTTCCGAGCTGACCCTGGCACTGGTCGAGGCGAAGCTGGCCGAGCACCGCATCAAGCCCTACACCCTCGCGGTGAAGGAACACCAGGTGGAGCGCTTCGGCCCGTTCGAGTGCGAGTTCGTGGCAGTGAACCACTCGATTCCGGATGCGCTGGCTGTCTACATCCGCACCAAGGCGGGTAAGGTCCTGCACACCGGTGACTTCAAGATGGACCAGCTGCCGCTGGACGGCCGCATCACCGACCTGCGCCACTTCGCTCGCCTGGGCGAGGAGGGTGTGGACCTGTTCCTGCCGGACTCCACCAACGCAGAGGTTCCCGGCTTCACCCCGACCGAGAAGAACATCGGCCCGGTGCTCTCGAACGTCTTCCGTGACGCTCGCGGCCGCATCATCGTGGCCTCCTTCTCCTCGCACGTGCACCGCGTGCAGCAGGTGCTGAACGCCGCCGCCGAACGCGGTCGCAAGGTCGTGCTCGTGGGCCGCTCCATGGTGCGCAACATGACCATCGCCGAGAAGCTGGGCTACCTGAAGGTGCCCGACAACGTGCTCGTGGACCTGAAGAAGGTCGACGACTACCGCCCCGACCAGATCGTGATGATGTGCACCGGTTCGCAGGGCGAGCCCATGGCGGCGCTCTCGCGTATGGCTAACGGCGACCACAAGATTCAGATTGAGCCGGGCGACACCGTGGTGCTGGCCTCCTCGCTGATTCCCGGTAACGAGACCAGCGTGTACCGCATCATCAACGCCCTCATGAAGCTGGGCGCCCACGTGGTGCACAAGGGCAACGCGAAGGTTCACGTGTCCGGCCACGCGGCCGCCGGCGAGCTGCTGTACTGCTACAACATCCTCAAGCCCAAGAACGTCATGCCCGTTCACGGCGAGGTGCGCCACCTGATTGCCAACGGCGACCTGGCCATCGAGACCGGTGTTCCCGCACAGAACGTGCTGCTCTGCGAGTCCGGCACCGTGGTGGATCTGCGCGATGGCGTGGCCACCGTGGTCGGCGAGATTCCCTGCGAGTACCTCTACGTTGACGGCCGTTCCGTCGGCGAGGTGACCGAGAGCGACCTGAAGGACCGCCGCATTCTGGGTGAGGAAGGCTTCGTGTCCATCGTGACCGCGATTGACCGCGCGACCAAGCGCGTGGTGACCGGCCCGGACATCCACGCCCGCGGTATCGCGGAGGACGACGCCGTCTTCGACGAGATCGTCCCGAAGATTACCGCCGCCCTGGAGGACGCACTGCACCGCGCACCCGAGAAGGTGCACACCGTGCAGCAGCTGCAGCAGATTGTGCGCCGCACCATCGGCGCGTGGATCTCTCGCCGCCTGCGCCGCAAGCCCATGATCGTGCCCGTGGTCATCGAGAGCACCTCTCCGGACGCTAAGAACTAAATATCAGCGCGGCCGCCTCCCGCAGGTGGCATCGGCTTTCGGGCCGAGGCTGAAACGGGTTACCTGAAACGCAGGGGGCGGGGTCGATACCGAGTGTCGGCCCCGCCCTCTGCGCATCCGGCCGGGCGGGCTGGCTCGGCGGGTTTCGGCGGGCCCAGCACCCGCGTGCGACGCCCCGTCGCAGCCGCTGCGCTCACTGATGACGAAGAAATCGTTAGATTAACGGGAAGGTTGATACTCTAAAAGGTATGGCTCCACGGACCACAAAGGGTCGTAGTACGACCGCTAAGTCAAAGAAAACCACCCGCAAGCGCACCACCTCCTCGAGGGGCGGTGCCCGTCGCGGTGCCGAGGCGACGAATCCTGTCGCCGGCGCCATCGCCTCCGTCTGGCTGAGCATCGCTCACGCTATCGGCGGGGCGGTGCGCTCGATTGGCACGGCGCGCACCGACCTGGAACCCGAACAGCGTCGTGATGGCGGCGCGCTCGTACTGCTGCTCTTCGGCCTCATCAGCGCCGGCGTTGAGTGGTACAACTGGCGCGCCCACACCTCTCTCGGTCTGCTGCGCGCGCCCCTGGACGCCTGGCACACGATGCTCGGCGGCATCTTCGGCCAGGGTGCCCTGCTGATTCCGGTGCTCAGCTTCGTGCTGGCCTGGTGCGTCTTCCGAGGCCCCGACCTGGTCAAACGCAATAACCGGGTGACCCTGGGCTCCCTGATTCTGCTGATTGCGACCTCCCTCTTCTTCGCCCGCCACGCCGGGCACCCGACCTTTGCGGACGGTTTCGAGGCCGTATGGGCCGGAGGCGGCGTCACGGGAGTAATCCTCGGCACCCCCATCGTTCGCCTGAGCGGGGGTATCGCGGCGGTGGAGATTCTGATTCACCTGCTGCTGGCGCTCGCAGGGTTGCTGGTCATGACCAACACCCCGATTCGCCAGATTGTGCCCCGCACCCGGCACCTGGTGGGCCTGGCCCTGGGCGAGAAGCCCAACGGCACCACCCGCGAGCGCTCCTCCTCGGATGATGCAACTCAGACCGTGGACCTGAACGCCGAGGAGCACGACCGCAGCTACCTGTACGGTGACGACGAGAAGCCAGCCCGAGCCTCCTCCGCGGGCGGTGGCCTGATGGCGCGCCTGCGCGGCTGGCTGGGCTTTGGCGTTTCCAAGGGCGATGACGGCCCCCTCGACGAGTACGCCGGTGACGAGGCCTTCGTGAACGCCGTGGTGGACGATGCCCACCCCGAGACCACCCAGATGCCCGTGCAGCCCGCTAACCCCGCTCCCGGCGCGCGCACCGGCGCCAAGCCGAACCGCCTGAGTCGCCTGCCCGGTCGCCTGAACCAGGCTCCCGCCGCGGCTTCGAGCGGCCCCGACCTCTTTGACGTGGAGGCCTCTCAGGCTCCCGCCGCCCGCCTGGATCAGGTGCAGCGCGCCGCGGTGGCGCACGGCCGCATCCCGGGGGAGGAGCCCCTCTTCGACGTGGAAGCCTACGATGGTTTCGGTGGCGACTCCTCGCAGCAGGCTCCCTCCGAGCCCGCCCCGCAGACCAGGCCCCGCGATGTGGTTCCGCCCGCGGGCGCACCCGCTCAGGAGGCCGGCCGAGGTGCCGCCGCGGGTCAGGCTCCGATTCCGACCCGCATACATTCAGCCGGCGCGCATCAGGGCGCAAACCAGAGTACGAACCAGGGCGCGTCCCAGCAGGCGGCACGCTCCGGCGGCGGCCTGTCCCGCCCCCTGCAGAACAACACCCAGACCGCGACCACCGAGCAGGCTCGCGGCGAGCAGGTTGTGCAGTCCTCCCGCGGCGCCTACGTGCTGCCCTCGGAGGAGATGCTGGTTTCCGGCCCGCCCGCCAAGGAGTCCTCCGAGGTCAACGAGCACGTGGTCGAGGCCCTCACCAGCGTGCTGGAGCAGTTCAAGGTGGACGCCCACGTGACCGGTTTCTCGCGCGGCCCGACCGTGACCCGCTACGAGATTGAGCTGGGACCGGCCACGAAGGTGGAGCGCGTGACGGCGCTGAGCAAGAACATCGCCTACGCGGTGGCCAGCCCGGACGTGCGCATCCTTTCGCCCATTCCCGGCAAGTCCGCGATCGGCATTGAGATTCCGAATACCGACCGCGAGACCGTGGCCCTGGGCGACGTGCTGCGCTCCCCGCAGGCCCACGCGAACCACCACCCGATGGTCATGGGCGTGGGCAAGGACGTTGAGGGCGGCTTCGTGCTGGCCAACCTGGCCAAGATGCCGCACATGCTGGTCGCAGGTGCGACCGGTGCCGGTAAGTCCTCGTTCGTGAACTCGATGATTACCTCGATTCTGATGCGCGCAACCCCCGACCAGGTGCGCCTGGTGATGGTCGACCCCAAGCGCGTGGAGCTGACCGCCTACGAGGGTATTCCGCACCTGATTACGCCCATCATCACGAACCCGAAGAAGGCCGCCGAGGCCCTGCAGTGGGTGGTTCGCGAGATGGACGCCCGCTACGACGACCTCGCCCACTACGGCTACAAGCACGTGGACGACTTCAACAAGGCGGTGCGCGAGGGTAAGGTTCAGCCCGAGCCCGGCAGCAAGCGCACGATTCACGAGTACCCGTACCTGCTGGTGATCGTGGACGAGCTGGCCGACCTGATGATGGTCGCCCCGCGCGACGTGGAAGAGGCCATCGTACGTATCACGCAGCTGGCCCGCGCCGCCGGTATCCACCTGGTGCTGGCTACCCAGCGTCCGTCGGTGGACGTGGTGACCGGTCTGATTAAGGCGAACGTTCCTTCCCGCATGGCGTTTGCGACCTCCTCGGTCACTGACTCCCGCGTGGTGCTGGATCAGCCCGGCGCCGAGAAGCTGATTGGTCAGGGTGACGCGCTCTTCCTGCCGATGGGTGCCTCGAAGCCGATGCGTGTTCAGGGTGCGTGGGTTTCCGAATCCGAGATTCACGCCGTGGTTGAGCACGTGAAGAAACAGGCCCCGACCATCTACCGTGAGGACGTGATGGTTTCGGCCGCGAAGAAGCAGATTGACGAGGAAATCGGCGACGACCTCGACGATCTGCTGCAGGCGGCCGAGATCGTGATTACCACGCAGTTCGGTTCGACCTCGATGCTGCAGCGTAAGCTGCGCATGGGCTTCGCGAAGGCCGGACGCATCATGGACCTGCTGGAGTCGCAGGGCGTGGTGGGCCCCTCGGAGGGCTCGAAGGCCCGCGAGGTGCTGGTCCGCCCCGACGACCTGCAGGCCACCCTGGCGCGTATTCGCGGCGAGGAGCCCCCGGCGGCCGACCCGTACGCGAACGCGGTGGATCCGGGGGAGCCGGTTACCGATTATTACGACGAATCCGATGACGAGGGCTCGGAGGACGCCTGGCAGCTGACGGGCCGCTAAGCTCACGCGTTATCCACAAGCGCCCCGCACGTTCGGCGGTGCCCGATGAGGCACCCGTATAATGGACGTACGGGGCGTTTGTGCGTTCCCGATACCCTTCGGTGCCAATATTTGACGGTGGCTGTGCGCGTGCCTCGCGCGGTGTGCGGCCCGCATCGAAACTGCAACACCGGGCTCACCCGTCGAGCCCGCCGACTCAAAGGAGCACCCATGAGCGACGCTCACACCCCAGCCCCCACCGGTGAGGTCCGGGCGGTGCAGCCGCGCACGTCGAATTGGAACGTTCCCAACGTGCTGACGGTTCTGCGCATCATCGCGGTGCCCTTCTTCATCGTGGCGCTGGTCAGTGGCGGTACCTTTGGTGCCGACGACCCGACCCACCGCTGGCTCGCTTGGGTGATTTTCATCCTCGCGATGCTCACGGACTGGGCCGACGGCTACCTGGCGCGTTCCCGCAACCTCATCACGAGCTTCGGCAAGATCGCCGACCCGATTGCCGATAAGTTCCTGACCGGTGCCGCGTTCATTGTGCTCTCGGCCCTGGGCGAGCTGTGGTGGTGGGTGACCATCGTGATTCTGCTGCGCGAGTGGGGCATCACGGTGATGCGCCTGTTCGTCATCAAGTACGGCGTGATGGCGGCCAGCAAGGGCGGCAAAATCAAGACGGTACTGCAGACCGTGGCGCTGGTGCTGATGCTCCTGCCGCTGGGTCAGCTGGGCCTGGGCTGGCTGGTGCCGGGCTGGGTGCTGATGGGCGCGGTCACGGCGATTACCGTGTGGACCGGCCTGGTGTACGTGCGCGATGCCTACAACCTGCGTCGCACCTGGTTGCAGAACCAGGCCGCGCAGAAGCAGCGCGCTCAATAGACGTTGATGGGGGAGTGGCTCATGCCGCTCCCCCGAACTGTACCCGGGGTGAGCGTTAGCGGCGCTCGAGCACCGGGGCGCTCGCGGAAGGAGCGGGTGCGTGAACGGGCGGTCGGGTCGGCCCGGCCGCCGGGAAAGGATGAATCATGGTTCCTCTTCTGAACGAAGGCACCCAGTCGGCTTCGCCCGAGCTGGCGCGCGCCGAGGTTTTTTCGGGTACCCCGCAGGCGGCGGCCCTGCTGCTGCGCGATGCGGTGCGCTCGTGCGCATCCCAGGAGCGTCCGGTGCAGGTGGCCACTGCTGAGTCCTTGACCGGCGGGGACGTGGGCGGCGCGATTTGCACGGTGCCGGGCGCATCGGCGTACTACCGAGGCGGCGTGATTTCTTACGCCTACGAGGTGAAGGCGCGGGTGCTGGGCGTGGACGCTCAGCTGCTTGCGACCGAAGGCGCGGTGAACCCGGAGGTGGCGGCCCAGATGGCGGCCGGCGCGGCGCGGGTGTGCGGTGCCGATTACGCGGTGTCGACCACGGGTGTGGCGGGGCCCGACCCCGCGGATGGCCAGCCGGTGGGCACCGTGTTTATCGGGGTGCACGCCCCGGGCGGGTGTGAGGTGTTCGAGCGCCACTACGACGGGGATCGCGCCCGGGTTCGCGCGGCGGCGAGCGCGGATGCGATTGCGCTACTGGCCCGCGCGGTGCGGGGGAGCGCCTCCGGCTCTTTGAGGGAGAGCCTCTAGGACCCAGCCCCGCGGCGCGTCCCGGTGGCATGACCAGGCGGTGTGTGAGGCACGTGAGGCGGTGCTCGTGAAGCTTGGGGGAAGGCACAGGGGAAAGACTCGGGGAGGATATTTTACGCTTCAAAGAATTTCCCAGTCTTCTCCCAGCTTCAAGGGAATAAACACATAGCTTGGTCTGTTTGAATGGATACAAGTCTGAAGAAGATGACGAAAACAGCGAGTTTTGTAGCTCGCATCCCAAAAATCAGTTAGGCTTAACTCTGTACAGTCCCGCGCGTCGGGAGGACCTACTCAGGAAAGTGATAAAGAAGCTCATGGCTAAGCAGCGCGTATCAATCAACGGTATTACGAAGTGGAAGGAAATCGACGAGACCCCCAAGCAGGTGGCTCCGGTCGTTGAGGAAGCACGAGTTGTTCCCCTCCGCCAGGCCATCGGTGAGGTTCTTCGCGATGTCCGCCAGCGTCAGGGCCGCACCCTGCGAGAGGTTTCGCAGCGTGCCCGCGTTTCCCTCGGTTACCTGAGTGAAGTTGAGCGCGGTCAGAAGGAAGCTTCCTCCGAGCTACTGGCTTGGATCTGCCAGGCTCTGGACATCCCGATGTCCCAGATGCTGCGCGAGGTCGCCGATCGTATGGCCGTCGCAGAGGGCGTTCAGATTCCGGATACCGTTCCGGCTGAGCTGTCCGAACGCTACAAGAACGACTACTACGTCTCTCTCTAAGACGTGAGGGTGCGGAAGCTCCGCACCGCTATTGGGCCGATGCCGTACACCCCGAACGGGTGTGCGGCATCGGTTCTTTGTCGAGCAATGGCGAGACGGAATTGTGAGAATGAAGAACTCGGGGTGGGTGCTCCGCCAATGGGCACGCTGCCGCCGGGTGCGGTGAAGGAGATTGCGATGAAGCTGAGTGAGTTTTGGGCGCTCATGGAGCACGAATTTGGCGCCGGGTACGCCCCGGTGCTGGCCCGGGATCTGGTGCTGGGTTCCCTGAATCACCGGACGGCGGCGGAGGCGCTGGATGCCGGTGTCAATCCGAAGACGGTCTGGTTTGCCATCTGCGAGGAACAGGAGATCCCGCAGGAGCGCCGCTGGGGCCCGGATAAGGAACCGTTGCGTTAGCTCGGCGCGTGCCTGGGCGGCGTGTCTAAATGCCGCGGGGATGCGCCGCGGGGAGCGTGGCGGCCGGATTACGGTGCGCTCCAGGCCTCGGAAGATGAGCGCGCATCGGACGAGGCATCCTCGGGCGGGTTTCGAATATTCGAAAATATTTGCCGAAATCTTATGCGAGATATTCGAAAATGCCTCGTAATTTTGTTCGATTCGTGCTAGACTTTTCCACATCGAGAATTTTTCGAAAAATCCGCGGGATTTTTCCACAAATCGTGAAAATGGCCTTATCCTGTCAGGCCGTGACCCTAGAGTAGTCTCAGAAGGAACCGGCAGGCGAAAAGCTGGGGCGACGAGCCCCGCCGATTCCTAGAAACATTATTGACGTCATCACTGACACCACAAAGAACGAGGTACTAACGTGGCTAAGAGCACCAAGTCTCAGAGCGTAGCTCGCGTTCCCGAAGAGGGTCGCGCCAAGGCACTTGAAGCCGTCATGGCACAGATTGATAAGAACTACGGTAAGGGCGCCGTGATGCGCCTGGGTGATAAGGAAACCACCACCACCGAGGTTATCTCTACCGGTGCCATCGCCCTGGATGCCGCTCTCGGCATCGGCGGCCTGCCCCGCGGTCGCGTGATTGAGATTTACGGTCCCGAGTCTTCGGGTAAGACCACCGTGGCCCTGCACGCCGTCGCTAATGTGCAGAAGGCCGGCGGCGTGGCCGCGTTCATCGACGCCGAGCACGCCCTCGACCCGATTTACGCCGCTAAGCTGGGCGTGGACATCGACCAGCTGCTGGTCTCCCAGCCCGACACCGGCGAGCAGGCCCTGGAAATCATGGATATGCTGGTCGGCTCCGGCGCAGTGGATATCGTGGTGGTCGACTCCGTGGCCGCGCTGGTGCCCCGCGCCGAAATCGAGGGCGACATGGGTGACTCCCACGTTGGTCTGCAGGCTCGCCTGATGAGCCAGGCTCTGCGTAAGATTACCGGTCGCCTCTCCGCAACCGGCACCACCGCGATCTTCATCAACCAGCTACGCGAGAAGATTGGCGTGTTCTTCGGCTCGCCCGAGACCACCACCGGTGGTAAGGCCCTGAAGTTCTACGCTTCGGTGCGTATCGACATTCGCCGTATCGAGACCCTGAAGGACGGCGCGAACCCGATTGGTAACCGCACCCGCGCCAAGGTTGTGAAGAACAAGATGGCTCCGCCCTTCAAGCAGGCCGAGTTCGACATCCTCTACGGTGAGGGCATCTCTGTCGAAGGCGGTATTCTCGACCTGGCCGTGGAGAACGATATCGTCAAGAAGTCCGGTGCATGGTTCACCTACGACGGTGAGCAGCTGGGCCAGGGCCGTGAGAACGTTCGTAAGCTTCTCAAGGACAACCCCGAGCTGACCGAGGAACTGCAGTACAAGGTTCTGGTGAAGCTGGGCATCATCGAGGAGGAGCCCGCCGAGGAGGCCGCAGAGGCCGAGGGCACCGAGAACGATCCGCTGGACGAGCTGGCCGAGGAGTTCTAAACCCTCGCCCGTGGGCCGTCCCCGATAGGATGTGCAGCCCGCTCGACAACGCGTGGTAATCGCCGTGCGCTGTGCTTTTCGCACGGTGCGCGGCGATTACCGTTTAAGCCGGAACCGGCGGCTGTGCGGCTCGATACAATGGGGGAGCGCCTCCAACCGGAGGCACACGGGCTCCGGGATTTAGAAAGAGAGGAGGGGACAGGCAGATGGAACGAGGCGTATTCGGCCAAGACGAGAACGCGCGCGGCGGCGAGCGTGACGGTATGCGCGAGGACGACGCCGGTTTCGCCGCCCTGGACGCAACCGAACCTTTCTTCGGGTCCTCTCCGGCGCAGAACCTCGGTGGCGCGGTGTCGGGCACCGACGGCTTTTCAGGTTTTGAATCGGCGGACGGCGGTATCGCGGCTTACGGAGGCTTGGAACCCCTCACCTTTGAAGCACCCACCGCCCCGGCCGAGCTGGGAGCCTTCGAGGCACTGGCCTTCGAAGCGCCCGCGCCCCTGGCCGAGCCCGTCCTCGACTGGGGGGCTCCGCAGTACGCATCCGCGGAGCCTGACGCACCCGCCGTGCCGCGTCAGGCACCGGAGGCACCGGAAGCGCCCGTATCGCAAAAATCCGGGGCGCAAAGATCTGTAGCGCAAAAACCGATGGCACAGAAGTCCGGAGCGAACAGGCCCGCGAAAACACCGCCGGAAGCATCTCCGAAGACCTCCGCGCCCCAAGCAACGCGGGCGGTGGAAACCGAGCCCAAAAAACCGGCGCAGGCAAAACCTGCGCAGGAAAACGTAACCCGGAAAAACACAGCCCCGCGCAAGATTTCCGGGGAAAAGACCTTCTGGAAGATGACGGCCCCAGAGGCAACCGAAGAGTTCCCCGATTGGCATCCGGCGGCCCACGGCTTCCGTGAGGAGCCCATCGCCCGCAACCTCGGAGACGACTACCCCGGCTACTTTCCGGTACCCGCGGCGCCCCTCGAACCCGCACCGGGTGGGGGAGCAGGGCAAGGCTCCGAGGAATCTTCGGAAGGCTCGCCGCGCCGCAGCCTGCGAGTGGATCCGAACCTGCCGGCCGTCTCCATCGACGAGGCCCCCGTGCGGGCCTTCATGCCGGGAGGCGCGGAACCCCGCCCCATGGCGGCCGGCCGCATGAGCCGGGCCGGGGCCGCATCCATCGGGTCGGGACTTACCGCGGAGGAAAAAGAAGAGATTGAGCGCCAGGCACAGCAGCGGGAGAAGCAGCAGAAGAAGCGCTCGAGCAGGCAGAAGCCGAGCGAGTACAAGCGCGGATTCCGTCGCATGAGCCCGGCGCAGCGGGAGAAGATGCAGAAGCGCTCGCCCTACGCGCCCGCCTTCGGGGCCCGGCGCGAGGAAGAGGAAACCCATAAGAGCCCCGCGGGTCGCCGCTCGGGGAGCAACCTATTCAGGGAGGGAAGCAACTTGAACGAGAAGCTCACCGCGGCCGAGGAAGCCTTTATTCGAGGCATTGCCGAGGAGGAGGCTCAGGGTATCGGCAACGGCAAGCGCCCGGCCGCGCCCCGAACCTCTCAAGCCTCCGGGGCTCGCGCGCCGAGAAACGGCGGGAGCGGCTCCGTGGGGATGGGCGGACAGAGACCCTCCTGGAAGCAGAAGGTGCGTGCCGCCCGCGCCGCTGAGGAAGCCGACCCCTACACCCGGGCCAAGACTATCGTGTACAACCAGCTGGCCTACTCGGCAAAGACCAGGGGACAGCTGCGCAAGAAGCTCCAGTCAGAAGGCTTCGAAGCCGAGCTCATCGAGCCGCTGCTCGATAAGTTCGAGGCGGCCAAGCTCATCGACGACGCCGAATACGCCGAGACCTTCGTGCGGCAGAAGAGCCGCACCAAGAAGCTCTCGCGCGCCGCGCTGCGCCGTGAGCTGGCCGAACGCGGGGTGCGCGGCGAGGAAGCGGAGAACGCCCTGGCCCAGCGCACCGACGAGCAGGAGCGTGAGGACGCCGCCGAGCTGGTGCGCAAGAAGCTACGCCCCGGCATGGACTTCAGCGACCGCGCCGAGAAGGATAAGGTCACCCGCCGCCTGCTGGGGATGCTCGCGCGCCGCGGATACTCCTCCTCGGTATCGATGTCGGTAATCCGCGAGGAGCTCGCCGCCTACGGCGCGGAGGACGACCTCTGGTAGGGGCCTGCGGCAGGAGGGCTGCGCAGCTACGCTCGGCACTATGACGAGCAAAAAGGTGAGCCCGCTACAGAGATATTCTGTGGCGGGCTCACCCTTTTCAAACCCTATAAAGCGCCCTGCCGAAGGCCTATAGCCGCTCCCTACTCGGGTGAGTCCAGACGCTTGGCACATTCGGCGAGCGTTGTATCCTGAGAACCCGAAATCTGCAGGAGCAGGCGCATCAGCTGCGCGCCCTCGCGGCGAATCATCGGGAGCAGAACCGCACGCGGGGAAGCGGAGTAGAGCTCCACGAGCACGCACACCGTGACCGCGGTGCACACCGCGAGATCCTCGGCCAGGTGCGCCTCGAGCGGAGCATCATCGAAGAGCGCGGAGTACAGCGCCGGCAGGGCCAGCTGACGGTCCACCCGATAGCGCGGGTATTCCGGTGACGAGGGGAAGCCCAGCATGGCCTCGACGAAGGGGAAGCCGCGGTGATGCAGGCAGGTACCCTCAGCATCCACGATGCGCACCGGTGCGTCCTCGGCCGGGCCGATGAGCACGTTCTGCGGCGAAAAATCACCCGAGGACAGCATGTAGACGCGCCCGCGGTTGAGCTTGAACTGCTCGGGAACGGGCGGACGCTTGGTGAAGAAGGGCTGCACCACGCGGCGGAAGCGGAAGGAGAGCTCCTCCACGGCGGGCGGCAGAGTACTGCGCGATTCGAGGTCCTCGGGAAGCTCAAAACCCTCGCGGTCCTCGAAGTGTTCCTGCTCGTCCACGCCGTAAATTCGCTTGAGGCCACGCTCGGCCAGCGCCGGGGATGCGATGGCCCCGGGGAATTGCGCCTTGCGGTCGGCGCGGGCCAGGTTCGCGCGGTAGCTTTCCACGGCCTCGCCCATGATGCCGCTGGCGCCAAGGGAACGGTACACCTCAATGTAGTAGTTCAGCGCATCCAGCGCCTGCTGTTCGGTGCCCTCCGTCAGGGCGTGGGCGACCGAGTACTGCTCACCCTCGGCGGTACCGGCGCTTACGTCCTCGAGCGCGATGACCCGCAGCTCGGCATCGGCACCGTAGAACCGCGGGAAGAGCCCGGGCACCTGCTCGTTGAGGGCCGGCAGGCCGTAGCGTTCGCGCAGGTACCCGAAGCCGCCGGCGTTCTGCGTGGAATCCTTGCGGCGGTAGCGCTTAAGAATCAGGGAGGACGGCAGGGCCTCGGCGGCCTCCGCGGGGTCGGCTGCCTCAAAGTTCACACGCACCACGACCGAGCGCATGCCGGTGCCCAGAATCCGTACGCTCGCAAGGTCGCGGCCGCCGGATTGCTCCAGGCCCTTCGCCCAGGCCAACATGCGCGAGAGGTTGCGGCGCATCGCGGCGGAGTCTGCGCTCGCCTGGGGCGGCACGGGGGTGTAGAGGGCGATGGCCTCCTCGATGAGGGCATCATCGGTAGAGCCGGCCTCGGCGCTAGGGGAGCGCCCGGCCTCGGGGGCGACCTCCTCCGGGTTTAGCGCCTCGGGAGCCTCCGCCTGCTGTGCGGGGGCATCGGAAGAGCCAGAGGAATCGTTCGGTGAAAAACGCGAAAAGTTACTACTAAGGGAAACCTGCATAGAGCCATTATCCCCCATCGGATACCCTATAGGGCATGACTTCGACCCTCAGCGATTCCGCCCAGACCACCGAAACCAGCCCCCGCACCTACGAAGTGCGCACTTTCGGCTGCCAGATGAACGTGCACGACTCCGAACGAATGTCGGGTCTGCTCGAAGCTAACGGCTACGTTCGCGCTGAGGAGGGCGTCGAACCCGACCTGGTTGTTTTCAATACCTGCGCGGTGCGTGAAAACGCCGCTAACCGCCTCTACGGTAACCTCGGTCAGCTGGCCCCCGTCAAGCGCCGCCATGAGGGTATGCAGATTGCCGTGGGCGGCTGCCTGGCGCAGAAGGATCAGGACGCCATTATCGAGAAGGCGCCCTGGGTGGACGTCGTTTTCGGTACCCACAACATCGGCTCCCTGCCGGCCCTGCTGGAGCGTGCCCGCCACAACCACGAGGCGCAGGCCGAGCTGCTCGAATCCCTCGAGGTGTTCCCCTCGACCCTGCCGACCAAGCGCGATCACGTGTACTCGGGCTGGGTTTCTATCTCCGTGGGCTGCAACAACACCTGCACCTTCTGCATCGTGCCCTCGCTGCGCGGTAAGGAGAAGGACCGCCGCCCCGGCGACGTGCTCGCCGAGGTTCAGGCGCTGGTCGACGACGGCGCTATCGAGGTGACCCTGCTGGGCCAGAACGTGAACTCCTACGGCGTGGAGTTCGGCGACCGCCAGGCGTTCTCCAAGCTACTGCGCGCCTGCGGCGAAATTGAGGGCCTGGAGCGCGTGCGCTTCACCTCCCCGCACCCGGCCATGTTTACCGACGATGTGATCGACGCGATGGCCGAAACCCCGAACGTCATGCCCGTGCTGCACATGCCGCTGCAGTCCGGCTCCGACAAGGTGCTCAAGGACATGCGCCGTTCCTACCGCTCCAAGAAGTTCCTGAACATTCTGGACAAGGTGCGCGAGCGCATCCCGAACGCCGTGATTACCACCGACATCATCGTGGGCTTCCCCGGCGAGACTGAAGAGGACTTCCAGGAGACCCTGAAGGTTGTGGAGCAGGCTCGTTTCTCCTCCGCGTTCACCTTCCAGTACTCGATTCGCCCCGGCACCCCCGCTGCGACCATGGAGAACCAGATTCCCAAGGAGGTCGTGCAGGAACGCTACGAGCGCCTGATTGCCCTGCAGGACTGCATCGCCGGCGAGGAAAACCGCAAGCAGCTCGGCAAGACCGTTGAGCTGATGGTCGTGGCGGAGGCCGGTCGTAAGGCCGAGCAGACCCACCGCCTCTCGGGTCGCGGCCCGGACCAGCGCCTCGTGCATTTCTCGGTGCCCGAGGGCTGCGAGATTCCCCGCCCCGGCGACATGGTCACCGTGCCTATTACCGAGGCTGGTTCCTTCCACCTGATTTCCGATCCGACCGCCGAGCAGTACAGCCTGCGCCGCACCCGCGCCGGCGACGCGTGGGACCGCTCCCAGGCGGATTCCTGCGGTACCGGCACCACCCAGGTTCCCGGTGCGCCGGTGGGCCTGGGCATGCCGACCATCGGCCTGCGCCCCTAATCTTTCATAGCGAGTCGTGCGCCCCGTTCTTCGGGTCCTCATCCTCACCGCGAGTGGGGCAGTGGGAACCGGTAGAATGGGGCGCATGACTATCTCCGAAACTCTGCCCGTTATCGCTATTGTGGGCCCGACCGGCACCGGTAAGAGTGCGCTCGCGATTGAGTTGGCTCTGCGCCTGAATGGCGAGTGCATTAACGCTGATTCTATGCAGTTCTACCGGGGTATGGATATTGGTACCGCGAAGGTCACCGCGGAGGAGATGCGCGGCGTTCCGCACCACCTGCTCGACATTATGGATGTGCGGGATGAGGCGTCCGTGGCGGAGTTTCAGGAGCGTAGCCGTGAGCTGATTGAGCAGATTCGCGGCCGTGGCCGCTACCCGATTCTGGTGGGCGGTTCGGGCCTGTACGTGCGCGCCGCCCTGGATAAGCTGGAGTTCCCCGGCACGGATGCGCGGGTGCGCGAGCGCCTCGAGGAGCAGGCACGCGCCGAGGGTATCGGGGTTCTGCACGCCCGCCTGGCGGAGGTTGACCCGGAGTCGGCTGCGCGTGTGAAGGATGAGCGTCGCATCATTCGCGCCCTGGAGGTTTTCGAGGTGACGGGTCGCCCGTTTTCGGCGTTCATGCCGGTGCGTGAGTACGTGACCGAGAGTATTCAGATTGGTCTGGATATGGATCGTGCCCTGCTGCACGAGCGTCTGCACCGCCGCGTGGAGCTGATGCATGAGCAGGGTCTGCTCGATGAGATTCGCACCCTGAACGAGCAGGGACTGCAGGAGGGTAAGACCGCCTCCCGCGCGATTGGTTACGCGCAGTTTGCCCGTGCCCTTGAGAATGAAGACTACAGCGTGGAGCAGGCGATTGAGGACACGACGATTGCCACCCGCCAGTTTGCGCGCCGCCAGCTGACCTGGTTCCGCGCGGACCCGCGCGTGCACTGGCTGGATGCGCTCTCACCCACCCTTGCAGATGAGGCGTTGGCTACAATTTTGCAAAAATGAGCAAATAGGTGTACTAAATCTGGGGGTCCTGGGTTATTCTGAGGGCATATTCGACTCAACCATAGAGAGAAATATGTCACTCACATCACATGCAAAAAATTCTGCCACTGCGTCTGCAGAACGGTCAGATAAGTTTTCTCTTCATGACGCTATTCTTGGCAAGCAAAATTCCCTGAATTTTCTTCGCCTCTCATTGGCCTCGTTAGTTATCGTGGCCCATTCTGCCCCTCTTGTCGGTTTTAACGCTGGAATTCTCGGAATTCCTGTTCCCGAACATATCGGCACTTTGGGTGAATGGGCTGTGAATATGTTCTTTTGCATTTCGGGATTCCTGATTGCTCACAGTGCACAACGGGGTACTATCGCCGGTTATGTTAAGCGTCGCGCCCTAAGAATTTTTCCCGGCTACTGGGTATCGATCCTTTTTGTCGTTTTCCTGTGCGCACCGATTGCTGTTGCAACAGGACACACCGAAGAGCCCTACTCGCTGAAGGGTGTAGGCGGATACATCGCGCGCAATTTTGACCTTTTCAATCTGCAATACCCCCTTTTCGGTGGCCCTATTGGTATACCCTTCACTCACGCGTGGAATGGGTCTGCCTGGACCCTGGGTTTCGAGTTCCTCGCTTACCTAGCGCTTATCCCGATTTTCTACATTGGGTTTATTCGTAAGAACGCAAAATGGTTGGTTCCTGTCATCTATGCTGGGCTATTTTTCGGGCACCAGATTTTTGCGCTAATGGGGCGTGAGCCTAATCGCTTTGTAGAGCATATTCTTCGTCTGCATCCATACTTTTTCGCAGGTGTCATTCTCTACATGTGGGGTAAGCGTATCCGTTATAACGCTACCCTAGCTATTATGATCACGATTCTAGGATTTGCTCTGCAATGGTTTGTACCTGGTATTGCCCAGTACATGCACCTACCTGTGGCATATGGAATCCTAGCTCTCAGCGCTGCGATTAAGACAAATATGTGTAGGCATAATGATATTTCTTACGGTGTATATATCTATGCATTCCCGGTCCAGATTCTTCTAGTGATTTTTGGTAGTGCATCGCTGGGCTGGGTTCTGAATGCCGTCATCACTTTTGCTATCACCGTTGGTCTGGCGTGGCTGTCTTGGCTGTATGTTGAGAAGCCGGCGCTGGCTTTGAAGGACCGAAAGCTTCTGCGCCTTCGCCGTAACCGTCCCGCAGGCACCGTAACGGCATCCTCATAAACTCTAAAAGTATTCCGCCTATTTCTGCGGCTTTCGGCGAACTTGATGAACTCATCAAGTTAACCGGGAGCCGCAGAAGCGTTTCTGAGAAGAATGCCTGAATCACCATCTGGCGCGGTAAAATCATAAACGGACTGGTCACCAACCTTAAGGACAGCATATGAGCGAGAACCCTTCCATCTGGGGCGAGCTGGCAGGCCTGACCCTCACCAAGGGTCACGGCACCGGTAACGACTTCATTTTTCTGACGGACGAGAACGCAGAAATCGCCCTCACCCCCGAGCTGGTAGCCCGCGCCTGCGACCGCCACTTCGGCATTGGCGCGGACGGCTTCATCCGTGCTGCCCGTAGCACCGCCTCCCGCGCGGGTCAGAAGCTGCTCGAGGAGCACCCGGACGCCGTATGGTTCATGGACTACCGCAACGGTGACGGCTCTATCGCTGAAATGTGCGGCAACGGTGTGCGTGCGTTCGTGGAGTACCTGCGCACTGAGGGCCTGATTGAGCTTGAGGTGGGTGAGACCGTCAAGATTGGTACCCGTGCCGGCGTGAAGACCGTCGCACGCACCGAAGAGGGCTACGCGATTGATATGGGTCCGTGGAGCTTCATTCACGGTGACGCTGCCCGTGAGGGTGGCGAGGATTGCCTGGTGTCTGCTCGCGGCTTGAAGACTCCGCGCGCCGGCCTGTCCATTTCGATGGGTAACCCGCACACCGTGGTGATGCTCGGTTCCGACGGTAAGCTGGACGGCCTGGACCTGCACAGTCTGCCGCAGGTGAACCCCGCACCGGTCAACGGCACGAACGTTGAGTTTGTGGTGCCGGTTGACCTGGATGTTGAGAGCGGCGCGCAGGTTGGTGCTATCCGTATGCGCGTGCACGAACGCGGCGTGGGTGAGACCCTCTCCTGCGGTACCGGTGCGTGTGCTGCGGCTGCGGCGACCCGTTTCTGGGGCGGAGAGGAAGCTCCGGATGAGTGGCTCGTGCACGTGCCCGGCGGTACCCTCGCGGTGACTTTCGTACTGGGCCCGGATGACCTGGAGCATGTTGTTCTGGCTGGTCCGGCGCAGATGGTTGCAACCGTCGTGTTGCGATAGTCTGCTGCGATAGCGAGCAGTCCTCGATAGAGACTTTGATATACAAAGCGGCGGGTGTTTTCTGAAACTAAACTCAGAAAACACCCGCCACTTTTACGTTTTTAGCAATGAGCGCCAGAGGCTTTAGTCCTCGTGGCGGTGCACCTGCAGAATACGGAAGCCCTTCGACGTCGCATAGCGGGACACCTCAAACTCGCCGGGGTGCAGCTCCTCAAGCTGCGCATCCATCCACTTCTGCAAAGAATCGGAGCCGAGGTTCTTCTGAACCACCAGGTAGGCGTCACCGCCGGGTGCCAGGCGCGGCAGCCAGGTCAGCAGGATCTCGTGCAGAACCTCCTTGCCCACGCGAATCGGCGGGTTCGACCAGATGGTATCGAAACGCAGTTTGGGGTCGACAGATTCGGGGGTTCCCACGGTGACGTTGGACAGGCCGAGAGCAGCGGCGTTGCGTTCGGTCAGGCTAATGGAGCGGGAGTTCACGTCCACCGCGTGCACCTGTGCCTGCGGGGCGAGCATCGCCAGAGTCAGGGTGATGGGCCCCCAACCGCAGCCGATGTCGAGCATGCGTTCACCCTGCGGGTCGGGTGCTTCCTGCAGCAAAATAGCGGTGCCCTTATCAACGCCGGAGGGGCTGAAAATGCCGTTAGCTGTTGTGACGGTGACCTTGCGGCCGGCAAGCTCCACCTGCACGGGGCGGGGCTTGAACTCCGTCTCGGGGGTCTCAGAAAAGTAATGCTGCTCGCTCATGCTATCCAGTGTACCGGGAGGCCCGCACCGGCCCGGTTCCCGGGGGGCAGAACGGCGTCCCGATCCCGCCTGACGCTCCTGGCCCGAACGGCCCAGCGCTCCTGGCCCGAACGGTGCCGTGCCCGCCTGCACGCCCTGAGCGCACAGGTGACCAAACCCCCTACCCGAGCGGGGCAACGGCGGTAGAATGGAAGGCGTATGACTTCTAAGAATAATTCCGTATCTGAGGCCGAGAAGCTGCCGAGCGACGAGCAGCTGCGCCGCACCGTGGACCGCGTTCTGGGCCGCTCCCAGTCCGCCTCCTCACTGACCACCTACGATGCCGCGGGCACCGCGCATCACGAGAGCGCGCCGACGCGCGGTAGCCGCCGCGTACTCGACACCCGCGCGCGTGAAATTTCCGATGTTCAGCGTGAGCACTCCGAGTTCGATGGAGATCAGGAAGACCTCGCCGAGCGCCGCGCCCTGCGCCGAGTAGCTAACCTCTCCACCGAGCTGGAGGACGTCACCGAGGTCGAGTACCGCCAGCTGCGCCTGGAACGCGTGGTGCTGGCCGGCCTGTGGACCGAAGGCACCGTCGAGGACGCCGAAAACTCCCTGCGCGAGCTGGCCGCGCTGGCCGAGACCGCCGGCTCCGAGGTGCTGGACGGCCTGGTTCAGCGCCGCCTCAAGCCGGACCCGGGCACCTTCCTCGGCTCCGGCAAGGCCCTGGAGCTCAAGGACATCGTGGAGGCCACCGGCGCCGACACAGTGATTGTCGACTCCGAGCTGGCCCCCTCCCAGCGCCGCGCCCTCGAGGATATCGTCAAGGTGAAGGTCATCGACCGCACCGCCCTGATTCTCGACATCTTTGCACAGCACGCTAAGTCCCGCGAGGGTAAGGCTCAGGTCGAGCTGGCCCAGCTGGAGTACATGCTGCCGCGTCTGCGCGGTTGGGGCGCCTCCCTGTCCCGTCAGGCCGGTGGCCGTGCCGCCTCCGGTGAGGGTATCGGCTCGCGCGGTCCCGGTGAGACCAAGATCGAGATGGATCGCCGCCGCCTGCGCGCCCGCATGGCCAAGCTCAAGCGTGAAATTGCCGCGATGGCCCCGGCCCGCGAGACGAAGCGCCTGAACCGCCGCCGCAACCGCGTGCCCTCGGTGGCTATTGCCGGCTACACGAACGCCGGCAAGTCCTCCCTGCTGAACCGTCTGACCGACGCGGGCGTGCTCGTGGAGAACGCCCTGTTCGCAACCCTGGACCCGACCGTGCGCAAGGCGCAGACCCCCGACGGCATCGGCTACACCCTCTCCGACACGGTGGGTTTCGTGCGCTCGCTGCCGACCCAGCTGGTGGAGGCGTTCCGCTCCACCCTGGAGGAGGTTGCCGACGCCGACGTGATTCTGCACGTGGTAGATGCCTCCCACCCGGACCCGGAGGGCCAGATTCGCGCCGTCCGCGAGGTCTTTGCCGAGGTGGACGCCCGCCACATCCCCGAAATCATTGTGTTGAACAAGGCGGACGCCGCCGACCCCTTCGTGCTGGAGCGGATGCGCCAGCGCGAGACCGAGCACGTCATCGTATCGGCACGCACCGGCGAGGGCATCGAGGAGCTCAAGCAGAAGATCGCGGACACTATTCCGCGCCCCTCGATTGAAGTCAAGCTGCTGATTCCCTACAACCACGGCGAGATTATTTCGCGCTTGCACGAGTGGGACGCAGAGATTAAGAGCACCGACTTCGTATCGGACGGCACCTTCGTGACGGCACTGGTCCGCGAGGATGTCGCCTCGGACCTGGCCGAGTACGTGTTGGAGGGCGACCTGCTGGAGGTTCTGGAAGAGGAGCTGGCCGCGGCTCGCGCCCTCACCGCCGAGGCCGATAGCGCCGAGACTCGCTAGGAACCGATTAACGTGACGCAGAAGACGACGGGACGCACTAGTGCGCCCAAAAACGCCTCTGGGACTGCACCTGACGACACCCGATTCACCGGGCAGGAGCTTGAGACCCTGCCCGGTGCGAAGGATGCCCTGAACCTGCTCGACGAGGTTGTGGAGGCCACGGGCGGGCAGAAACGTGACGGTCAGCGCACGATGGCGGCGCACGTAGCGCAGGCCCTTGAACTGCAACGACATCTGCTCGTGCAGGCCGGCACCGGCACCGGTAAGTCTCTGGGCTACCTGGTTCCGGCTCTCGCTCGCGTGGGGGAGTCCGACCAGCCCATCGTGGTGGCTACCGCGACCCTGGCCCTGCAGGCGCAGATTGTGAACCGCGATATTCCGCGTCTTCTGCAAGCACTAGAGCCGCGCCCGGAGTCGCAGGCGCAGGTGGCCCTGCTCAAGGGCCGCAACAACTACCTGTGCCTGCACAAGCTGGAGGGCGGCTACCCCGAAGAGGAACAGGATGCCCTCTTCGACATGCCTTCTTCGACCTCCCGCGTGGGCGAGGAAGTCGTGCGCCTGCGCGAGTGGGCTGACCGCACGGAGACCGGCGACCGCGACGAGCTCAAGCCCGGTGTGTCCGATCGCGCGTGGGCTCAGGTCTCGGTGAGCGCGGCCGAATGTCTGGGCCGCCGCTGCCCGCTGGTGGAGGAGTGCTTTAGCGAGATGGCGCGTAGTCGTGCCGCCGAGGCAGATATCGTCATCACGAATCACGCCCTGCTGGCCATTAACGCTTTCGAGGGCATGAAGGTTCTGCCCGAGCACGAGACCGTCATCATCGACGAGGCCCACGAGCTGGTGGACCGAGTGACCGGTGCGGTTTCCGGATCGCTGACCGTTGCGATGGTTCGCCGCGCCGCTCGAGGCGTGAAGAAACACTCTAAGGCCGATTCCGGGGCCCTGGAGATGGCCGCCGGAACCCTGGAAACCGCACTGGAGGGCCTGCCCGAAGGGCTGCTCAACGGCCTCGACGGTCGTCTGCTCACGGCCCTGTCCGCGGTGAACGATGCGGCCCGCGCCGCGCTCTCCGATACGAAACCGGACGGCCAGGAGGCCGACGCCGGCCTGCAGATGGCCCGTTCCCGCGTCTCGGAGGTGCACGAGGTGAGCAACCGCATCCTGGAGGCTTCAGCTGAGCAGGATGTGCTGTGGGTTTCGCGTCAGGGCGGCTGGGAGAACGGCCGCTACGTGGCCGCCTCCGATACCGACCCGGCGACCCTGAATATCGCCCCGCTGAGCGTTGGCCTGCAGCTGCGCGACGGCCTGTTTGCCGACCGCACCGTAATCCTAACGAGCGCGACCCTGACGGTGGGCGACTCCTTCGATGTGGCCGCCGGCGCCCTGGGCTTGCAGGGGGAGGGAGCTCCCCGCTGGACGAGCATCGACGTGGGTTCGCCCTTCGACTACCGCAAGCAGGGCATCATGTACGTGGCCGGGGATCTGAAGCCCCCGGGATTTGGCGTGCACGAGGGCCAGCTGGAGCGACTTCGTGAGCTGTGCGAGGCGTCCGAGGGCGGTGCCCTGGGGCTGTTCTCCTCGAAGCGCGCCGCTGAGCGCGCCGCAGAGTATATGCGTGAGCACAGTGGCCTGAATATTCTTCTGCAGGGTGAGTCCTCGCTGAAGGCCCTGGTGGAGGAGTTTAGCGAGGATGTTGACTCGTGCCTGTTCGGCACGATGAGCCTGTGGCAGGGCGTTGACGTCCCCGGGGACTCCTGCCGTCTGGTGGTGATGGACCGCATCCCGTTCCCGCGCCCGGACGATCCGATTGCGCAGGCCCGCACAGAGTCGGTAAACCGTCACCGTGGTAACGGTTTCATGGCCGTCTCTGCGCATCACGCGGCTATCCGCATGGCGCAGGGCGCGGGTCGCCTGATTCGTTCGGTGAATGACCGTGGGGTCGTGGCGGTTCTGGATTCGCGACTCGCAACGAAACGCTACGGCGGCTACCTGATGAGGGCCATGCCGCCGATGTGGCCCACCCAGAATAAGCAGGCCGTGGTGGGTGCGCTGGCCCGTCTCTCGGAATCCATCGACAGGTAGCCCGTCTACCGCGTGCTGAGCGGGCCATTGTGTATTGAGCGGGCGGCGCGTTTTCCCCGCAGGGCTATTTCCCCGTAGAGTCAGAGAAAAGCCCCCGGCACTCGCAAACTTGCGAGTGCCGGGGGCTTTTCTCTTTGTTCGTTATGGGCTTTGGAAGCGCTGAAGTCTCAAAGGACGTAGCTACCAGATCGGGGCGTTGGCGCCGGGAGGCATAGCACCCCATGATGCTCTCGCGAAGAGCGGGGATTAGAGGCTACGCAATACCGAAACAACCTTGCCCATGACGGTGGCGCGGTCACCCATAATCGGTTCGTAGCTTGCGTTGCGCGGCATGAGCCAGGTGTGGCCATCAACCTGGCGGAAGACCTTCACGGTGGCCTCATCGTCCAGCAGGGCAGCCACGATGTCGCCGTTGTCGGCGGTGTGCTGTTCACGCACGACGACCCAGTCGCCATCGCAGATGGCGGCGTCAATCATGGAATCGCCCTTGACCTTGAGCATAAAGAGCTTGCCGTTGCCGACCAGCTGGCGCGGCAGGGCGAGTACATCTTCCACAGACTGCTCGGCGGTGATGGGGCCGCCCGCGGCAATGCGACCGACGAGGGGGACGGGTACGAGGTCGTCCTCGCCAACCTCAAAGTTCGGAAGTTCAGGCAGGGGAGTGTGCATGCCGGCGCCGTTTTCGTCGAGCACCTCGATGGCGCGCGGGAGCTTGGGATCGCGGCGAATGTAGCCCATATTTTCGAGTCGGCCAAGCTGATGGGTGACCGAAGAGAGAGACGCAAGACCCACCATATCGCCAATCTGGCGCATGGACGGCGGATAGCCCTTCTGTTCAATCTCGGTGCGGATCGCGTCAAGAATCTTCTGCTGGCGCGCGGTCAGCGCCGGGCGGGGTGCTGTTGCCATATCTCTTCCTTTGGTCTGTGTCGCCGAAGGCTGCTGTACCTTCGGCGGAGCACGGATGGGTTGTCCACGTGTTCGTCATACGGTGACGTATATCGCACGGCTTAGGTGAAACATACCCCTTATCTCGTCAGGGGTGGATTAGATTCTAGATCCGTCGCGAGTCACGCCCCGCCATGATGGAAATCATCACGAGCGTGTGGAACATCTCTTGACACAAGTGTAGAACACTCTACCGACAAATTCAAACAAATATACTAGATTTTTTCTTCGAAACCGGAGGAATTTTTAGTATGTATCTGCTAGACTTTAGAACACGGATTCGGATACAGTAGAAAACCCTCCCGATTTTCGGGGGTGCAAACGGGGTATTCTCCATGTAATTCGAATACTCGTTCTGCCTTGCGGGTCTGGAAGGGTGTCGTCGAATGTTCGAGAGTATTCGAACGAGAAACCGAACGACCTTCCTTAGGTCGAAGGGGAGTTCTGGGGAACACGTCCGCAAGACAAAACCCCGAACGTTCCTTGACCCGACGTGTCGGGTCCCGGGCAGAAAAACGAACAACCACACTCAACTCACCCGCCGAGTCTCGAGAGAGCCGGCACCGTTCACCCCGGCGGATTACCGCGGGAGTGAGCTTGAGAGAAAGGAACCACAATTATGACCGCAGCTTCTTTGGTCCCTCACCGTGCCTCTGCGTCTGCTACCCTTCCGGAAGGTTTGGTGGTACTTCACCCCGCGCACGCACGGCAGTCCGCGCGCATCGCTCGAGGCTCCTCCCGTCGCGCATCCGCTCCTCAGTCTTCTGCCTCTCCGGCGCCCGTCCGCAGTGTCTCTCCCACCGCGTCGGCTGCTCGGCCTGTGGCTCCCTCCGCTCCGGTGAATGAACGCTCCGTTTCGGCGCATCTCTCCGGGCAGGGGAGGGAATCGTCTTCCCACCGTGCGGGCCTTGTGCCCTCCGCTATCTCGGGTCATCGCTCCCTACCGTCTCACCTGGAACGCTTCAACCCCCTGCGCAATTTCAGGGGGCTGCCTCTGCTGACCCTGGCCGCGCTCGTGGTGCTGGGCGCCATTACCTTCCTCGGCCCTTCCTTCGGCCCCCGTGTTGAGAACGCATCGGCCACCCAAGCCACTGTGACCGTTAAGCACGGCGAGACACTGTGGGACATCGCCCAGTCGGTGAACCCCGGCGGTGATGTCCGTGATACCGTGGTGCGTATTATGGAGATGAACTCGCTGACGAGTACCGCTGTCGACGCCGGTCAGCGCCTCGAGGTTCCCAAGCCGCGCCACTAGGCAAAGCTGTCGAGGCGAGAGCTTCGGCTCACTCGTCAGCGGATTATGAATCGGCTACGAACCGCCTACCGCACTACTCAAGGAGCACGCGATGTCAACACCCTCTCAGTCCCATCAGGACGCGGTCTCCTCACCGCGCCCCGTGGTCGCCGTTCTGGGAGATCCCGGAACTCACGGCGCCATGGTAAAGCTTCTTCGGGATTCGGGTGCGGAGGTCATCGTCACCGCTGACCCGCATCAGCTCCGCGAGGCTGACGGCATGGTGGTTGCCGGTCCTGCCGGTTCCCTTGAGGCGTTCGACGAGCTAAAAGCCAAGGACGCTGAGCGCGTGATTGGGCGCCGCGTGGCCGGTGGCCGTCCGGTGCTCGCGGCCGGTGCCGCCCTGAGCTGCCTTTTTGAATCCGTCGCGGTGAACCACCCGCAGCTGGGCAGCGTGCAGGTTCAGGGTATGGGGGAGTGGCCCGGCGAGAGCGTGGAGCTTTCCACCCGGGGCCTGGTGCCCGGCTCCTCCGCACTGTCCCCCTCGACCGGCAGTCGACTGCTCAAAGATATTGAGGGCGAGGCCCGTTTCAAGTCCGAGCACGGTGTTTTTGAGTGGGCCTTTGACCAGAGCATTGACTATATCGCTCCTCCCGCGGTGAGCTGGACGGCAACCGACCCTCCCTATATTGCCGCGGTGGAGAACGGCCCGCTGACGGCGGTGCAGTTCTGCCCGGTCGTATCCGGTGAGCTGGGTGCGGAATTTATGCGTCGCTGGGTTGGGTCCCTCGCGGTGACCGGCCGGCTGTCGCCTGCCGCGGGTGAATCCGCTACCGGTGGGGAGGAATCATAATGGCTAAACCTATCCTTGAACTTCTGCCGGCCGTCGATATTTCCGAGGGCTACGCGGTACGCCCTGTGGGCGGCACCCTGTCCGGTGGCGAGCAGCGTCTCGATCCGGTCAAGGCGGCGCTCACCTGGGTGAAGGCTGGCGCCCGCTGGATTCATCTGGTTGATCTTGACCTAGCCTTTGGCCGCGGTACGAATACGGATGTTCTGGCGGAGGTTGCCGCCGCCGTCCGTGCCGAGAATACCCGAATGGCCGGCTCTGCTCCGGTGCGTATTCAGGTCAGTGGCGGTGTGCGTAATGCTGAGAGCCTGGAGCGCGCCTTGAGCCTCAACCCGGACCGCGTGAACGTGACCAGCGCGGCGCTGGCGGATTCTGCCTGGCTTGAAAGTATCCTGGCTCGTTACGCGGATTCTGATCTTCTAGCCCTGGGGCTCGACGCCCGTTACGACCCCGAGCGGGGTTGGGTGACGGTGGCTCGCGGAACCGACTGGTCGGGCCCCGAGGTGGCGGAGGCGCTGGCCTGGCTAGAAAGTGTGGGCGTGCGTCGCTACATTGTGACCGACGTGAGTAAGGATGGCTCGCTGGCTGGTCCCGGCGCGGAACTGCTCGATGAGGTGCTGGCCCAGACTGCCTGTCGGGTGGTGGCGTCCGGTGGCGTGGCGTCGCTGGCTGATCTTGAGAAGCTGCGCGCCATGGTGCCTTACGGATTGGAGGGCGTGGTGCTGGGCAAGGCGCTGTACGTGGGGAACTTTAGCTTTGAGCAGGCACTCGAGGTCGCTGGCTCCCGCTGAATCTCTCCTTTCTGATAAGGCTGTCGGATCCCGCCAGTCCGCGCAGAATATATACGGTAAAGCCCCGCCTCCTTCAGCCGAGGGAGACGGGGCTTTACCGTGAATAGATTGGGGGCGACATGGTAGGCCGGCCGGTTCGAGAGATCGGTTTAGTACACCGGGCCGGTCAGCTTCTCGCCGGGGCCCTTGCCAGGCTCGTCCGGGAAGGGGGAAGCCTCACGGAATGCCAACTGCAGGGTGCGCAGGCCATCGCGCAGGGGTGCTGCGTGCTGGGAACCGATTTCGGGGGCGGCAGCGGTGACCAGGCCCGCCAGGGCGGTGATGAGCTTGCGTGCTTCATCGAGGTCCTTGAGATCGTCTGCGTTCTCGTCGGAGGCTAGGCCGCACTTGACGGCTGCGGCGCTCATCATGTGGATGGCCGCGGAGCTAATGATTTCGATGGCGGGAACGTCTGCAATATCGCGCAACTGCTCATTAACGGCCTCGACCTGCTCCTCGGTGAGCTCGGTGTGGCCGTGGACGGGGGTTTCTTCTCCCGCGGTAAAGCGGAAGTTATTGTTTTCAGTGCTCATAACCCTAGAATCTCACATTTCGTTTAATTCGGTAAATGCGTTCACCCTGCGGTACTGTGGCTCTCCGCAGCACCCGGGGCTATGCCCGTCGATTCGGCCGAGCGCGGGGACTCGCAACCCAACATGATGTGGGGTATATCCCTTGCGTCGTCGGGCGGTTCTGAGGTATGGTTGTAGACAGTTTGCAAGTGGAGCGCGTCTCCCACCCGATTGGCCGTCTCAGGTTTGCCCCTGGGATTTGAGGTGAACGGGTTCGTCCGCTGATTTCGGCGTACGCTGGTTTGTGCCTCCGCTTGTGTAACTGCGGGGGCTTTTTTAGCGTCCGCAACGGATAGTATTCACGGGGAAACCCACAGAGCACAGGAGCTAGTCATTAGCGAACCACGCATTAACGATCGTATCCGCGTTCCCGAGGTCCGACTCGTCGGCCCCGGTGGCGAGCAGGTAGGCGTTGTCCCTCTGAAGGACGCTCTGCGCCTGGCTGAGGACGCCGAACTCGACCTGGTCGAGGTTGCCCCGAACGCGAAGCCGCCCGTGTGCAAGCTCATGGATTACGGCAAGTACAAGTACGAAGCCGCAATCAAGGCTCGTGAATCCCGCAAGAAGCAGGCAAACGCCGTTCTGAAGGAGATCCGTTTCCGCCTGAAGATTGATACCCACGACTACGAAACCAAGGTTGGACACGCTCGTCGTTTCCTCTCCGGTGGTGACAAAGTCAAGGCAATGATTCAGTTCCGCGGTCGTGAGCAGCAGCGCCCCGAGATGGGTGTGCGCCTGCTGGAGCGTCTGGCGGCTGAGCTGGCCGAGGTGAGCACCGTTGAGTCTCGCCCCCGTCAGGATGGCCGCAACATGGTGATGGTTCTGGCTCCGCTTCGCGGTAAGGCAGAAGCTCGCCGTGATCAGGGCTCCGGTAGCCGCAAGGGTCGCGAGCGTATTGACACGACCAAGGCGAAGCCCGTTACCAACTCTCTGGCAGACGCTATGCCTGCCGAGCTGAAGGCACAGGCTTCCGCCGAGTAGGGAACCGGGTCGTCACTTTAGGATGGGCACGCGCCTCCACCGCTCGGTGGGTGTTGCGGGTTCACCCGGTGCCGGTTCCGAGGCACCTCGCGAGGGGTGCCTCACCTTTGGTCCTTGGGGCTGATGCGTTCGCGTACGCAGCCCCACTAAGCTACCCCGCCACTGTGGCGGGGGATGAATGTAAGGAGAACGGCAGCTATGCCGAAGCAGAAGACCCACTCTGGTGCTAAGAAGCGCTTCAAGCTCACCGGTAGCGGCAAGGTTAAGCGCCAGCAGGCGAACCGCCGCCACTACCTGGAGCACAAGTCCTCTCGTCTGACCCGTCGTCTGGCTTCTGACCAGATCGTTACCGGCGGCCAGGCAAAGGTTGTCAAGAAGATGCTGGGTAAGTAAGCACCGCTTACGCTCTGCACCTGGCGCACCGATAGGGGTGCGCACTGATTAAAGACTCGCTCCTGTTCAGCGTGATATGTGAGCTGTTCAGGACATAAGACGAAGGAGACACACGTGGCACGTGTGAAGCGCGCGGTTAACGCGCACAAGAAGCGCCGTACTATTCTCGATCGTGCATCCGGCTACCGCGGTCAGCGTTCTCGCCTGTACCGTAAGGCTAAGGAGCAGGTCAC